>Ga0265780_10003959_pt1 | contig 19287 bp, 23 predicted proteins | sample P1T30metagenome_FD_192432 | JGI IMG/M metagenome (GOLD analysis project Ga0265780, IMG submission 192432) | Plant litter microbial communities from East Loma Ridge, Irvine, California - P1 T30 | ecosystem: Environmental > Terrestrial > Plant litter > Unclassified | place: USA: California...
TCATGCTTGTCCTTTCTGCTTAGGAACTACGATTGGAGCAAGGAAGGGATGGCACGATTCGACCAATCCAAACCCACACAGCGCGACGCGACAAAGTTTGCATTTTCACAATTTGAGTTCCCATCATTACATGTTGTTCATCACATTGTATTCCCGTACATTCCTACGTCGTCACCGCAGCATGCGCATACGGTGCTTGAGATGGATCCCAGGCGGTCTGGAAGCCTGGAAGCACCTCAGGATGACCATGTTCGCGCCTCTCATGAATCTGGAGACTAAAATCGAGATCTGATCAAGAGATCTCCCCGCATGATCTTGTTTCACTCCGTCTAGGGTCAAGTCACAGTATACACCATGTTCAGATCGTCCCTTTCCGTGACGTGGAGCACTGATAGACCAAGAGGTAGTGGCGATGTTGTCTTCTTCATTCAACCCGTCTTACATTCAGCTCACTACCATTCAACTTACCATCATTCAACCTTCGGGTATTATTCAACATGCCACCCTGGAACGCTCACGACATTCTCCTACGATTCACCAGTACGTTGTACTTTCCCTTCCTCATCTACCAAACGTTTCTCTTCTCCATACCATACCATACATCTTTTTCTATCACCTTGTACATCATATCTGGGCCTGATAGATAGATCCTCCTTACACGGACGGAAACGGCTTTCTCCAGGCCGACCACGAAGGTGTGATCAACCGTTGGGATATAGTCAACAAGATAGAACACTTACCTTGGACCACCAAGCAGCTGTGGGCTATGCGGGAGGCGAAGCATAACTCACGGGCTAAGCAAATCAGCGCGTTTAATGGCTGGAATAACCAATACGGTTATGAACCTTGGACCCAACATGAGTATCACGGTAAGTGACTTCATTTCCCTTCTCTCACAAAATTTGGTATTTTTACTGACTATCAGGTATAATGGAGGAAGAACTTTGGAGACGACACCGAGGTCATTGGTATCATCCTGATGGTCGTCCTCTCATTCCCCTTCGTAAAAACGTCGAACGTGTGGTCAATTTTGGGTCTGCGGTGCTCGATAAATGTGTAGCTCAACCGATCGGATCGCTTCTCAGACGCACCCGCTCCATAGGCGCTTTGCGACCACAAGATCAAGACGATCCCCCGCCTGGACCAGAGAAACGACTTCGACGTCGAGCCACACTTGCGGAGTTGAGGAAGGAATTTCGAAAGGATCTGCACGATTTCGACCCTCATCAGACCGAGCGAAAGACTGTGCGATGTTCCCATCACAAGCCTTGCCGCTGCTCACCTCGTCAAGAAGTAGGTGGTCCTTCTCATTTGATCCCAGATCGACATGGTCGACATTGTGGCTGCGAGCAGTGCGTGTCCTGTCGGGAACTCCTTCGAGGCAACTACCCTCCACCTCGTCCAAAAGACTGGGATATCAACAAACCAACTGGAGCCGACGCTTACAGCGAGACTTGGGACGAATGGAACGATCGAATCGATTTCAATCGCGATTTCCTCCAGCTACCTTTGGAAACCATGGACCTCAGGCGTAGATCCCGTGATCGTAATCCTCATCGACTGGAAGCACATCTCGCTGCTCAGACTCATCTCCCTCAACATATTCATACCAGGGCCATCGATCCTGCCGAAGTTCTCCACCCCCATCTCTCAGATCGTGAGCGGCCCAAGCCAACACAGATCAACAGAGCCGATCATCGAACCGCTTCCGGGTCTCGTCACACCCGCTATGAGCAAGCCATACCACTTCACCACAAGCAGGCCGCTCCCACTCGACATGTCGTCCCACCTGCTCCAATTGTGCCCGACCACGTCGCATCCCATTACGGAAACGCTGGACTTCTCAGTGAGGAACAGATGCATTGGGCGAAAGAACGAGCAGACTGGAAGGCGGCTAGGTTGCAGGAAGGGCGCGATCGGGAGTCGAAGAGAGATCGACCATCTGGTGGTGTTATTGATGATTGGAGGAGGGCCACCGAGATGGCAAGACCGCCCAAAGAAGACAGATCGAAGGAGAAGGAGCGACCTTCTCGACCTGCGGTACCAGATGACTCAGCTCGACGAGACCGACCCCACAGACGGCATCGACATGAAGAATCACAGACGTCGAGATCACACGAGGTTGTCTACCCGATCAGACCTGCGACTCCGAAGACCGAAGACCGAAGACCAGATCCAGCTTGGAATCACGAAGACCATAGGCAACCTCCCCCTGCCGTGCTCATGCAGATGGAGGCAATGAAGCGACAGCGACATGGCGGCCTAGCTCCTGATCAGTCTTGGGAGTACGATGATGCGGATCCGTCCGACCAGCGAGCTTTCCACCGCGCCCAAGTCGCTCATTTGAATCGCCAATTTGTACCTCCAGTGAACCCCTATGCTCCCCCGAGCGGGCTACCGCCGAGAGCGCCTGGCCGTATGAAACGAGAAGAACGAGATGCACGAATCGCCTATCTCGCTAGAGACCGCCCGACAACAGCTGAAGAACGAGCCGAAATGCGTTTCGAATTGGCAAGATTGGCCGAAGCGCGAGCGCAAGCGAGACAGCCCGAACCTAGGCAAAGGGGTCGATCGAGGGAACGTACCGAAGCGAGACCAAGACAGCCAGATTATCGTCATGGCGGCACAAGGGATCCTATGGCCGACGCAGAGCTACGACGCCAAGGTCTGCTCGGGTATTCGTTCGGACCGACAAGTTTCCAATATGATTATGTCATCGATAGGCTGCAGGACCTCCTCGACACTCGCCCGTTACCATCCTCGCATAATCCAGCATTCCCACCAACGGGACCCACACATCGTCCGATCCCAGATCCAAGTCGTGGTCCTCCACCCGTCTCGCATGCTCGGCCTCGAACGGCAAAGCCAGCTCGAGATATCGGTCTTGGTCGTCCGCCCACAACTCGTGATAAAAAAGTCCTTCCATCGCTACCTAGCTTCCCGACCCTTGCTTCTAGCGGCGAGGCAGGAGGACCTTCTCGACATCAGGACCAGCCATCTCCACGCACGCCCGTGAATGATGTTCAGACCCCACCCGATGATCCACCAGTTCGACGACGAGGCAGGCGAGGCGCTTACCGGAGCGATCAATCCGACTATAGCGATGGCGACGACAGCCCTGATACTGCTCCTCGAGCTGGCGATAAGGGATGGAGAGAGGCTTATTCGGCTGCGCAGCTCGCAGCCAAGAAACAAGAATTGAAGAAGGTGTTGGAGGAGTATGAGGAGCTGGAGGCGGCTACCGCTCGAAGGGAGCGAAAGAGACGATAAAGGTTTCTTTTGGCTGATATTGGGATCGCATCAGGTATTGGAGTTCTTTGATATCCGCATACATACATATATATTGGATCTAGTACTTTGTAGTCAGTTTGAGTTGAGAATGCACTGGTTTTGTTTCACGTCGATTCGAAGCTGGACCCTCGCTTACCGTGAGAACCGTGAGAAAGTAAACGCGTTGTTGCAAGTCGCGTCAAAAGACATGACTTCGGCATGTCTATTTCTACTTCGCTAATTATCATGTCACTGGCAACGGTGAACCCCTAGTGAGTCATGCTAATCACCTTGGACTTATTGTGGGGAGAGCATACAGACTAGCTGAAGCGAATCAGAAAACGGTCTGAGCTGACAAACAGCGCTTCGAACGAACAGCTATCATCACTCGAGCAGGATGTGTTGTGGGAATACGCGAAGCTGGGGGACAAGATCAAGCGTGTAAGCTTCCAATAACTCATTCATCTCAGATGACAAAGCTGAAGAACAGATATCAAATCTAGCCAAATTAACAGCTGAGAATCCGAATGAATCGTTACTGGCGGAATTACGAGTTTTAGAAAAGAAAATGGGTCTAGTTTTGACTCTAGTAAGTCCCCTTTCATCGAGAGAGGATATGTGGCAGATGGAAGGGAGCTGATGAAAAAGTTCAAATCTGCAGTATGGGGAGTTATGCAGGAACATGAAGCTGCCCAAGAAGCTGAGGAGGCGGAGATTGAGAGACGAGAGGCAGAGGATAGGGAAAGGGAACGACAGGAAAGGGATAGGCAGAGATATGATGATTCGTATGATCGGTCGGATGATAGTATCGATGAATACTAGGAAGTGCGAGAATAGACGGGAAGACTGAGATTCTGTAAATCGGAGAGAGCAGATGGGAACAACACACTTCGTAGATTAGGTAGATAGACATCGCCAGATCACCCAGGGGTTCGCTACCCAGAGGGACTGCGTGAGGGCGATGGGCTTGTAAAGTTGTATCATGCTTGTCTAGACGATGTATATATAATTCTTCCACCTTCAGACAGAATCTACAATAGCCATCAACGATTTCTCAATCTGTTCTCCAGACATGCCCTGCGCCCACCACATCTCATCCCCCTCTGCATCATCCTTCTCTACAATCGTTGACTGAACAGGTTCACGCTCTATACGGAATTTCTTCCCTCTTGGCTCTGCACCTCCATCTATAAGTGTGCCGTTCTTGCGTTTCGTGAGGTATTCTAGGTATTCTAGGGAATGGGTCGGTTGGGTTGGGATCTTGATTTGACCCGGTAGTAGTGGTAGACCAGAGAACCATAGGACTTGATTACGAGCATCTCTCTCGAATAGTCGGGCTGATAGTCAGATCACGCACATTGAAGTAGCTGAACAACTCACCAACTTCGATAGGTAGATATTCCCGGACGGCTACCTGATCAACGACCTGTGGACCACCCATCAAAGCTGCAATCGTACGTCCGTGCGTAGAGGGGAGAAGAGTCGGCTGAGGAGCAGCTCCTGGGCGTGAAGGAGGAGGAGCTTGAGTAGGTGTTGGTCTATATGTAGATGCCGATGGGGTCGATTGTGATTGGGGATAAGATGGAGTAGGGTACCGAGCTTGAGGCACGTATGGCCGTGAAGGGGTAGCTGTGGCTTGTCTTTTCGTCACTTCTGGCTGACGTCGCCTAGCTGGTGTCTCATCTTCTTCCTCTTCCTCGCCACCTTCTCTGGGTTCGGCAAAGAATCCAGGACCTCGAATACCGCGCAGGAAAGGTGATTTCTCCATTGGTGGATCGATTATCCGTTCCCAATTGTCTATTTGCATGAAATCTGTTTGACGTAATTCCTGGTCATTAGCTCGTCACTCCATCGCGCTGGACCTATCTCACATCAGGGATACAGCTTGCCCAATTCTTGATCCTGACCGTGAACCACCCTCGATCATTGTATCGTGAATGACAGATATCTGCGAGTCAGGTCATTGGGCAATAAAGCGAATTGTGATTGACCTACATAGAGGCCAACCGGGATACCATTCTGGGGCTCTTGGTCTACCTCGAATCGCCCTTACGTAGAATTGACAGCCGACTCGCTCAATGATATCTTCAACTGGGTGATCACAGAAATGGCTCGTCTTGAAGATCTCCCGCTCAAAGAACCGCCGTGAGGCGCGGTGTACGATCTGGAATCAGTCAAAATCCTCTGTCATGTAATGAGAGCTCACCTGCTCCGGACGAAAGTACCAGCATACAGTCACGTGATGCGTCTGATATCCCTTTGTAGGAACGAATGTCCTAAAGATCTGCCCAACAATCGGTCTTGAAGCATCATCAGGATTGATCAAGTGGATGTAATCGCCTGAAATCAGCATTCATCTTAGATGTGAAACGCACCAGTCTTGTAGGCGATGCCTTTATGCCTAGCTTCGTCTGTGAATACTCTATCCTTGTTGCCCACCCTGAACGTCGTGATTCCAATTCCGACCTCGCCCTCTGCCATACCCGCTTTCAGATCCTGTGTTATTTCATGAACTGGTCGTGCTGTTCCAGGACCGGCGGGTAAGGAAGCAAATTTGGTTGCACTTGGAGCAGGGACGCCTGAAGCTGGGAGTGGCATAGGGAAGGGAGCCGTTAGGGCATTGTATAGCCTCTGCAAGACTATGACTTGCCCATATCCTATTGAGCCCTCCGGATGATATCGCCTTCCTCGCTCGAACAAGCTTGACATGTCGCGGTCGAAAGCGACAAGGGTAGTGTATCGTCTCTGCCGGATGACATCTAGTGACATGGGGCCCTGGGTGTCAGTCCAGCTGCGCGAATCCTAACGCTTGGACTCACTGTTAAGGACAGATATGGAATATCCAGTAATTCAGGCATCGAAGTCAAGGCGTCCGACAGCCTGACACCACTAGATTGTCAGCTGGTCCCCTCTTCACGAAGGCACACGAGCTCACCTAGCATCACGATATTCCGTGATGGCATGAAGCACGCTGCTGATCCGTCCCGGCCAACTGGATGATCCACCATTACGCATATCATAATCCGGTGCACCCTGTCCGAACCAACCACTCCCCTCGATCCCGGCAAGTTTACGTCCAGGGGGCAGTTGTGTTTCGGGACCGCGCCATTGTTCTAGGTTACCATCGAATCGATCCATAAACATCTTGTCTGCCGCGGCGGACCTTGCACGTTCCGCCGCGATACCAGGTTCAGGCGAGCGAGGTCGTGCGAGTGCGGCAGGAGTGGAATATTGGTTAACACCTGGTGGACCTGTTTCTGTCGGGGGCGTAGGGGTCGGTGGAACGTGCTGCATAGCGGCAGCTAGAGTTGCAGCTGAGAATGACGACGATGGAGTCATTTGAGGGGCTGGGGCGGGGACGGGAACAGGGGCAGGAGCGGGTCTGGCAGCAGGAGGAGGCGGAGCAGCTTTGACAACTGGCGGAGGTGGTGGGACCAATGCAGGACTTGGAGCAGGTCTTGTCTTCGGCATAGGTCTTGTTACAGGGCTAGGGGCTGGAGCGGCTTCTTTGACAGGCGGTAGAGGCGGTTTGATGTTCAAGGTAATTGACCTCCTTGGTTCCTCTGGCGCAGGAGCTGGTGCTGGCGTAGCTGAGCTCCTAGCATTCTTCTTTCCTTTTCCCTTTTGTACCGGTTCTTCTTTGACTTTGGGAAATACTCCAGTAGCGATATTGGTTTTCCAAGCGTGGTTGACTTGAGTTTCTAATTGATTTGCATCGTCCCAGATTTGGGATCCCTCCTCATTATCTATTATCAGCTTCGCCTTTACTGTGGGACATACAGTGTTTAGCGTTCAAGAAGACAAGCTGGAGCTGGTTGTAAAACGCTTGTGGGTTTGCGAAAGCTTGTTTGCCTAGTTGTGCCTATAGTCAGCTTGCGAGGCTGGGCTGAAACTTACAGATATATTATCCAGAGATTCAGGTTCGGGGATAGTCTCGTAGTAGTCCGGGAAAGAGGCTCGGTCGGGCAGTGTTTGGAAGATATCTGCTATGTATCGACTACTTGTTAGTTTGCTTTCGGAATCCAAAAGCGAGAGGGCTCACGATCCATTCTTTGCAATATAAACCCCCTCAAGCATCGCTCTACAAGCTCCCCATTGAGGCTGTTCCAATCCCTTCCCACCCATCTTTCCGGGATATGTAGCGGGCAGAGCCGTAATTCGGGATGAGCTGGCTTTCGCCCCTTTCTTAGGTGGCATGTCGATTCTGGTTCAGGCTTGCGGATGTAAGAGGTTGGCTTAAATGAGCTGGGACAGACGCGACTTGAAACTGAGCCTGTCAACAATGCACAAGGCGAGATTTACTTCCGCTCAGATTTGGTGCGTGCCTGAGCAATATTCAAGATTTCTGGAAATCATCCTCTTACCAGGTTGACTACTAGTATACATTCTTACTGATCACTACGAAGCACGAACAACACAACCCGACATCATGGGAGAAGCACGCAGACAAGCATTACGTATAGGGGCTCTACTATTCTGTCCGGCATGTGGTACCCTACTCGATCTACCGAAAGACGAACAGGATGAAATTGAATGTCATTCGTGTGGACGTCGCGAGCCTGCTTCATGTAAGCTCAGTGGCCTCTAACGCCAAGTGCAAGCTGATGTATAGCATACGAAAACCTACCAACAACGACCTACTCTTCACCACAGGCATTCCCTTCTAGTTTGAGAAGTAAAAGGGCTCTGGTCCAGAATACAACTACGGAAGAACAGGCTGCCAAGTCGAAAGATACTATTGTACGCCTTACCACCCCCTTGAGTTTAACGGAGCTGATTCGTGTAGAGTGACGAGAGTTGCCCGAAATGTTCGAAACAGGGTTTAAGTTATTATACTATGCAACTTCGATCCGCCGATGAAGGGTCTACCGTTTTCTACGAGGTAAACCCTTTGCATATGTCGTGACAATAGCTGATAGTAGTGTCTGGAATGCGGTTACAAATACTCTCAAAACAATTAGTCCCCATCGCTCAACTGTTGTCATATATCATCACACCCATGTATTATACATATTTCATTTAATTATACTCTATAATCCAATTACTGACTATCCCGCTTCTCATTCATTTCTTCCCATTTCTTCTTCATGTTCCTCTTTTCCGTATTACGTCTCTGGACAATGACGGTAATACTCAGAATAATCATCCAGACTATCATCCAAGATATATTTACGCCGAAATTCTGGCCGAGGTGGTTCTTGGTAGAGAAGATGATACTTTTGGACGCGTCCACTGACGGTCAGCTACAGCTATTCTTCGTCGTCGGTTCTTAACGATGAAAGACGTACCTAGATTCCAAACTGGTAAAGCGTAGCCATACATGTAGAAGTTATCCATTAATGCAAGATCGAGGAAAGCGACGGATACCTGGAAATTAGTCTTGATCGTTGTAATCATGATACCAAGGGAACACTCACATTGATGATAACCCAGAACAGCAAGAAGAACGGAAAGAATGGGCCTATATGTTAGCCTTTGCAGTCCGTCTAAAAGACAGTTGGCTCACCGAGCCAGAGGAAGATAGTCTCCATCACGAAACCCAAACCAGACATTGTGACCCAATTAGCCATCCAATAAATGACGAATCCGACTCGACCGTATTTTCGACTGAAATCCACCAAGAAAGCCACACTGACAAGGGAAAAATGTAGTGATATCCAGAAATATCCTGAATATCAGTATACTCCTGTCGAGTAGCAGTGAGAGGAAGGGAGCTCACCGATCCATGGGACTAGGAGTTTTACTAGGACTTCTGAACCTAATGATAACTTCGATTGAACAAGAGGGAGACCTTTATTGTTCCAGAGTAATGTGATCAAGAATGTGAACTGCATGTAAGCTGAGCCCTGTTGGCGTATTGTGCGCTTACAATGATAAGATAGATAGCTCCAACGGTCGTAGCGGCAATCCCAGCCAATTGATCGAAGGGCTGTAATGTGTGTTGACTAACCCCAAATGCGCCAATCAGGGACGAAGGCTCAATCGCCTGTAGAACGGCAGTTGCATTGTCCAGTGCCAAGACCTGCGAAGCCAGTTCCGATGCGGCAGCAGCGGTGGATTGGGTGACGAATTCGTTTCCTAGTCGAAGGACGTATTGTTCGGCAGCATAGAAATTTCTTGATTCTGAAATGATGAAAGTGATGGCTCCCCCGGCTGCTTATCAGCCTTTTGCTCCATACTATGCACGCAGTGGATCGGCTCACGTGTCCACTCTGCACCCGAGGTAATGGCGGCCCAGACTCCCGAGGTCGCGTTCGCATTAACGATCATGACTCCCCATACATCCTGATTATCCACCTTCTCTTTTGCATATTCAAATGCATCAATGCCCTGTCCATTCTGGGTGATCTGGAATTGCTGGGCGGTAGCATCATCCGCAATGTAGTACCCCAGCGTAGGTAGCTCTCCCGCTTTCTTCTGCTGAACTTGATCTCGAACAGCGGGGCCGAGGATGGCTGAATGTGCTGATCCTTGAGGCGAGGCTACGGAATCGAGATCAAGGATTTCAATTGATAAATGTGGTGATCGCTGGATTTGGCGGTAGTAGGATCCCTAATTCATCAGTAATCGAACATAATAAGCTGTTCTATGATGCTCACAAAGTAGATAGAGAGGAAGATGAACATGAATATGGTGATCAATCCGAAAATCTATTCATCAGCGGCTTGTACTGATATGATCCTCATCTGGATATGGTCCAACGTACCAAGAGAAGGAATTTGCCAAAAGTCTTTCTCTCCTGCTTGAGTTCAGATGACCAGAATCCATATCGTTTTGTCCCATCTGGTGCTTCCGTGGACCGTAAAGTCTGTCGATGCGAAGGTGCATCCTTCATAATCCCTTTGATCCCCATCCTGATAGTATCCTATCTCCCTGATAATTTGATGCTAAGGCCAGAAGGTGAGTCAAAGTCTCGATGAAGCAAGCAATAAAATCAGATACATTGATTATTCAATTCAAGCTCATGCATTCTTCGTCATGCCATCTCGATCTCGGCCAAGCCACCGAATACCAGAATAGATTTTATATCTATGACCGGTGATAGAAAAGTCGATTATGCCCTTCTGTAGAGCGGCTTTGGGACATGTAAAGATGATTGTTAACGTAAACGAATCAAGCCAAAATGGCGTCACTCGTCATAATCATAGTTACCTCTGCTGGAATTTTGGGTTAGATCGGGGAATAGTCTAGGTAATCGATTCCGGCAATGGAGAGGTATATGCATGCATGGGAGGGTCCGTTGATCTGCTCACTAGATTTATAAATTGACTTGCTTCACTATTAATTTCATTCCAGTGCCAGAGGGAAAAATAGAATAAGCTAGATATCGAGAGATTCACTGGAATCGAGATCTAGGAACGCCCGAAAATGTCTGGAGTCACCACCACCACTCAAGCAGCTCGTGAACTAGACCGAGAAGGAAGACAAGAACAAGCGTCAACAGACCGAATCAGAGAAGAAACAAGACAAGCAGTCAATGAATACCGTCAGAATCATCCACCACGTACATCCGCTTCGTCTTCCGGTACCCTCGCTGGGGCAGACACAGAGGGAGGAGAACCGAGTAATGGACGATTTGCAAAAGCTGGATTGATTGGCGCTGCTTCTGGATCTGGGACAGCTGCGAAAGCTCATGCTCACCTTGGTGGTAATGAAGAAGGGGTAGAGGTTCCCGATAAACATGGTTTACTGTCGCCTCAGCTCAAGAGTGAGAGGAAGAAGATGCTCAAGGTATGTCCCACGTCTTACGACCCGCGCCCTTGTCCTACGTTTACTGGCCTGATGACTGATATTTAGATCATTGCCGGGATATTCATTTTCCTGGCACTGTGGTTATGGGCCTGCCTCTCACTGTTCTGGGGATCAACATATCACCTTCAAACCAATTTCCATAGGCTCACAGTCCACCTCGTACCCCTCGACACCGCTACCGACTCCTTCTTAAATGATCCAATGATCAATATGGCTCAAACGCAAAATTCATTAACGACAACACCTCATTTCACATATATCATTCGATCAGCTAGTGACTACCCGAATGGACTTGAAGATGTAAGGCGGGAAGTACTCGGACAGGAATGTTGGGCTGCTGTGGTCATTAATGCAAATGCCACTTCTGCATGGAGGGATGCAATTGAGAATGGAGATGCATCGTATTCGCCAAATGGAGCTGTGGGGATTTACTTTCAATCAGCAAGATTTTACCAGGTGGTCTTGCTGTATATTCAGCAGACTGTAGGTTTCATCCAATTTCGGACTGGTGTCGGACTGACAAACAGATCACCATGAACTTGAAAAGCCCACTTTCAGAAGCGCGAGCCTCAGCCCTTCAGTCATTCGCCTCCGAAGCAGCAAATAATGCAGCTTTAATTACAAACGCACAAGCTGTTCCACAGGCCATTGGAACCGGATTTGGATATACCATCCAAGATCTGAGGACGATAGGCAATGGTCAATGGGGATCTAGTGCACCTATGGAAGCTGCCCTTATCTATTTCGTAAGCCCATCAACGCGTACAAAGGGGCTGGTTAATCGATAGGTCATCTTTGCATTCTACTGGACGCTATTCCAAGCTCAAGGAAGGATGAAGTCCGGTCTACAGTCGAAATTGAAATTCTCCAGTATGGTCCTGCTACGAATCTTGCTTCCTATCGCAGCATACTTTTTCTTGGTGAGTCTCTTTTCCCCAGTCGTCTTGACAGGCGAGGTAGAATACCAGAATTGACAGAACAGTCACTATGGTTCACTTGCATTGAAGCTATCTGGCAGGTCCCAATGCAGAATTACCTAGGTCGAGGTGGTTTCCCTGCTCTATGGGCATTGAACTGGGTTACGATCACCGCTGGTGGATTCGCACTGGAGACTATCCTGGCAATATTTGGGATTGCTGGATTACCACTTTTCCTGATTTTGTGGATTATCTGTATGTCCCCATTGTTTATCGGTGGAGTGAAGCTGATGCCATAGTGAATATCTGTATGTCGTCTTTGGTCCCGAAAGGAGTGGGGCTAATTAGCAGCATCGTCCTTCTACCCCATTGAATTGATGCCTACCTTCTACCGCATGCTTTACGCCATGCCGTTCATCAATAACGTCGAGGTGCGTCTGATCACATTGACCTTTTTGGCTATAGCTGACCCGTAGGCATACAAGATCATTACGTTCGGCACCAACTTCAACCACCGTATAGGCAAACATTTTGGGATTCTATTCGGGATCATCGGGGTCGAATTGATCATCTACCCTTTGAGTATCTGGTTCGAGAGATGGAGGTTAGATAGAGGCATGATCAAGGCTCAGCGTGAGAAACGTGAGAAAGAAGAGAGAGACGAGTAATTCCCTTCGCCTCGAGGAAAGCGTATCGTGATCGTGATCTATGCATGTAACCCATACACATATGTCGAATCGTAACCCAGACAGAACCTAGAAGATGTTATACAACAAGTCCAACTCCAAACGAAATCCCCTAGTCCAGCTGCATACCCATCCCACCCTCTGCAGGAATAAGTTTGCTTGCTTTTGGCTTTGACCCAGCAGATTTCGACTTGGCCTTGAGGATCTGATCCGCCATAACCTTCTTTCCTGCTGCTCGGACCTTGATCTTCTCCCTGATCCTCTCCTTCTCGGCGAGATGAGCTGCTGGTTCGGTCTCGGTGTTCTTGCCTGCGCGAGGTTGAACGAGTTCGATATGTCTTTCGATATTTTGAGCATCTTCTTGACGGGTTCGAGCCTTGTTTCCAGACATTCTACTTTGTCAGCTATATTACAACACATGAAGGCATCAAAAGACGTACCGGTTCTTCCAGAATGCATTCTCCCTCTTTGTCTTGATTTCCTGGACCCTCTCCATGGCTTTCAATGTAGTAGCCACCAACTCTCGGTCGTATCGGACAGGTACATTCCTCCTCTTTTCGAATTCGAATGTCGAGTCCTAGGTGTCAGTCTTACTTCCGTCAAAGTTTGAAATGGTAAAACGTACAATGACCATCTCCTTGCCATTCGCTCGCCTGAACGCTTTGGTCCACCTAACCTTTCTGGGGTTCCTCTTCATTTTGAAGTTTTTATGACATTTCGAACCGCAGAATCTGAATGTTTTCGAGTCGTTACGGACAAACATGGTACCATGTCCTGGGTAGACATTGCACGAACAGAAGTAACACTTTTCGACTCTCATTGCGTATGATGATTGATGGGTGGTGAGTGTAATCTGATCTGAAATCTGTGCTGAATTAAAATGATAGAATGACGTGTGATTATCTATGTGGATATAAGGTACGAAAGCGGTTCACTCCGCTTTGGGCTAAAGCTGCTTGAGCTAAGTTACCCTGAATTCGCGCTCAAGCCTAGTGATAATCTCTTTCAACGTGTCGCGCACTTGTTCTCTGCATTCTTATACTCATCCTACACCATACACCATACACCATACACCTGACTGGTTCAGTACTGCATACTCTCTCACTCTTTTTCTCTACACCCTACATATTTAACAAAAAATGAAGATAGGTCCCTTTCCATCTCTCAATGCATAAAGTCAAAGCTTACCTCTCCACGCTCTTATCCTTGTCGGTGGTTTCGGTACCCGTCTCAGGCCTCTTACTGTAAGCTATTGCTCTCGGGTAGGAGCTACGAGCTGATCGCCAGCTATCATGGCCTAAACCTCTTGTCGAGTTCTGTAACAAGGTATGTTCCCCGCAGACTCAGAGGATCTAAGCTAATGAATCAGGCAATCATGTACGACCTTTTCCCCCTTCGCGACTAATTGAGCAATACTGATTGATTAGCTTGCACCAAATCGAGGCACTAGTCAAGGTCAGTCGCGTCCGCGATCCTGTGAAAGTCGCGCTAAGATTCAGGCCGGTGTCAAGGATATCGTCTTAGCTGTCAACTACCGACCGGAAGTCATGGTTTCCGTCTTGAAAAAGACTGAAGAGGAACTGGGCATCAATATCACTTTCAGCGTAGAGACAGAGCCTCTAGGTACTGGTACGTTACATCTTCGCCTTACCATGTGTGGGATGAAGCTTAAGATATAGCTGGACCTCTTGCGCTTGCGAAAGAGATCTTGGGCAAGGACGATTCACCATTCTTTGTCTTGAACGCCGATGTCACTTGTACCTACCCATTCGAGGAGTTCCGGTAAGCTTATTCCCTTTTGAGTGCAGAGCTGACAATTAGTGATTTCCACATGGCTCACGGTGGTGAGGGATCTATCATGGTTTGTCTTCTTTCACATTGCGCTAAGCGAAGCTGATGTATAGGTCACCAAAGTTGCCGAGCCATCCAACTACGGTGTCGTAGTCACTAAACCAAACTCGACAGTCATTGATCGATTCGTCGAGAAACCAGTCGACTTTGTCGGAAACAGGATCAATGCCGGTATCTACCTCTTCCACCCTAAGGTCCTAGACCGTATCGAGGTCAGCTACAATACCCACTGGTTTACCCGGAGCTGACAGATAGCTCCGACCAACATCTATTGAGAAGGAGATCTTCCCCGCAATTGCTGCTGATCACCAACTCCACTCTTATGATATGCAGGGATTCTGGATGGATATCGGACAGCCAAAGGATTACATTGCGGGTGAGCTGGCCTATACGCTTTCCGACGATCAGACAGCTGACAATCAGGAACCTGTCTATACCTGTCACACTTGACTGCCACTCACTCGCCTCTCCTTTCCGATCCCGCAAAGAACAAATGGGTATACGGCGGAAACGTCCTCGTCGATCCCGTAAGCCTCTCAACCGAATCATGAGGAATGTACTGATTGTAGACCGCGGAAGTCGATCCTACTGCAGTTCTCGGACCCAATGTCGTTGTCGGAGCAGGCGCCAAGGTTGGTCCTGGAGTCAGATTACAGCGATGTGCCATTCTTTCCAATGCTGTCGTACGAGATCACTCTTGGATCGCAAATTCCATCATTGGCTGGAACTCGAATGTCGGCAGATGGACCCGAGTTGAAAATATCACTGTCCTCGGTGACGATGTTACGATCAAGGATGAATTGTATGTCAATGGAGCTTCTGTTTTACCTCACAAGACTATTTCGAGTAGCATCACGGAACCTAGGATTGTCATGTGTAAGTCCATTGCCATTTTTTCTGGGTTGAGGATAAATCTGATGTATAGAATTGGGGTTTTCGGGTTGGAGTCCACACGATGTGCCCGATTTGGAAGTACATGCATAGATTTGGTTTGGACTTGGGGAGCTGTGGTTGAAGTTGGACGATACTAAAATTTCGCTGATCCATTCCTTTGAGCCAGATCCGTCGTGCTCTGCCTCGACTTTTCCAAACCTCTACACATGAGTCGCCCTTGCAACCGGAAGTCATTAACACTATACCTCCTCATACGCATAATGCTCGATGTCGACCAACTTTACATGGCGACTCATTCATCTTGGATTGGTCACACCTCATTTCCTGGCCGCCCATGCCATCTTGCTGACTCCTGGTGCACCAGAGCCTGCGAGATGACTCGAGTCTCGTGCTCCGGACAAAATTGGATGCATTGTAAGTACACACATCAACTAGGAGTATATGCAGGGGACTTTGTGTACGTTCCTATTTCCTTATAACCAGTCAACCAGTCAAATCCACACATTCATTATGCTGGCATTTAAATCTAGTCTATGCTAATATCCAACTCCTCCCAAACTTCCTCCCTTAACGCCAAGTAAACATCAATGCCCTCACCACTTGCAGTGGGTATAGTATACCCAAGTCCATCATGTAATGAAATAGGCGTAAAAGGTGGCGCTACCAATATCGGTCTCTGACCATGATCAAAGACACCACCATTGTACATGTCCATTTTATTCCATTGACTGACCATAACTCCACCCGTTCCACCCCTGTACCCATGCCTGATCTTGGTTCTATCCACGCTTGCTATCCATTTAACTGTCTTCTCTGCATCCCCCTCGCCTAGTGGTCGGACCATTTTATGTACCATCAAAGCGATATTGGGGAGTTTGGAATTATCAACTAATAATTCTGAGGGATACGTGGATGAAGTGGTTAGGACTGCGTTATATGGGTATAGTCCATCTTTCTCGAGACTCAACTGGGTGCGAAGGTCGATCGGACATAATAAATCGGCTTCGCCAAGTGTTCCTAATGATGGATTGCGGGTATAAGTGCGAGCACGAGCTTGATATATCCGTTGATGGAGGTGAGCTGTCAATGCATCGAATGTAGTGATGTATCCCTGCTCCGGCTTGGCTCGATCTTTGAGTCGTTCCAAGTCGGAAGAGGAGAAACGGAGGACTTGGCCTGCAATTTTCGGTTTCACCCAAGTCGAGGCCGGTTCGGCGGGGATATCGGGAGCTGCTAGATCTGGGTTGGTGGGGGTGGGGTTGTCTGGTTCGAGGTGATATAGTACTGGTTCATACGCTTTCGCTTCCTCTTTCTCTGCTTGTGTGGCTTCATTTTCGTAATTTGAAAGGTAAGGCATGGCGAGTGTAGATATTTGTATTGCTTCACCTCCGTCGTTGTCCAGAGATAGAGATCGATAGATTGTTGCTAAGTTTCTGACCAAGTGGAAGAACCCCGCTCCATCGTTTAGGCAGTGTAATATCCTGATACCCAATGCAACTCCACCACAAGCGAATCGAGTATGTTGAATCGTGAATACTACTTGATCTTCTTTCTTGACATTCATGAAATCATAGGGAGCCATTAGGTCTTCTCCTTTCCCTGGAAGATCCATTAACCCTATCGATCCTCCTTTCCCAATCTCCTCCAAAGTCTGAGAACATGTCGCTTCGAGAACTTCACAACCTGTGCCCAAGCTATGGAGGTGGGATCCGCCATGTTTGTCGTCCACGCCTAAGCGACCTCTTAGATGGGGATAAGTATCGAGAACGAGGGATGTAGCTCGACATAGTCTCTCGACTGGGATGGCCAGTGATCCAGAAGAAGTAGAGGGGTAGATGTAAACGACGGCGACGGGTATGAAAGTGAGGACGAGCTGATCGAGGGGACTGAGTCGGAAGATGGGTCCTAGGCATTTGTAGGATTCAGGTTGGGACGAAGTGACTGTATGACATTTTCGTATTTGGACTGAGGAAGTAGTGATTGTTTCGCTCATCTTGTTATCTATGTGAATAATGAGCACTGACAAAAGAAGAAATGCATGCTACCTTATATACTGCCAAACGAATAACAATGACTTGAATAACGAGTTGTATACCAAGTTATACACGGATCCGAAGTCTTGCCGGATCTTCATCGTTCATCCCGGAGCCGGAGTCACCAATCTGTCTCCAGTGTGCGCGTTGGAATAATACTCGTACCCTGAATGTTATTTGTTCCTGAATTAAACCTAAAAGTAGGTCTTTGTTTGTCGATTTACTTTACTGGACGAGTACCCCTCACCCTCATCATCACTTGCACACGACTGCATCACACATCGTATTCATCTTCACTCTTTTGCCGAACACTTGTGGCTATACACTTTACTAGACGAGCTGGCATCGCCTTCCCTTTTGGCATCGACAACGACATCACATACAAACATACACAGACAATTTTCCTTGACGCGTCCGGATTTGGTTAGTGCAAAGAACATCATTACTCGATCGGACTACGTTCGATAGGTTACAATATCGACAAGAATCATCAGGCTAGTCTGAACTACATTCTTTACATATACATTCGTTCTTTAAGACCTTTTACTTGAAGTCACCAGCATCGGAATCGAAAAGGGCGCGAAATCGACAACTCTGGAAGGCAAAATCAAGAAGAACATTGAGATTTGATACCACAATTACAGTCCACATTTCAGACTCATCAGTACGTCCGTCTCGTCTGCGGTCGATCTTCTGGGAAACTTTCCTGCTACATCGGGATATCGATATCCTTTGATTACTCGGAGTCGGACTTTGAAAGCCATCCTTTCCCCCCTCAATCTCATCTCATGTCATGTTCTCCCGCAAATCCCCTACTTCTCTCACACCCACCATCACTCTTTCAGTCCCAACATCAACTGACTCCCAGAACATGCCAGCTGCATTACCGCAAATCACTCCAGCCCCAGCGGCCGCCCCGGCCACGATCACCTTGATCGACTTAGTTGGTCGACAACAAAGAACTACCATCTCCGTCGTCGCTTCCTCTACGCCGTCTGGGGTTGATTCGGGAAATAATACTACTGAAAAGAAACCGTTCCCTGTGGCTGTTGCTATACCTGCTCTTGTGGGTGGGATGGCGGCCGCTTTTGGAGCTTTTGGGCTTTGGTGGTGGTGTAGTAAGCGAAATAAGAAGCAGAGAAGGGTGAGCAGCATTCTCCCTTACCCCATTTCTAACTTCTCTGTTTTCTCAGTTGTAACGAACAACCAAGCAGACCGTTTGAGAACGACGCTGATAAGCAGGAACGATGGGAAGCGGCTCAGAGAAAGAAACAACGTCAAAGAGCCAATTCAGCTGGACGACCATCGATCGCCAGTTCAAGAGGACCTTCAGCTACCAATCTGAAAAATCTCGCTGAAAAAGATATCATCCCTCCCGTACCGGCTTTACCGAAACATTACCCCCCACATGGGCATGGTGAGAAGCAGAACCAGAACCAGCAGAATAATTACGGATACAGTCAACATCAACAATCATATGGACAGGGACAGGGACATGGACAGAATAATGGATATGCCGTCGATCCATACTACCAGCCCTCTGCGCCTGGGCGGGATGTTCCTCGCGCTCAATATCCACATGGGTATGCTCCTCAACCTACAATCGATGGACCTATTTCACCTACTTATTCCGAACATTCTGCCAATTCTGCCAATTCCAATTCATCCGCTTCGGGATCTACATCAACATCAACATCTACATCCGCCACATCATCATCAACATCGACATCCGACCCTCTGACAAAGGAAAAGAAAACGTCACCTACTAAATCCGGTTCGAGGTCTACTGCGAGAGTAGCTGTAGCAGATTCAGCAGCTGCTACCGCTGGATTAGATGCCAATGTACGATATCAACCCAAGAAACCTTCACCACTCGCTCTCAAG
>Ga0265780_10003962_pt1 | contig 19276 bp, 15 predicted proteins | sample P1T30metagenome_FD_192432 | JGI IMG/M metagenome (GOLD analysis project Ga0265780, IMG submission 192432) | Plant litter microbial communities from East Loma Ridge, Irvine, California - P1 T30 | ecosystem: Environmental > Terrestrial > Plant litter > Unclassified | place: USA: California...
AAAAAATTTATCTAGTATTAATCTATTGGAATATCAGAATTTGGCAGTATCGATAACGGAATTTTATTCAATCAGATTTCCTATTATATCTCGGGTTATTTTACCAGTATTGCAGTCTACTGTTATTCCTCTATAAGAATTTGGGTCAAGTTTATAAAATATTTGATATTCTTGATTGCCTGATATTTTATCTATTTCCCTATGTACAGTTGTCAAGTTTGTGTTTAAGGTTAAATCTATATTAAGATTTTTTTTAATTATATTAATTAGTTCATTAACAGTGATTTTACATGTCTTGTCATAGTCAATTTCCCTTATTAATTTCCCCGACTCATCATACTCTCTAAATACACCTATCAGTAAACGATGAAAGATATTTGCCTCAGTTCTTAATAACAGAGTATTTTTATCATATTCGTATCTTGTTTCAAACGAACTGTTAAACGTCTTTATCGATTCTTGGTAATAAGATTCGTTCTCGGATAATTCGACAATCGAACTATCTTTCATTCTCGTAATTTGCATATTATTAGTTTTACTACGATTAAATTGTTTTAAATCAAATTTCCTCATTGTTACTTGTTGGTTATCGTGCTTATGCTTACTTACGTGTTTAATTGTACAGCTTAAAAAATTAAGATTTAAAATCAGTATTAAAAATATTTTTAATTTCATGTCAATTTTTACACTTAAATAAAGATCTGTATTTCATTAAGCAACTGCGTCATGGTTTTCCAATGTACTATTGTAAACTATAAAGTGCCGGTTGCCTTTCACGTTGCTAAGAATTGTTTCTTCAGTTACTGCTGCCTAGTAGCGGATATATTGGGGAATTTTATTCTATAAAATTCCCCAATATATCCGATTTTATTTTGCCCGTATTGCAGTCGATGAGTATTTCTCGGTATGAGTTCGGGTTTGTTTTGTAAATTATACGATATTCTGATTTTTCTGGAAGATTTTTTTGTATTCTATATACAGATACCCCATCTATTTTTTGTGACAGATCTATTCCAGCATAATTTTTAACTAATTCAATTAGTTCGTTAATACTGGTATTACATACTTGGTCGTAGTTTATCTCCTTTATGACATTTCCTTTTTCGTCATACTCTTTAAATATACCTGTCAGCATGCTATAAAAAACTTGTGATTCAGTTTTTAGTGATAACGTATTTTTATAATATTCATATCTAGTCTCAAAAGGACTCCTGAGTTTGGTTTCCTTTTCCATATAAATATGTTCATATTCAAATAATTCGACAGTGGTAATGCTGTCTATTTTAAGAGTCCTTAAATTTTCATTTTTATACTTATTAAAATCTTTTAAATCAAATTTTTTCATTTTTTTTTCTTTATAGGCTATTTTTTTTTTATTCATAATGCTGCAACAACATAGACATATGTTTAAAATTAACATAAAGATGATTTTACTTTTCATGCTGTATTATTTAATATAAAAATGTATTATTTTTAATTGCCAATCCCAGAGTGACTTTCTATATATGTCCGCGTAACTCATATAGTTATCGGTTGATGTGTTGACATTGGATGTATACTTGGGATATATATATTTTTGCTCGGGAAATCTTATAACTCCATCACGATGGCTATGGTGAAGGCCTAAGCTGTGAAAAACTTCATGGCATGCTGTTAAGTCGTTTTTTGATTTATATAATATCACACTATCTGTTCCAAATCCTTCTGATCTTCCAGCGATGACACCACCAGAATTGTATGTTGCCTCTACATAGAATGAAAATATTTTAATATATGTGTTGTACTTTACATTTAATTTGCTCTTTAAGTATGTATAAAGTGTCGGTTCTAAATAATTTATAGTCATATTTGAATCTATATATAGCCCTCCAGATTTAAAGTTTTGATCATTTAGCAAGTCTAGGGTTTCAAATTCAGTTCTGCCATGAATTAATGCTTGATAGTGTGAGATGCGTAGGTTATCCTTTTCATTATTAGAGAAGATGCCTTCTTCCACTACTCCTGATATATTAGTTCTAACTTTAATAAGTACAGTATTTAACGTTTTTCTGTTTAAAACGCCGTTCCTTCGTAGTGTCACCATTCCTGCAACTTTTGCATCTTTCTTGTTATTGCTATTCAATGGGTATGCAAGAATTTTAATCTCTTTGTTTATACTAAAGTCTTGTTTACATGTAATCTTGATTGTTTTATCGATAGAATCACCTTTTGTTCGTATCGATTTATCTGAAAGTATCGGTTTATCAATGTCAAAGTACAGGTGATCATAATCAAATTCCAGTTTACTTAACGCTTCATTGATTTCTACTAGTACCCGCAACTCTGCTTCAAATGGCGGTTTGGGGCTTGTAACTATTGTATTGCTAAACGTTTGAGAAAACAGATTAAGATAAGGTACATAATACTGCGTATCTACTTTTTGTGTGGGAAGTGACCTGTATTCCGATTTTAGTGCTTTGTATGCTTCATCCGGATTTTCAAATTCGGTATTTAGGTCACCATTTGAAGGTCTTTCGTAGCCTCCTTCGACTATAATTTCATAGGCACGATCGCCGTTGTCACCAACCCGGAGCCAATCAAAGCCAAACTCTCCTTTATAAGGATTGTTAGATATTTTCGTTCGAAATTCCACGCTTGCTTTGGCGAATTGCTGGTAAAATGTTTGATGGTCCGAGAATTCTTTTGAAAAAAAATAGAAGCCATCAACCGTGTATACAAAAACATCGTTACCTGGAGTTGGTGTGTTTTGATCTAGGGTTGATTCATAAACTCCTAAACTGTTTTCATAATTTAAGCCGACTTTGAACTTTTTAAAGTCTTTAATGACGTTTCCAGATGTTTCCCGCAGTTCTATATACACTTCACCAGTATCAGGAGGTAATAGCGAACCAGATGTTGGTACAGATACGGTACCATACAAGAGTTTGTTATATTCGTCGTCAGTAATACCCAACTGAAAATAACTATTTCTTTTTTCAAATTGAGCGTCATGTACTAGCGACAAAGTAAAAATTTGGTCATTGCCTTCTGTCACTACTCCTTGATAGATTGAAATATCTTTGTCGTTATAGCCTAATAACGAATATTCTTCAGATGTTGTAGGAGTTGATTTTTGTCCTTGCAAGAAATCACTTATATTAAGCTGGTTATACTCTAATTCATGATTAGTACTCCGTTTTATTGCAGCAATAAATAGCCTTCTATTTTTAGCCGTATTATTTATGATGTTTTTTCCCTGATCAAAAAGTACCTTATTTTGAATAGAGGCTCCTATATCGAATGTGTGAGATAGACGAAGCATTCTGCTTTTATCGTATGTACACCAAGATAAATTACTCCCGATCGATGTTTTAGGAATGGTGGGTTGTATGTTGAAGGGCCACAAGTTATCATAGTATTTGCTTTGAGGCAATGTTTGAGTCAGATTACAGTTTATAATTAAAAAGGTAGCGCAAGATATAGTTGGATTAAAATAAATCTTAAAGTCAAAGGGTTCAGTTGACGCTATTCCTGTCGTTTTTGGCTTATATTCCTTCGGGAAAGACGATACATCATTGTCGGGCGCACAAATATCAATAGAAATATGCCGGTCTATTAATGGAGTTGCCGTTGCGATGTCATATTGCATCACACATCGTACATATCGTGACCCCCCATTTGTATTTATAAATTCTCTAATAAGAATTGGCCAGTCAGAAGTATTATAGCTCTCATTGGGTATTGATGGTTGTGATGGGTTGGAATAAATCTCAAAGGATATTTTTCTAGCTGAATTGATGTAATTATAGGATTTCCCTCTTTCGCCTCTTATATAAATGTATACATTATTTCTGGTCTGGTATTTTCTCAATATATGTGTATAAATATCTGACTGTGTTTTGATTCCAGACTTGTTATTAAACAATTTGATATTTCCACATTCAATATGCGAGCCCCAGAAAGCCGCAGGGTCCATAAATAGATGTATATATTCCTTATATCTTTTTTCTTTTACGGCCGTGGGTGTCAAAAGCGCACTAATATCAAGAGAATGAGATAATTTTCGGGCATATGTCAAGTCGAGTTTAAACAACTCATTTTGTGAATCTATTTGATAATCGCCGTAGTCCAGTACAATGTCAAGACCAAGCTGCCCCGTAAAATTCCCAATATGATCTCCTTCTCTACAAACTGGTAGTTCGTAAGAATAGTAATTATCATAGCCTTTGTTAAAATATGTTTCGATTAAAGACTCTGGCGGCTGATTTAAGGGATAATAGCCAATTATGTTAGGTGGTAAAACCGTTGGTTGTGGTGAGTTTGGAGATGATAAATTCAAACTGATATAAGCATCCCATATATTCCTAAGAAATGAAGGTTGATTCGCGTCATTGAGATCTTTGGGTTTCAGTGATTCCTCGATGATAAGGTCAGACTTATTAATGCCTCGGTAAATAAAGTATTTAATCTTTAGAGGTGTGTAAATTGCATGTGGTTTTAGTATTAAATTGACTTTTGTATCGTCGTCTGTCGTCGGTTGAATAAGTATTCTGCCTTTACAAATAGCAAAAACCTTCGTAATTGAATCTGCTCTTATTATTGAAGTTGTTCTATATTGCGTAGCGAGGTTATTTTTAACAGGCCCAAATGCATCTAATTCATAATTTGAATCTAGCGCATTGTTAATATTAATATCTTCTACGAAAAAATGTGATTGGGGGCTGTAATTATTGCTCATAGATTACATGTATTATATATATTTAATGGTTAAGCTTCGTTGTCTCGCTAGACAATTATCTGCTGATAATACTTTTTACTACCTGTATATGATATATAGTTGTTCTTCTTATAAGTAAAAGTTTTTAACGAGCCATTTGGCTATTTTTTCAATGGTGATGAAATTGCGATCATCGGAGTTCATGAGCATTTTAACCTTACCCTCGGTAGCAATGGAAACCATACGCGTCATGTTGTCTTTCTTTGTCGTTATCCGGCAGTTTTTAGCGTTGTTACCACCGCTGAAACTCGCTTCTGCCACGATTAAGCCATCCGGGAGACTGAATTGATAGGTGTCGAAATTCGACGAGTTTGTAATGTCTTTATAACGGCCAACTACTATATCCTTTCCCTGGAAAATATCACCGTTTTTCAGGTTGACGAAAAACATGCGGTTCCTTTCTACCAGGTTGTATTCGACCACGGTCTTCGGATTTTTGCTTTTCGTCGCTATAAATTCATCCAGTTTTTTGGTGTCGACTTTTCCGTCAATAATGAAGTTTCCGGAGCCTATCAGTTTGGCAAAGGCTTTTTCCGTTCCAAGTTTGGCGAGAGAGAAAATACCGACCTCGTCTGCTGTAAGGAAACTGAAGCGGTAGAAATACCCGGAGTTGTCGTCCCGCTCTGCTGCGAAATCAGTAGCCACAGTGGCAATGATCAGCTTTTCGCCGCTCATGGAATACAATTCATAGGTACTGGTAAGGCCGAGGTTTTCCTTGTCTTTGATCCTGACTACTTTGGCCAGGTCTTTGCCGTCTTCGGTATGGATGATGCCGTCTTTATAGTCAGTTTTTTGAGCGTAGAGTTTTGCTGTAAGCAGTAGCAACAGGCAAAATAGTATGGCTTTTCTACTATTTGCTACGTCAGGCCGCAGCGACCTGTTTGATAATCCGGGGCAATCAAAGGTATATTGTCTGGTATCCCTCATATGGATGAAATTAGTGCTCTGCTGCTTAAAGGTTTTCCTGAAAGTTCAGGCTGAAAAGTGCTATACTAAACTGGTAATAGGCTCCTTTGTGAAATAGTCCGTCAGTCGTCGTACACTCTATTTTTAATGTATGAGTGCCGGCGGGAAGATCGTATCCGTCAGGATAATAGTACGTGCTGACGACCTCCTTCATCACACACTTCAACTGTCCTCCGGGAGATGTAGCCTCGCCGATCAGGACGTTATTAACCAATAGCTTTGCTTTTTCAAAACCTGTAGCCTCAGCCTCGGCGAGACCCGTCCAATTCACCATGAGCTTGCCCGGCTGGTTTATGGTAATAGTGGCGGTAGCTGTACCGGCTTGTATATTGGGATTCACGCCCCCGCAATTCTGGCTGTCTTCATAACTTATCCGTAACCCGAGGTTATCCGGATTTACCGACCATAAGGCCCCGGCAGGAATATTGTTAGTAGTGTACGATCTGCTGCTGCCGTTCCATCCATTTTTTAAAGCGCCTGATTCTGTAAATTGCCAGTTCGCAGTAAAGACAAACGCAACGGTGGTATCCACGATGGTTACCGGGTAGTCGGAGGTAAGTCCCCCGAAAGAAGCTGTGACCTGAGAAGATATCGTATCTCCGATAGTTCCGTTAGCGTATACTGTTAACCTGTTCAAGGTGAAATTTCCCCTGGCCGCTGCTTCCAGAGAGAAGATAGCTTCAGCAGTTTTATCCAGGCTACTGCCATTGCTGTAATGAGCTGTTAAGGTAAAGTTATTATTGCCCGTGCCCTCTGCTACGGAGGATGGTCCACTAATAACCAGGGAAGTAAGTACCAGCGGCTGTATCGTAACGGCCTTAGTGAGGGTTGCCGTACCGCTTTTTTCTGCGCTAATCGTTGTCGTAAATGGCTGATTGCTTGCAGTTTCACCGGCAGTAAATGCATTCCCTGAGAAGCTCCCGGCTTCACTGCTAAATATGTACTCCGTGGTTACGTCTCGTACGGACCCGTCGGAATAGGTCGCTTTTATTGTGTAGGTAACCGTTGCTCCTTCTGCAACGGTTGCGGGACCTTCAATCAAAGCAGAAACAAGTGCCACAGGAGTGGTATCCCGTATATAGATGTCTTTTGTTAATGTGCCGGCGCTACCTCCGGCAGCCCGGATCTTCCCGTAGCGGGAATCGCCATAAACGCTGTTACTGTTGGCGGTAAAGGTATTACCTGCAAAACTTCCTTCGCTGCTGCTGAACGTGTAAGCGGTGCTTATATCCTGCTGGCTTCCGTCTGAGAAATTGCCCTTCACCGTGAAAACAGCTGCATTTCCTTCATCTATAGTAGAAGGCCCTTCGATGAAGGCGTTCAGGAGGCGTACCGCTGTAGTATCCCGTATGGTAACCGTTTTTAACTGCAGATCTGTGCCGTTGGTTGTTGCCGAGATGGTAACCTGCCGGTTGTCATGATGAATACGGTTAGCATAGGCCGTAAACGTATTTCCCCGGAATACGCCTGCTGTGCTTTTAAATACCCAGGTATTTGTTACGTCGATTTTTGATCCGTTAGAAAGCGTTACTTTAACAAAGTAATCTGCAGTTTCGCCCTCGTTTAGTGTGTCAGGGCCTTCAATCCCGATAGCTGTTACGGTAAGCGGAGTGGTATTTCTGACAGCAATTTTCCTTGTCACCGGGACTTCTCCGTTTTTAACTGCCGTTATGGTGAGTACCCGGTTATCGCCATACTGACTGTTAGGGGGCAGGGAGAGCGCTGTACCGCTGAATACACCTTCCGTGCTGCTGAATGTGTACCCGGAAGTAACATCTTCCCTCGCACCATCAGAGAAAAGCTGGATAACTTTATATTGGGCAGATGCCCCTTCGCTGACCGTAGCAGGTCCTTCAATAACTCTGGATAAGGGTACCTTACAGGTGTGGAAATCCAGGTAGCGGATACCAGACCATCCCGAGCTGCCGAGCAAGCGTGCGCCAATTGAATAAGAACCGCAGTCAATTTCATGGCTGAACGTCAGTCCGGATTCGCCGGGAATCAACAGGTCATTAAGATACCACTCACAGGCCTGTATGTCTGCAGCATCTTCCGGGCTGTTCAGCGCTATGCCGAAGTTGACCAGGCCGTCAGCAAAGTAGGGATCTCCGGTAATAGAAAAAGTCAATCCAGTAAGGCAGTTGGTTTCAATCATCTACTCGTAATAATGAATTAAAATATTACAGAAAAAATAGCTGCCTGTCTAAGTTTAATCGTTCCCTGCTTATCTGTTTAGGTGGTCTTCATCAATCCGGGCTATTTTTTGTTGTGTGTTGTTTTTTAGCAAGATCTAAGGTTTCCGTTAGCTAAAAGTTAACAGAAGGTTATTGTTGTGTTTCTGCTGGCGATATAGGTGTAGAAAGTATAAGTGTCAAGGTCTTAGTGTAATTTTTTTTCAGGAAAGATTGGAATAAGGTGTTTTTCAAATATAGAAATACGATCCAGCAGCTTAGAGCTCGCTGTTCTGCAACGGAATAAGCGGGTTTATTAACATGTATTTAAATTTTTCGATGCCTTGGTGTCTTTTTTACAGATCAACTTCTCTTTATCCTATCACGAACCTACCCTCACCCGAGCTCCTTCGGTACTGCTTCGGAGCTGCATGCTGAAAGTATGTATAAATCATCGGCAGGAGCGCATCACTATCTGAACCAACCCTGAAGCAGTACTGTAGCAGTGTGGGTGAGGGTAGGGTCTTTATAGGTAACGCTATGGGTTATGTCACACTTTGAGTTGAGGCTGGAGATTGCATTTATTGTCGTATATTATAATATCAACACTTAATTATATTTCATTATTTATTTGTAATGCGTTAATTAAGTGCTTTTATGCCGGTAACTTTAAAACGGATTGTAGCCTTGTTTTACCCTATTAATCAGATTTTCAATGTATTTGGAAAGATTAATTTCCAGACTGCGAGGGCAGGGCTCTTCTTCATTGATATCTTAAGTAGTGCTTCCTCATAAATTATAGGATCATCAGCTCCTTCATCCAGATATACAAATAAAAATTGTTCTGGGACATAAATATCAATAGCATAAAAGGGGCGAGATATAGTTTCTCTATACCGATTTAACTTCGCCCGCACTTTTTGTTGCATTATGTCCTGCAAACCGTTTATATGATAAGCGAGCACATAACATTTCTTTCCAGCCAAATAGAGTAACTCCCTTAGCGATTTTGGAAATGGATTGCCGCTATTGTAAATAGCTTCGAGGGTTTCGATTTCCTCAAGCGATAACCCTCACTAGTTTTAATGAAATTGGATCTTTTTGAAGGGACAGAAAGGTTATCTTGTAATGTTTTTTGATATTTTATAATCATTGGTTTAATATATCTACCGGAATATCTTTAATTCATTATAAGAGATGCCAAATGTGTATTTCACAAGGTGTCTTCGGCTCCAATATCAGGAAAACCTTGGAAATGAACATAGCGATTGGTATAAGGGTAAGTTTCAGCAAATAATTCTTTTAAGATTTCCAAAACAGAAATTAAACTTTGCGTTTTAACTGGAAATATCCAATTGCCTTTATAGTCGTCATATACTTTATTGTTTTCAAACTGATTTAAGGCTGAGATGCTAATTTCAGTTCCTTTTGATAGAATTATGATTTTGGCTTGATTCAATATGTTCACGAACGTAGCTTGATCAGACTGACTTACCAGATAGTTTTCCAATAAAATATTGACCATTCCGATATTCACGCCCGTTCGGTTCGCATTACAATTATGATAAATTTTCATCAAATTTCCGTTGAACTTGCTGATTTCCATTGATTCATATGTTTTGCATAAAAAATCGCTTATTATTTCAATAAATGGTTCTAATATCCAAAAGCCTTTATTTTGATATTCTATATATGCTCCATTTGTCATTGTCTCTTAATTTATGATTTTAAGATGAAAAGAATTTACAAGGTAATTATACTTGTAATCAGGATTATTAATATTAATCTATGTATACTCTATACGGTTGATTGATAGTCAAAGAATATTTAAGAAAAGACTTAAGTCTGTTAGTTAAAAATATTAACTATTCAAGGATTAAAATGGATTTAATCCACTCTTGGTTTTCCTATTCGATAATTAATAAACTCGGATAGTTTATTGTTTAAGCTATGAATCCATGGAAGAGCTTCGTATGTCTGCTCAGGTAGGTAAGCGCTATAAACTGTTGGATCTTGTGGATGTTCATCCAGATAAACAAAAAGAAACTGATCCCCTGCGTTATATATGTCTATAACAAATAATGGACGAGTTATATTCCGGTTAAACTCAGAAAGCCAAAGTCTAGCATCATCCTGCATTTCCTTCCTGTCTGTTGTAAGACCGTAATCTAGGACGTAACAGTCATCACCAGCTAAAAATAAAAGCTCTTTTAAGGCTGTTGGAAAAGGAATTCCGTTGTTGTATGTTAGTTCCAATTCGTATATCTCGTCTAAATGTAGAGATTGTATCGGGGAATTTAATTCGCTGCCAGTAAACCGTTCCGGATTTTCTTTTAATTTTATTAAATATTTGATGTTCATAAGATCGTCAGAGCTTTTTTAAATCGCTTATTTTTGTTATGCTACGAATAGAGTTAAATTCAATATCTATAATCTTCCCTTTGGTTTTGCCTGTAACCCTTCCATGCCTCCGTAACGGCTTTTCCAATTGTAGAAAGTCGCTTTGCTGATCTCCAGTTCTCTGCAGATGTCTTCTGTCTTTCTGTCTTCTTCTCCCTCTTTGAAGGCTCTTACTATCTGTGTCTCGGTAAACCGTGTTTTTTTTATTCTCTATTTAAAACTAAGCATTTCTGTTCTAAACTGTTCGATTTTTAGGGACACTTACAATTAGCTTCTTTTTCTGTGTTGTAAAGCTGATATTTTGTGAAGAGAAGCGGACATTTCCTTAGCGAGAATCGCATTACTAACGAACGGAGCCGCACATATTTACGATCATCGCCAACGAACAATATGATCATACCCGCTAAGGTTTTCAAATCGAGAAAAGGGTTTATCTGTAAATTTAAATAAACATGATGACAAATATTAAAAAATACCCTGACTAATTTGAACCTGGTCAGTTTGCCGTTTATATAAGTTAATAGCGGACATTCATTGTCGTGAGCTACAAACACGCGTTTGTGTAAGTATACAAGCTGTTTTAACATTTGAAAGATCCGGAGTTTTTAGCCCAAACTTTCTACGCCGGCACGCCTCTGATTTACTTCTGTTCCAGAAAGAAGACTGGAGATCTCCGGGATTTCTCCCGGGGTTTTTCGGTGATTGCCGGAGCGCTGCCGAACACTTCCCGAACAGAGCCCAAGGGTTTCCCGAAGCGCTCCCGAACAACTCCCGAAGAAATGTCAATAACCGGCCGGAGATTTACCGCTTGTTTCCCGGACCTGACTGGAATCAGATTAAACGCAGACTGGAAGGTTTGCCGGCAACGCTTCGACACTTTGTCGAATACGAGTGCCCGGAGGATGGTTTGGCAGAACGGTTTATGGAGCTGTTCTACCGGCGCTATTGCTTTTGTCCGGAAAGGCTTTTCCAGGCAGATCTGGTATATAAAATTCCGGTAAGCAACAATACCACCGAGATCAGGAACAAGGCAGCAGGATAATCTGGGAAGCGAATAGAAAAGTACGCAAGCGCCGGCTGAAGAAATAAAAGGGTAATATAGATAACTACCGAAGCAAGAAAAAGATAATCAATGTTACTTGTCTGTTTGGCCTGAATAAATCCCTGGCTTTTCAATTGCGCCAGGATCAGTGGCATGATCGCACCTAAAGTAAGCAGGTGAATATACCCGATGACAAGGTTCCTGTTCGGAAAAACCAATACTCCGACATCGGGTATGCCTATTAAGAGCTGAAAAATAACCTTTAAGGTAATTGCTGTCAGGGCCGTTTTAACAAGAATGTTCAATCCTGACAATTGTAAAGCTTTTTTAAGCAAATAAAACCAGCTTACCATATTCAGTACAGATCCGGTGAGGGCAACAGATCTGAGGAGTAAATTGCCGGAACTCCATAAGGTGAAAATGAAATAAAGGGGTATTGCCGACCAGATAAACGTGCCAAACAGGTAAGCAGTTCTTTTATCCGCGCACTTAAAGCCTTTATCAGCGGTGTTAAATGTTAAACCTAATATAGACAGAATCATCCAGCCGTTCATCTGGAAGTGCAGGTAAAAATATATGGCATTATTGTATAATGTATTGCCTTTTAGTCCGGCGGCCATAATTGCGCGTAATGCAAAGGGACCAAGGGCAGACAGGCAAAGAAATACCAGAGATGCCCTGATAAGCCGCCTGGATAATCTGTTATAGACGGTAGCGAGTTTTTTATCTCTCCACACCTTAACGGAGAACCAGAAGTTTACGATTATGAAAAGCGTAGAGAAGCTGATCGGGATAAGCTTATAACCCTGAACGGCAAAGCTTATCAACATACCGAAAGCACTGATCAATGTTAACAGGAATATCGGCCTGTAGGAAGATTTGTTGTTCTCATCGGCCAGGGGGACCGTAATCAAATAAGAGATAATGAGAAAGATCCATCCTGAAAAAGCAAAGTGGGAATGGGCATGCAGCAGGAACATATAATTCAGTCCTGGTATATTAATCAATACCATTAACCTTAAGACAACGCCTAACAGGGACAGAATAATAAAACACACCAGTGACCAGGCGGGAATGCTGCCTAGCTTAAATAAGCTGATTTCTTTAACAGGATTCATTAAAACAGATTCTCATTGTATCGTATTAAAAGATGAATTTATCCCTTTTTTGTAATAAATAAAATGTTTTAAATCATGTCTTAGTTTGTAATATGAATTAATGATTATATAAATAAGATAAATTTGTCTTTTATTATTTTTGAATATAGATTTGCTTCTTTCAGAATCAATACAGCACAGACTGTAATTATTAACCCTATTATTTAATCATTAAATGAAGAGTACTCGTAAGCTTTGGACGCTGTTCGCGGTAGTTGTCGGTTTGTCTTTTGCAACATTAGGTTATTATGGAATTGAGATCTATCAGAAAGCTCCGCCGATTCCCGGTACGGTGGTAACAGGCAGCAGCGATCTTTTTACCGGAGAAGATATTCTTGATGGGCAAAACGTTTGGCAAAGTATCGGGGGGCAGGAGGTAGGATCGATCTGGGGGCACGGTGCCTATGTTGCTCCCGACTGGACGGCAGACTGGATTCACAGGGAGGCCTTATTTATTTTGAACTACTGGTCTGTCAGCGACTACAAACTTAACTACGACAAACTGGCTGACGAACAAAAAGCGGCACTTCAGACCCGTCTGAAAAAAGAGATAAGAAAGAATACATTTTCAGGGGATACCAAAATTCTTAAAATATCGGGTGTGAGAGCGCTGGCGTTTGAGCATCTGCAGCAATATTATGCTTCTCTTTTTGGTGACGACCCTAAATTCGACAAACTACGTGATGCTTATGCAATCCGTAAAAACTCCATCAGCGATCCGGTGCGTTTGAAGCAGATCAGCATGTTCTTCTTCTGGGCCAGCTGGTCTTGTGTTACCAATCGCCCGGGAGAAAATGTATCGTATACACATAACTGGCCGTCGGAACCACTGGTAGGTAACGTAGCAACGGGCGATCTGATGATCTGGACAGGGTTCAGTGTGATCATGCTGCTGGTAGGGATAGGCTTGCTTGTGTTTTATAATGCAAAGAACAGCGAAGGCGAGCTGGAAGATCAGGTTCCTGCCGAAGATCCGCTATTGAGCATAAAGTCTACTCCTTCGATGCGGGCTACGCTGAAATATTTCTGGATTGTGACGGCTCTTATTCTGGTCCAGGTAATCCTGGGAGTAATAACTGCACATTTCGGGGTAGAGGGGAGTGCCTTTTATGGTATTCCGTTAGATAAATGGCTGCCTTATTCCCTGAGCCGGACCTGGCATGTACAGCTGGCCATTTTCTGGATTGCTACATCGTGGCTGGCCACAGGTCTGTATATTGCACCTGCTGTTTCCGGTCACGAACCGAAATTTCAGAAAGCGGGAGTTAATTTTCTTTTTATTGCCTTACTGATAATTGTCGTCGGTTCGATGATAGGTCAGTGGTTCGCCATCATGCAGAGGCTTGGATTTGCAGAGAATTTCTGGCTGGGGCACCAGGGTTATGAATATGTAGATCTGGGACGCTTCTGGCAGATCTTTCTTTTGATCGGTTTGTTTTTATGGCTTGGCTTGATGCTGAGGGCGCTATGGCCATCGCTGGTGCAGAAGTCTTCCAGCAGGCATTTACTTATCATGTTTATTATTTCCTCTGTCGCCATAGCGATGTTCTACGGTGCCGGCTTAATGTGGGGCAGGCGTACTAACCTGGCCATTGCCGAATATTGGCGCTGGTGGGTGGTACACCTGTGGGTGGAAGGTTTCTTTGAAGTGTTCGCTACTGTAGTAGCTGCCTTCCTGTTTACGAGGATGAAATTGCTGAATGAGCGGTCGGCTACGCTGAACGTGCTTTTCTCTACTATAATATTTTTATCCGGCGGGATAATAGGCACGTTTCACCATCTTTACTTTTCCGGGACGCCTACAGCGGTCCTTGCCTTAGGCGCTACGTTTAGTGCGCTGGAAGTGGTGCCGCTTGTTATAATAGGAATAGAGGCCTGGCATAATTACAATATCAGCAAGCTGAAACCCTGGATGTCGGCCTACAAATGGCCGATCTATTGCCTGGTGGCTGTAGCTTTCTGGAATTTTCTCGGTGCCGGTATTTTCGGTTTTATCATTAATCCGCCGATTGCTTTATACTATATGCAGGGACTGAATACCACTCCGGTACATGGACACACAGCGCTGTTCGGCGTTTATGGAATTTTAGGTATCGGCTTAATGCTGTTTGTATTAAAAGGCTTGTACAGGCAAAATGTCTGGAAGGATTCTCTTATCGGCTTTTCATTCTGGTCTATCAATATCGGATTGATGTTAATGGTACTGATCAGTGTATTGCCGATCGGTCTGCTGCAGACCGTTGCCAGTGTTAATCATGGTATGTGGTATGCCCGTTCGGCAGAGTTTATGCAGCAGCCATTAATGAATACTTTGCGCTGGCTGAGGGCAATAGGCGACACTATTTTTGCAATTGGAACCGTAGGGCTTTCCATCTTTGTTATTGGATTAAAGTTTGGCTGGAGTTATGAGAAGGATAAGTTTGATATAAAGAAAACTGAGAAATTGAAGTAGTATTCTTATGTATTTATTAAGAAGGTCCGGACGTAAACTCCGGATCTTTTTGTATAATGACTCTTTAAGAAATGAATCCAAGGTGTAAAGCTGGCAATAGTACTGAATACCCTTATCTTAGTAGCTTTAACAGGATATGAAAGCCTATTTTATCAGCGGCCTGGGATGCGACAGGAGAGCTTTTCAGCGGGTATCATTGCCGGATGAATTTGAAATAATTCATCTCGACTGGATAATGCCGGATGGAGAGGAGACGATCGGGCAATATTCGATCCGTATGGCTGCAGCAATAGATACATCCGGACCCTTCATTCTTGTCGGCCTCTCTTTTGGCGGAATGGTGGCTGTAGAGATCAGCAAATTTAAAAAGCCGGTAAAGCTATTTCTGATCTCCTCGGTGGCTTGCAGGGCCGAATTGCCTTTTTTTTACCGCCTTTGCGGAAGACTGCACCTCGATAAAATAGTACCTGCTTCGTGGCTAACAAACGCGAAGCCTCTTTTGTATTTTGCCTTTGGTCCGCTTGATCATGAAACCAGGCCATTGTTTGATGTTATTCTCCGGGACACCAGTACTGAATTTCTTCAATGGGCGCTCGGAGTAATTGCGCGATGGAAGAATGACTATATACCAGGAAATCTGGTGAGGATACATGGTGCAAACGACAGAATATTTACTGTCGGGAAGTTAGGTATGGACTATTTACTTGCTGCAGGAGGGCACTTTTGTGTATATATTAAGGGGCCTGAAGTGAGCAGGATAATAGAAGAATGTATGCCCGAATCTTAAGGCGTTTTACCTGCCGAAAATCCAATCTGGTTTTTTCGGATTATTAGCCGTCAAGTATCCGGCGGAAATATATTTATAGATAAACTCATAAATAATTATTTAATTCGTACACAATACTGAAAGTTATAAACCAATTTATGAGATACCTGATTTTACTATTTATCCTGACGTTTAATATTTTTACTGCCAGCTCCAAAGATTATATCATTACCCGATATGGCGTTGGTGCCGACAGTACGAAACTTAATACACAAGCCATTCAGAAAATAATAGACCAGGCTAACCTGGATGGCGGCGGAACCATTGTAGTACCTAAAGGTGTTTTCCTTACTGGAGCCCTGTTTTTTAAGCCTAATACACATCTCCGTTTAATGGAGGGCGCTATGCTGAAAGGATCAGACAATATCTCAGACTATCCTCTGATCCCTTCGAGGATGGAAGGCAGAAGCCTTCTTTATTATGCAGCGCTTATTAACGCTTATTATGCAGACGGATTTAGCATAACCGGACCCGGAACAATCAACGGCAACGGGCTTCGTTTCTGGAAAACGTTCTGGGCGCATCGTGACTCTCTGCGTAAGATTGGAAAACAATCTACCAACCTGGAAGTTTCCAGACCGCGACTGGTATTTATCTGGGGCTGTGATAACGTGAATATCAAGGATGTAAAGCTGCATAACTCCGGATTCTGGACTACTCATTTATATCAGTGTAATAATGTTCTGATCGAAGGATGCGATATCCGTTCGCCGTTCAGGCCGGTTCCTGCACCAAGCTCAGACGGTGTTGATATTGACGTATGCAAAAAGGTCACGATACGTAATTGTTATATTTCAGTAAATGATGACGGCGTTGTTGTGAAAGGAGGGAAGGGGCCAACTGCGCACAAGCAGGCTGAAAACGGAATTGTGGAAGACATACTGGTAGAAAACTGCTCTTTCGGAGAAGTTCATGCTGTATTAACAATGGGTAGTGAATGTATTCATGCGAGGAATATCACCATGAGAAACTGTAAGGTTGATAATGAACGCTCAATTTTACTTCTCAAGATGCGCCCGGACACCTACCAGATCTATGAGAATATTACGGTCGACAATATTACGGGGCGATGCGGCGCAATTATTACCATGTCTCCCTGGACCCAGTTTTTCGACCTTGGCGATTCCGGTGAAAAGCCTTTTGGTACTATCAGGAATATAACTATTTCCAATATCAATGTGAAAAGTAAGAGCATGGGTGTTATGAATGGTAATCCGGCCGATCGGGTTTCAAACGTAGTTTTTAAAAACATAAAAGCGACGGTTGAGAAAACCGGGTTCACCAATAAATATGAAGATGTAAAATTTGAAAACGTTATAGTTAACGGAACGGCTTTGGTTGCAGATTAATAGCAGATTTCCTGTTTTTGGCCCTGATAGTATCTCCCCGGAGCGAAACTATTCCTCAATAAAAAAGACACGCCCTTTAAAGCGTGTCTTTTTCTTTCAATTACATAGTTATTAAACTGCCAGTTCGTCTATATAATTAGAAAGTCTCGGCAAGTAAATAATGTTATTGTTCCTGGTCATTTCGGTAGACCAGAAACTGCCCGACATTTTAAATATCTTAAAAAGCTGTGTGGATTCGTGAAGCAGGAAAAACTCGCTCCACTGACTTATCGTCATTTTTCCCAGTACGGCATGAGTACCTATACGGACAAGCTGTTCCTGCGGCATTTCTTCAAACAACAGGCAAAGCTCATTTCTTACACGATATAGTTCATGAAGTAATGAACCTGTAGATTTTGCGCATGTAAAGTTAAAATCAGGATCCTGGTCTGGTTTGTATACCTCAAAAAAGGGATCCACATCTTTAAGTATAGTATTTATTCTTTGTATAAAGATATGATGATACCTGGTGAGGTAAGCAATAGTCTCATGTATAGAGAACTTATCCGGGTTAAGCCGGGTGTAAATAGCTTCCGGAGGAAGATCATCTATATAGTTCTTGATAGTTTTGTGTTGATTACAAAACCGCTCAACTGTGTGCGGATGCAAATTCATAAGATAGTTTCTGGTTAGTGTTTATATAATAAACGTAAGCATTTTATTATTGTTTTCCTATGGCAGTTAAAGGTGCTGTCTTATTATTAATAAAGAGTAAGCTTAATGTTATGTTTTTGTTTGCCGGTCTGCAATGGATCCAATCAGCATCGTTGATATTTGACGTTAATTTTGGCATAGGTGTTTTAACATCTTTATGTATATGATGAAAGTTCAATTATTAGTGTACTGAGCTCGATTTTGTGATTAAGATCATTTTTTATTAAGGATATTATTGTAGACAATGTGGGAATTTATTGCGTGTATTGTGGAAATAATTCCATAGTTTGTATTTCTGAGTTTAGATGTAAGGAGAATGTTACAATATTTTTTTAATGTAAAATAGGTGTTAAGAATGCTTCTGGCGGCTTTTTTTTATTGGGTATTTTTGGGCAATACAATTTGGCCTAAAATTTGTTTGAGTGTTTATGTAATTTTTTAAAAAAAATATCCGCACTGATAATGAGCCCTGAATACTACGCACAACGATACTGAATTAGCCGCCGTTCCCGGCAGATATGGGCCATCTAAGGCACGCTCTCAAAGCAATGTCTTACAAATTAATAAAAGCAACATATAATTATTCAAATGAAAAAAAGTTTTCTATTCCCATTGTTTACAATCGCGGCATCTTTATTCTCTACAGGCTTATTTGCCCAGGCGCAGACCACTGGCAACGCCAATCTTACAGTTAACCTTTCTGACGTATACAGCATCGTTGTTGCCAGCCCGGATGTTCATCTTAACTTCTCAACCGTCGGAGATTATATCGGCGGCGTAAATACGGTGCTTGACAATCACCTGGTTGTTACCAGCACAAAGGGATATATCGTTACTGTAAAATCGTCTGATAACGATCTTCAGGGTCCTTCTACTATATCTGCGAATACAATTAAAGTAACTCCTGCGGCCGGAACGGATGGCGGTCATTTTTCAGGCCCGACTCCTGTGGAATATATTCCTGCTTTTTTAACTCTTGCTCCGCAAACTATAATTAAATCTGATCACGATACCTTTAACGGGGTAAACAACAGTACGTCGACTACCAAATTCAAGGTTACTTATGCAGCCGGTCTTAATGGTGCGTATGTAGGAAAAACTATAGGCGATTATACTACGACAGTTACTTATACAATAGCACAACAATAATACTGAGTAGCTCGTAAAAAGACCGGAGCAGTGTTTATGTGTTTTTAGATGAAAGGTTATCGTATAATTCTTTTCCTTCTTTTTTGCTTGCTGAGCCGGCAGGCCTTGAGCCAGGCCGGTATTACTGTTAGCCCGGGCAGAATTTATTTTAAATCTGCTTCGGGTTCTGCATCTTCTCAGAAGATCCTTGTTACTAATCCGAACTCGCGGGAACTTGAGGTGGGTGTGTCGGTGAGCGACTGGGATTATGACTCTCTTGGAAATAACAGGTTTTATGACGCGGGAACTCTTAAAACGAGTTGCGCCGATTGGGTA
>Ga0265780_10003963_pt1 | contig 19272 bp, 17 predicted proteins | sample P1T30metagenome_FD_192432 | JGI IMG/M metagenome (GOLD analysis project Ga0265780, IMG submission 192432) | Plant litter microbial communities from East Loma Ridge, Irvine, California - P1 T30 | ecosystem: Environmental > Terrestrial > Plant litter > Unclassified | place: USA: California...
GGTAGTGGTGATTGTTCGGGAGTAGTAGAATACGTATAGTTATACTGCTGGAATTGCAGTAGATCTGCGGGAAGGATTAGAAGGCCTGTTCTGTTAGCTAATACAGCAAATTTTTAATACCGCAAATTGTCCCTAATATAGTAAATTCTTACTGCGACAAGCCGTTGCCTGCCTGTTTGGGACGCGTTCGTAAGGGGTAGGTTGGGGTAGGTTAGGGTGGGTCTTCACCTTCGCCGACTCCACTGAGCGCTCCGGGCCAATCAGAGCCTATCTACGTACAGTAGTTTTGATTCTTGGCAGTAGCACTACTACTAATAGTATCCCTTACCTATATTATAACCACCGTACGTAGCGTGATCAATTTAGGCTAGTACAGTAGCCCTACTGACCCAATAGGAGCAGTACTACTTGCCAGTGGAAGCGCTGTGCGTGACATGTAAGTGAAGACAACGCTACGCGGCATCTCACCATAGCTAGAAGTTCACAACACTAGCCTCTAGCAGACCCTCCCCACCAACCAATCCCTTGAGCACATCATCTCCCACCGGCCTATCAACACCCAAAATCATCAGCGCCTCATTCGACGCATCACCGTCCGCTCCTTCAACTTCCTCGTACAACGGAGCCACATTCATGAACTTGATATTGCTGTGTAGATACGAAGTTAGTGTATGTCTCAGGCGCTCTTCGTACATATACACTTACACGCCTGCCTTGCCCAGCAAGTTACCCACGAACCCAATTTTGCCCACCGAATCGTAGTTTCTGCATATAAGCAGCGTACCACGCGGCACAAACTCACCCTTGAACTTATCGAGGCGGGAAATGAAGGGCTTGTTGCCGGACACGAAGCCTTGGATAATCTGTTCGTCTTGTGCTTTTGCTGCTGGCTCTGCTGCGCGAGTCCGGGAATGCGATGTCGAGCGCGTGGCACGAGCGCGAAGCGTTATGAAGGACGAGTACGGTTTGTCTTCCACGTTCTCGCGTGAGCGCTGCTCGTTGATGAGAATACCGCGCTCTTTGGCCAATAGTTCAGCGTTGACTATGTTGATATTCAGGCCATCGGAAGAAGTGATAGGTGTGAGGAGACCCTTCACGAGTGCAGCGAAAAGCGGTTTCGTGGTGTTGATGTTGGCGAGCTTGCCTTCGTAGATGATGTCAAATGTGGTGCGAAAGGACTCAGCTTTGCCAGAGGAGTAGTGCTGGGTGTAGAGCGAGCCCATCTTCTCTACGAGGCTGACGAATGGCTGAAGAGTGCGGTATTCTTCAGGAAGGATAATGGGTGCGTTAACGGCGGACCGGGGAAGCTCGCCGGAAAGAATGGAAACGACCTGCTCGCAAACATCGATTGATACGTTTTCCTGTGCTTCGCGAGTAGACGCGCCGAGATGGGGAGTGGCGACGACCTTGGGATGCGCGATGAGCCTACTTGCCGAAGAGTCAGGCTTCGGTGGTTCCGAAGTAAAGACATCGATTCCGGCCCCAGCAATCGTTCCGGCGTCTAGTGCTTCAACGAGAGCGTCTTCGTCAATCATGCCACCTCTTGCTACATTCAGAATCCTGGCTGTGGGCTTCATCGTCTCCAACTCAGGCTTGCTAATCATGCCCTTGGTGGACGCAATCAGTGGCGTGTGAAGTGTGAGAAAGTCAGCTTCTTTGAGCAGCTCTGCTAGGCTGGTGCGCAGCGTAACTGAAGCTGCTGCGGCCAAGTTTGGATTCGCGTAGGGATCATAAGCAACAAGCCGCATTCCGAGACCGGTGGCGATTCGTGCTACTGTAAGACCAACTGACAGAAATCAGTACCATAATCAATCACTTGATTTTACCACCCTACCTTTTCCCAAGCCAACGATAGCCAGTGTCTTGCCCTTGGCTTCAACGCCCACAAGTCGGCTTCTCTCCCATTTGCCAGCCTTGATGCTCTGTGCCGCGTCCCCAATGTTGCGAGCCACCGCCATCAATACTATGATTTATCAGTAGTCGCAGGATAATTGTTGCATTGGGCACGTACGAGCGATTGTATGCTCTGCAGCTGCATTGATGTTTCCCGAAGGTGAATTCACTGTGAGAGTTGAACGCACGAAGTTAACGTTTGTCTTTCATGGACTTCGTGCATTCTGTACTTACCCACGATGATACCATGGGTTGTCGCACTCTGAACGTCGACGTTATCAACGCCTTGAGGTAGGTGTAAGGAGTCAGTCCCTGTCTCATGTGTAGATGTAGTATTACGTACCGACACCAGCACGTGCTACAACTTTCAGTTTCTTGGCTGCAGCAAGGAGCTCGGCAGTCACTTGTGTTTCCGAGCGGACGATGAGTGCCTCGTAATCTCCAATGATATTCTTCAGCTCTTCTGGACTCAAGCCCTTCTTCTCATCTACCTCGAACTGATCTTTGAGCAAAGCCAGACCATCTGGAGAGACCTTCTCAGGTATGAGGATCTTGGGTTTGCTGGTGTGCATTACGATGGCCATGGTGGTGAGTGGTTTGGTGGTTGGAAATTGATGTCAGACGTGGTTTGCGAAGATATGCTAGAGCGAAGCCTTTCGACTATATTTGAAGCGCGACGCTAATCTGTCCGCTATCGGACTCCTGTAAGTAATGAGACACATCAGCTGGTTCTTTGTATCATGAAGTCTGGACCCTTACTCGTTCAATTTCGCTACCCCGCCCCCGCAAGTAACCCCACGTATGGCGCCACGGGAGTATGATGTCTTGGCTGCAGTCGCTGGTGAGATCTGTTTTCAAGACCCAATCACGTTCATAAAGCAGTCAGAAAGGCTGTTCAAGTTCTGACAAGAAGCATTGATGCGGTATAAACCCGAATGTTGGCATTGAGTCACGGTTGTCATTCCTGTTAGGAAGGACACTGTGCCAAAACTACTATTGGAGCTGTTTGTGCACCCTGCATGTCATGCATGACGCGGGTAGCTGCATGAAGTAAGGTGTACCATAATTGGAGGCTGAGCACATGCCAGTGGGATGTGCGCCTCTTCCGTGGGTTGTGACGTCGCCTGTTTACAAATTGCTCTCCTTGTACTTCTGGTTCTGCACCACCTCAATCCAGTAGCCGTCGGGGTCTGCGCACATTGTCAGTCAAATATGACCACAACCTGATATTCGCATTGAAAGGAAACTTACCTAGCACGAAGGCAATGTTCTTCATACGCCCATCAGTCAAACGCTTCTTCCAGTTGACCTTCTTTTCCTCGAAGCGAGCGCACGCGGCATCAATGTCGTCAACGGTGATAGCAATGTGGCCGAACCCCTGCGGCTCATCGTTGCCGTTGTGGTACTTGAAGTTGGCATCGTTCTCGGTACCATAGTTCCAAGTCAATTCCAACAAGCCCTCGTTATCGGCCGTAGGATTGACACCGTTTGCAGATTTATCCGAAGCGGGCGCACCGTACCCAAGGAAGTACAGATTGAAGCCAGCGTTTGGAGACTCGGATGTACGCCTGAGCTGCATGCCCAGAACGTCTTGGTAGAACTTGAGTGATACATCCTTGTCCTTTACCCGAATCATGGTGTGGTTCTGTGATTATTAGCATCTCTCTTGGTCGCTGCATGATGTGATTACCATGCGATAGGTATTTGTGTCTGTGTCCTTGACATTCTCAGTCTCTTCCAACGGTTTCTGACCGATAACCTCGACCCAGTAGCCATCAGGATCCAAGACGAAGGCGATGTGACGCATGCGACCATCGGTGAGCTTCTTCTGGAACTTGTAGCCCGCATCTTCAAGGCGATTGCATGCAGCTTGCAGATTGTCTACTGAGACGCATAGATGACCAAAGCCCTTGTTCGGCTCGGTGTTGCCATTCGAGATCTTGTAGTTCGCATCGTCCTCGGTGCCGTAGTTGTGAGTGAGCTCGACGATACCTTCACGATCGGTCCAGTGGTTACCGTGCGACACTGCCTTAGGACCGTCGTATGCGAGGAAGTAGAGGTCAAACTTGGCGTCTGGGTTCTGGATCTTGTTGATCACCTTCATGCCCAGGAATTCGTAGAATGCCACGCTGCGCTTCGGATCCTTCACTCGGATCCTTGTAACTCATGAGCGATTGGCCAATGAGGCGGACATGCGTATGGTGCTTATTGTGGTACTCACATGGAATGATGGAACTTGTATTTGCTTGGTTCGGTCGCCATAGTTGCTAGCGCTCTCGTGAGATCGGACGGACGATTAATGGATTTTGATACTTGGAAAAAGCGACTGGAAGTTTTTCTGAATACTGTGAGCTGTCTGCAACGTGGTAACAGCATGTATTGTGTTGGTGGTGGATGGAGCTGCGGGGTGAGCTTTCCTGCGAGCGATGACGTCGGCAGTGACCGAGGTCGAAACAATTTCATAACGCCTTCATCTACACAGGGAGAAACCCCGTACCTCGCGAACTATTTCTCATGCGGTACGAACCACGCACTATGTCACTCAAAGCCATCTCAATTCATGGTGGCGCATCTCTACAGTCGAGGGTCATTTCCACACCACTTGCTTCAAACGTCTATCTTTTTTCACCATCGCGAGATTATAATGAAATGATGAGAGAGCATGTCCCACACATTGCACTTACCACCTGGCATGTCCCTCGAGCTCTAACAATGCGCCAATCAGGGAGCTAAGAGCTTTCGTGTACCCACCTGCATTCCAACGAGTCAATCATCACACGACAGTAGTCAACGAAGACGTGCATTAGCGTTCCCATGCTGTAACTCGACGCTCGTACAGTTCTTGAGATGGAAGTGTGTTAAGTGCGTGGAAGTCCGACTACAAAGACCGTGAGGTTTTCTACTTTGATCACGTAATCAGCTGCGGCAGATAAGCTTTCCAAGGTTCCTCAGCCACTTCGCTGTCGAACAACATTATGTGTTCGATCAGGTCGCATACACTCATTCATCGTCTTGGGCTGCACAGCACTCCCATCAGGTGATCAAGTCACTGTGTTACGCTTCCAGGTTCCGGATAGCCACGCGCCTGTATACGTAGCGCACCAGACACGCCGCGACGTTGACGTCGCGATAGACTGGTACGTTGTCAAGATTGGAACGAGCTAACCATCAAACATCCTAATGCGTCCGACGAATCAGACTCGTCATTACAGCAGATCGCTTGATTTGTTCCTACTGAAACAGATTACTCGTACATGTTCTGACAATGCCAGCGACGCGCGACAGACCCATGATCAACATCGCAAAGGTGAGCGACTGGCTCACGCGAAATGCCAATGAGCGGCTGTATCCTCGCTTGTTGTACGTACACCACCAACATACCCTCGCTTATTGTACGTACACACAGGCACAAAAGCTGACTGTTGAAGCTTGATGTCGCCAAATGGAACACTACTCGCCTACTCGATGCCAGTAGACATCAAAGAACTTCGCGATCAGGCAGCCCTGATATCAATCGCCTGGAAAGAGCAGTGCCAGGATCGACAAAAGCCGCCGCTGCCAGATCGCAAAGACTCGGCTCGCAACGAACATGCAGCAAATACTTCTCAGTCGTTAAAGCCGGCGCTCAAAACCCTCACCATCCAGGCACGGGACTGTAATATCTTGGTCCGCCTACTGCAACCAGAATTGCTGTTGATTCTGGTCGGCAGCATTCCACCGAACAAGAATCAATCGTTCAAATTGACCGCAGAGGGATACGGCGAACCTCGATATCCATCGGTAGACGCTTCGCAGTCACGGCCAGGCTCCAGCTCGAATCTACTACAAGGTGATGCCGCGGCAGATTCCCAAATGACACCAGCCGGAGGTGCGATCAAGAGCAAGACACCATCTTTGTCCAGCACCATGAGCCAGCGTGATAAAGACGTCCGGCTGGGTGTACTGCATGTGCAGCGCAAACGTCTTGATGCGCTCGCCAACTACGCGCTGCAGGATTTCGAGGGCACGGGTTTTGTTATGCCAGCAGATTCCGACTTGCAATGAGACGATGCTAAACCGTGTATATTGGTACTTGTTTAGAAGTCGGTGTTATATGGGTGGCATGGCGATACCATGAATGCAAGGGAACAGTAATGAGTCCGTCCGAAGGGGTATAATGGTGGTGGTACATGAGTGAGTCTAAGCACAACGGGGCACGCTTTTGAGTACGGAATGCTGAACATATTCGTAATAGTCTCTTCCTAAGAGATGTACCTGCATGATGCAGGCGAGAGCATTCATCGTTGAGCTGCAGCACGCGAATATTGTGGAGATTGAATGAGATTGCATAACGAGCACATCTCCAAGCACAACAATCAAATGCAAAACAACCCGGGACCTGTATCTGTATTCAGGACTCTCTCCATGCACGACTCTCTCTCGAACACAGCATGGGAGCGAGCAGCACCTCCTCTGACCGAAGGTACCACTTGTTGGAAACCATCACACGACTCGTAACATTCCCACCAAAGAAACAATCTGCATCCTCTCCTCCCTCTTACCCCCGTCCCCACCCCACCCCTTCCATCAACCCGATCCCCATCCCCCTTCTCCCCCTCCCCCCACCTCACTCCCCCCTTTAGCCCACCTCACCATCCCCTAAACCCCTCCGCACAAAACTCCCCCCCAAACCTCGTCCTCCCCACACTAACCTCTCTTGCCCCCCCAAAGTCCTTCATCCAATCATCCCCATACGCGGCCCTCCCACACGACTTACTCACCCTGTCGTGCGCTGAAATGATCATAGAGTAAGTGAGACGGTTGGCTTGGATGTTGCAGATGAAGGAAGTTGAGGTGTGGAGGAAGACCTGTGAGTGTTGGGTTAGTGAGCGAAACGAGCGAAGGAAGTGGGTAAAGAGAAGAGGGTAGATGGGGATTGGTGCAGTGGGTAAGGGTTGGGGTAAGATGTGGAAGAAAAGTAAAAGAACGTACCCAAACCCACTGCTCCTTCCTAAACTCTCCCCCCTGATACCCCTCCACACCCCCCGCCGCAATCTCATTCGCCATATCTAACTCCGTGACGTTCGATGACGGCTGCTGATTATAACAATTCGCATGTTCGATGAGTGCGCTTCTCTTCTCACTCTCGGTTACTAGTCCCACATCATCCACATTGGCTGGGACACCATCGGAATCTACCACGTCCCTGGAAGGAGCCCCGGCGTTGGAAACAGAAAGAGAAGTAATAGGCGTAAATTCCACGCTCGCGACGCCTAAGTTGTTGAAGGAGGCGATGTAGAGCCCGGGGCCGCGGAAGGCGAGGTTGTGGATTGTGTGGCCTGAGGAGAGTGTTGTTGAGTGTGTAATTGTTTCGACCGGGAAAGAAATGGCGCATGATAGGATGGAGAGAATTAGGAGGGTGTTGGGGAACATGGCGAGATGTCGTTTTTATTGTCGTGGTCGTTGTCGTTGGGATGGAAGTCCAAAGAACTTTTGTTAAGGTGCGAAAGGAAATGCAAGCAAGGGATATTTCAAACACCCTTTATGTACGCACCCCAACGCCGTTAACCGAGGGTATTGTTGATCAGGCCATGGCAGTCCTGAAGCTCCACGGCAGATCAATAGTTCATCTCAACATGTCGTGCGAGCCAGCGCCTGGATCTGGTAGCTCCAGTCCATCCAATGACGAGACAAGCCAACGCAGGTACGACTATGATGGCGCTCAATTGCCTTGACATGTACTACGCTCTCGTCCAATGACAGTATGGGCTGGGTGCATGGAAAGGTCATTCGCGCATTGGAAGGGAGGGGGATTGGCTACGTGCTGTTATTATTCCTTCATGGTTGCGCAAACTGAGGAGCCTGAGGATATCCTATCGATTTGCATTTCTGACACGCCCATTTTGTACCACTATCTTCTCTTCCGAGCATCCCATCATGCCATCGCACCGCAGCACGCACCCCTCTAAGCGCGACTCATATTCGCCCCTTCCTCCGCCTTCTGCAGCCCATACTTCTTAAGCCTAATACTCTGAATCGCGATAAAGCCCGTCGTATCCATCGGGCTAAAGTTATCCAGCGTATCCATACTCGCCTCCTCCTCGCTGTACAGCTTCTCCGTCGCGCTGCTACGCCCCAGCACATACGCATTGCCCTTGTACAAGCTGAGACGCACCTCGCCGTTGACGCGGCGCTGGCTGAACAGCAGGCTGTTCTCGACGAACTCGCGCTCCGGGCTGAAGTACATGCCGTTGTAGAGCTGGTAGCTCCAGTTGTGGGACACGAATTGGTCGCGGAGGGAGCGCACGGCGGCGTCCATGACGAGGCCTTCGAGGTCGAGATGCGCGAGGCGGAGGATGGTCATGGCGGGTGAGTCGTAGCAGCCGCGGGATTTGAGGCCGATGAAGCGGTTTTCGACGATGTCAATGCGGCCGATGCCGTGGGTGAAGCCTAGCTTGTTGAGTGCGGTGAAGAGCTCGACGCTGTCGGTGTAGGTCTTGTCGGGCGTGACCACTTTGACGGGGATGCCCTTTTCGAAGTGCACGGTGATGTTGGTGGGGTCGTTGGGCGCGGAGAGGGGGGACTGGGTCATGGTCCACATGTCGTCGGGCGGAGAGATGTCGGGGTCTTCGAGGATGCCTGGGGTTGTTAGCTCGGTGCAGAGTAGAGGGTTGGGTTGTTGTACCAGCTTCGTAGCTGCAGTGAGCCAGGTTGGCGTCCATGGACCACGGCTTCGCCTTTGTCGAGGTGACGGGAATGCCGTGCTGCTCGGCATAGTCCAGCAGATCCTGCCTGCCCTTGAAGCGGTCGCAGAACTCGGGCAGCCTCCACGGCGCAATGACCTTGATGGTGGGCTGCAGTGTGTAGAAGGCCAGCTCGAAGCGGACCTGGTCGTTGCCCTTGCCGGTGCAGCCATGCGAGACGAAGCCACAGCCCTCTTGCTGAGCGACGCGGATCTGGGCGCGGGCGATGACAGGGCGGGCAAGAGAGGTGCCCAGCAGGTAGCGGCCCTCGTAGGAGGCGTTACACTGCACGGCGCGGAAGCACAGCTCCTCGACGAACTCCTTCTGCAGGTCGAGAATGACCATCTTCAGCGCGCCAATCTTGAGCGCCTTCTTCTCCACCTCGTCCCACGGCTCCTCCTGGCCCACGTTGGCGAGGAAGCACACGACCTCATATCCTTCCTCTTAGAGGTTGTTAGTTTGATATCTGGTAACAATTGCAATGTCTGCCGTACCAATCAGCCATTTGAGGATGGTAGAGGTATCGAGACCGCCTGTGAGTCAGGTCAGTGAATGTTTGTTTGTTGTGAACGATGCATGAGGAGTGGAAGATGTATTTGACTCGAAAACAATGAGGGTTACATACCAGAGTAGGCCAAGCAGACGCGTCCTTTTGACATGATTGCTGTTTTGAATGTATTCAGTGTGTTGCGAAGAGTCAATGACTGGATTCACAATGTTTGGAAAGTGCGGAGAGTCGCGATAAGATAAACAATTTTAGCACCTGCGGGCCGATCTTCGGAACTAGCGTTAGCGTCGTCATACCAAAGTGCTGTTCAACAGCATGCCAGTGAAGGGTTTTCAATATGCAGCCGAAGATGACCAGAAAAATGTTGAAGTCGATATTCCTATATACAGGCATCCAACGCTATGCGTACGCCATCCCATGCCGCACCTTGACAGCAGCAAATCCATCCAATCGAAAACGCCAATCTACACAAAACCCCGGACAGACAGACTAAATGTGGTATACAACGAATAGAAAGAGCAAATCACCATATCGCTCATGCACATACAAAAGTAACAGCCAGGACCAAAAGCACAAGCTCAAAAAGTACCACCAGCAACCCTCTCCCTCTCATAAAACACGATATACGCCTTCTCGTTCTGCAGTCGATTGTTGGGTGGGAGATTGACGGGATCGAAATCTGTCACTTTGTCGTCGTTGAAGTGTCGCCAGCAATTTTTGGACTTGTCTTTGACGAAGGCGATGTAGTGCCCGCTCCCCAGCGTTGCTCCAATGTGCCATATGACTGCATAAGCATTATACTGGAACGGGCCGTTCATGGTCGGATCCGCCTTCAGTTCAGCCAATTGCGCTGCGCCATCGTGTGCCTTTCGCACAACGTAGTCTTCATCTTTGGGCGTCATGGCCGGCTCCATGAACGGGCCCATATCGAGCGTCTTGAGCGGGAAATTGACAGGTGTGCGAATCTTACGGGCTGACTCGCCGCGCGATGCGCTGAAGCGCTTAAAGTGCACGACGAGGGTGTCGGGTGCGCGTGTGATTGTGATCTTCTTCATAGCCTCGCGGTCCTTCTTGCAGCGAGGGCAGCGCCAGAGTTCATCACCAGCGAGGCGTTCGGCGGAGCAGTAGGAGCGGAGGCAGTCGCGCAGGTCGCAAGACTCGACATTCGGAATTTCGAGACTGAGACTCCAGAAGGCTTCGTAGGTTGTGCTCGTAAAGTAACAGCTCTGGCAGGTGAGTTGTGATGCGTGCTGCCCGGCAAACATGCCTCCGATGACTGACGAGTCGCGATGCAGGTATCGTCCCCATTCGATTTTGGCGGCGTACTGCCTTGGGAATTGCTCTCGTAAAAGCTCTTCTTTTTCGCTGAGAGCGCGGAGCGGCGCTTTGCTCCAGTTGACGTTTAGATCTTCATGAAGGAAATCGAGAACAAACTCGAGAAACTCCTTGGCGTCTTGCTGATCGTCGATGCCCCACTGCGAGTTGAAATGTGCACAGATACGCTGGAATTGGTCAGCACTATAGCGTGGATGGTGGGATTGACTGACTCGGAAGGTGCTGGGTCGCACAGAGTTGATGTCTCCCTTGTACAGGTTCGATAGCAGCGTCGCGTAAGCTTCAGGTAGAATACCCTTGGTACCTTTCCAATTACTCTTTTGCAGACTTGTTTGGAATCGTCCAGTGAGGAACAGATCCGAAAGTAGCAGGTGACCGCTCAGACACTGCAGGACAGAGTTCATGTAACATGTGACTCCGAAATTCATGAGTCCAGTCCTGTGCATCTTGATGTTGGGCATACGCGGCTGCGCAAAGTAAACGGGAGGTTGGGCGCCACGGCCTTGGACTGAAACTGAACGTTCATGAGCGCCGCCATAGTTCACGCGAGGTACAGACGGAGCTGGCCGCGATGGCGCGACTGGGATGGCTGGCGCGACGTATTGACTGCCAGACGGCGGCCTTGATAGCGGATACATCATCGACTGTTCTGCCTCGACATCGGGATAGCGCCGCAGAAAGTCTTCCGTTGTGCGATAAAACGGTGACTCTGGCTCCTCTTGGCCGCCATCAAGCTCTGGGTGATCTACAACAGCTCTGCCTTTTCGTGCCTCCTCGCGCCATTTTGCTTCTTCTTCTGCGTCCATCGGAACAAATTCTCGCCTACGTCGCTTTTGGAGGTTGATTCGGCTGGTGTGAGTCATTGCAGGTGACCGCCGAAGAGCCCGAGATCTGGTCTGGCCGCCGACTGCCAATGCAGATGTAGTCGACATCTTCAGGCCCTGAGGACCAACAATGTCGACCCATGCATCCAGACCGCCCTTCAAAAGAATTGGTGGCCGCTTCAGCGGCTTCTCGGTATTGAACTCGTGCAATGTGTCGAAGAGACATTTCAGCGCGGTCTCGACATCATTCCGGTCGTGTCTGGAGAGGAAGGTTACATCAGGCGTCGACTCGTCGTAATACACCACCACGTCATACTGATCCCGCCTATCGAACATGCCGACTTCTTCCTCTGGGGAGATAACCAAGCGGTCTTGCAGTTGATCGGCAGAGTAGCCCTCTCGTAAAGTTTCGGGCTCGATACACATGATGTTGCTTGCGAAGATGTGTCCGGCATCAAAGTCGGTCCTGGTCCGCACGTCGATGAGGAGCACCTTGAACATGCGGATGTAGTCATACAGCTTATCTGGGTCGATCTCCAGCTCCACGGTCTTACTGGCGGACCGGGCTCTTGTAGGCTGTTCTCGGCTCGGTTGTTGTTGGGCTGGGAAGTATGAGCCAGAGACGCCATTTGCGTTGGGTGCAAAGTTCGATATGCTGGAGGCAGCTATTGAATTGCTACGCCCTCCAGTACCGTTCATGCTCCTGGGCGTGCTTCTTGGTGGGTTGATGCTAGCGGGCCCGGAGATGTTGCGAGCCGGACTGTATGTGGGACTCGGCTCTTTTGGGAATGAGGCGGCGAATTGCGTGTTCAGTGGGAGCTTTGGTGGATGTGGCGGCATACTGAGAGGCGGAGGTGGCATGTCCCGGGGTCCAATGGGTCGACCTGGTCCATGGTAGTCTGTGGGCACGGGCATCTTGACGGACAGGTCCTGACTTGAGCGTGAAGACATGGTCCCGTCAAGTCCGCGGAGGTTCGCAAAACGCTGAGTCAGATCGGCGGTATGACTGACGGACGACGAGCTCTGGTGTACCGCTCGGCCGTGTAGATTTTGGGGTTTTGGCGCCACTACGGGCTTCCTTCGTGGCTCTTGCGTACTTGGTGGAGAAGTGGGGACGTCCGGTAGCATGAGCTCGTTGTCTCGTCTCGCGATGTTTGCGCCGTTTCGAGAGCTGGGCCTGGAAGCCACGAACGAGGTGGTAGGTGCGGATCTAGTGTGCTGCGCGCCGTTCCTCATATTGTCGTTCTTGATGATGTCCTTGATGCGCATGAACTGCGACTCGCTGGTCGTAATCTCCTTCACCAGCTCGCCGAAATCGCGGTGTACCTGGCTGCGGCTGCCCTGGACCTTTTCATAGAAATCGCGGTGCCGTGGTATGGTCTCGACAATGAGGGTATAGGCGACGAGATAGTCCCAGTACGCGCCGGCTATTGGAGACGCCCGGTTTTTGAGACTGATCTTTGCACTGTTGAAGTGCTCCCGCCCTTTATCTAGAATGTGCTTGATCTATGCGTTGTTAGCAAGACTTCGAGCATGCCATCAGTCTGGGCCTACCGAGTGGTTCTTGAGCGCCTCGACCGTCTCCGAGGCAGAGGCGACAATCTCAGCGATGGGCGGATAGCCGCCACCAGATCCCCGTCCGCCGCCTGCATCGCTGCCTCCCCGGCCGTCGCCGCCATTGCTGTGTGTGCCGTTGGTGTAGGCGTGGGTATTCATTATGTGGGGGACAGCAGGTCCTGGGGGGGGCAGAGGAGCCGCTGCGCTCATGTCTGCGGTCTATATGTCGGGCCGGTCGCGCATAGTCATGTGGGTGGGCGGGCAGGTATGCGACTGTGATGTATGTGTGGAGGATTCGTATGCGCTGTCGGCGGTGTCGCGGGGTGAAGCGTGGTCGTAGTCTTGGTGTGATGGCGGCAAAAGGTGGAATGCCCGGGGTGAGTACTGATGACGGAGTCGCACCTTTTCTAGGTGAAGACCAGGTCGGCGTGAAGGGTGACGCGGCGGGAGAGTTGGGTGCTTGAGACGTTATTGACGGTGCAGGGTTCTGCTCCACATTGACCGAGACGATGACGACCCGCCGCCGCTAAGCACGTCGACTGCTAGGCAGTGTTGCTACTAAGCACAGCACACCACCATCAGCCTGCACCGCGCGCATACACTACGGGGCTCTGCGCTACCTCACAACGCTATCGACTTCCCTCAAACACCTCGACTATCCGAAAGAAAGAAGCACCACATACGGAATCACGACAACATGGCGGGATGGTTCGGGTCGTCCACCAACGGCGCCTTCGACGAGCAGGTCGAGCGCGCCACCTCGTCGAGCTTGTACGTGGAGCCTCGCGCATATTGCTAGCTGTAGTATGAGGTACTGACACTATACAGAGAGGACATGCCGCTGAACCTCGAGATATCCGACGTAATTCGCTCCAAGACGGTGCAGCCTAAAGATGCTATGCGCTCGCTCAAGAAGCGCATAGGCCACAAGAACCCTAACGTCCAGCTGGCGACCCTGAATGTAGGCATATGAATGCACACTGGGTGCTAATATATACTAACAAGCCCAGCTCACAGACACATGCGTCAAGAACGGCGGCTCACACTTCATCCAAGAGATTGCTTCGCGCGAGTTCCTCGACAACCTCACATCGCTGCTCAAGGCGCCCTCGAACATCGCGCCCAACCACGACGTCAAGAACAAGATGCTGGAGCTGATACAGTCGTGGGCCACTGCTGCCGAGGGGCGCCACAGCCTGAGCTACCTGGGCGACGTCTACCGTAGCCTGCAGCGAGAAGGCTTCCACTTTCCGCCCAGGGAGGAAATCGCCAGCAGCATGCTCGACAGCAGCGCAGTACGTCTATCACGCCGTGTTACTGTTTTTGAGCTAACATCAATAGCCTCCCGAGTGGTCCGACTCCGACGTCTGCATGCGATGCCGCAACGCCTTCACCTTCACCAACCGCAAGCACCACTGCCGCAACTGCGGAAACGTCTTCTGCGGCGCCTGCTCGAGCAACAACATACCTCTACCACATCTCGGCATCATGGACCCCGTGCGTGTCGACGATGGCTGCCACGAGAAGCTGACCATGCGCTCCCGCGGCATCTCTGCACCGAAACCCTTTGACAGTCCGAACCAACACAAGACGCTATATCAGGGGTCGATGGAGCCCCGAAGTGCGCGCGTAGAGCGCTCAGACGATGGCTTCGATGCCGACTTGAAGCGCGCCCTCGAGATGAGCTTGGAGGATGCAAAGGGCAGCGGCTCGTCGGGGTATGTGCCGCAGTCGCAACTACAGTCAAAGCCAAAGCCTAGCACGAACGGTGCATCCAAGAAGCAGACAAAGGAAGAAGATGACCCAGACCTCGCGGCTGCCATTGCTGCCTCCCTAGCGGACATGGAAGAGCAGAAGAGCAAGTACGCTGTCACATTCAAGCAGCAGGCTGCAAACGTGGATTCATCGAGACCTTTTGTAGCGCCGAAGAATGATTACGAACTGACGCCAGTGGAAGCTGAGAACATCAACCTCTTCTCCACCCTTGTCGATCGATTGCAACATCAGGCACCAGGCACAATTCTACGGGAACCGCAGATACAGGAGCTGTACGAGAGCATTGGCAAACTGCGACCGAAACTTGCACGGACGTATGGCGAGACTATGAGCAAGCATGGTAAGACGACCATTCTTCCAGCTATGCCAAGGTACTAATTCTCGCAGACACACTACTCGATCTGCACGCAAAACTCTCCTCTGTCGTACGCTACTACGATCGCATGCTCGAGGAGAGACTGTCCAGCACCTACAGTCAATCCAGCGCCATGTACGGCCTTCCAGCTTCCGCACAACGACCCGCCTCGAATCTTTACCCAAGCATACAGTCCACCGCCTCCAACGGTCTAGCCGGCGAGAACTACTACTCGAGCGATCCCTATGCGCGACCGCAGTCACATTACGGTGGTGGATACCAGTCCACGCCTCAGCAGCCATACCCACAATACGACCAACGTGCCCCTGCACAATCACACGCACCGCAACCCCCACCCCAACAACCCGCGCAGCCCTATCCAAATCTGTCCCAACCGCCAACGAGCGCTCCCTATCAACAACAGACATCACCACAGCTCCAGCGACAAATCCCAAGCCAACAATACCCACCGCAACAAACCTCGTATCCACCCCAAGCACCACCGTCGACCGTCTCCGACGCTGAGAGCGCATCCTTCTACTACGGCGAGAATGCAGTACAACCTTCTCAACCCGCCATACAGCGCGCACAGAGCTTCACGTCACAACAACAAAATCCTCCGTCACCGCAGATGTACAATCACGCCACTCCACAACAGACTCCGATCTCGCCGCCCACACAACCAGCTGGTGCATGGCAAAACCCCCCATACCCCAGACAAGATGGCGCGCCGCAACAACAAGCTCCTCCACAGCAACAAGTACCGCATCAGCAAGCTCCACCTCAACAATGGCAGCAACCGCCCCAACAACAGCAGCAACAGCCTCCGAGTCAAGCGTGGCAGCCCGCGCCGTACGCGACAGGCGGATACGGGCCCGAGAGTTTCCCGTCTGCGCCGCAGAATCAATTACCGCAGCAGCAAAAAGTTGTGGATGAGCCATTGATAGATTTATAAGGTTTCATGTAAGATGGGGAAAGGAGGAAGTTGCCATGGTCGTTCTCAGGAGCTCAAACATAGAGAAAGTGTATCAAATCACTAGATTCCTGGTCAGGGGAGAAGTAAATCCACGACGAAATTCTTGGACCATTGAATCTTTCATCTCTCGTTCATGATACTATATGCACACCCCCATCCCCTTCCCCTTTTCCCCCCACACATGCACCCTCTTTCGCCAACCCAACACATAATGCACACGAACCGAACCAACAAACAGCCCCTAAAATTCCACAGCATAAAACAAGAAATCCTCAAGCTCAGAAGCCAAAGCGAGGGTCAGGGAATATAAACACAGCGTTGTGAAAAGGCAAAAAGCGAAGGTAAAGAGAAAAAGATGTCATGTAACGCCTGAAACGCCTGGGTACAAGTGGGTGTATATGTACTATGCCGCAAATATGTGGGTGAAATGATAGAATGTGGTAGGAGGCGGGTGAGGTGGCGCCTGGATATATCGACGCTGTAATGTGTTGTCAGGTTCCAGTGTGTCGAATTCCGGCTGGCGATGGCCAAACCGAGTCTCTCACGCCGAGTCTCTCACGCTCCGCATCAGCCCAACTCCCGCGGATCAAACGTCATCTCAACGTATCCTCCGCGACACGACAACCTTCATCTCATCAGGCTTACCGCCCAACGAATCCAAAAAGGGGGGTCTTGTCATTCATCCCCGTACGCCTCAAACAAGTTCCGGCCAGTGATTATACGGCGCCAACTCAGGTCCCGTCCACTTCTCGCCGTACGGATTCATTCGTGAGCCAGCGAAATAGCCGTCCTGCGCGTGTTCGAGGACAGAGAGCCAACTCGAGGGTTCGGGGTGCTTGAGCCACTGCGGGACTAGTGTTAGTGGGACTATACGTGATTGGATAGGTGGTGCGGGGGCGAGGGTAGGGCTTAGCGCAATGCAACGTAACGTGGGTGACACGTGAAAATGACAGTGCAGGGGTGATTGATGAGGGAAACGTACTTGGTTGTGGATGTGGTATGTCCATGCGCCGCGGAAAAAGTTCTCGAGCGTGCGGTTGTTGGGTGGGAATTTGTCTTCGGCGAGTATGTAATTCGACACGACGCCTTGGTTGCGCAGCTCAGTCTCTTCGTCGACGGTGGCTTGGAAGGAGTCGGCATGCGCGTTCTTGTCGGCGGGTTTTGCTAGGTCGTCGTCTTCGTGTGCACGTGCTTTGAGTTCCTTTTGCGGTGGCTCTTCGAGGTGGATGCGTTCGAGTTGCGGGCCGTCGTAGCTTTCCCACTCGTCTTTGATGGCGCCGGCTTTGCCCTTGAAAACTGCGCCGTAGTCGCGGAGACAGGGCACGGTGCAGCGGCCTTCGCGGTCCCAGTTGAACTCGGTCCAGATAGGGTCAAAGGCGGCGGTTTCGAACATTTTGAACTCTAGATCGCGCCCGTCTTTCCATGCCATGCGACCTAGTACCCGGGGGTGGAAGTTGACGCCCATTCGAATGCCGCCATACAGCAGGTACGATGAAATTGATGTGTTGGCTCCCAACGACATGATGGCGGTGTTGTACTCGCCAGGGTTAGGGTGGGCAGCCCATCGCTCGGCAAAAGCGTGTTCTTTAGGCAACAGCAGCGGGCGCATATCCCGGAGCATGAGCACGTCCATGTCATAGTATGAACCGCCGTAGATGTGGAGAACAATGAAGCGCACAGCATCTGACACAGCAACTGGCAGGAAGGTCATCTGCTTTGGCGTAAGGACCAGCCATTGCTGACCAGTCTTGTCTTCGATCATGTTGTCAGCCACAGCCCGCTCTCCCAACGCATTTGGTGCGCCAGGCTTCGAGTAGTATCCGAAGCCATTCTTGTCCTCCTCGTCTTTTGGCATGGGAATTCGCTTGGGAAACTTCCAGCTCTTGAGTATGATGTCTCCACGGTCGACGAGCGGCAGGAAGCGAGCGAAGAGGGCGTCCTTGTTGAGCATGTTCTCCACGGCTTTTGGGTTCCGGTCGCTGTCGAGCCATAGCCACAGGCGTGAGCACGCCAGGTTCTGGGTGTACAGGTAACTCTTAATGAAAACCTCGACACGCCAGGTGGCCGGGCCAGTCCAGTAGACGTGGTATGGGATGATGGGGCCTGGACATGTGCCGATGTGCGACCCATTGGCTGGTATTGCTTCCTTCAGCGACGTGTATTTCGCGAGCGTCTTTCCATGTCCGTCGGCGTCCACGCAGTCCTCCTTGCGGGGATCCCGCTGGCTTGCCCGCTCAGCCTCCTTGGGCAGGCTGTAGTATTTATCCTCGCCCTCTGCGAAGAACTTCAAGCAGTCGAACGGCTTGCGCATCTTCTCGATCCCCTCATACGAGCCCCGGCACTCCTCCACCAGCATGTTCAGATTGGCCTCGGTGTCGACGTGCGGGCGCGGGCCCAGGTAGTCGTCCTTGACCTTGACAGCGGTCACGGGCCGGTTGAAGACGTTTGCGTGGGGGTTAATAGTAACGGGCTTGTCGGTGCCGGCAAACTTGACTTGCACGCCTGACTTTGAGCTCTTGATCAGCTCTGTGGGCCCAGCCTTGTTCAGGAAGCCGGGGATGCCAATCTTCCCTCTTGCAGCGACGCTGGGGTCGCTCACCAAGTTTATTATGCCATAGATTGCCGCATAGAGGAGCGCTGCGAGGGCGAGGTTCTTCACCAGCGTGAATGCCGCCCGCAGTCTAGATCCTTCCGCCATGGTGGTACACTAGGGGCGAGTGCCCGTAGCTGCCGCAAGCCGCTTGTTATCGAGGGGTGGCCAGTGTGAAGGCGTGTGAAGGTCGTGTGCTTCTCGATGGTGGGGAAGGCGCGGGGGCTCTGCAGTCTACGGTAGGTGGTAGAGGTACTTCGTAGAGCGAGGACTAGTATCGGCCGTTATTGCGTGAAGAAGCGCGGGAATAGGGTTCGAGGCGGCGCATGCGCTACGGGTAACGGTGAAATCGGGGAGGCAGTGTTGCAGCGGCGTCTATCGATATCGTGGTGGGAAGGGACCAGGCGTAGTAGACGGTAATCGGTAGTATGGTAGTAGACGCAACCAAGGAGCGACAAGAAGAAAGACAAGAGAAGCTCCCAAGAAGATGCGCACCGCAGCCCGCTGTTGCAGGGCCCGCCCAGCCAGTCTTCTTGGTAGACGACCAATTTCCGTGCTACCGCAACGCCTCCAAGCGGCATGTGCACCCGCGGTTGGCTCCCCCTGATAATCGCACGGCCAAAAATACCACCTGTCTGCACAAACGGGCAATATTCGCGAGCCTGCGCCTTACACTCGAGACACCGAGTCCCTGCAGTTCACCTTTTCTCGCTGAAGGTCGCGGTGTTGTTCGTGA
>Ga0265780_10003964_pt1 | contig 19265 bp, 15 predicted proteins | sample P1T30metagenome_FD_192432 | JGI IMG/M metagenome (GOLD analysis project Ga0265780, IMG submission 192432) | Plant litter microbial communities from East Loma Ridge, Irvine, California - P1 T30 | ecosystem: Environmental > Terrestrial > Plant litter > Unclassified | place: USA: California...
CACACTGTCACTACAGATACACACAGTCACTACCGATACACGCAGAGCTATTGCTATCCAGAAAAGAAAAGACTTCCAGTGTCGGATCGTGAGTATCGGTAGGAACGTCAGCTGTTCAACGCTGCCTAACGGGCCGATCCGATCCTACTTCGGCCCTACTCGTTTCATAGCATATACCCCTCTATAGCTCCCTCACGAGAACAACGAAGTCAACCAACATCGTACAGAATGCATTCGTAGCTATCGTTATTTCCTTTCACTAGTGAGCCTTCCAACAGAAGGCTTATAGTAGTAGTAACTAAGAACTAGCCTAACTAGCTATGTAGCGCTATAGGAACTGCAGTAGGACTAGGTATAACGCGCGCACGTATAGAAAAGATACAGAGATATCTTCTAAATCTAAAGTAAGCACAACATACGTAGGCTCCGTATTTAATAGCAATAAAAATAAAGATGCATAATATAAGATAGTCATGCCAAGCCTTTTTATGCCAAGCCTTTTTAACCCACGCGCTAGTACAATACGTTACGTCTAGCAAAGACTTATAAGTAACGTAAACCATCACCGAGCTGGTCACATCACCGAGCTGGTCAAAAATGCTTGGCAAAGCTCTTCTCTTAATAACTCCTCTAATGTTCAACTTTTTAAAGATTTCCCTGAACGTCCTAATAGCCCTAACATAGGCCTTTCTAGACAGACAAGAATTACTTAATGAAGCCTAGTATTGCTGAAGTTATTAGCTAGCAGAGATAAGGCTGTCGCTTAAGGTTTAACCCCTGTTTTACGTACTAGACTGCAGTAATATATTCTATAACTTTTTTTAAGGATAAAGTAAATAAACAGTAAGGACATTTCTACAGACTACCTTTGTAGCCAATTAATTACAAAAGCTATTAAGTAAAGTATCCTTTAAGAGCTACTTTTACTAAAACTAGTCTATCAGCTTTTATAGTAGTTACCCCATTCCCATACATGCCTCATCGCCGACCCATGCCATCTACAGAGCCGGTTTTACTCATACATACACCATTCCCGGAGCTCTGTGAGAAGTTGCCCGGTCCCTCACTCCATTTCGCTCCTTCAATTATTCGGGCAACAGCACCATGGAAAAGTCCTCCGGACATCACTCACTATAGGACATACATAAAACCTCATGCTATGTCATCTTGGGAAACTGACATATCGGTCAATCACCACGAGTCAAAAAGGATTGCGGCCTTTACTCAGGCTCCAGAAGACCATGTCATTGGCAGTGAGCTCGGGGCTTATTCTCATTCTACCGTCATTGGCTGCACGATTTGGCCCATCAAACAGAAAGCAACATGGCCAAGCTAAACTGCAGATTGTGAAGTCCCTGGGGCGGTCGAGACAATGACCAGCAACCAAGGTGCCGTGCACCGTCTTATGACCACCATGTATTCAATTGGACTGGCAGCGCTTGTTTACGTGACCCATTCGACCTCCATCATGGCCTCCTGGTGTCTAGCGAGATCTTTATCCCCCAGGGGCCCCGCCTCGCGGTCTGGGCGCCCAACTATACTTTCAACACCTTGACGCGAACAGCCGCCACCATCATTTCTCCACCCTCAATCGTAGGATTGAAGAAGGAGCGTGGACGTCCGGCTGGATATGGCTAGCGCACCTTCAGGATGGGGTAGCTCCAGGGTGCGATCCACAATAACTGAAGACAAATCTTCGGGACTCTATGAATGGAGGAGAGGGCATGAGAACAACAACACCAGTGATGGCTTGCTTGTTCCTTGTGTGGGATGCATCCCGTCACATGCATATGATCCCATTGACTTACTGGCGACCAGCCTCGACGAAAGTCTCAAACTCAGTACTGCGACTAGCACTCTGCTGGAACTCAGCGGCAGTAATTATCCCTCTCCTTGGAAAGTTCGTTATACGCGGACCTCGATCTGTGTGTCATCAAGTGGCGCAACCTCGTCCTAGGCATCTTGATCCTTGAACATGTCCGACAGTTTTGGTCGCGTAAATGACCCGGTGAATGCTAAGCGCTTGGTCATTTGGGTAGAAATCTCGACATTACATTTTGGTTGCGTCGTATCGGCTCCACCAACAGCAATTTGCTGCCAACCACATTAATAGCTTTGCGACGAACCATTTCGCTTTCTAGGACCACAAGTACGCAGCTGAACAAAGAAGGATGATCCGGGTGTGTCAGAGCACAAACATGCATGATACTCCGGTTCGTATTCACGGGCCATGTCCAAATTAAGCGGGGTGCATTATGCATGTAGGAGGCTTGGCGCCCAACTTTGGAACGTACTACCAAGCAACCAAGTCAAGATCTAAGAACTCATAAACAACCCAAGCCGCACGAGAAAAAGGCTTCACAGCTGCCCTGAACGATCCATTGGACACGAGTCGCACATGTTATTCGCTCACGAGCCGACCCCGCATTGTTCCTTCCGCGCCACGAGTCTTAGCCCTATACACCGGAATTTCTTCAACTTGGCGGTCTGACTGCCGAGCGTGTCATGATCGCCCAAGGACTTTATCACAATAATGGCCATCTTGAACTTCTGTTAGTGAAGCCATGGGTAGACATTGGCTAGCTGTGGCATTTCATCTGAGCCTCCGGTGTCCAAGACGGATCTTGCATCCAGCGCCCCGTCAAGACAGTGTCCGATGACCCAAATACAATATCAGAAACTGCCTTAGTGTAATTGAAAGACATTGCGCTTCACAGTGCCAATGTGCTCATCGCCGGTACTCGTGTGGGATGTCCCTCAGATATGGCACATAAAGAGTACCAGCCACCAGAAGGCTGCTTGTTCACTCAGGACTTAGATCTTACCTCCTTCATTAAGAGCAAAAGATGCTCATCACTACGACTGCGGCCGCAATACTGGCCTTCTGGGCCTCCAGCGCCTCGGCCTGGGTCATCGGCAAGGAGACGGCCGAAATCCACCCCAAAATGACCTGGCAGAGATGTACAGGCAAAGGAGGAAGCAGCTGTACTAACGTCAACGGTGAAATCGTCATTGATGCCAATTGGCGTTGGTACGCAATCTCCCTGTGGAAAATGTATCTGACTTGAGACAAGCACTGACTTCGTACTTCGATCTCAAGGCTACACGCCACAGGCGGCTACACCAACTGTTTCGATGGAAACGAATGGAACCAGACGGCATGCTCAGACAACGCTGCTTGCGCAAAAAACTGTGCTATTGAAGGTTCCGATTATCGTGGAACTTACGGTATTACCACATCTGGTAACTCTCTGACCCTCAAGTTCATCACGAAGGGCCAGTACTCCACCAACGTCGGCTCGCGCACCTACCTCATGAAAGATTCGTCTAGTAAGTCGAAAACTCAACACATTGTCGATTGTTACTGATAGACCTAGACTATGAGATGTTCAATCTGGTTGGCAACGAGTTCACCTTCGATGTTGACATGAACCAGCTGCCGTGTGGTCTGAATGGAGCCCTATACTTTGTCTCCATGCCTCAGAAGGGTCAGGGTACACCGGGTGCTAAATATGGGACTGGTAGGTCGCATCTATTACATCTAATCCCACTTACTGACGACGCCGTCAGGATACTGTGATGCTCAATGCGCTCGCGATTTGAAGTACATTGATGGAATGCCGAATGCTGAAGGGTGGCAGGCATCCACTACAGATGCGAATGCCGGTATCGGCAAGAAGGGCGCGTGCTGGTGAGTCTTCTGATCTACACTCTGTTTCCACTGAACCAATGCCTGATTCATTCCAGTGCCGAGATGGACGTCTGGGAAGCCAACTCCATGGCCACTGCCCTGACACCCCACTCATGCCAACCCGAAGGCTACTCTGTGTGCGAGGACGAAACCTGCGGTGGCACCTACTCTCTTGACCGCTACGCCGGGTCCTGCGACGCTAACGGCTGCGACTTCAACCCTTACCGCATCGGTAATAGAGAGTTCTTCGGCAGGGGCAAGACGGTCGACACTACCAAGAAGGCAAGTGAACAATTTACGAACATCCTTAGGGACAAATCCTGACTTCGTAACTGCACTCTCACAGATGACCGTGGTGACCCAGTTCCTTGGCTCCGGCGACAATCTTACGGAGCTCAAGCGCTTCTACGTGCAAGGCGGCACCGTCTTCTCGAACCCCGAGCCCACCATCCCAGGTATGACCGGCAACTCCATCACCCAGCAGTGGTGCGATACCCAGAAGGAAGTCTTCCAAGAGGAGATCTACCCCTTCAACGAGTTCGGCGGTATGGCTTCTATGGGCAAGGGTATGGGGCTTGGGATGGTTCTGGTTATGAGGTGAGGCGTAGATGTCCTAGTCTCGCGTGGAAATAAACACTAATTTCATCGCCGTAGTCTCTGGGATGATCATTACGCCAACATGCTTTGGCTCGACTCGACTTACCCTACGGATAAGGACCCTGACGCTCCGGGTGCTGCTCGTGGCGCGTGCGCTACAACCAGTGGTGTTCCATCTGAAGTTGAGGCTAGCAACTCTAATGCTCAGGTTGTCTTCTCGAACATCAAGTTCGGCCCCATCGGCTCTACCTTCGCGCAGCCCGCATAAGCAAGTACTCGTCCAAGATTCGTTGGGTAGAACGACTGAACTCCCAACAGTGGCCAAGGAGACATGTGATGGTTGCAAGCACCTCTACAACTTTATTTAGCATACGTTCGTGTCAATCAATCACCTCACTCTTTTCATACACACCTTTTAAAACTCACGTGAACATATTCTTCGTTTGATTCTTCCTTAAATGTCAGCATCTACGTCTACTTGAGTGTAGCGCGTCAGCACTGCTTATGTAACAGGAGGATGTATATTCGCTCTTTACGATAGGTTCTAACAATCAACCAACTTCTTCCTCAATCTCCTCCTCACATGTTGACATTAAACAAAGTCTTGATTGCAGAACGCAACAGATCCTGAATGCGTGCGCCCACAGAAGCAGCCGTCTACGTCTATTGTTCACTCTTATTTCTTAGCTTCAGTCTTCAACCGTGGTCTATGCAGTAGAGTATGAGGGTTTCTGATCGCACACGCCCTCTGAACCAGCCGTCACCTTCCACCATTCTATCGCGTCGACCACAGCCCAAAACCCCACGTGGTATGCATGTCTTACAACCCTAAGCAGTGGTACGTGTAATGGCAACGGACTATTAGTCTTCTCTCCCCCGCCAAAAAGCACCTTTGCGTTCCCCATCGCCCACCAGAAATCGTTGGAGGCGCTCGCGTCTTAATTGACTGCACTCATGATAAGAACGTTCATCAGCCCGCCGACTAAGAGGAAGAGGAAGGCCTGGCCAAAAGTCAAAGTATCGGATATCTCCCCGTTTGATCGTTTCACGACACCTGCGTAGCCGTAGACACCTGGGTCGCGAATGTACGGTGGACGGCCAACCATGCACAAAAGTGCTCCGACAAATCTCATCACTTTTTGCTCGAGCGACCAAGCACTTTTGCCCATGGCCAGGTATTTGTGCCAGAACTCGAGCTCCGAGATGACGAGAAACGCAAAGCCATAGTGCACGGCCGCATTGGGTTCGCCCGAACCCCGGAGCTCCGTCAGCGAAGTTTTGCCCGATGACTGTGGTGAGCTGGTGAAGATATGCGAGCGAGCAACCGAGAATGAAACAGTACGGGAAGCTACCAGATCTAGCGCTGCTGGTATAGCGGTCCAAGGCCAGGTGAGTGACGCTGACGCCAAGGATGGCGAAAGGGATTGCCGCATACAGCAGGCCGTATATTTGGAGGAGATTAGACACGAGCGTCACTACTACGGAGAAGATGACCTGTGTCGCGAAGCGGCGGAAGGGGATGCGCAGTGGTGCGTTGATGGAATCCGAAAGTGGTCGTGCCATGATGGATGCAGGTGTTGATAACGAGTGTCGTGGTAGGTGGGTGAGGAACCCTTTACATACGGAAATTGTCAGATTTTGTGCTTCGGAAGAGAACAAAATTCGTGTTGGCGCGTACCAAGGTTGACCTCGGACCGCGTCCACGCGATGAGCACGCTAGCAGCTACCGCATACTTTGGTGTTGAAAGTGTATGCTAGCCTACTTAGGTAACAGCTTTGGGCCAATCTGAGACTTGCGTTGCCAGCTTTGCCCCGCTGTTCTTTTCGAGTTCCCTACAAAAGCCGAGCAGCGATGAATTGTGGACTAGAACAGGCAGTGCTAGCTACTCTATTGGACAGGATCGCTACCCAATCAGGCTAGCATACACCTTCAACACCAGAATATGCGGTACATAGTTGCAACGGCGGATGCTTAGCGTACCAGAAATTTCCCGCCAGACCCAGGGATGTTTGGCAGCTCACGATGGTCAGTCTTTGGTGACTACATTCTGCGATGAGATACATCTACACTACCTGGGCACTTCACTGCGATCGAAATAACATTCGAGGCTTATCGCTTAGCCAACACATTGTATTCCCACCATTCCTTGACTCAATCTACACCCCAGACATTCGTGCGCAACACGCAGGGGCGAAAGAGAGCATTGTAATGTTTTCTCTGAGCTCCGATGTTGGAACAACATCATCAATATCAGTACCAGAGTCGATCACTGTTCGTAAACACAATATCAGACGTTCAGTATGTACACGTGACGTCCAGAACTTGAATGTCTCATCAAAAAGGGCGTGAGCAAACTTCACGTTCTCAAATGTTGAACAGCGCATTGTAAGCAAACTACACCGTGGCTGAGACATCATACCTGAAACATACACATCAACTAAACAAACTTCACCACACTACGTGCCTCACCTCATCCACAATGTTACTTCTTCACCACCTCCATTCTTCACGCCCACTTCATCGCATTTCTCCTCCCACGCCCCCTTCATCGCTCCAAACCAAACCCTCAACCAAACTGCACACCAACCATCAATCTGCCAGAGACCCAAACATTAATTCCGAAAACATGCCCTTCCCATGGCGCACCCGCTCAACACAAACCCAAAAATCAGCCCAAGAACCAGACCAGCCCCAGCGCGCTCTCACGCTCAGCTACCCCGTCCCCTACACGCCCCTTCCACCGCGCTCACATCCGCTACCCAGCGATGAGCAGCGAATGGCCGAGTATCTGCGTGAGCTCAAAGTGCAACGGGAACTGAGCTTGAACAAAGCTGATGACAAGGAAGCACCGGAAACGCAGCGTCACGACTCACAACAACGGGCTTCGGATACATGCGCACAGCACGCACAACGCACGGATTCAAAGCCATCTTTACCCGCGCGATCGGAACGACGGCCGGAATATCATGTTGCGACTCTGTCCTGGCAAGGCCGTTCGCATCATGTAGAGGCCGAGACAGAAGTTGAAGAGCTGAAGCGGTGTCGTTGTTGTGGCTTGCAGCATTCAAGTGTATATAAGAAGTTGAATGGCGGGAATCCGTGTGGCAAGGAGCGATGTTTGGTCTGTGAACGACAGTAGCGAGTTGACAAAGAGAAGTAGTGTAAATTACACATGTCATGTCCCTGAAGCGTAAACTTTAGTGACGTGTCTCTCTCAACCAGTACTGTTGCTCCCTCCCACTCTCCCTGCATACTCAACACCAACAAGCAAAACAATGTCCAACAATCTACATCAACAAACACCATCCTCACAGCCCTCCCCATCCTCGCCTTCCCTCCCACCTCTCCACTCAGTATACCTCTGCCACGCCTGCGGCTCCCACCACTCAGCTGCATACGCGCATTACCTGGGCGAAGGTCTATGTGGCCACACCTACTGTTGGGAGTGTCATGAACTCAACTTTCTGCGGAACGCCCCAAGGATCGCCACTGTCCCCAGTCCTCTACACACTATACCTGGCAGAGCTCCTGAACCAGGACACAAACCGCCGCTTCGGGTATGTTGACGACGTCTGCCTATACCGGGCCTCGAATTCTCTGGATGAAAACGTTCGCCTGCTGGCAGAAGATGTCAGAGCTATCAACGAGTGGGGTGCAGCAAACAAGGTTGCCTTCGCACCAGGAAAGTTAGAAATAATGCACCTCACTAGGCAATAGGATAACTATTCCCCGCCCTGTGTTGTGGACGATACCCTCACCATCACACCAATCACAGATCAGGACGACGGAGTCCAACCCGCCTGCTGATGGCTGGGGGTCTGGTTTGATCGAAAGCTTAACTTCAAAAGACACGTTGAAACGAGAGCAGCGACAGCCCGCAAAGTCGCCTATCACATCCGCAGTCTTGCCAACACAGTTAATGGCCCCCCAGCCTTAGCCCTCCGCAAAGCAGTTACTACCCGTATAATGCTATGTCTCCTCTATGGAGCAGAAGCATGGTTTGAAGGCCGCACCAAGAACCCTCTAACTAACTGATCGGATCAACCGCCCGTAGTCAGCACCAGGATTAGCTGGCACCTTAGAGCCCTTAACCGGACACTTATTATCGCGGCTTGCGCTATCCTCCCTGCTTGGAAAACCTATCTAGGATAGGCACTCTTTCGAGACGCTGGCTTACTATTAGCACTTATTATGCTGGAAGAAGCAAAGCTAAGATTCGCTCTGCATCTGCAAGTAGTCGATAAGAACTATCCACTTACAGCTAGGATTAAGATCTTAGTAATACAAAGGGGCAGGGGAACTAGAGCTTTGCAGAAGCCGCACTCTAAAGTCTAGCGACTTAGGATAATTCTTCCTACTATTCCTAGACACACCCTTATAGCGCCGCACTACTCTCTAGAGTGCCGCACTAACCCAATAAAGGGCATAGCTAAGGCTAAGGCCGCAAAATTATTCACGAAGTAGTGGGATACCCTTACTAACTAGGACGTTACTATCTTCTCTAATAGATTAGAACAGCGCACTAACAGCGAACGCTCTGTTACCTACGGATACGCGATATATTAGGCCTAGACCTAGATTGCCACAGGGAGGGGATCGCTTAATCCCTAATCCTATGTGTTCGATGCCGAAGCAGTAGGAGCTTGGAGGGGTCTCTAGCACGCCATCAGACTAGCCCCCTATAGCCACCGCAGGCTATAGATGTGTATTAATTCAACGTTAGTTATATAGGGTATACGGGGCACCGCCCCTACATTGTTACAATAGGCATTCCTTAAGTGCTAGAGTGTAATAGCAGTCTTTGACATACAAGTACGCTAGTCGCTAGGCCACTCTGGGATTATTAGGAATAAGGCAGCAGACCGCCTTGCTAATGCCAAAGCCAAGGCACCTAGCCAGCCCTACGGCATAGCTGCGGAACTAACAGCATTAGGGGTACGCTTAATTGCTAAGACCTTACTTAACGTTGCTAGGCAGCGCTAGTAGGACTAAACACGGACCTAAATGTTGGCCTAGTACTGGCAATAGGAACTACCCTATTAAACCACAAAGACACTAGTTAAACTAACACTTCCGCGCCCTGTTCTTGCCTATCTGCTGGCTATCTAGTCACAGTATAGGGACTTTGCATAGTACTACAACAAATTTAGGCACAACACAGCTAAATTAAAATGCTCTTGCGGGCGACTTAAAACACCTAAGCACATGCTCTTCTGCAGAAAGACAAGACGCTCCTTTAGCAGGTTACCGCTCTGACCCTCTAGCCCCCTAAGCAATATAAAAGAGGCCGTTAGGTACCTTAAAGCTTTACTTACTAAGCCTGAACACTTTAAGGCACTCTTAGAGCTTACTAAGTACTTCACATTAATCTGCTAGCGATAATTCTAGTCTTGGCATTATAAAACACAGCACTAGGCGGCCCTGGCCGCGTATGTTGATGTTATTAGTGTAAAAATAGGATATGCAACACAGGATAGAACAAGAGCAAACCCCTGCTCGTCTCCCTCTACGGGGTTCCTGCGTTATATGGGTGAAATCTCTGGTCTCGCTATCCCTCGGCTAATCTGGTTGGATCTAGGCCGGTTCCACACGCCTCGCCACAGGCGTGCCGTAACAATTAGACCCTCGCTGATCCCTTCTGCAAGAAGAAACACAACATACAAGCCCTCTTATTTATTACATTTACACCCTCTCCCCTAGCTTTATCGCTAACGCCCTAGGCCCACTGGCCCCAGAACAAGAGCTCTGCTTTAGTGCTTAACACACCCCCGGCCCCACAGCCTGGAACCTAGATAGAGTCTTTTTGACTGGCGGAAATTACCCTACCAGACTGCACACACTGCCAACACCCAAAGAATAGGAGCACCTGAGTACCATACAGGGCGCTACCCGTCTTTCATGCCCCCTGGGAGGCTTTCATAGGACGTTAAACAATACATACATACATACATACATACATACATACATACATGAATTCAACCTTGTTAAGCCGTCGGTCAGGTTCAAAGACGAGGCCAAGGAAAGGTTAGCGGGACGGTGTCCGCGCGAGGAGTGGGGTGGGGGTTGGGGAGAGAAAAGTGTGGAAGAGTAGAGGGTACGAAGGGAGAATGCAAGAGGATGGGGAGAAAGTATGGAGGGATTTGATAGGGGAGGGGCTAGGCATGTTGAAAAAGTGATAGGTGTGTCCCATTAGTGTAAGCGAGTACGTATTGGTATCCGATTCCATTGAGATGGTATTTGGTGATGTGTGCCTCGTTCAGCGTCCAATATCATCTCGTGTATTGGGTGCCGATGCTTGACTTGATGTCGGAACTGTCTACTCGAGATATGTTGAGCTTGTCCGTTCTAGGACATGGTTCTTGTAGCGCGATATTGACCTGCGCCAACCGTCGTACAATCACATCTCGCACCACGACGTCAGTGCTGTCGTGCCCCAATGCAGATTGGTCTACTCTCACGATGCCCAACGTCGAGGGTCATGAGATGGACCTGACCCTCGAGGCGATGTGATCCATGGTGACAAGCGGGCGTCGACGTAAATCTTGTTGGTGTGGCGAATCTGAGCCCCCATCGAGCATGGCGTCGCAGCGCTATAAGAACAGCCCGACCGGTCGGTTCAACAAGGCAGCGACAGTTGTATTCTTCCCAGAGCACGACTCCGGAAAAAGACCATGCTGCTCTCAATCCTACCTCTCTTCCTTCTCATCCCCTCGGACCTCTGCGTCGCATTGCCCGTCATCACCAATCCCTCAACCTTCGAGCTCACATCAAGCGCAGTGATGGACTACCTCAACGCCAGCGACGCCCTCATCTGGACGACCGACATTAGTTCAACCACTGGATCCCCCTTCATCATGACGACCATCGATCCGGAGACCTGGCACGCAGCCAGCCTCGCAGTCGCATCCACGTCCTCTGATCCATCTCCAGACCCACACACAGCCTCCTGGCTCCCCATACCCGACTCCGACGATACCTTTTACGAACGCACATGGTGCCAGCTGCGCCACCGTGCGACCCCCGTCCCCACAGGAGACGCCATGCTGTTCATTGGCGAAGTGCAAGCCGATATCCGCGCGAATCCGGGCATGCACACGACCTTCTACGCTTTCCCGCATCCCACCAATGAAGCTCTGTTCCTCAGTTACCGCGTCTCGGTGTACTACGAATGGGAAGAGCTGTATGACGTGGGGATTGAGAATTTGTATCAGGATTTGATGTTGAAGGACCACGAGTGTGGGGGAGATGAATATGGGGGGTTCCGTGGGGGAATGCAGAGTCTGTTGGTATCGAATGATCGGGATAAGGGCGACCGTTATGTGGCGCAGGTGGAGGTGTATGGGAATCGTTATGGGTGAAAGTCGTGCGTATGTTCGAGCCTTTTGGCGTCTTCGAGCTTTGAATGCTGTCTATATTAGCCTAGTCATCAATACCAAGACACCTCACATACTGGCATTCATCTCCTCAAAACAAACCGACCTCGCATGGTATGGAGGCGTATGGGAATCGGTATGGGTGATGGAGCGGGCCGTGGCTGTCTAAACTTTCGGATGGTCTCAAGCCTTCGGGTCGTCGTCAACCTTCGAGTCCTGTACCATCGTCGCGGGATCTGCACTGATCTCCTGCTCATCCAAACTCATGAGCCCGATGGACGCCTCATCATCAACCAAGTCCCTCGCGACCATCTTCCTATTTAGCTGCTGTCCCTTGGCCTTCAGCTCTTCAACCTGATTAGCATCCAGCTTTCTATATACTTTCGGGTTCTTCTTGTCCTTCTTGGCGTGCTCCTCGCTCCTGAACTGATACCCTCTGACTCTTGGACCTTGACCTGTCTTCTCCGGCAGCGTGGGCTCGTAGTAAGCTTCAAAGGCAGCAACATCTGCTTCAAATGTGCCGGCTTCAATGGATGTGCGCACGCCGGCAAAAAAGGAGGTCATGATGGCGTGGTTGTGCAGCTGTATGAGTACCCATCCGAGCATCTCTTTGGCGGCGAGGAGGTGCTGGAGGTATGCGCGGTGGTGCTTGGTGCAGGCGTAGCATGTGCAGCCTTCTGTCAGTGGGATGACTGACAGGGCGTGGTCGGTGTGCCACATATCGATGCCAAGTGTCTGTCGCGTGCTTGCTGACTCGTCTTTTGGTAGCGCTGGGAATGTGAAGTCGAGCACGATGCCGGCGTCGGTGGCCTCTGCCAAGAAGGGCACGGTGAACAGGTCCATGCCGAGGCTAATCTGGCGGAGGAGCTCATGCGGACTGGCTGGTGCGTGAAATGAGAGGCGTGGGAGGTGGTGCAGGGCGTCGGGGAGGTCATCGAGGAGGTACGTGTCGTATATGGCGACGCCGTTGATCTGGTCCACCACGTCGTCCACGACGTGCTCGAGGTACCACGACTGCAGGTCGCGCTCGATGGGCAGGATCGGCGCGAAGATGGCCCACGTCTTCTCGTCCTTGTCGAGCGACTCCCTGCGTGCGATGATGTCGCGCAGCCACAGCTCGGTGCGGTCGCTCATCTTGTCCTTCCTCTTGCTGCCAATCGACGCCTGCCCAAAGGGTATGTCTGCCAGCCCCACCACGATGTCGGGCTGCAGCTTCCGGACTGCGGCGCCATAGTACTCGGAGCTGATGGACCTGAAGCCCACGGACGTGCACAGGCCGACATCGGTGTTTGTGTTGGCGATGGGGCTCGGTATGGGCGGGTTGCGACGGGCGCCGAGGACGAGGAGCGTGTCTTGGGGCAGCGCGACGAATCTGCGGAGTGGCTCGGGGACGTCGTACTTGAAGACGGGCGGAATCTGCTGCGGGTGCTTCTCGACGACTGCGCATGTTAGTAGGGGTTGGTACTTGCTCGCGTGGTTGGTACGCACAGTCTTCGAGTGGCATGTACACGCCATTCACGTCGACGCTCTTGCGGTAGTTGTCGGGCGACACGTGAGAGATGACGCCACGTGACGTGTTCGCGATGAAGCCTGGCGTGAGCACCGTCTTCCGTCCTGCCAGAGAGACGCGCCCAAGCCGCGGTGCAAGCGCGCCCGTCGTTTTGAGGAGCGTGAATTCCATCATTTCGGGCGGTAATTGGTCGAGCTTGTGGGTATTGGCTTCGTCGCCCATTGTGCGCGTTCCGAGCTCGCGATGCTGCTATAAGGGCGTCGTGGTATGCCGAAATGCTGCATCGTGAGAATGTCAGAAATTCGGCATGGTGGGGCAACCCTTCCGAACCGACGTCAGCCTCACTCCTTCCCACCACCAACGCCAACTAATGCACGTGCTAGCGCGTCAAACCGCGTTCAGATCTTGTCCGCAGAAACACATGTCCTGAGTTGTTATTCCTTCTGTTTATCTATGAGTTCAGCCTCTCTCCTGCTAAATGAATGCCAGAGAATGGGCAGCGATCGTCCGTGCGAGTACGACACACGACCACTTCCTTTCATCAGTCATCCGTGACACATCAGCTAGTGCATCAGCACCATCAGTCTCTATGTACACAGGTGGGCTGTCAATCTGGAGACTGTGCCTGTTCGAAACTACTTCCCATCACAGCCCATTCTAAATATCTCGAGCCTCTTTCACCATACTCACCATGGCATCCGAAGCAGGTCGAGCCTGGCTAGAAAGACAACAGCTGCAACAAGTCCCCAAGTCACCACCCAGCACCCGTTCATGGTCCCAGCATCCTATCTTGGTCTGGGCAACTATCCTTGCTGCCTTTCTTCTTACTCCGAAGCTGTACAATCTGCTCGCGCCCACGCCCATCCTGCCGCTTCAAGAGACACATCTCCAAGAAGTCGCTTCTCTGATGGAACAAATCTACACCAGCCTAGCAAATATGACTTTCATCCCGCATACTGCCATAAAACTCGGTCCACATACCATCAACACGACACTCGTACCCTGCGCACGCGACCCTGCTGTCCTGCGCCTCCTGGAAGTCATGCCCTATGTCGACAGGCTTGAAGTAATGGACGGCGACGAGACCTACCGAACGGACTGGCTGTTCGGCGGCTCTTTCATCGACTATCGAGATCCGCATCATCTGGTGGAGAGTTGCGCCCCATTACGCAGCGCTGGACCAGAAGCAGAGTCGAGTGAGATTGCGCTGACAAGGTTTGGAACGGGCGGGTGGAACGGCGATCGCACGTGGGTATTGCTCTACGACAGCGCCCTCAACATCGTTCGCGTTTTCAACGGGGAGTATTTCATCATGCTCTGGGATGAAGACCAACCTGGTAGATATGATAGCGACTACACTGGCATCGGCATATTCACGCATAGTGCTGAAGAATCGTTGTCGCTCATGTCAAGGGATGTGCCCAACTGGGATGAATCTTTCAACGCGCCGACACTACTCCGCCGAATTCTAGACGCATACCAGACATTGAAGTGGATCCCATGGGAAACGTCAAATCGAGAAGGTGGATACGGAGTCAGTACCTCCGTCATCAAGTCTCTGCTTCGTAAGAATGGGTGGCCAAATGTTTTCGACCCCGACCAATTCAACATCGACTTCATCCGCGTAAAACACGCGGCGTGACTACATGGCCCCGCACAAGCCGCCCACGACCTCATCAAAGACCTCGAAGCCCGCATCGCCCGTCTGCAACAAATAGAGATTACATTACCCGTGCAGACTTCTTCCTCGTATCAAGCCCAATGGATCCACGTCTTCCGCCTTCAATCCAAAAGGTGGCGCCTCGAAGACCTCACCACGCAACTCGCTTCGGCAAAATTCGAATTCACGCGGCTATGTTCAGAGTATCCGTGCGTCCAGGATGAAGATCAGATATTGTGGGAATTCTACAGCATCGAGAAGGAATTACGTAGAATGGGGAGGGCAGCAACACTCGAAAAGCAATGCGAATGGGATCTTATCGGTTACATCAACGCCCCACTTGACCCTTTACGCTTGGAAAACTGCATCGCTCGCAAGAACCGTGAGGCGCATTGGCTTCAAATGGCCTTCAAACACTCCCGCGCCGCCGCCCTCCTCTCCCACCCTGAATCCTCCCTCATACCACAGCCGCCTCTCGAGCAGCTCGTCGCCCAACAAATCTCCGCACTCGAGCGCGACATTGCGCGAGACACCGCGAGGGTGGTCCGCATGTATGACTGGCTGGAAAGTGGTGCGCTTCCTAAAGACGCGCACGAGGCGCGCATGTGGTTCGAGGCAGAAGCGAGTGCGGCGGCGAATGGGGCTTGGAATATGAGGTATAGGATTGAGGAATTGGGTGAAATGCTCGTGGGTGGGGAGGAGGAGAGGTGGAAGTTGAGGAGGTGTTTTGATGATCCCGAATGTCCGTAATGCTGATGCGAAGGGCGTTAGTAAAGTTCGATTCACGGTGTTTCCCGCTGACCGTGTCTTCATGACGACAAGATTTTGCCATCTCAAAGTCTCACACGGCACGATACGGACGTGTTTGGAAGTTACACTACATTGTCTCAGCCTCATGGCCGATTCGGGCCTCTCCCTTACCTTCAGCTGCTGACGTCATCCTTTGTTTGCTATCACCGCATTCCAACCGCACTTCGATCCAAGCTAAGCTCGATCGCGAAGCTTAATCCCACGACAAGGAATTATTGAGAAGACTCACCTCGTGCTCTTGGACATCGATGCGCCAAGGCACCCGGCTACAAAAAGAACTTTTGATAATCGCTCGTGGCGTGCACTAACAGGAGAAGACTCCGAAGTGCCAAACGCCACATGTGCCTGTCTTACGCATCTCTCGCGCGCTATCACTAGACTTCCCGTCTTTAGTATCACACCAACAAATCGCCTTCAGCCACATCTTCACCGCCGATCTCAACGTCACCTCGTACATCCGACAACCCACCCTTCCATATGCCTCAATTGAGACCAATCCCACGTGACAAGATATGCCGGTTTTCCTCCGCCGCCTCATCGCGCTGACCTTTGCGACCGCGCTGCTTCTGCTAGTCACGTGGCAACTGCTATCCGGCAACTTACCTACCTTTGACGGACGCCTCGCATTTCTGGACGGCATCACATTGACCACACCAAGTACAAAGCCTCTTTCAAGAACACTCGTCGTAGCGAGTACAAAAGCCGAAGACACAACCTGGATACACACCGAACTCCCCGACTGGCCTTCACACATCTACACCGTCGACGACCCTTCGGCCGCATTACATTCCAGGAACAGAGGCAACGAGGCCTCCGTGTATCTCACTTACATCCTCTCCAACTATTACAACTTATCCGACATCACCATATTCATTCACTCGCACCGGAATCACAAGCACGGAACGAAAAGAGACGATGGGCGTCCCTTCGAGGGCGTCGAGTACGACAACGTCGCTGCTATACGCGCGCTGAACCTCGATTTCGTGAAGGAGAAGGGGTACGCGAATCTGAGGTGTCTGAATAATCCGGGGTGTCCGGCTGAAATACAAGTAAGTCGTCCATGTACAGAAATCACGTTACTCGAAAACTGAACTTTTATAGCCTTTCCGCCCCGAGTCCGAGCGCGACCCCCTCCGCCCCCAAGAAGGCGCCATGCCCTCCGCCTGGACATTCCTCTTCCCCAACACCACCGTACCCCACATAATCGCCGCGCCATGCTGCGCGCAATTTGCCGCATCCAAATGCCAAATCCTTTCCCGGGGCAAAGAAGATTACGAGCGGTACTTGGACTGGCTGTACAGCGACGCAAGCGCGGATTTGGACGACGCGACGTCCGGTAGGGTGTTCGAGTACCTATGGCACGTGATTTTCGGACGTGAAGTGGTTCATTGTCCTGAGGAAGAGGGTTGTTATGCAGAGCAGTATGGCATGAGCTGGAGAGACGTACAGGATATGAGGAATGGCAAAGGGACGAGTTGATTCATTCTTCTGTTGGGATTACGTTGGATTATAATATTTATTATTTGTCAAGGGATTAGAGCTAGCTACCAACTACTACCTCCACGCACCGCGGACACTTAGCCCCGTCCCTCAGAATAACCTTTGTTGTGCGTTAGATCTCTCTCTTTCTATCTCTTTCTTCGCGTGACTTACATGTGCGCACCCTCTTGTCGTGCAATACACGTAGGCGTCATTGAGACGGCTGTCCTTGAGGTAGACGTACTGTCTGCATTTGCAGCAGTAAAATTCGGTTTAGCCGGCTGGCATGGCTGTGTGTTAGTGTATGTTTGAGAGCGTTTGGATGGTGTAGTAGTAGTAATAGATGTGGATGTGTGTGTTGAGCAGAGTGGCGGGAGTGGTGAGGAGGAGAGTGGTTTGCGGAGGGTGTTTTATATAGAGGTAGATTCACATGATGTGGGATGTGAAGGTAGAAAGAGTAACGATTACTCGCGACTTTTGAATCATGACATTGAACATTCATGTGAAGCCGTCCCGAAAGGGGAGCGGCGTGCACCAAGACGAACAACACAACGCGCAACTCACAGCACGGATCCTCATCGCCCTTCAAGCTGAACTACCTTGTAATCCATCGCCAATCTCCACACAAGTCCCTACCCCAAACTCCCTCCCCACATTCCAACTTCAAACCTGCCAATTAGACCTCCGTACTCACTAACACATTTATCGCACTTAGTCCCGTTCTATATCATAACCTGTTCACAACTTCAGCTTCGTTCATCGCAAGAAGAAAGGTCTGCCCTTACGTGTCCGCAGTTATAGGCTGGGCTTCACATATGTATTTCCCTAGAATGTGAAGATGCCTAATGAATTCACCGTTGCTGGTGCTCATCGATTGCAGTTGTGTTCACTTCATCCAACCCGTGTATGTCAATCGCATATGTTACTGAAGTACCGCATCGCATTATTACGATATATCCTCAGTCAAAAAGACACGGACAACTTCCCGCGCGCTCAAGTCGTAGGGACGCCATCCAAGAAAATGAGCCCAGAAACTCACAACACGCACAAAAGGACAGCAGAAACCAACGCCCTCCTTCTCCATACACTTCGCCCGTACCTACGATATTGCCGCCCACTTTACCGCCACCATGGAACAAAATAGCACAAAGGTCCAAGTTGGTCTCGAATTCCAAGAAGCCCGATACGAATAAAGTCCTGGAAGCTAATTTCCAACACGGCTTTGAAACAACAGCAGTTATGTCAAAAGCCCAAACAAAAGCCGGTTCTACTCACCCGTTCTCATCCTTGACCTGGCTTGGGCATAGCCTCGCACCGGAAGCACTTTTTCTTCACAAGATATCAGTCTCGGTTGCTGCATTGCCAAGACAACGAACGTACGTGCGAGTTCCCCGTCCGTTTCTTGTATGGACAATCCCAGGGCAAGCATACGAGGTTCTTCACGCGCGTGTCGTTGGGGATCTTGGCGGCAACTCTGCATTTGCAGCATTTCCAGAAGTCCAGGGCGAGAGACATCGGCCTGTGGGAACAATCTGGTTATCGAGATGTAGCTTTAGTTTATATGCAGGTCGTGTTGTTAGAAATGCGTCGTAGAGTGGGTGCACTGGGATACTAGAACGAACATGGTAAGTCTGGAGGATGCTTTCCGAGACGGTTATGGATGCGGTGTAACGTCTTGTGCTCATTGTGGTTTTGAAGTGCGGATGCCGTATGTGCTGCCTGTGTAGCTAACTTGCCTATAGGGTATGTTATTAGATTGCTTATATAGTAAAATAAGAAGCCTTACGTTAGTTATAGCTAAATACTTTTCTTACCCCTAAACTATTAAGCCTAGTAATCTACTTAATTAATCTTTAGCTTATAGCTTGACTAGATGTTGGATGTGGGAGCACAGGGCAGACAGGAAAGAAGCAGAAGGTTGTTGTATTTGTCAGCCTGGCACCTCAGTTCACACGGTACACTGTGAACTGCACCTCACGTGACTGTGTTAGTCACCTGCTTACTCATCTGGTTGTGTATATAATCGCTCGCTGTAGCTCTCTCAATACTGTTGGATGTGGGAGCACAGGGCAGACAGGAAAGAGGCAGAAGGTTGTTGTATTGAGAGAGCTACAGCGAGCGATTATATACACAACCAGATGAGT
>Ga0265780_10003967_pt1 | contig 19258 bp, 15 predicted proteins | sample P1T30metagenome_FD_192432 | JGI IMG/M metagenome (GOLD analysis project Ga0265780, IMG submission 192432) | Plant litter microbial communities from East Loma Ridge, Irvine, California - P1 T30 | ecosystem: Environmental > Terrestrial > Plant litter > Unclassified | place: USA: California...
GCTTTGGCGCAATGACGCTGGCTTGGTCAAACTTGGCGGGCATTTCCATGTACGGCCTGATCGCCGCCCTGCTGCGCGGCCCCGGGATTCCGCTGCTCCCGCGGTTCCGCGACTTGTCGGAGATCCTGCGCTTCGGCAGCATCGCCAGCCTGGGCAGCCTGGCCAACGTCGCCGGCAATAACTGCCACGACGTCATCATCGGCAAGACGCTCAGCCTGGAAGCGACCGGCTACTTCAGCCGCGGCAATGGTTTCGTCCAAATCTTCAAGAACCTGATCAGCGGCGCGGTCGGCCCCCTGGTGCTGCCCTATTTCTCGGCCCTGCGCCACCAGTCCAGCGACATGGTCCAGCCCTACCGCGCCGCGATCATCTACATCACCGGCGTCGCCTGGCCGTTCTTCGGCACTCTGGCGGTGCTTGCCCTGCCGATCGTGCGCACGTTCTATGGCCCGAACTGGGACGCCTCGGTGCCCCTCGTACAAATCCTGTGCGCCGCCGGCGCGCTGTCGATGCTGACCATGTTCGCAGGCGACGTCATGATCGCCAACGGCCATGTCAAGGCGGTCACCAAGCTCCAGCTGCTGACCCAGCCGGTGCGGGTCGCCGCGATCCTTGTCGCTAGTATGTTCGGCCTGGCGCAGGTCGCAGTGGCGACGGTGATGGCGGAAGCCGCCGCTTTCGCCCTGCTTTCGCCCCTGCTGCACCGCACGACCGGCATCACCGTTCGCCATGTGCTGGGCGCCACGCTGCGCAGCACCCTGGTGACCGGCTTCACGGTCGCCGGTCCGCTGTTGGTGATGCTGTTCGATACCCGATCGGGCTACCCGCTGGTCGACGCCGTTCTTGGCGGACTTGGCGCGCTGGCCGGCTGGCTGCTTGGCGTATTCTGGTGCCGCCATCCGATTCGCGACCATCTGTTGCAAGCAAGGCTCTGGGTGAGCGCACGCCTACCCTCCAGGAGCTGACCTTGCCTTTTCCCCAATCAAGCTTTCCCCCAACCCAACTTGTACAAGCGGATACCGAGTGAGCGAGCATTTTCCTATCGCATTTTGCGAAAACGGCGCCGGCTACGGCGGCGCCATCATTTCGCTCACCGCAATGCTGCCCCATCTCGATGAATGCTATGTGCCGGTCCTCCTGACCGAGCTGGGCACGGAACCCTACCGCAAGCTGGAGCGCTTCGGGCGCTGGCGCCAGCTCGCCCCGCGCGCACTGGTCGACCATGGCGCGCTGCGCCGCCGCCGGGTGCCGTTCGCGTCGATGATCGACAATCTTTTCAATGTGCTTCCCAGCGCCCTGCGCTACTTCCGTACCTTCCGCGCCGAACGCGTCTGTCTGGTCTACCTGAATAACGATGCCAGCTGCAACTTTGCGGCGGCCTTCGGCGCTCGCCTGGCAGGCCTGCCACTGGTGCTGCATGCGCGCGGCTTCCATGGCGACACCAGAGTCAACCGCTTGGTGCTGAAATGGGCGGACCATTGCATTCCGGTGTCGAACGCCGTGAAAGAAGACTTGCTGCGCCTCGGGGTGCCCGAATCCAAATGCACCGTCGTGCCGGAGGGCCTGAACCTGAATCAGTTCTCCCCGCGCCCACCCTGTTCCACCCTGCGTACCGAACTGGGCCTGCTGCCGGACGATCCGGTGATCACCCTGGTCGGCGGCCTGATCGACTGGAAGGGACAGGACGTCCTGCTGCAAGCCGCGCCGCAATTGTTCGCGCGCTATCCGCGCGCGCGCATCCTGCTGGTCGGGGCCGCCTACGGTCGCGACGACCTGTTCGCCCGCGACATTGCACGCCAGGTCGCAGCGCCCGCCATGGAAGGACGCGTGATGCTGCTGGGTGGACGCAGCGACGTGGCGGACATCCTGGCGCTCAGTTCGGTAGTGGTGCATGCGTCGACCAGTCCCGAACCTTTCGGTCGCACCTTTCTCGAGGGAATGGCAGTCGGTCGCCCGGTCATCGCATCGGCCGAGGGTGGACCGCTCGACGTTATCACGCACGAACACGACGGCCTCCTGATCCCTCCGCGCGATCCAGCCCTGCTGGCCAGCGCCATCCTGCGCATCCTCGATCAACCGGGATGGGCCGACAGGATGGCCCGCCAGGCCGCGCTCACCGCGGAGCGCTTTTCGATCGAAGCACATACCGCCGCCGTCACAGACATCCTGCGCCGCTTCATCGCTTGAATTAGGGTTTTTTGAAACAATATGAAACATTGTTCTAGTGGCAACTATATTGCAACAAAGCGATAATGCTATGCTATCGACGTCTTGAGTTGAACACACCCTACGGTGGGTCCCTGCGCCTGGAAATAAACAATGAATAAACGTGTTCTCTTAATCGCCTTTCATTTTCCACCGCAGGCCGCCAGCAGCGGCATCCAGCGCACCCTGAGTTTTTCGAAATACCTGGGTGCTTTCGGCTGGGAGCCGATGGTGCTGACGGCCCATCCACGCGCCTACAGCCAGCAGAATTCCTCGCAGCTAGCCAGCATTCCCGCCGACGTCGTGGTGCGCCGCGCGTTTGCGCTCGACGCCAAGCATCACCTGGGCTACAAAGGCCGTTACCTGGCGTTCACAGCCCTGCCCGACCGCTGGACCAGCTGGTTGCTTGGCGCGATTCCGGCCGGGCTGTCGCTGATCCGCCGCTACAAGCCGCAAGTGATCTGGTCGACCTTCCCGATCTCGACGGCGCACCTGATCGGCCTGGCCCTGCACCGGATTACCGGACTGCCTTGGGTCGCCGATTTCCGCGACCCGATGATGCAGCCTTCCTACCCCGTCATTCCGATGCAGCGCCGCATGTACCGCTGGATCGAGCGGCAGGCGGTCGTGCGCTGCACCACGGCCGTGTTCACTACCCAGGGCGCCATGGAGGATTATTGCCGTCGCTTTCCCCAAGTATCGCCGACGAAATTCCGCGTGATCGAAAACGGCTACGATGAGGACATCTTCGACGCCCAGCCCGCCGCTACGGTGCCAGCCCGCGCGGCCGGTGCCGCCTGGCGCCTAACCCTGCTGCACAGTGGGGTACTGTACCAGGACGGGCGCGACCCGACCCCCTTCTTGCAGGCGCTGGCGCACCTGAAGGCCGGGGGGCGCGTTAGCCCGGACTCGCTGCGCGTGGTGCTGCGCGCTCCCGGGGACCTGGACGGCACGCGTGCGCGCGTCGCGGCCGCGGACGTCGCCGACCTGGTCGAGGTCGCACCGCCGATTCCCTACAGCGAGGCGGTCAGCGAGATGCTGGAAGCCGACGGCCTGATGGTATTCCAGGGAACGCCGTTCAATACGCAGATTCCGGCCAAGCTCTACGAATACTTCCGAGCGCGCAAGCCGATCATCGGCCTGCTCGACCCGGCCGGCGAAACCGCGCGCGTACTCGACACGGCGGGCTGCAATGATATCGCGCACATCGATTCGCCCGACGCTATCGCGGCCGCCCTGGAACGCTTCCTCGACTGCATCGCCAAAGGCAGGGCAACCGTCGCCAACGAAGAGGTGACCCGCGCGGCGTCGCGTCGCAACCGGGCGCGCGAGCTGGCTGACGTGCTTGATGCCGCCGTCCAAGGGGCGCGCCAGGCATGAGCTCCAAAACCAGCGTCGTCTCCGGCCTCAAGTGGACCTCGGCGTCGACCATGGGCCGGCGCCTGCTTGGCCTGGCCGCCAACATCGTGTTCGCGCGCCTGCTGGCGCCCGCCGATTTCGGGCTGGTCGCCATGGCTGGCGTCATGCTCGGCTTCGTGGACATCTTCAAGGACCTCGGGACCGGCGCCGCGCTGGTGCGCGAGAAGGACCCGCGCCCGGGCCTGCTGTCCAGCGTATTCTGGCTGAACTGCGGCTTCGGCCTGGCGATGACCCTGATCATGCTGGCGCTGTCGCCGCTGGTCGCGGCCTTCTACCAGGAGCCCAGGGTGCAGCCGGTGATCGCGGTGATGGCGCTGTCCTTCTTCGTGTCATCCCTGTCGATCGTGCACACCTCGGTCCTGACCCGCGAGATGGCGTTCGAACGCCTGGCCAAGGTCGAACTGGCGGCTTCGGTGCTGTCCTACGCCATCGGGATCGGCGCGGCCTTGCTGGGACACGGGGTGTGGAGTCTGGTCTACCAGGTGATCGCCAACGCGGCGTTGGGCACGCTGTTCACCTGGACCGCCAGCCGCTGGCGCCCGCAACTGTTGTTCGCATGGAGCGAGATCCGCGGCATCACCGGCTACAGCCTGAACCTCGCCGGCTACAACATTTTCTACTACTTCGCGCAAAACCTCGACAACCTCCTGATCGGCCGCTTCCTCGGCACCGAAGCGCTCGGCCTGTACGACCTGGCGTACAAGCTGATGACCTTCCCGATGCAGGCCATCTCGGCCGTTTTCGGACGCGTCATGATGCCCTACTATGCGCGCGCCCAGGACGACCTGCCGCGCTTCCGCCAGGCCTTCCTGCGGGTTGGCGGCGCCATCGCCTTCGTGACTTTCCCGATGATGTTCGGCTTGCTGGCGCTGCGCGAGCACTTCGTGTTCGCCGTGTTCGGCGCGGCCTGGGCCCCCGTGATTCCTCTGCTGGCGATGTTCGCGCCGCTGGCCGCGATCCGCTCAGTGCTGACGACCACCGGTTCGATTTACATCGCCACCGGCCATACAGGCCTGCAACTGCGCTGGGGCGTGCTGTCGAACCTGATCGTGTTCGCCGGCTTGGCGGCCGGCCTGAAATGGGGCATCGTCGGGGTCGCCGCCGGCTTTACCCTGACCTCACTGCTGCTGCTATACCCGAACTTGGCCATTCCGTTCCGCCTTATCGGCATGAAAGTGTCAACGCTGGGACGCGAACTTGCGCCGACCGCCGCTTGCACCGCTCTGATGTTTGCCCTGGTCGCCGGCGCCGACCGGTTGCTGGCCACATTCGGGCTGGAGGCGCGCATCGGACACGGCAGCTTGCTGGCGCTGCTGACCGGCATCGGCGCCGCAAGCTACCTGGCCTGCACCTGGTTCCTGAACCGCACCATGCTGAGCGAGCTGCTCGCCATCGCCGGTATCCACAGGCCCGCTTCGGCAGGCCTTACCTGACCTATAACACCTCTTTTCGACGACACGACCATGACGATATTTTGCGGCGCCTTCGCCCTGCACCCCGGAACCGCGCTGCCCGCGGCGCTGCTCGACGCATTGCGCACCCACGTCTCGCGGTTTCCGGCGGATCGTCCGCTGCAATTCGATACCGGCAGCGCCTGCGTAGTCAGCGTCGACATCGGCGCCTTCGCCGGCAGTGGCGTCCTGGATCGGGGCGAGGCCGGCTTCGCGATCGTGGCGGGCGAACCGATGCTGGGCACGGATGCGAACGGCCATGAGCGCGGCGCCGACCTGGCGCGAATCTCCGCCGGCCTGCGCTTGGCCACCCCGCATGCGGCGCTGCGGCAGGCCGCCGGCACCTTCTGCGGCGTGGACTACGATGCCGCCACCCACACGATGACGGTATTCGTCGACAAATGCGGAGTGCGTCCGGTGTACGTGTGGATCGGACCGGAGTATGTGGTGTTCGCCAGTGCGCTGCGCATCCTCGAAGCGATCGCGGCAGTACCCAAGGAATTCGACATGCGCGGCGTGACCGAAATCGCGGCGCTCGGCTATGCGCTGGGCGAGCGTACACCGTTTCGCAACATCGCCATGCTGCGCGCCGGCGAAGCGCTGTGCCTGTCGCAGGAGCGGGTGCGGCGCGAGCAATACTGGCGCTGGGACGGTCCGCTCGACGAGATCGGCTACGAGGCGGCGACGCGGCGTGCCTACGACGCCTTCCTGGCCGCGATCGTGCGGCGCCAGCGTGACGAGCGCGTGGCTGCAGCTTTCCTCAGCGGCGGGCTCGACTCGCGCGTCATCGTGGGCGGGCTGGCGGCGCTCGGCTGCGACGTGCGCACAGTAAACTATGCGCCCGACGGCAGCCAGGACCAGGTCTTCGCACAGCTGGTCGCCGATCAGCTGCGCCTGACCCATACCCAGATCGAAACCAATGCCCAGAACGTCGGCCAGGGCTACCGCAAGGACGCCGTCAACACCTGGATCCGTCAGACCTACCCGGAACTGACGGCAGCCGGCAAGACGCCGGTACTGTGGTCGGGCGACGGCGGCAGCGTCGGACTGGGCTATGTCTACATGACGCCCGAGATCGTCGCCGCCATGGAGCGCGGTGCGACAGGCGAAGCCATCACGCTGTTCACCCGTGGCGTGCCGCAGCGGATCTTCCGCCGTGCGGCGGTCGGCCGCATTGCCAACCTCACCCACCAGGGCGTCGCCGAGGAACTGGCGGCCATCGAAGGCCCCGACCAGGGCCGGCGCTTCCAGCTGTTCCTGATGCTGAACGACCAGCGCCGCCACCTGGCGCAGCATTTCGAGGACATCGACCTCGAGCGCATCGAATTCCACCTGCCCTTCTTCGACGCCGACTTCCTCGACAGCGTGCTGCGCCTGCCGAACGCGTGGCTGATGGGGCACCGCTTCTACATGGACTGGATGACGCATTTCCCGAATGCGCTCGCGTCCATTCCCTGGCAGGCCTACCCGGGCCACATCCCCTGCACCTTGCCGAGCCCACCTGGCCTGAAATACCAGTGGGACGTCTACTACGACAAGAAGATGTATGCGCAGATGCGGCGTGGCCATGCGCGCAGCGGCTACAACATGCTGGCCTCGGCGCGCTTCCCCGACCAGCTGATCAGCCGCGGCACGCTGCGCCTGGCCAGCCTGCTGACCGGTACCGGGGTGCGCGACTACAGTTACCTGATCAAGACAGCCGGCGTCTACCACCGCTACTGGTCGCGTACCCAGGACGCGGCGCGCGACAGCCAGGCCGCCTAGGCGGCGGACGCGAAGGCGGCGTCAGCGGATGCCGCGCACGATCGACAGCACGTCGCACACGGCGCCCCAGCGCGGCAGGGGGCGCAGCAGCGGCAGCACGCTGTTGACGGCCGCACCGCGCTGGCCCTGGCGTAGGTGCATATAGGCAATGTTCAGGCGCGCCTGGCGCAGTTTCTCGCGCATCCCTTCGCGTACGCCGGGCGCGGCGTCGGTCAGTTCCTCCAGCAGTTCCTCAAACAGCGCCACGCTGGCGCGCTGGGCGCCGGCCACGTCCTTGCGCATGGCGCTGGCAGGATAGATGTAGTAGTCGGCCAGCGAGCGCGTCACCACGCCGGCACGGCGGCTGACGGCGCACAGGCGTACGATCAGGTGCACGTCTTCGCCGATTTTTTTCCCGAGCGGGAAGCCGCCGAGCCGCTCGAAGGTATGGCGCGGCAGCGACAAGGTGCGAATCTCTACGAAGCCGTGGCCGATCAGCGGCCCGAAATCGTGCGCGTCGAGCACGATTTCGGTTTGTCCACGGTGGCGTTCGAGCAGATCGCGTCCGAACGGTGTCGCGTCGATAGAGCGGTGCAGGAAGGCGCCGTCGGGAGCGCGGAAATCCTGGTCGCTGAGCAGGAAGTCGAGGTACGGATCGCGCCGGATCCAGCCGGCATGCGCGGCCAGCCGTTCGGGCGCGAAGGTATCGTCCGCATCGAGGAAGGCGAGCCAGTCACCGCTAGCGCGGCGCACGCCGGCATTGCGCGCCGCCGACACGCCCGAGTTCGGCTGGAACATGTAGACAATGCGGTCGCCATAGCGCGCCGCGACGGCGCGCGAATCGTCGACCGAACCGTCGTCGACCACGATAATCTCATGCGCTGGCCAGCTCTGGGATAACGCCGAATCGAGTGCGCGCGCCAGGGTCGCGACATTGTTGTAGGTGGGAATAATGACCGAAAATCTGGGAGCGGATGGGTGCATGGTGAATGGATAACATATGTGCACGATGTAGGATTAATCTTACACTAATACACACAAAATTATCCACCAATGTTTACCATGATTCACTATTGGCGGCGGGTTCAAGTTGCCGGCTGGGCCGCCATCGGCCCCGTCTTCTTGCCCCAGTGGCGGTTCAGGTAAGACCTGGCCGGCGATTCGACCAGATAGTACGAGGCGATGCCGGCGCAGACACCCAGCGCCAGCCCTGTGAGGTAAGAGATCTCGCCCCAGTGCGCCAGAAAATAGAAGGGCTGCTGCCAGATATAGATGGAAAACGACCACAGGCCGAGCTTCCTCAGCACGGGATGTGCGAGCATCCGCAACAGCGCCGGCGGGGCCGCCGCCAGCAGGTTGATGAGCACGCCGAACAGTGCGACGCCGCCCAGGACGCGGATGGCTGCAGGTACGCTCCACCAGTGCAGTGCCAGCCCTACCACGGCGAGCACCGGGTAGACCAGCAGGTGCACGCGCGGCAGGCCATACCTGCGCAGCAGCAGGTATAGGCCGGCCGAAAAAAAGATGCCGAAAGCAGCGACCTCGGTCTGCGCGAGACGCAGGTTCAACGCGCGCTCGGTGTACAGCGATGCATAAACCAACGCGATGCAGCAGGACAGGAAGGCGGCACCCAGCACCGGCACGATGCCGGTGCTGGCGCGCATCCTGGCCCAGGCAACGAGCAGGGTCAGCAGGATGTAACTGTGCTCTTCGACTGACAGTGACCAGATGTGCCCAAAAGGCATCATGGTCTCTTCTGCGGAAGCGAGGAAATAATTCTTGGTAAAGGTGACCGCTGTCGCGACCTCGCTCCAGGAAATCGGCCGGTCGCTCACGGCATAGGCGAGCAGCACCAGCATGATGAACACCGCCAGGCCCGGCATGATGCGGGCGATGCGGCGGCGGTAGAAGGTAGGCAGGGGCACCCGGTCGACGAACAGCAGCCGCGCCATCAAGAGGCCCGACAGGACGTAGAAGAAATTCACCCCGGCCGTACCGAGCGCCAATCCCGGAATGGGTGCGAAGTGTCCTGCCAACAACAGTAAAATTGCCACACCGCGCCATCCATCCAGGAATGGTAAATAATTTTCAGACATAATCAAATCGTTCCAGCGAAGACGGTACAGGCCTTATGCACACAGAGCGGCATCGGTATTTCAGGAGGCGTTATCGTGCGCAAGTATTCCCACGCGTAACGTTATAATAAATATATTATCACGGTGTTTACGCCGTTCCCAGCAATTGCGGTCTCACCATCAGAGCGATATGGCTCCCACCATCAGCCTCGTCATCCCTTCCTACAACCGCGCCGACCTGATCGCCCAGACCATCGACAGCGCCCTTGCGCAACGCGAACCGTTCCACGAAATCATCGTGGTCGACGACGGCTCGACCGATCACACGGCCAGCGTGCTGGCGGCGTTCGGTGACAGGATCAAGGTCATGTTTCTGGCCAACGGCGGGGTGCAGCATGCCCGCAATGCTGGCGCGGCCGAGGCCAGCGGGGACTACATCACGCTGTGCGATTCCGACGACCTGCTGATCCCCGACTTCACGGAAACGGTCATGCGCTGGTTCCGCCAGTATCCGGACTACGACGCTTTCTACAGCAACTTCGTCACCTTCAACGCGCTGGGCCAGGATCCCGACAAGTTTTCCGGCGCGCCGCCGGGCTTCTTCGACGGCGCCCGCTGCGAAGGCGACTACTTGCACGGGATCCCGGACCTGTACGCCCGGACGGTGTCCTACCAGCCGCTTTTCATGTCCGGTTGCGTGGTGAGCAAGGCGCTGTACCGGCGCCTGGGCGGCTTCGACAGCCGCTTCAACCGGGTCGGCGGCGAAGATTGGGAATTCACCCTGCGCGTGCTGGAAGCGGGCAAGGTCGTGCTGTGCAAGCGGCCGCTGGTCCGGATCCGTCGGCATGAGAGCAACGACTCCGCCGATTCGGTGCACATGGAGCGCGGCACCGCCCAGATCCTCGAACATGCGCTGCGCCATCATCCGATCGCAGCCAACTTCCGCGACATCATCGTCAAGGGGATCGAGCAGCGGCGCCTGGGCGTGTTCCACGTGGCCTTCGGCCGCGGCGACTTCCCGGTTGCGCAGGAAATGCTGACGCTGGTTCGGCAACGTCCCACCGACCTCAAGTTCTGGATGAAAATGCTGATCACAAAGCTGCCTCCCCCGGTGCGCCAGTCGCTCTGGAAAGCCACCCAGGGCGCCGGCCGCTGAGGCCGGACCGGGTCGTCAGACCAGGACTTCGAGCGCTGCCGGATGGCTCAAGAAGCTGCCCGGGCTGGCGCTCAGGCCATAGGCGCCAGACTGGAACACCACCACCAGGTCGCCGACCTCGGCCTGCGGCAGTTCCATGCGTTCGGCCAGCAGGTCGAGCGGCGTGCACAGGGGCCCGACCACCGACACCGCTTCGCGCTGGCTCGAGTCCATGCGGTTGCCGATCGCAACCGGATAATTCTTGCGGATCACCTGTCCGAAGTTGCCGGACGCCGCCAGGTGATGGTGCAGGCCCCCATCAGTCACCAGAAACACCTGGCCGCGCGAGACCTTGCGGTCGATGACGCGCGCCACGTAAACGCCGGCCTCGCCCACCAAGTAGCGTCCCAGTTCGATGGAAAACACGGCCTCGGGCAGCGCCGCCGCCATGCGCGGCAGCGTGATCGCCAGCGCCTCGCTGATCGGCGCCAGGTCGAGTCGCGCCTCGCCGGGGAAATACGGAATACCAAAGCCGCCACCGATGTTCAGTATCCGCACCGGGGACGGGCTAGTCTCGGCCAGGCGCAGCGCCAGTTCGAAGGTCTGGGCCTGCGCTTCCACGATCGCTGCGCTCTTGAGGCTCTGCGAGCCGCTGAAGATATGAAATCCCAGCACATCCAGACCAAGCGCGCCGCACAGCGCGAGCAGGCGCGGCGCATCCTCGACGTCGATGCCGAACTGCTTGGCGCCGCCACCCATGCGCATGCCGGAGGCTTTCAGTTCGAAATCGGGATTGATGCGCAGGACCAGCCGCGGCGCGATGCCCAGCTGTTCGCCCAGCCGCGCCAGCACGCGGATCTCGCGCTCGGATTCGGCGTGTACGCAGGCGCCGGCGGCGACCGCCTGCGCCAGCTCGGCTTCCGACTTGCCGGGACCGGCAAAGCTGATTTGCTGCGGCGCCATGCCGGTGTCGAGCGCGACCCGGAGTTCGCCACCGGAGGCGACATCGAGTCCGTCCACCAGGCCGGCCAGGTGCTGCACTACCGCCGGCATCGGATTAGCCTTGACCGAATAATGCAGCTCCAGCTGTGCCGGCAGGCTGGCGCGCAGCGTCTCCACGCGCCGGGTGAGCAGCGTGCGGTCGTAGGCATAGAAAGGGGTGGCGCCGACCCGCTGCGCCAGGCGCGTCAGGGCAATGCCGCCGACCTGCAGGCAGTTGTCCACCACCGGGAACTGGGTCTGCGCCGCGTGCACGGGTTTTGCGTTGGCCGCCGCGGGTCCGGAGCTGGGATTGTTCATGATGACTTTCATTCAAACAGGCTGAGATAGGCTTGCTGCAGCAGCTTGCGGTCGAACTTGCCGTTCGGGTTGCGCGGCAGGGCTTCGCTGCATATGGCGACATGGGCCGGCACCATCCACGCCGGCAGCTGGCGTGCGCAGGCCTTGAGCAGGAGTTCAGGCGCCAGGCCTTCCTCGCGCGGTACCGCCAGCAGCACCACCGCCTGTCCCAGCGCCGGATGCGGGACGCCAAACGCCACGGCCTCGGCCACCAGGCTGCTGGCATGCGCGACTTCTTCGATCTCGGCGGGACTGATCCGGTAGCCGGAGACCTTGATCATGTCGTCGTCGCGGCCAATGAAATACAAGTAACCGTCGGCATCCATCCGCACCGTATCGCCCGACCATACGGCCATCTCGGTTAGTGGCAGGGCCGGGTCCTGGCCTGGCGCCGGGCGAAAGCGCTCGGCGGTCTTGACCGGATCGTTCCAGTAGCCGAGCGAGACCAGCGCCCCGCGGTGCACCAGTTCGCCCGGCTCGCCGGGCGCGCAGGGCGTGCCGTCGGGCCGCACCACCATTACTTCGGCGTTCGGAATCGCCCGCCCCATCGAATCGGGGCGGCGATCGAGCTCGGAGGGTGGCAGATAGGTTGAGCGGAATGCTTCGGTCAGGCCGTACATCAGGAACAGCTGGGCCGCAGGCAGCGCGGCGCGCAGCGCCCCGACGGTCGCCACCGGGATTGCCCCGCCCGAGTTGGTCAGGTAGCGCAGGCTGCAGTCGCGCGGCCAGTCGAGCCCGGCTAGCTGGATCCACAGGGGCGGTACCGCGGCCAGGCCGGTAATGCCCTCTTCCACCACCGCCTTCACGATATCCTTCGCGAACAGGTGGTTCATCAGGACCACGCTCGCGCCCATCAGGAAAGCGGTGGTCAGCTGGCTCAGGCCGTAGTCGAAGCTCAGCGGCAGCACCGACAGGATCCGGTCATGCGCGCCATTCTTCAGATAGCTCGCAACACTGCGCGCACCGGCCACCATGTTCCGGTGGGACAGCACCACGCCCTTCGGCTTGCCGGTGCTGCCGGAGGTGTACAGGATGGCCGCTACGTCCGCGTCGATCACGCGCCGCCGCGTCAGCTCACCCGGCGCGGGTGCCTGCAGGGCGTCCTGCCAGGAATGCAGCGGCGGCGCCCAGGTGCCCGCGCCGGTCAGGTAGACGGAGTGCAGGTCCGGCAGGGTGGCGGCCAGGTCGCCGAGCTGCGCCAGCCGTTCCGGGGAGGTCAGGAGCACCCTGACATTGCAGTCGGCCAGGATGTGGCTGACCTGGGCCGCCTTCAGCTGAGGATTGACCGGCACGAAGACGGCGCCGATGGCGGCGGCGCCGAACATCGCAACCACATTCTCGATGCGTTTTTCGAGGTAGATCGCAACCCGCTCGCCGCGTTGCACGCCGGCTGCGAGCAACGCACCGGCAGCGCGCTCGACCTCGTCGGCCAGGCCGGCATAATCGAGGCGCCAGGCGCCATGCGCCAGCGCCTCCGCGCTCGGAGTGCGACGCGCGGAATCGAAGAGCCCATCGTGGATCAGGTCAGACATAGCGTGAAGTTGGTAAGGAGGTGCGCGCCTTGATGCGCACAGAGCGCAATCTTATCAGTTTGCGGCCCGGACTTGCTGGCTCGCGGAGCGAATGGCCGCGTGGTGCAATCCGCGCTACTGCGTTTATACTCGCTGGATGCTGCCGGCCTCCCCACCCCTTCGCCCGTTGGTCCCGATTACACCGGTGCTGTCGTCCGCCTCGTTCCGGCGCGCTGGCGCGCCGGCAGTGCGCTCGGTGCTGGATGCCGGTGCCACGCGCCTGGTAACGAGCGGTCGTGTAGCAATCGCCCTGGCCCTGCGCGAGATGGGCGTCGATGCTGGCGACCGGGTGCTGGTGCCGGCCTGGCACAGCCCCTCGATGATTCCGCCGGTGTTGTGGCGCGGCGCCACGCCGGTGTTCTACCGGGTCGGGCCGGACGGCGCCGCGGATCTCGAGGACATCGCCGCCAAGGCCGGCGGTGCGCGGGCGTTGATGGCAACCCATTATTTCGGCTTCCCGCAAGACCTGGACGCGCTACGCGCCCTGTGCGATGCGCACGGTCTCACGCTGCTTGAAGACTGCGCCCACGCCTTCATCGGCGAATATGACGGACGACCGCTCGGTTCCTTTGGCGACTACGCAATCGCCAGCAGCATGAAATTCTTCCCTATCTACGAAGGGGGCGTGCTGGTCTCGGCGAGCGCTTCGCTTGCCCAGGTGGCGCTGCGTTCGGCCGGTCTTGGCTTCGAAGCCAAAGTAACCCTGAATTCGCTGGAACGCGGATTCGCATATGGACGCCTGCCGGCGGTTCACGCCGCGCTGTGGCTTCCCATGCAGCTCAAAGGCGCTGCTTGGCGGCTGCTCAAGTCGCTGCGCCCGGCAGGCGCACCGGCGCCGGCCCTGGCGCCCGATTCCTCCGACAGCAGTTTCGACTTCGATCCGCGCTGGCTCGACAAGCGTTCCTCGCTGTTCGCGCGCGCCATGCTGCGGCTGGCGTCGCCGCGCCGGATCGCCGCGCTGCGACGCGCCCATTACCTGCGCCTGGACGAGGGGCTGCACGGGCTGCCGGGGCTGCGGCCGCTATTCGGCAGTCTGCCAGTTGGCGTCTGCCCCTGGGTGTACCCTCTGGTCGCCGAGGATCCCGATGGCCTGGCCGCGCGCCTGGACGCGGCCGGCGTGCCGGTCGTGCGCTTCGGCCGCCCCTTGTGGCAAGGGGTGGACGCGGCTACCTGCGCCAACGCGGCGATGCTCTCGCACAGCGTGCTGTCGCTGCCCTGCCACCAGGAGCTGCGTCCTGCGGAACTGGACTGGCTGGTGGCGGCAGTGCGCAAGGCTGCGGCATGAACTGGCGCACCGTTCCCGCCGTCCATTTCGCCGCACATGCCGAGTCATGGCGCCGGCTGCACGCGGACTCTGGGTCGCCGGCCCTGCTGTGCTACGAATTCGTGGCACCACTGGTCGAACAGATGGGTGCCGGCGGCGAACTGTTGGCCTGGTGCGAGTGCGCCGGCGAGGTCGTGGCCATGGCCCTGGTGGCGCCTGCCGGGCGCGCTTCCTGGAGCACCTTCCAGCCGCCCCAAGCCCCGCTCGGCCTGTGGCTGCAGCGCTCCGACACGCCACTCGAACCGCTGCTAGCCGGGCTGCTGCGCGTCCTGCCGCGCTTTCCGCTGGTGTTCGCCCTGACCCAGATGGACCCGGCGCTGGCGCCGCGCCCAAGCCACGGCGCCTCGCTCGATACCCTGGACTACATCGACACCGCGCGCGTGACGCTGGCCGGCGCCTTCGACGACTACTGGCAAGGACGCGGCAAGAACCTGCGCGTCAATCTCAAGAAACAGCGCGCCCGGTTGGCGCGCGATGGTATTGCGCCGCGTCTCGAGATCAGCCGCGCACCGCAGGACATGGCGCGCGCGGTCGACGACTACGGCCAGCTAGAACAGGCCGGCTGGAAGGCCGGCGAAGGCACGGCGGTGTGCCCGTCGAATGCGCAGGGTCGCTATTACCGCGCCATGCTCGAGCTGATGGCAGCGTGCGGCGGCGCCAGCGTTTACCGCTATTATTTCGGCGAACGCCTGGTCGCGATGGACCTGTGCGTGGAAGATGCCGACAGCATCGTGATTCTGAAGACCAGCTACGACGAGAGCGTAGCGGACGGACTGTCGCCGGCGCTGCTGATGCGCGAGGAGGCCAGCCGCGCGCTGTTCGACGAGGCGCGGCTAGTGCGCATCGAGTTCTACGGGCGGGTGATGGACTGGCATCTGCGCTGGACGGACGAGGTGCGTACTATGTACCATATCAACTATTATCGTTGGCCAGGCTTGCGCCGGCTGCGCGCGATGTTGGCAGCGCGCACGCTGTCCGCATCCGCGCCTGTCGCGGCCAGTGCCGGGCCACCCTGACCCCAGTGGAGTACTCCATGTATCTCGAACAAACCAAAACCATCCTGGGCGACGTGCTCAACCTCGGTTCCGCCGCCGACGCGCTCACCGCAGATTCGCCCCTGCTCGGCAGCCTGCCCGAACTCGATTCGATGGCCGTGGTCAGCCTGATTGGCGCGCTCGAAGAACACTTCGGCATCGTCGTCGACGACGACGACATCAGCGCCAGCACCTTCGCCACTCTGGGGAGCCTGGCGCACTTTGTCGAGCAAAAAGCCGGCTGATGACTGCGCACCGGCAGCCGCCCCCGGAACCCTTCTTCCTGCCCGCGCCCGGCGGCGCGCGCTTCTGCCTGTACCACGCTCCTACAGTCGCGCCGCGTGCGGCCCTGGTTTACCTGCATCCGTTTGCGGAAGAATTGAACCGGTCGCGCCGCGCCGTGGCCTGCACGGCGCGCGCACTGGCGGCATCCGGCGTGGCGGTGCTGCAGATCGACCTGGGTGGCTGCGGCGACAGCACCGGCGAATTTGCCGACGCCACCTGGAATGGCTGGCTGGACGACACCGACGCAGCCTGCGACTGGCTCGGCCTGCGCACCGGCCTGCCGGTGGGCCTGTGGGGGCTGCGTCTCGGTGCCACGCTGGCTTTCGACTACGCCGCTTCGCGCAAGAGCGCCGGCATCCCCCGCCTGCTACTGTGGCAGCCCGTCGCCTCCGGCGCGCCATACCTGACCCAGTTCTTGCGCCTGCGCCTGGCCGGCGCCATCCTGCAGGACGGGGCAGTGCGCGGCGGCACCGAGGGCCTGCGCGAGGCCCTGCGTGCCGGCGAAACCCTCGACGTCGCCGGCTATACACTGGCGCCGGCGCTGGCCCTGGCGATCGACGCGCTGGAAATGTCTCACCTTGCCGTTACCGACTGTCCGGTGCACTGGATCGACGTCGTCGCCTCCACGGAGCGTCCCCTGGCACCGGCGGCGGCGCGTATCGCCTGGCATCTGCGCGCGCTGGGCGTCGACCTGCATACCCACACTGTGGCCGCGCCCCAGTTCTGGAATACGCAGGAAACCGAAGAATGCCCGGCTCTGCTTGCGGCCAGTGTCGCTATTATGCAAAGAGCTCAAGCAGCGCAGGCAGAAACGCCATGAATGTTGTTGTCGCCACCGAGCGCGCTTTTTCCTTTTCCTGCGGCGGCGATGCGTTAATCGGCATCCTGCACCTGCCCGCCGCGCCGCTCCCGCGCGGCGTGGTAGTGGTGGTCGGCGGTCCGCAGTACCGCGCGGGCAGCCACCGCCAGTTCACGCTGCTGGCACGCCAGCTCGCGGCAAGCGGCATCCCGGTCCTGCGTTTCGATTACCGCGGCATGGGCGACAGCGAAGGCGCGATGCGCGCCTTCGACGACGTGACCGAGGACCTGCGCACCGCACTCGACCACTTCTTTGCCGAGGTTCCCGAACTGCGCGAGGTCGTGCTGTGGGGATTGTGTGACGGCGCCACCGCGGCAGCCCTGTACGCGCCGCAGGATGCGCGGGTGGCTGGGGTGGTGCTGCTCAATCCCTGGATACGCACCGAACAGGGCGCGGCGCGCGCCACGCTGCGTCATTACTACAGTGCGCGCCTGCGCGAGCCGGAGCTGTGGCGCAAGCTGGCGGACGGACGCTTCGACCTGGCCGGCTCGTTACGCTCGATATTGGGCGTGGCGCGCAACGCCCTGGTGCCGGCTACGCCGCAAGCTTCGGTGTCAGGGGGTGCCTGCGGCAACGCCCTGCCCGAGCGCCTGCATGCGGCCCTGGCAAGCTTCGACGGCCGCGTGCTGGTGCTGCTGGCGGGCGCTGACCTGACAGCACAGGAATTCGCGGACACGGTCCATGCCCCGCATTGGCGCGCCCTGCTGGAGGGGCCGCGCGCCGAGTGCAGGATCCTGGCGCAGGCCGATCATACGTTCTCGCACCGCGAGTGGCACGAGCAGATGGTGGACTGGACCCAAGCGTGGCTAGAAAGCTGGTAATCCGACGTGCGCTCAGCGCTGCTGCGCCAGGCAGGCGCCGAAATCCTCGAAGGCGCCATACGTCGGCTGTGCTGGCCGCCTGACCCCGCACAGGTCGACACCTTCGCCGCCGCCTGCGCGGCGCGGTGCCTCACCGGTCCAGCGCAGGTCGAACCGCGCGGGGTCGGTGAACAACGTACGCTGTGGATGCCTTCCGATATAAAGCGCGGCGATCGATGTGTCGCGATTGTCGCCCATGTCCAGTCGTGCGCCGTTGCGAGTGACCACCGGGCCGTCGATCAGGTTTCCTTCCAGTTGCGCGCTGCTTTCCGGGAAGCGAACCTGGACGCCGGCGGTATCGACCAAAGTGTTGTGGAGCAGGCGCGTGCCCGCGCTGCTGTTCACGTAAACCCCAGCGTCCGAGCAGGACGCCACCAGGTTGTCGCGCATGATGCCCGCTTCGTGTTCGGTGATGCAACGCCTGTCGCGGCAATATGGCTTTCCCGTGCCACCGCCCCCGAACGACAGTCCGACGCGCTCGCCCGGATAGCCCTGGAGGCGCTGTTCGCATACCACCACGTTGCGCTCAAAGCGGGTGCGCGCCGCTGCCCCCTTGGAGAATGCGCCGTAGCTGATGCGGTCGCCATCTGCCTTGATGAAGTCGGTAATCAAATTGGCGCGGATGGTCCAGTCGCTGGCCGCCACCAGGTCAATCGGCGTTACCGGGTTGGCGGTGCGACGCGGCGCGCTGTTCATGAGCGTGTTGTATTCGATCAGTCCGGCATCCGGGAAGCCGTCGAGATTGCCGTTGATCTTGAAGTGGGCGTTGAAATCCGTGATGGTGTTGTTGACCGCCACAAAGCCGCGCGCCTGGCCGACGACGTGGAAGGCGTGCTCGCAGCTCGCCGGCACGGCGCAGGCGCCATGGATCTCGAGGTTTTCGAAGCGCCACCACGGAGCGGCGACCAGGATGCCTTCGACGCCGTCCAGTTCGAGAACGACGGCCCCCGGCCGCGCCGCGCGCACTACGATCGGACTGCCTTCGGCACCCGGGCGCCGCGCTTCGAGCGCACCCACGATCCGGTAGCGGCCCGGGGCCAGGGTGATGACGTCGCCCGGTGCTGCCGCGGCGAACGCCTGGCGCAGCTGGTCGACCGAGGCCACTAGCCGCAGTGTACCGGCGGCGCTCCCGGCCGGTACAGGCCCGGCTCCTACCACCAGCGTAGGCGCTGCATGACCGCCGGTGGGGCCGCGGTCGAGCATGCGCAAGGTGTCTGCCAGCCGCTGGCCCACGCCTGTGATCAGCGCGTTGTGTCCGGCGCTGCGCCGCTCGAGGTAAGGCGCGAGCGCACGCGGGGTCACTCCCTGGCCCTGTAGCCAGAACAGGGCCGCGGCCAGCAGCAGACTAAGTAAGGCCAGCGCCCCGCCAAACCACAGGATGCGCCGCTGCATCAGGCGGTCTTGATGCCGTGGCGCGACAGCAGGTCGTACAAAGTAGGCCGGCTCACCCCCAGCATTTCGGACGCCTTGACGATATTCCCGTCGACCCGCGCCAGGACCTTGACGATGGCCTTATACTCGGCCTCGTCGCGCACTTGCCGCAGGTTGATCGGTTCTTCCGCGGTGCCTTCGCCCGGCAACCCGAGGTCGTCGGCGACGATGGTGTTCCCGTCGGCCATGATGACGGCGCGCTTGATGGTGTTTTCCATTTCGCGCACATTGCCCGGCCAGGCATAGCCTTCGATCGCGGCGATCGCGTCGGGTGCGAAGTGCAGGGCCGAGCGCCCTTCGGCGGCGCAGAACTTGTTCTTGAAGTGGTGCGCCAGCAGGGCCGCGTCGCCTTCGCGCTGGCCGAGCGGCGGGATGGTCACCACGATCTCGGACAAACGGTAATACAAGTCTTCGCGGAAGCGCCCCTGCGCGCACAGTTCCTTGAGCTTCTGGTGGGTCGCGCAGACGATGCGCACGTCGACCGGAATCTCTTCGTGGCCGCCGATGCGCTCGATCACGCGCTCCTGC
>Ga0265780_10003969_pt1 | contig 19252 bp, 11 predicted proteins | sample P1T30metagenome_FD_192432 | JGI IMG/M metagenome (GOLD analysis project Ga0265780, IMG submission 192432) | Plant litter microbial communities from East Loma Ridge, Irvine, California - P1 T30 | ecosystem: Environmental > Terrestrial > Plant litter > Unclassified | place: USA: California...
CTGCACCTTGGTCACGCCGTTATACTCGTTCGCATCGAGCCGGAACGCCACGCGCGCACGCTCGCCCAGTCCGTCGGTGTGCCCGAACCAGATCGCATCGTAGCGTCGCCCGTTCTTTTCCAGCAGCAGCTTCAAGTGCTTCTCCTTCAAGATCCGCTGGCTCATCACGCGAAATTCGTCGCAGAACACCGGCGGCGCAAAGCCTTGCCCCCATACCTGCCCATCGCACAGCTCAATGAACTGGGTCGAATAGAACTCGTCTTCCAGCGGCCCGTCGGTCTCGACCACGCGTTCCAGCTGGGCTTCGCTGAGCCAGGCGCGCCCGACCGCTTCGAAAGCCTCGCAGAAGGTGGCGAGGTGCTCGGCCTTGATGGTCAACCCGGCCGCCATTGCGTGGCCGCCGAACTTGTCGATCAGGCCAGGCACGCGCTTCGACACCAGGTCGAGCGCATCGCGCATGTGGAAACCGGGGATCGAGCGCCCCGAGCCCTTGATCAAGCCTACGCCGCCCGGCGCGAAGGTAATCGTCGGCCGGTAAAACTTTTCCTTCAAACGCGACGCCACGATGCCGATCACGCCCTGGTGCCAGCCTTCATCGAACACGGCGATCGTGCTGCTGTTCGAGGGCTGGAAGTCGTCCAGGTGCAGCAGGGCGGTGTCCTGCATGTCGGCTTCGATCTCGCGCCGCTTCAGGTTGATTTCGTTGAGCTGCTGGGCAATCGCCCAGGCGCGGCCTTCGTCGTCGGTGGTCAGGCACTCGATGCCGAGCGCCATGTCTTCCAGGCGGCCGGCGGCGTTCAGGCGCGGGCCGACGGCAAAGCCGAGGTCGAACGGCGAGGCGCTGCGCGCTTCGCGCCCCGCAACGCGGAACAGCGCCGCCACGCCGGCATGCATGCGCCCGGCGCGCATGCGCTTGATGCCCTGCGCGACCAGGATGCGGTTGTTGGCGTCGAGTTTGACCACGTCGGCCACCGTGCCCAGGGCCACCAGGTCGAGCAGGTTGTCGAGTTTCGGCTGGGTATGGGCATCGAACACGCCGCGGCGGCGCAGTTCGGCGCGCAGCGCCAGCAGCACATAAAAGACCACGCCCACGCCGGCCAGGTTCTTGCTCGGGAAGCCGCATTCGGGCTGGTTCGGATTGACGATCACGCGCGCCGGCGGCAGGGCGTCGCCCGGCAAGTGGTGGTCGGTGACCACGACCTCGATGCCGCGCCGGTTCGCCTCCAGCACGCCCTCGACGCTGGCGATGCCGTTGTCGACCGTGATGATGACGTCCGGGTTCTTCTCGCGCACCGCCAGCTCGACGATCTCGGGCGTGAGGCCGTAGCCGTGCACCACGCGGTCGGGCACGATGTAGTCGACCCTTGCCCCCATCGCGCGCAGGCCGCGCAGGGCCACGGCGCAGGCGGTGGCGCCGTCGCAGTCGTAGTCGGCGACGATGGTCATGTTCTTGTTTGCCGAAATCGCGTCGGCCAGGAACACGGCGGCGCTGTCGATGTGCTTCAGGCCGCCGGGCGGGGCCAGTGCGGCCAGTTCGCTGGCCAGTTCACGCGGGTCGGACAGGCCGCGCGCCGCGTAGATGCGCGCCAGCACAGGGTGTACGCCGCCCTGGCGCAGCAGTTCGGAGGTGCGGAACGGACAGGGACGGACGGAGATGCGGGTTTTCACAGCAGGGATTCCAGGGTATTGCGGCGCCAGAACTTGCGTTGCGCCATGGCGTTGGTGGTGACTTCGAGCAGGGCGTCGCGGTGGCTCAGCACCAGCTTCACTTCGCGTATGCGGCCGTTCTTCAGGCTCTCCAGGATGGGGGCGAACAGCTGGGCTTCAAGCTGTGTCATGACGCCGATCCAGCCGCCCCAGTCGGCCGCGGCCGCGTACGGAGCGGCGCTGCCGCACACTAATAGGGTGTCGCTGTCGACGGCGGACGCAAACCCGGCCAGGTCGGGCGAGCTTGTGCCGGCCAGCTGGACCAGCCAGGCCGCGGTGTCGAAGGCTGCCAGCCTGGCGCCGTTGAAGGGCTCGCCAGCCGCACTGGCCGCACCCCAGGGCCAGAAGGCGTTCACGGCCGGCAGGCGGCGCGCTTCACGGGCAGCATTCACCGGGTGCGTGTGCCACAGGATCTGGATTTCGTTCTGCAGGCGGCGGAAGGCGGCGGCGCGCTCGCCCAGCGGCATCCAGTCGGTCAGGTCCATGCCGAGGGCGGCGTCGGGCGTGGCGGTGTCGAGGCCGGCCCAGTCGTCGGCGCGCAGGAACCAGGTCTGGGCGTCGCCGTAGAGCAGGGCGTGGCCGGCTTCTTCCACATACGGTTGCGCCGCCTCGAACAGGGCGCGGCTGTCCGCCTCGGCCAGGCCCAGGTGGCGCGGGTCGCCCATCATCAGGTGGGTGCGTGCGATTTCGATATGCACCGGGTTGACGATGAACCAGGTGCCGTCGCTGGCTTCCAGCCCGTAGCTGCGCATGGCGGCGCCGGCAAAGGTGGGCTGGCCGGTGCTGCCCAGGCCGAGCGTGCGCGCGAGCCAGGTTTCATGGGGCAGGGCGCGCACGGACTCGTCGGCGGGCAGGCGCCGCTGTGCGCTGGTGCGCGACAGCAGGCTGGCCAGGGCGGGCGCCTGCAGGGCGCGCACCAGGTCGGGGGCGAATTCGGGGACGGGAAGGGCGGAGGGCAGGACAAGCGTAATCTGGGACATGCCGTGATTGTAGGCGAAAACGGCTGGCGCCACGAGGCGCGGCGCCGCCAGCGGCCCACCCGGACGGCAAGTACGTGACGCCGTTGCCACAGCGTTGCCACGAGTTTGCCACGAGCTTGCCACAGCGTTTGCACCGTGTGCGCCCTGTCATGGATGAGCTTTGCGTGGCATACTGCGAGATCAGTTGTCAAACTCTACAAATTTCATGAGCATCATCCAGAAACTGCCGTACGAATGGGCAGTCGGCCTGCGCTACACGCGCGCCGGCAAGCGCAGCGGGCGGAATCGCTTCATTTCCTTCATCTCGATGATCTCGGTAGCCGGCATCGCGCTCGGCGTGGCTGCCCTGATCGTGGTGCTGTCGGTGATGAACGGCTTCCAGAAGGAAGTCACCGACCGCATGCTGTCGGTGCTGGCCCACGTCGAGATCTTCGACGTGCGCGGCGCCATGCCCGACTGGCGCGCGGTGGGTCGTGAGGCGGCACGCAACCCGCAGGTGGCGGCCGCCGCGCCTTTCGTCGAAATCCAGGGCATGCTGCTGCGCGACGGCGTGATGAAGCCGGTGCTGGTGCGCGGCGTGCTCCCAAGCGAGGAAGCCAAGGTCTCCGACGTCGCGCGCGAGATGAAGCAAGGCAGCCTCGACTCTCTCACGCCCGGCTCGATGAACATCGTGATCGGCCGCGCCCTCGCCGATGCCCTGCACGCGGGCGTCGGCGAGCGCGTCACCATGCTGCTCGGGACGTCCGGCGCCACGGAATCCGGCGCCCCGGCCGCGCCGCGCACCAAGACCTTCATCGTCTCCGGCATCTTCGAGGCAGGCCACTACGAATTCGACTCCATGCTCGGCTTCGCCCACCTCGACGATGCGGCGCAGACGGTCGGCCTGGCCGGCCCGGTCGGCCTGCGCCTGCGCCTGCACGATCTGCACCAGGCGCCGCGCGTGGCGGCCGAGCTGCGCCAGGGCATGGACCAGGATTACGTCATGCGCGACTGGTCGCAGGTGAACACCATCTGGTTCGCCGCCGTCGGCTCGCAAAAGCGCATGATGTTCATCATCCTGACCCTGATCATCGCCGTGGCCGCCTTCAACCTGGTCTCGACCCTGGTCATGACCGTCAAGGACAAGCAGGCCGACATCGCGATCCTGCGCACCCTGGGCGCCTCGCCGCGCTCGATCATGAAGATCTTCATCGTGCAAGGCACGCTGGTGGGCGTGCTGGGCGGCCTGCTCGGCGTGACGCTGGGCGTGGCGGTGGCAATGAATGTGGACGTGATCGTGCCGGCCATCGAGCGCGTGCTCGGCATCCAGTTCATCTCGAAGGAGATCTACCTGATCAGCGAGATTCCGTCCGACCTGCAGTGGTCCGACGTCGGCAGCATCGGCGGCGTAGCCGTGCTGCTTGCCTTTTTCGCGACCCTGTACCCGAGCTGGGCGGCGGCGCGCGTGAAGCCGGCCGAAGCCCTGCGCTACGAGTGACCCCGTTTTACCGACCCTGCTATAGAACACCTCATGAGTCTCTTACATAAACTGCCGTTCGAATGGCTGGTCGGCCTGCGCTACACGCGCGCAGGCAAGGGCACGGCCCACAGCGGCTTCCTGTCCTTTATTTCGCTGATCTCGGTAGCCGGCATCGCCCTGGGCGTGGCGGCCCTGATCATTGTGCTGTCGGTGATGAACGGCTTCCAGAAGCAGGTGACCGACCGCATGCTGTCGGTGCTGGCCCACATCGAGGTCTTCGACCCGCGTGGCGACATGCCGCAGTGGCGCGAAGCGGCCGCGCAGGCCCTGAAGAACCCGGCCGTGCGCGCCGCCGCGCCTTTCGTCGAATCCCAGGGCCTGCTGCAGCAGCGCGAAGGCGCGATGCGTCCCGCGACGATCCGCGGCGTGCTGCCGGAAGCGGAACGCACCATCTCGGATGTGGCCAACACCATGGTGCAAGGCAGCTTCGAGTCCCTGAAGCCCGGTACCTTCAACATCGTGCTCGGCTACGCGCTGGCTTCGTCGCTGAACCTGCAGGTGGGCGACAAGGTCACCATGCTGCTGGCGCAGGCCCAGACCACGCCGGCCGGCATGCTGCCGCGCATGCGCAGCTTCACCGTGTCGGGCCTGTTCCGCTCTGGCCACGCCGAGTTCGACGCCGGCATGGCCTTCGTGAGCCTGGGCGACGCCGAGAAGATGGAGCGCCTGTCGGCGCCGGCCGGCCTGCGCCTGCGCATCGCCGACATGCATCAGGCGCCGCAGGTGGCGGCCGAGCTGGAAAAGTCGATGCCGGGCGATCTCGAGATGCGCGACTGGTCGAAGCTGAACGCCGTGTGGTTCGGCGCCGTACAGACCGAAAAGAAGATGATGTTCATCATCCTCACCCTGATCATCACGGTGGCCGCCTTCAACCTGGTCTCGACCCTGGTGATGACGGTGACCGACAAGCAGGCCGACATCGCCATCCTGCGCACGCTGGGGGCCTCGCCCGCGTCGATCATGAAGATCTTCATGATCCAGGGCGCGCTGGTCGGCATCCTCGGCGCCGCGGTCGGCGTGGTAGGCGGCGTGCTGGTCGCGCTGAACATCGATGTCATCGTTCCATTCATTGAACATTTGTTGGGAGTGCAGTTCTTGTCGAAGGATATCTACCAAAACAGCACCGTGCCGTCGGACCTGCGCTGGCCGGACGTCGCAAAAATAGGCGGCGTCGCCGTGCTGCTGGCCTTTGCGGCCACGGTCTACCCGAGCCGCTCGGCTTCGCGTGTGAAACCTGCGGAGGCGCTGCGCTATGAATAATGTGTCGAATAGCCCAGTCCTGGCCTGCCGCGGCCTGGGCAAGACCTTCAAGCAGGGCGACTACCAGGTGCAGGTGCTCGACAAGATCGACTTCGCGATCCAGCGCGGCGAGCGCGTGGCGATCGTCGGCGCCTCGGGCTCGGGCAAGTCGACCCTGCTGCACCTGCTCGGCGGGCTGGATACGCCGAGCACCGGCTCGGTGACCCTGCTGGGCGAGGATTTTGCGACGCTGTCCGAAACCCGGCGCGGCGAACTGCGCAACTCCTCGCTCGGCTTCGTCTACCAGTTCCACCACCTGCTGCCGGAGTTCTCGGCGCTCGACAACGTGGTCATGCCGCTGATGATCCGCCGCGAAAAGCGTGCAAGCGCCGAGCAGAAGGCGCAAGCCATCCTCGAGCGCGTGGGCCTCGGCAAGCGCGTGATCCATCGTCCTGGCGAACTGTCGGGCGGCGAACGCCAGCGCGTGGCCCTGGCGCGCGCCCTGGTGACGGAGCCGGCCTGCGTGCTGGCCGACGAGCCGACCGGTAACCTGGACCATGCCACGGCGATGGCGATCTTCGATTTGATGCTGGAGCTGTCGCGCACCCTCGGCACCTCGTTCGTCATCGTCACCCACGACATGGAACTGGCGCGCCGCTGCGACCGCGCACTGCGCATGACCGAGCACGGGCTGCAGCCGTTGGAGCCCTTGGAAGGAAACTGAGGATGTGGATCGACACCCACTGTCACCTGGATGCCCACGAGTTCGGAGAAGAATCGCTGGATGTGGCGCGGCGCGCAGGCGAGGGCGGGGTGTCGATGATCGTGATCCCGGCGGTCGAGCGCGGCAATTTCGAGGTGGTGGCGCAGTTGGCGGCGAACGCACCGAACGCCAGCTATGCGCTCGGCATCCATCCGATCTACGTGCCGCAGGCGCTTGACGAAGACCTGGTGGCGCTGCGCGCCGCGGTCGAAGCGGCGATGGACGACCCGCGTTTCGTGGCGATTGGCGAAATCGGCCTGGATTTCTTTATTCCCATGCTATGCGAGCCGGCCGTGCGCGAGAAGCAGGAGCGGTTCTTCCGCGAGCAGCTGCGCATCGCACGCGATTTCGATCTGCCGGTCTTGACCCACGTGCGCCGCTCCCAGGACCAGGTATTGAAACACCTGCGCCAGGTGCGGCCTGCGGGCGGCATCGCGCATGCCTTCAACGGCTCCTTCCAGCAGGCCGAGACCTACATCAAACTGGGCTTCCACCTCGGCTTCGGCGGCGCCATGACGTTTACGCGCGCGCTGCAGATACGGCGCCTGGCGAGCGAGCTGCCGATGGAGGCACTGGTGCTCGAGACCGATGCCCCCGACATCTCGCCGAGCTGGATCCACCCCGGACGAAACAGTCCGGAACAGCTGCCGGCCATCGGCGCGGTGCTGGCGCAGCTGCGCGGCATGGACGAAGCTGCGCTGCGCCAATGCACCTGGAATAACTCGCTGGCGGCGATACCGCGTTTGCAGGCGCTGCTGGTTTCATAATCTTGATAGGGGAGGCGGGAATGATCGAGCGGCTGCTGTCTGTTGGGGTCTTCGTTTTTTTCCTGTTCTTGTCCCCGCCGGTGCTGGCCCAGGCCGGCGATGTGGAGATCGTCCTCGACACCCCGACCGGCAAGCTGGCCGGCAGCCTGCGCCTGCCGGCGGCAACAGGACCGGCGCCGGTCGCCCTGATCATCGCCGGCTCCGGCCCCACTGACCGCGACGGCAATTCCGCCATGCTCCCGGGACGCAACGACAGCCTGCGCATGCTGGCCGAGGCCCTGGCGGCAAAGGGCGTGGCCTCGGTCCGCTACGACAAGCGCGGCATCGGCGCCAGCGCCGCCGCCATGGGTAGCGAATCGGCACTGCGATTCGAGACCTATATCGACGATGCCGCGGCCTGGATCGCGCGCCTGAAGGCCGACCCGCGCTTTTCCAGGGTGGCCGTGATCGGACACAGCGAAGGGTCGCTGATCGGCATGGTCGCCGCGCGCCAGGCCGGAGCCGCCGCCTTTGTCTCGATTGCCGGACCCGGCGCGCCGCTGCAGACGGTGCTGCGCCGGCAGCTTGCCGCCCAGCTGCCGCCTGCGCTGAGCGAAGAGAACGAGCGCATCCTCGGCAAGCTCGAACACGGCGAACTGGCCGGCGACGTGCCGCCGCTGCTGGCCGCGCTGTATCGTCCGAGCGTGCAGCCCTATTTGGTGTCGCAGTTCCGCTACCTGCCGGCCGAGCGCATCGCCGCGCTGGCGGTGCCGGTGCTGATCGTCCAGGGCACCACCGACATCCAGGTGAACGTGGACGACGCCCGGGCGCTGAAGGCCGCATATCCGCAGGCACGGCTCGAGATCGTCGACGGCATGAACCACGTGCTGAAACTGGTGCCGCCCGGTCCCACCCAGCTGGCATCGTACGGTGACCCGGCGCTGCCGCTGGCGCCGGCGCTGGTGGTGGCGCTTACATCCTTCCTGCATACGGAACTGGCGCGTTAGTCATCAAGATGATGGCGCCGGTGTGGATATTCACACCGCCGTTCTGCGACAACGCCATTTTCGTTTAGTTCACCCAACACCCCCCGGGCGCGCGTGATCGAGAGCAACCGGGTATTGTCGGGTTCGTGCGACCATTCCGTTTTCAGCCAGGGAGACGGAATTGAACAGCGCGAGCGAGTTCCTCCGCGTGCTAGAGCACGAGAAGTCATTGAGCACCGCGCACCGTGCCCTGCGCCTGCGCCTGGCCCATGCCGAGGAGCTGCTTGATGACATCCTGCTGCCCCAGCGCTTCACGGGCAGCGAAGCCATTTGTGGCGGCCTGGAGTACCGCGTCTCCTGCGTCGCCAGTGACCCGACGCTGCCGCTCAAGGAACTGATCGCGCTGCCAGCCGAAATCCAGGTCGTCACCGACCGCGGGCAATTGCGCAGCGTATGCGGCATCGTCACCGAGGTCAGGTCCGGCGACAGCGACGGCGCCCTGGCCACTTACCAGCTGGTGCTGCGCGATGCATTGTCCGTGATGGAAAAGCGCGTCAACAGCCGCATCTTCCGCTACCAGAACGAACTCGAGATCGTGCAGGTGCTGTTCGACGAATGGCGCCATGCAAACGCCGTGCTGGCCGGCGCCTTCGAATACGAGCTCGACCCGCTGCTCGACATGCGCCTGTACCCGCCACGCGAGCAGACCATGCAATACAACGAATCCGACGCCGCGTTTGTGCGCCGCCTGCTGCGCCGGCGCGGCATCGCCTGGACCGTGCGTCCCGGGCGCAGCCGCGGCACCTCGGTCGACCCGCTGCACGACCGCACGCCTGCCCACACCCTGGTGCTGTTCGCCGACGCCAACCACCTGCCGGAAAACGCCGCCGGCAGCGTGCGCTACCACCGCGACGACGCCACCGAAGAACGCGACACCATCACCCACTGGGGCGCGGCGCGTACCCTGCAGCCGGGCAGCGCCACCCGCCACAGCTGGGACTACAAGAACCCGGGTGCGGCGCAGTTCATGTCGACCACGGCGCGCGCCAGTCTCGACCAGGGCGGACACGGCAACGGCCTGGCCGCCAGCCTCGACGACTACCTGATCGACACGCCGCACGCGGGCAACGACATCGAGGACAGTTGGCGCCTGGGCCAGCTGCGCATGCAGCGTCACGAACTCGAAGCCAAGTGCTTCCATGGCGAAGGCAGCGTGCGCGACTTTTGCGCCGGGCAGTATTTCACCTTGCAGGACCATCCCGAGATCGACACCCATCCGGCGGCCGAGCGCCAGTTCATCATCACCGAGCTGCAGGTCAGCGCGTGCAACAACCTGCCGGGCGACTTGTCGGCGCGGGTCGACCTGCTGCTGGCGCAGAATGGCTGGTGTGCGGCGCCTGGTGCCACGCCGGGCGCCACGTCTGGCGCGGCAAGCGAGCCGGCGATGCAGGTACGTTTTACCGCCGTGCGCCGCGGCGTGCCGATCGTGCCGGCCTACGATCCGCGCGTCGACCTGCCGCATCCGCAACTGCAAAGCGCATTCGTGGTCGGGCCGCAAAACGAGGAAGTCCATTGCGACCGCCTGGGCCGGGTAAAAATCCGCTTCCCCGGCATGCGTATGCAAGACCACGAACATGCGCACGGCGCCGGCGCATCGGGCAGCGCGGCCGATTCGGCCTGGGTGCGTGTCGCCTCGAACTGGGCCGGCAACGGGCCGGGCAGCCAGCAGCAGTTCGGCGCCCTGACGCTACCGCGCGTGGGCACCGAGGTGCTGGTGGCCTTTCTCGGCGGCGACCCGGACCGGCCGGTGATCCTGTCGCAGGTGTTCAACCAGAACGGCGAACCGCCTGCATTCAGTCCGCATGGGGGCTTGCCGGGTAATCGCTATCTATCGGGGCTGAAGAGCCGCGAGATAGGCGGCGGACGCGCCAATCAGCTGCGCTTCGACGATACGCGCGGGGAAATCAGCGCGCAGCTGGCAAGCGAGCATGCGCATTCGGAGCTCAACCTGGGCTGGCTGATGGGCGCCCGCAGCAGTGGCCAGGGTGAGCCGCGCGGCGAGGGGGCCGAACTGCGCAGCGACAAGGCGGTTGCGGTACGTGGCGCGCAGGGCGTCCTGATCAGCGCAGAGGCCGGCGCCAACGAGCAGCTCGAACGTGCTGGCCTGGTCGGCCTGGCCGAAGTGATGCAGGGCGTGCTGGAAGAACTGGAACGCCAGGCCATCAGCCATAACGAAGACGAAGAAACCAAACCGCGCCTGGCGGAACTGGTGGATAAGCTCAAACGCTGGCACGAAGGCTCGAATGTTGCGCAGGGCGCGGGCGGCGCGCCGATTGTTGCGGCGACGGGGCCAGCCGGGGTGCTGGTGGCAAGCGAAGATAACGTGGCCATTGGGGCGCAAAGCAAGATCGATCTGGTGTCGGTGGCCGATACCGAACTGTCCGCCGGCCGCAACCTGTTCCTGCGGGCTGCCCGCAGCCTGAGCATGTTCGCGTATTCACTGGGAATGAAACTGGTGGCGGGGCGCGGCAATATCGTCGTCCAGACCCACCAGGGGAATATCGAAATCAAGTCGGCCGGCCGTATCAGCCTGATCGCCGCCGAGGGTATTGACTTGCAGGCGCCGGAAGTCAAGGTCGTGGCGCAGGGGGCCCAGACTGTATGGGGAGGCGACGCGATTACCCAGCAATCCGCTGGTAATCATATCGTGAAGGCTGCTTCAGTGGCGCACTTGGGCCCTGCCGGCGCCGCGCCGCGTGAGCTCGATCTGATGGGCAGCAATCTTGAAACCGACGAGCGGGCGGTCGTCTATGATCGACAGACCGGATTGCCAGCCAAAGGGCGCAGGTATATCGCTCGGCACCAGGACGGAACAACAATTACGGGTATCACTGATGAGGAAGGCCGAACCGATGTCCTTCAAACATATTCCTTGGGAGATATTGAAGTCAGGCTATTGCCTGAGGGCGAGCAAAATCCAGGGAAAACGGGGGGCGCATGAGCGAGCCGACCCGGCCGATTCGGCAGCCAGTGCCCGACACGGATGGCAGCCTGGTCGCACATACTGTTGCGACGCCGAAGTCTTTCAAGGTTCGCGCCAAGATCACAGTCGGTTCTCGCCGAGTCATTCCCATCATATTCGTGCCTGGGATTATGGGAAGCAACCTGCGCGTGCGTCTGGATACAGCTACCCAGGCTGCATCAGATTCGGGCGCTACGCAAGATATAGACGTCGGTCGAGCCGCTACAACCGCACAGACAGCAGGGTCGTCAGACCTGATCCCTGGTGAACCAGTCTGGCGTCCGCCAAATGGCAGCCTCGATGGTTTGCGGGCTGCATGGCAATGGGAGCGGCGTGATCCGGCATTACGTCAGCGACTGCTTAATCCGACACTTCTCGAAGTTGATGGTAATGGCGATCTCGGCGATGAAGTAAGTGGTCTTGGATTTGCCGAGATGCGTGCTCGTGGTTGGGGCGAGGTGTATCTGGATTCTTACGGCCAGCTGCTGGAAAAATTGCAAACCCATCTAGACACAACCTTCCGTATAAATCAGCTTAGGGAGAGGGAAATCCGCGTCCATTGGAAGCGCGTGATGCAGTGTGATCCGAAAAAATGGGGCCTGCGGACGGTTGATCGTATTACCGAAAGCGAGCTGGAAAAGTATGCCGCCTTCCAGTACCCGGTATATGCGGTTGGATACAACTGGCTGCAGTCTTGTGCCGTTTCTGCTGAAAGGCTAAATCGTCGTATAGACGAGATTAAAGAATATTGGCGCTCCCGCAAGCACGAATGCAACCAAGTGATTTTGGTTACCCATTCCATGGGAGGACTGGTTGCCCGGGCATGTGCACGCATGCGCTCGAAATCGCCGGACGATCCTGCCGATATCGCCGGCATCATTCACGGCGTCATGCCGACGTTTGGTGCACCAGTCGCCTACCGGCGCATTGCATGTGGAACCGAGGGAAGCCGCTACACCAACGGATTCATCGACAACATGAAGGCCAACCGCTTTGTCGAGATTGCCGGGACGACCCCGAAGGAAACAACGGCTGTGATGGCGACCGCACCAGGCGTGCTCGAACTCTTACCGAATCACATGTATCCAGGCCCTTGGCTACTGGTGAAGACGCTGACACGTGTCGAAAACGGGGATAAAGAGCATCAAGAACTTAGTCTGCCCTTAGGAAATCCCTACGACATGTACCGTGACATGGATTCATGGTACCGGTTGATTGATCCAAACCTGATCGATCCGGCGAAGATGTTCAAAGACGATCCAGGCGGAGCACGTGCTGCTGTTCTTCGCTCGATCGCCTCCGCGGAACATTTGCACCGAAATATTCTTAGCCTCGCATCGAAGGAAAAGGACGATAAGCAGAGCCGGCCTTACTTCCATCCGAACACCTATGCTTTCTATGGAGCAGACGATGAACGGCTCGCCTACGGGACCATACAGTGGGTAGCACGGAAGCCGGTCGGGCAGGGAGTGGTGCTTACTCCAGCAGGCGTTCGTGATGGTGTCTGCTCGGCTCCTGAGGAGGATGGTGGCCGTTTAGTGATGCTAGAGGGGCGAATAAAGCTCAAATTCAAGGTATGGGGGCAGAACGCGGCAGGCGACGACACGGTGCCGTATCAATCTGCTGCTGGAGTGGCGAACCATGTACGCGGCGTATTCGCGGCAAAGGGATTTGGACACCAGGACTGTTTCAAGGACGACGCCATGTTATTGCTTACGCGTCACCTGATCGTCAAGATTGTCCAAGGCATCAAATGATGCGAGTTGGTCGCAAGTATGCCAAATGGCTGGTTACGCTCGGCGTACTGGCACTGGCGGCAATGCTGTATGTCAGCGCGGTCCAAAGTCGCGAGGACGTGAAAAAGGTAGACAACATGACTGACAGGATGAAGACCGTATGCGTCGGCCGCTTCCTTATCGATGTTCCTGCGAACGCTCAGGTCAACCTGCGGCTGGGCCTTGTGGAAGGTTTCGAGGTAGCTCGGCGCCACGAATCTCCGGACGCTTTCACATCACGTTTGCAAACACGCGAAGCTGAGTTATCTGCCAAGAACAATATGCTTGGCCGGAAGAATATCGAGTCGATCAAGGAGATACAAAACTTCGGTTTTTCAGGAAAAGTGTTTGTTCACGGGCGTTACCGCGGCTATGGAATCGAACAGGGACAACGCAAATACTTCGAAACAATATCGGTGGAAGGATATGTTCATAAGGCCAATGCCACGTATAGCTTCGTGGCCAATACCTATAGCCCTGATCGGACCAGCGTGCTGCCCGCGCTTCTTGCGCAGCTCGCTGACCGCGCGGAGAACGAAGTGCCAAGCGACCCTGGCTTCTGCATCAGCGGCGCGCTGCTTCGGGATCCATCCAATCCTGCTCGATCCGAAAGTGTAGCGATGTCGGCCAGTTTGCCTGGGCATCCAGACCTTGGCATCCTGTTTTGGACAAATAGTGCCGCGACCCAGGGAGGCAGCCTGTTGACGCGCCACGAGGCCGCGATGGATCCATTGACCAGAGCGCGGACACGGACCCTTCGGGAAGGAGACCGCGCCATAAATGGCTATGCGGGAGAAGAAGTGGCAATCAAAGTGACTGAATTGAACTTTGCTACCGTATTCAGCTTTGTCTGGGAAACGGCAGGAACTGACGACAACGTCCTGATGCCTCATCTGTCACTGGAAATGGATACAGGAATGAGTCCGCGAGCCGGGGGCGCGCCGGTGCAATCGAGTCTGAGCGAGGAAGCCGTACTGCGGTTGTGGGACAAAATCTCATCGAGCATACGCTTACGTCCTACTGGTCCAGGAAAGCTAACAGAATCAGTGACGACGCCACCGCCGCTTGGCACAACTGTCGAGGCTGGCGAACGCTGCCCGCAAAGCGGATGGTGGCTGTGCGGCGAGGCAAGCAGCGGCTTGAACGTACTGGGTGGACAGCGCCAATACCTGTGCAAAGGGCAGAAGATGCCGCAAGCCTTGCTGCTGCCGCCGCAAACATTGTGGCAGCGCCTACGCGGCTTGCAGTCGAGTTATGAAGTCGATACCCGTACCTTATGGAAGCTGGTCGATAAACGCGAGCGCGACAGGAGCGCGCCCGCACTGCCGCTGGCGCAGGCAACCCTGGCCGCACAAGCCAGCGGTAACCAGTTAAATGGCAAGCTGCTGTCAGGCGTTGAACCCGGCGTGACGATCGGGTGTATCGCCAAGACAGGGATGCAATGTCCGGCTTCAGGTTGGTGGCGCTGCGAGGAATCGCATGCGCTCGACGGCACACGCTGGTTCGCTGTCGGGAGCTTACTGCCGGCTGCTACGTTCGAAATATCTTCATCAGCCTTTGGACGAACGTTTGGGAAGACGCAGGCAATCCAGCGGCGCAGCATGTGGCAACTGGTGCGTCAGTCCGACACTTCGAGCTCATCCGGGGAACCACCCCTCGACGATCCAGCACCGCCAACCCTTGTCTGAGATAGCGTACGAGGCCTCGGGTTTCCTTCGAGTGAAAACTCGGTTTGAACTATGAAAAAATTTCTGAGTGCGAAACAAGTACGACTCACAATGCTGGTCGTATTCGCAGCGGCCATCTGCAGAGCTTTGCTGTGGGCAAGTCCTCAGTCCAAGCCTGAGACTGCGCCGTTCAGCGGGGATATGAAAACCGTGTGTGTCGGCCGCATGCTTGTGGACTTGCCGGAGAGTGCAGAGATTACGATAAAGATGGCCAATGTCGATGGTTTCGAAGTGACCAGTCAAAATGAGACACCCACGGATTTCGCGCATTGGATGGCCGAACGAGAGCAGAAGCTCGGATTGACGCCCAACATGCTGGGACGCAAAAATATCGAACTCAGCAAGAAAGTGCAGGAAGCAGGTTCCTCCGGGAGGACATTCGTTCATGGCCGTTATCGAGGTTATGACGTCAAGGACGAACGGCGCATCTATTACGAGACCGTGACGATTGAGGGCCATGTCAACAAGGATGGCATCACATTTAGCTTTCTTAGCAAAGGGGACGATCCGGGTCGCATTTCCGTTGTCGAGGCCCTCATGGCGCAGGTTGTCAACACGAACGGAGATAATTTGCTGAAGGTTCCCGGCTTTTGCCTGGACAAAGCGATAATCGCCGATCCATTCGATAGCAAACGCCATGAAAGTGTTACTGCCTTCGCTTCCGTCCCGGACTATCCCGATATCAGATTAGCGTTTTGGACCAATACGGGCCTGCATCACGGACCAGGCCTGATCGAGCGCGATGCCACCGCAACGGATGCGCTAACCCGTGTACGCTCGCACACTTTACGCTCGGGAGCACGTACCATCAGCAGATTTGCCGGCGAAGAGCTAGGCATCAAAACCACTGAACTGAACTTCTCGACAAATTTCAGCTTTGCATGGGAAACAGGAGGAAGCAAAAACGACGCGTTCGTCCCACGCTTGCTTCTCGAACTTGATACCGGCGTCAATCCACGGTCAGGTGGAAAGCCGGTCCAATCCAGCCTCAACGAAGAAGCGGTAATCCGATTATGGGACAGGATTTCATCGAGTGTGCGCCTGTGGCCGATTCGTCCAGTTGAGGTCGCCCGGAATGCGCCCTTGGCTTTCCCGCCCGGCATTTACGGAGAAGCAGGCGAACGCTGCCCACAGAGCAGTTGGTGGTCGTGCAGTGAGCCGGATAAAGTCAACGGCACCGAAACCGAGGTCCTCGCCCCGCATCTCGTGTTCAGGATGGATACCGGAAACGGCGACAAAGGCTCGGTCCCTTCCTTGCTATCCGATGGCGCAGCCCTGGCGCTATGGGACACCGTATCCTCCAGCATCCGCTTGCACCATGCCCACACACCGAAGCCGCCCGTTGCGAGCACCCGTACGACCACGGCAAGCGCCTACGTCTCGGCGCCACGGCAAGCCGCGCACTGAGATGCCTCGCCAATAAACCTCCATGCGCTGCGCCATCCTCGGCTTCGTCGCAGGCGCCGCCATCCTGCAAACGCGCGCCGCGCTGCCCGACCCCTGGCACCTGCTGGCCTGTGCGCTCGCCGCGTTCGTGCTGCTCCTGGCCCTGCGTGGCCCCGCGCGCGCTGCCTGCGCCGGTGGCCTGCTGGGCTTCTGCTGGGCTGCCTTGCTCGCGCACGCTGCCTTGTCGCAGGGGCTGGGCAAGGCCGACGAAGGCCGCGACATCGCGCTGGTCGGCACCGTCGCCAACCTGCCGCATGACTTCGGCGAGGGCGTGCGCTTCCAGTTCGACGTCGAGACCGTGCTGACTGCTGCCGCGCAGGTCCCGCCGAAGCTGGCCCTGTCCTGGTACGGCAGCGAGGAAGGCGCCATCCGCCCCGGCGCGCGCTGGCGCCTGACGGTGCGCCTGCAGCGCCCGCACGGCAACGCGAATCCGCACGGTTTTGATTACGAAGCCTGGCTGCTGGGGCAGGGCGTGCGCGCCACCGGCTACGTGCGGCCGAAGGCCGACAACCGCCGTCTCGACGCCTTCGTCCCCACGCCATCGAACCTGGTCGAACGCAGCCGCGACGCGCTGCGCGCACGCATCATGGCAGCCCTGGACGGCAAGCCGTACGCCCCCGTGATCGTGGCGCTGGTGATCGGCGACCAGCGCGGCATCGAGCAGGCCGACTGGGATGTCTTCAACCGCACCGGCGTCAGTCACCTGGTTGCCATCTCCGGTTTGCACATCACGATGATCGCCGGGCTGGCCGCATGGGCCGCCTCCAGCCTGTGGCGCCGCTCGTTCTTCGCGCGCGCGCAGCTGCCGCTGCTGCTGCCCGCGCAAAAGGTGGCAGCCCTGGCAGGCGCCATGGCCGCGCTGCTGTACGTGCTGCTGGCCGGCTTCGGCGTGCCGGCCCAACGCACCCTGTACATGCTGTCGGTGGTGGCGCTGGCGCTGTGGTGCGGGCGCCTGGCCAGTGTCTCGCACGTGCTCTGCCTGGCACTGGGCCTGGTGGTCGTGCTCGACCCCTGGTGCCTGCTGTGGCCCGGTTTCTGGCTCTCGTTCGGCGCGGTGGGCGTGATCCTGTTCGCTGGCGTCGGGCGGATTGCACGTCAGGAAACGGGATGGCGCGGCGCGCTGCGCCTGGCCGCGCGCACCCAGTACGCGGTGACGCTCGGCCTGGTGCCGGTCACGCTGCTGCTGTTCGCCCAGGTGTCGCTGATCGGGCCGCTGGCGAATGCGGTGGCGATTCCGGTGGTGAGCTTCGTGGTGACGCCGCTGGCGTTGGCGGGCAGCCTGCTGCCGGCGCCCTTATCGGCGCCGGTACTGCTGCTGGCGCACCTGACGATCGAGGCCCTGGCCGCGGTGCTGGGCTGGCTGGCGGCGCTGCCGCACGCGGTATGGAGCGCGCCCAGTCCGCCGCCCTGGCTGTTCCTGCTGGCGCTGGCGGGCACGATGTGGATGCTGGCGCCGCGCGGCTGGCCGCACAGGTGGGTCGGCGCCGTCTCCTGGCTGCCGCTGTTCGCGCTGCTGCCTGCGCATCCTCCGCCCGGCCAGTTCCGCGTGACCGCCTTCGATGTCGGCCAGGGCATGGCCTTGCTGGTCGAGACCGAAGGCCACCGCCTGCTGTACGACACCGGCCCGCAATATGCCGCTACCCAGAACGGCGCCACGCGCGTGCTGCTGCCGTACCTGCGGGCGCGCGGCATCCATCGGCTCGACGGCATGATCGTCAGCCACAGCGACGTCGATCATGCGGCCGGTGCGCTGACGCTGCTCGACGCGCTGCAGGTGGAGTGGATGGCCAGTTCGCTCGCCCCCGGCCATCCGGCCGTGCGCAAGGCGGCGTCAAGCCACAGGCGCTGCGTAGCCGGCCAGCGCTGGGAGTGGGATGGCGTCGCCTTCGAGATGCTGCAGCCGGGCGCCGCCAGCTACGCCGACCCGGGCCTGAAGGCGAACGCGCGCAGCTGCACCTTGCGCATCTCGGCGCACGGACGCGCCATGTTGCTGGCCGCCGACATCGAGGCGGCGCAGGAAGCGCAGCTGCTGGAAGCGGCGCCCGACCGGCTGCGCGCCGACGTGCTACTGGCGCCGCACCACGGCAGCGGCACCTCGTCGACGCCGGCCTTCCTGGCGGCGGTGCAGCCGTCGATCGGCGTGTTCCAGGTAGGTCATCGTAACCGCTACAAACACCCGAAAAAACAGGTCTTCGAACGTTACGGCGCACTCGGCATCCGCCGCCTGCGCACCGACCAATCCGGCGCGCTGGTGTTCGACTTCGGCAAGGGCATCGAGGGCAGCGAGGGTATGTCGGTCAGCGAGTACCGGCGCGAACAGGCCCGCTACTGGCACGGCCGCTGACGGGTCTACGCCGCCACTGGCAGCGCGATCGCCACCTGCAGCCCGCCGCCGTCGCGGTTGCGCGCCACGATGGTGCCGCCGTGGGCATGCACCACGCGCTGCGCAATCGCCAGTCCGAGGCCGTGGCCATCGATGTTGTTCTTGCCCGGGTTCGAGCGGAAGAAGGGTTCGAACACGGTCGGCAGGTCGGCATCCAGGATGCCCGGTCCGCGATCCAGCACATCCACGTGGACCAGCTGCCCGCGCGCATACAGGCGGATGTCGACCCGGCCGCCCGCGCCGCCATGCTTGACGGCGTTGCGCACCACGTTCTCGACCGCGCGCCACAGCAGGTCGGGTGCGCCGCGCACGGTCGCCTGCAGTTCGCCTTCGATCTCGACCTCGATGGCCGGGCCATTGTCGCCAGCCTCGAAACGCGCGTCAAAGGCAATGCCGTCGACCAGTTCCTGCATGTCGACCAGCTCGTCCTTCGGCAAATCGGGATTCGCTTCCAGGCGCGACAGCGTCAGCAGTTCGCCGACCAGCTTGTCCATGCGCACGCTCTCGCGTTCGATGCGTTCGAGCGAGGTGGCGATCTTGTCGGGCTGCTGGTGCGCCAGGCCGATCGCCGCCTGCAGGCGCGCCAGCGGCGAGCGCAGTTCATGCGAGACGTCGTGCAGCAGGCGGCGCTGGCCATCCATCAGGGCGCGCAGCTGGCCGCTCATGCGGTCGAAGTCGCGTCCGAGGTCGTTCAATTCGTCGCCGCCGAGCCGGTGGCCGCGCGTGAAACGGGGCGACAAATCGCCGGCGGCTGCTGCCTCGAAGGCGCTGCGCAGCGCGCGGATCGGACGCGAAAAATACCAGGCGAGGAGGGCGGCGAACAGCAGGCTGACAATGATCGCGGCCAGTAGCGGGATCGGTCGGCTCATCGGCGAGAAGGGCCCGAAGGGGCCGCGCGGACCGTCGCCGAAGCCCGGACGCCCGCCTGGCCCAGCGAGACCCGGCCCGTCGCGGCCCGG
>Ga0265780_10003970_pt1 | contig 19251 bp, 19 predicted proteins | sample P1T30metagenome_FD_192432 | JGI IMG/M metagenome (GOLD analysis project Ga0265780, IMG submission 192432) | Plant litter microbial communities from East Loma Ridge, Irvine, California - P1 T30 | ecosystem: Environmental > Terrestrial > Plant litter > Unclassified | place: USA: California...
TCAAGACACATGACCACCGTTCCCACCGAAATCAACGCCGCCGCGGCAAAGAGCAGCGCGGCTGCCAAACACACGCCTATGATGGATGGGTGCTTGTCCCTAGAGCGAGATTGAGCGGAGTACCAAACCTACGCCAAAAGTTACGCCAGCAAGTTTAGCGTATTACGGATCGTCGTTCAGCCGCAGCCTCGCTAACTCTGATCAACGAGGCTAACTACGATCGAAAGACCTAGCCGAAAACTCGCACCTCGCCCTTGACTGGTTCATTCCCGACGATCTGATGATCCAATATGCGCCTGCCATGGTTGGGCAGACATCGGACTCTCGACTGCATAGTTGGAGAGCAGCACTATCGAGTTTGCAACGACTCAAATTTTTTACACACGACTACACACGAAATGAATTTGTGTGTACAATACACACAACAACATCGATGAGGGGGTCCTGTGGATTCAAAAACCTTGATTCGGGTGCTTGTTGAAGGTGGGTGGTATGAAGTACGGGTGGTTGGCAGCCACCATCACTTCAAACACCCTGAGAATCCGATGCTTCTGACGGTACCTCACCCGAAGAAGGACTTACCAATCGGAACTGTAAACAGCATCTTGAAGAAAGCCGGGCTGAAATAGCCTGGTTTTTCGCTCCCCATTTCCACAATCGCAAGTGGATCTGGGGAGAAGAATCGAGTCCCTCAAAATTATAATATGATTCAACCTGTCGTCAGCTATCAAAAAGGGGTTCAACCATGGAAATGCCGATCGCGATTCACAAGGATGAGAATAGCGTTTATGGCGTAACTGTTCCAGACGTTCCAGGATGTTATTCTTGGGGCGAAACAATTGATGAAGCAATCAAAAACGCCAAGGAAGCCATTTATAGTCACTATGAAGTAATGGCAGAAACTGCAGAAGGATTGAGTATTAGATCCTCAAAAATTGAAGATCTTGCTACCGATAAGGAATATGCTGGAGCGATCTGGGCTCTAGTGGATGTCGATGCATCGAAGTTTGATTCGAAACCAGAGCGAATTAATATTTCCATTCCACGTTTTGTTTTGAAAAAGATCGATAGCTTTGCAGAATCGAAACATGAAACTCGTAGCGGCTTTATCTCACGTGCCGCTTTGTCTATGATTGCTGAAGAAACAGAACACGCTTAATTTTCATCACGTTATATCTATAAAGCCCGCTTAGTGCGGGCTTTATTATTATTTTGTAGACCTCAAACTTGCTGTGCTAAATTTCGATATACTTGGAAATTGACAAGAAAGACTATGATGGACAAAAATACATTGCTACTTGGGAAAGTTCTAGCTGAGGTCTATCGACTCCAAAGCAATTCCGACATTCCTTGCAGCGCTGGGCCGGAGCGGATTTATGGATTGCTTAATGGTATTGAGACTGAAGTTGTTGAGGAAATCGAGAACATCGGCTTTGTCTCAGAAGCACAAGTCCAAGCAGCCAGCAACATTCTTAACGAGTTTCATATCGACGATGAGAAGCTTGCCGAACTTAACGGTTTCTACGATATCGAGTCAAAGCTCGAAGCTGCTGGAATTGACCGTAGCGCCGCAATTAAAATTTTTACGTATTTTTTGGCAGCTGGGCGTTTCCGTGCCGTCATCGGAAAGATGAACAGCAACAATTCGCCGATCGAGTGTAAGACTTTTACAATGGACAAGTGGGAGAAGTAGCATTCAGGATTGTGATTCCTGTTGTCGTGGGTTCGAGCCCCATCAGCCACCCCAAAGAATTAGCAGTAAAAACAAAGGGTTGCACGCTTCGGCGTCGCAACCCTTTGTTCTTTTTGGAAGATCAATTCCAAAATTTGGAAGATGGTTATGAGGTGATCTATGCGTGATCGAACCGCACCGACCACTCCTGAATGTAAGCCGGTCCTTCCTTCCCCTGCGGCCGCTCTTCGCCTTTGAGCAACATGCTGCTGCTGTGCATTGTGATCAGTCTGGCCTCGTAGAGCACGAGCAGCGGCTCGCCGACCTGGGTGTTGGGTTGCTTGAGCTCGGCCATGATCACGCCCCCAATGCCGTGCACGACCAGGTCGCCCTCAAGGAATGACGCCGACGCGATCTCACGGTCAGACATGCGCTTGCCGCGCTGGCGTAGTTGCTTGACTCTTCCATACATGCACCGAGTGTAGCAGCTTTGATCCGGATCAAAACCATCAGCGGGCTCGCTGGTAGGGTCGGCTGATGGATGCCAGAACTGACCGCTTGACCGCTGTGTACGTCGACCTCGCCGCCAACATTACAGACGTGTTCGGTATGTGCGCTGGGTCCCGCTATTTATTCGACAGAGGCGTCGACCTTGAGGTGGTGCGGCGTGTCATCCTGGAACTTGGCCCGCGCCGAGGCGACGGGACCGGCGTTCGATCCACGCGGGGCGAACGGCTCGCGCGCGTGTGGGCTGTCCAGAACCATCCGCCCGCCCTCGACGGAAATTAAATGCACTGATCCGCGCGGTGTGAGCACATGGAACTCGATCATGGCGCCACCACTGCTGTGTACCGGCCAGCGCCGAACAGCCGCACCGCCAGCACCATCGGGCCACGGCGCCAGACCGGCACGCCGCACGCTTCCAGCGCTTCGCCGTAGACCTGGTCGGCCACGTCGCGCGGCACCAGGCCTTTTTCGTACAGGAAGTCGTGCACTACTGCGGCCTCGTCGCCGACGCCGCCGAACAGCCAGTAGGTGAGCGGCGCGCGCGGCACGCTCGCGAAGTCGGTCACGAAGCCAGCCGGCACGATGATGCGCAGGTCGAGCAGCGCCGAGTCGAATACCAGCTGCGACAGCAGTACGCGGTCAGCGCTGGCCAGGTTGACGCGATCCGTGCACAGCGTCGACAGGAACCGGGCCGTCATTGAAATTCCCCGGTGCGCATGAGGATTGCCAGACGAGTGGCGCGCGCGCCGACCTGCTTCGCCCACTTGGAATCGAGCATTTCACGCGCGGCCGCATCAAACTGGCCGGCGCGCATGTGCGTAAGCGCTTGGACGAAGCCGAGCAGGCGGTTGATGCCGAGGTTGAAGCACATGTTGGCCAGCGCGTTCTGGCGCGCCGGCGTCATCTCACGCCACCAAGGCAGGCGGCGATCAAGCTCTTTCTCGGCGGTGGCGATGTCATTCTTCAGCATCAGGTCGATCTCGTCGTCCGAGAAAGGACGGTCGACCAGGTTGCGGCCAACGCCGCCGGTCCACTTGCCGACCGAGTCGAGGTAGATGAGCGCGCGGCGGCCTTCGTCAATCGTGAGTTGCTTGGCGAGTTTTTCGCGGTTCATGCTCAGCTCCGCCACTGGGAGACGAGCCAAGTAACCGCACTGCCCAGTGAGCCAGCAGCGCCGCCTATCAGCATCAGGGTGCGCCAGCCGCCGCGAGCCTCGGCCAGTTGTGAAAGCACCTGGTCGAGCTTGCGGTCGAGTTCAGCGTTCGTGGCTCGTAGGTCGGAGAAGGCCGCTTTGAGGTGGGCGACCTCCACCTGGATGGTTGCGATCGAGATCGCGTTCTGTTGCTCAGTGATGGGGTTCACATTGTTCTCTTGGTTCGAAACGCCGGTATGACACTCCACCGCGTTGTCGCGCCATGAGCCACCGGGATGACCCAGTGTGAAGTTTTCGCAGTCTCATTTCTCGGAAGAATGAGACTGATTTGAGAGCCAGCCGCGGCGATCGTGACCGGCTTGAATTACCAAGTGATAGCCGCGATCTCTTCTGCGGTGCTGGCGTTTTCCAGTTCTGCTTTCAAGTTTTGCGAGCGTATGAAGTTCTCGGCGCCTTGAGCGGTCATTGATGCGTACATCGCGCGGAACGCGTCAACGTCAGGCATAGGCATCAACGTGTTGTCGACCGCCTTCCAGCCTCCGAGAAAGCCTTTTGGAAATGCACCAAACAATGCGACGTGGTTGGCTACCCCATCAATGTCCGACCGTGAAAGCGCATCACACGCGAACTGCCAGCCGGCATGGGGAAACGTCGAAAGATTAGCTGCAGCGCGCGCCGTGTTGATTTCATCATTTTTTCGAACGCGAAGATTTTCGATGTCAACTCGACCTAACGCCATGTGCTCGGCTTCTTCTTCCGGGGTCAGGTCGACGAGTTGGCCGTCGACGTATTTTTGAAGCGACATAAGATTCCTTTACGTAGCGTTGCGCACACCGAATAACCGGACTGTTCCGCCAACGATATTTGCGCTAGGGGAAGAAATACGAAACCCGCTGGCTCTATTTAAATTATCGAGAAAACCACTGCCGACTGCAAAAGAGCAGTTGCTACTACTGCCCTTATACGTACCATTAACATTGACGGTCTTACCGCAAGTGATGTCGTTAGCATTGCACACTTCTATCGTGAAGGTTGCTCCACCGTCGGAAGGCGATACCGTCCCGGCTGCAATAAGAAATGAGCTGCCAGTAAGTGTTGAACTTGTTGCGCTACTAATAATTTGGCTGTAGCCGCTAGTTACAACTGCACCGCTTACTGCCAACTGCAGCGCAAGCGTTCCACCTGTACTCACCTTAAGGCCTTGAATTTCAATAATATATTTATCAAAAAGAGTTCCGAAAGTATTCAAGAAATCTACAGAAGAAGCTGGTGCAGCGACAGTGACGGGCAGAACTAGTTGGTAAATCGCGCCACCCGCCCCTACGTCACCAGTCCGGTCGAAGTACAGCATGACCGCGGCGTTATTTAAAAATAGATTTGTGCCAGTGAACGCGCGCGGTACGACTGTGATATTCCGATAACCGCTCATCGTAGCCACGCCAGTGATATCGAACAGTGCCCACTGGGTCGGATCGCTAGCCTTCACCAGCCGCACCGCCCCTTTCACTGCGCTGCTACCCGCCCCGATCGCGGACAGCAGCGACGTGATGTTGACGCTACTACTCGTCAGGTCATCGATCCGGATAACCGTTGATGAGTTTTGCGTTGAACTGTTAAAGCGCAGGCGCCCGTTGCCCGGGTCAGTATCAGTTGTAGAGCTGTCAAAAGTGTACGGCAGTGCATAAGCGCCTCCAGCTGTGAATGCACTAATCGCCGCCAGCGACTCATTGACCTCACGCCCCCATTTGGGAAATTTCTGAAACACTCCCGCAACTAGATTGTCGAAAATCTTTTGTTCCTGTGTCCGATTCGGGATTTCCGATTCGTCTATTAGTGTCGTAATCGGCATCAAACAGCTCCTTCTATAGTTAAATTCATTAATGATTTCATCTGATACTGAAAAACGACTTTGAAGCTGCCGTATCGACCGGCGACGACAGTTGCCCCACCAGGACCGCCAGCAAACCAGAACAGCATCCTTTGCCGTCGCTCGAACAGCCGTCCCTGCAGATACTCAACTTGGTTGTTATCGACGTCGACATCGCACGTCATTCGCTTTGCATACGGTCGAATCACCGTATTGCTAGTGCCATCGAAATTAAATGTGGTGCTTGAATAGTCCTTGCCCTCGGTAGACAGCCCAAGCAACGTCGGCCCGAAGTCGTCGACCGGGCCGACGCCTGCCATGCCACATTTGGCAACGCCGCCAATCTTGCGTATGCAGATCGTGATCAGCGCATTCGCGTACACAGGCATCTTCAACGTGCCGAAAAAGTCCTTGCGCCGAATGCGCTTGAAACACCAGTTGTAGAACGAGCTGCCGGAAGTGGATTCGACAAGCTCTGCAGTCTCGCTGTACACCAAGCCGTCGACGACATCGACAACGCTGATCCGTACTTCATCGCCAAACAAGTTACCGAGGTACATTCCCTGGCAAATCGCCTCAGGCGACAGAACCAGGATGATCTCGTCGGGCGACTCGGTTTGCGTGTTGTTGTAATCATCGAGCATCCGCCGGCGGTTTGTTACGCCGCGCGGCGTCCAGGCATTCGTGTCAGTCAGCGCCTTGCCAACGTTGCTGGCAATCAGCGATTGGAAAACTTTTTCGGTACCCGGCTCATGGACGAAGACGTCCTTGGCGTAGGTGGTAGAGGAACTGTAGGCCGACTCGGTCACAGGAACGTTCGAATACACCAAGCCAGCGCCTGGCTGAATTACCTCCCCGGCATCGAGCAATACGTAAGGCGCCTTGCTCAAATCCGCCGGGTCATAGGTCACACGCAGTGTGTTCGGGGGCGCCATCTGCTGCACGCCATTCCGGTCGTAGTACGGGGCAGGATTAGCGCGAGCACACGTTACCGTGCCCAGTGCAACTGGATCAACAATGATCATGCTGGGATCACTTTCATAGCCAGCGGCTTGTCGCCGTTGATCGCTGCGTCGAGGTGGTCGGCTGCCGCCAGCGCGCCGCCAGCGATGGCGCGGTTCTCGACGCTGTTCATCTCGCGCAGCATCACCACCTCGGCGCGCAGCGCACGAACCTCGGCCACCAGTGCATCGCTGCCGCTGGCAGGCTGCATCAACCGGCTCATCAGGTCGTTGGTCTGGCGGGCATTGAAGATGCGCGATGGACCAGTTGCTTCCAGCTCGGGACCATTTTCGCCAACGATGCGCCAGCCACCGCCATGGTCGCCGCCAGCAGCATAGCCAGGGATTTTCAGTTTCTTCGCTTCTTGACTCTCCTCAAGGGCCTTTTGAATATCGCTGTACGACGTTCCCATGTTTACCTGGCTCATCCAGTATTGGAGGCCGGCGGCATCCGCCGGGCGGCCAAGCGTCGCCTGATACATGCTTTGCAGGTTAGCCTCCGGCGAGCTCGCGATCGCTTGCTGGATATCCGACTGCGAGACACCCTGCGACGCCTTGTCCAGCCAGAACTGCTGGCCGGCGGCGTCCGGCACGCGGCCGAGCGTTGACTGGTATGTCTGGGCAACTGCCGACATCGTCGAGTTCAGCGGGTTGACCTTGGCCTGTAATACCGCCATGCGTACCGCCTCCAAGGCCTGGGTAGTCGACAAGCCATTGGTGCTGATTCCCTTCAAGATATCGATCTGCTCCTGTTCATGAGCCAGCATCGCGTCGTAGCGCTCGAGTTGTTTTTCCAACGTTTCGATCGTCTGCTCTTCAGCCGTGAGCGCTGCATCCGAGATTGAGGCCAGGTCGGCCATCGTGCTCTTGGTCGCGTAGAAATCTGCCTGGTAATCTTCGAAGCTCGCGAACTGAGAACTGGCGTCTTGCGTCAGCGTTGAGAGCACGGCTTGTAACTTGTTCGCATCCGGCAGCATGCCGCCGGCCCGCGCGATCGCGACGAAGCTGCGCAGGTCGCTTTGCGCACGCGCGCGCTCAACGACCTCCTGGCCGGGACCGCGCATGCTATCGATCGTGCTGCGAAGGTTATCGGAGACGGTGCGGATCCTGTTGGCGGCATCGGTGTGAGTCTGCACCTGCTTCTGCAGTACAGATTTCTCTCGGTCGACCACGCGCTCGAGAACGGAAAATGCATCGTCCGCGCCGCCAAACAAGCCTGCCGCCACGTCCTTGGCCGCCTCCGCAGCGGTCGTCTCCGCCTGCAGCGCCTGGATCCGGTCCCACAGCGGGCGGTTGCTTGCGTCCAGGGCGTTACGCTCCTTGGCCAGCAGCTGCTCGCGCGTCATGCTGAGCTGGTCGAGCTGATCCTGCAGGGTTGCACGCTGGTCGGCGACCTCGGCCTCACGCGTCAACGTGCGGATCCGGTCCAGCAACGGACGGTTGCTTTCATCGAGGGCGTTGCGCTCCTTGTCCAACAGCTGCTCGCGCGTCATGCTCAGCTGGTCGATCTGGTTTTGCAGGTCGCTTCGCTCGTCGGCGATCTCCTGCATCGACTTGCTCAAGTCTTCCGCAGCCGGGTACACCTGGGCGAACGCTTCGGCCAGGCTCATCAGCACGGTGAACTGCTTGGCGCCGGCTTCGGTGGTGCGGTCCATTCCCAGCGCAACGTCCCTGAACTCGTCGCGCGTGTCGACCGAGGCAAGGCCCATTGCGGCGAGCTGGTCGGTAACGTACTTCTGCACCGGCGCCAGGCGCTGTGCCTCGGTCAGGAAGTCCTTCGAGAAGGCGGAAGTCTGCTGTGCGAGTTCGCCGATGCCACCGGCCATGCCGATCAAGCGTTCGCGCGCTGCCAGGCTCTCCATGCCGGTGGCGCCAAAGGTGGTACCGATCGACGCCATGATCGCGTCGAGTGTGGTGTAGTTCGTCGCCACACGTGCCAGCGTTTCGAGGTAGCCCTCGCCCACTTTCTGGAACTGGTCCAGGCCGGCGACGCCGAACTTGGCCAGGTCGTCACCGACCTTGGAGAACACGCCCTCCAGCTCTTCCTGGATCTCGTCGTCAGACAAGCCCTTCAAGCTGACCTTGCCGATGTCGACCACGAAGCTGCTCAGCTGCGCATTGAACGCGTCGGCACCGAAGCCGAGCATCTGGCCAGCTTCGTAGACCGTGTCGTAAAGCGACGTCAGGACGCTGGAGATCTGGCGGTTACCCTCCTCGCCCAGACCCTGTGTGGCCGTGCTCTTCTTGTCGCTGCTGAACCAGCCGCCGTCCTTCTTGATGTCGGCGTACTGCATGGCATTAAGGCCGCCGGCGAAGATGCTGCGGAAGTCCGTCTTGTCGACGGCGAAGCCGGTATCCTCGACGGTTTGCTTGCCGCCGAAGATGCTGCCCAGTGCCTTGCCGACGAAGGTCTTGCCGATGATCGCGCCCAGCGCCGCGCCGAGTGCCATACCGACCGGGCCGCCAAGCATGGCGCCGATGTAGCTGGTGCCCATGCCGACGTATGCACCGGCCGCTGCGCCCGCGATGCCGCCGGCTGCCGCGCCGCCAATGCCGATCGCCTTCGAGTCGAAGACGCTCTTGTTCATGTCCTTGCCGAAGTCACCCGTCACGCCAGTGGTGCGCACCAGAAGCGAGGCGAACTGGCCGATCTCGGATTCGATGTTGCGCAGCGAGATCAGCATGTCGTTGCTGACGCCCAGGTTGTCCAGCGTCGATTGCTCGATCTGTTCCAGGGCGCGCGCGATCGAGCCGGACTTCGCGTCCGAACCGAGCACCGTGCCGGTGCCCTGCTGCTTCTGGCGCGACTCGGTCAGGCTCGGGCCGCTGCTGCCAGACATGCCGCCGATGGCGACGCCCAGGCCGGCGACGAGCGCGCCCATCGCCGCCATACGCGCGAACGCGCTGTAGGGGTCGCCGCTGCCCTGGTTCAGAACAGCAGCGATGCCCTTCGGCACCAGCTCAGCCATCGTCATCGCCAGCTCGGCAGCGTGGAAGACTTTCGACACCGTCATCAGTGCTTGGTAGCCGCGGCTCTGCTCGCCGAAGAAACCGGCGGCGGCGCCCGCCATGTCGCCGTAGCCGGACAGGCGGTTCTTGGTTTCCATTTCATTCAGGCGTGCCATGTCCTGCATGTACTGCATCTCGGTCTTCTGGCCGGAGTTGAGTGCGAGCTTGGCATTCTCACGCTGCTTATCGAACTCGGCCTGACGCTTGCTGAAGCCGTCGAACGTCGCCGACAGTGCGGACAGCGCCGTGCCGGCACCGCCCAACGATTCACGCAGGGCCTCGCCGAACGACTGCGCCTTGGCCGGATCGAGGAATTCGTCCAGGCTTTCGGCCGCTTTCTTGCCGGCCTCGAACTTGTCCACCTGGGCAAGCGCGGTCGCGCTGCGTTTTTTCGCGGCGATCAGCTTTTCGAGATTGGTGATTTCATCGAGCGTGAGGCCGGTGGACGCACGCTGTGCCAGCTGGCCTTCCAGCCTGGCCAGCTCAACGGCCTCAATCGCACCCTTGGTCTTTCCGTAGGTCAGTGCAAGCTGCTCGTTTCGGGTCGCCTCGGCAACAGCATCCTCGATGACTTTGGCGGCGCTGGTTTCATATTGCTGCCGCAGCTTGGTGTACGATTCCAGTCCTTCTGCGGCACGCCTCTGCGACTCGACCACTTCGAGCAGCGTGACGTCCTCTTTGATCAGATTCTCGACGTTCGCAAGTTGCAGCGGCGTCAGCTTATCCTTGAGGCCAGCCAGTTGCTCGGTCAGCTTGAGCTGCTCTTGCTGACTCGGCTCTAGCGCCACGCCGGTGCTGAGCTCAAGCTTGGACGCAGTGATCTTTGCCTGGATGGCAGATGTCAAATTACTGTAGGCGTCAGCCGCTCGCTTAGCATCGTTTGCGCTGTCATCGCTGCCGGACGAATAGCTGAGTTGACCCTTGCCGGGCGCAGATGGGTCCGCTGGAGCTGCATCGGAAACCCGGTTTGAGATTCGCTTCAGAACTGCCTGCTCAAATTGATTGGCCGGTTTGTTCCACAGGTCGTCATATTTTTTGTTGGCTTCTTCAAGGATGGCGTTTCGCTCGGCTGAAGCACGCTTCAAATCCTCCAACGGCGAACCGCCTCGGGCGTACGTAATCGCCATCTTTGCTGGCGACGCCGCCCAGATGAGTGAGACATCGGCCGCGACAACCTGGGCACTACTGGACACCGCCGAAAAGATGCGGGGCAATAAAACAGCAACATCCGCCACGCGTGAAATTCCAACAGCTAAATCGTCTGCCCAGCCAGCAATCTCCCCATCATTGATTAATCCCTGCTCTGCTTTGAGAACATCCGAGAAACCCTCAGTGAGATCGGTAAGCGCAGGCAATGCTGCAGTAGTGATCGAGGTGAATACTTCGTCAGTGCGCACGCTGAGCATGCCGAACTTATCTTGGAGTGCCGCCGCCTGCCCGACTGCATCAGCCGACACAGTCGAGAAGTCATCAACGGTTTCCGAAAGGTCGTTAAAGAACGGCAGTAAATCCGCAGCGGACTTGCCAAAAAGGTCGGAAACCACTGTCGCCTTAGCCGCGCCGTCCTCATACCGCTGGAGGCTCTTCGCGACTTCAATCATCACCTCGCTCGGATCACTCATGGTAGTTGCGGTTACGCCAAGCGCCGCCAACGCTTTCGCTGTCTTACTGGACTTTTCATCGACAGTGGTCAAGCCCTTTGCCAACTTTACCAAGGCAGGATCAACACTACCGGCGAAGTCGACGCCGAACGCTTTCGTGACTTTTTGAATCTTGGACAGGCTTTCCACACTGGTGCCAATCTTCTGTGACAAGTCATCCAGCTCACCCATGGAACCAAGAACGTCGCCGATCTTTGAACCGAGCGTAGCCAGCGAAACGCCAGCGATAGCGAATCCAGCGACGTTTCCAATGGTCGATTGAAGATTGGAGTAACGATCAGTGAGATCGCTCATCTGACCCGAGACCCGCTGCAGCGATTCGTTGTTCATCCGCCGCAAGGCATCACCAACAGTCTCGATGCGGCGACGGCTTTCCGCCGCACCGTCAACCACCATTTCAATAAGCGCACGCGGCGATGCCATCTTCGTAGTCCTTAGTGTTTTCTTTTTTGCGCCCACTCTTCAAGGCAAGCGCGCTCCATCATCTGGATGAGGAGGAACATGGACTGGCGGCGCTTCTTTTTCAGGCCGCGCATTCGCAAGCAGATTTCGACGCCTTGGTAGTTCAAGCCAGTAGCGCCGGCCATGCCCGCATTCCACTGTGTTTGGATCGCGAGCCACATAGCGAACGCTTCGTCGTTCTCTGGCCAGAGCCAGAACTCTTCCTGATCAAAAGACAGCCCACCTTCGGCATATAGCCCGAGGGCAGCAAGTCCGTCGTCAACGCGTTCAACTTCGGCGGGCTCATTGCCGCCAAACTCAATTTGGCCGCGCGCCAACAGGCGCACGACCTCGGTCAGTTTTTTGCGGTGGCCGACACCTGTTCCAGGTAAGCCTGCATGATCAATACCGGCATGCCCGGCTCATTGATCTGCTCGTCCAGCGCATCAGTCGAGAACGGCAACGCTGCGCCGAGTTCGTCGAGCACGCCTGCCCAACCCTGGGCCACCTCGCGGATGAAGCCCTTGACTTCGCCTTTGCGGTTCTTCATAGCGTTATCGATTTCGTCCTGGCTCAAGCGCTTGCAATGCAGCTTGAAATCGAATGGCACTGGCTTGCCGTCTTCATCAGGCAGAGTGCCCTTCACGTTGACCGCGATCTTGTTACGTTTTACGAGGGTGTACGCCATGGCGTTATTTCCTTTGAGATGTTGTAGGATTAATTACAGGCAGACGATGCGCCATTCGTCGTTGCCGTTGACCGGCACCAGGCGCAGATCGAAGCCGATCAGGCGGTTGCCGTTCAGTTCGGATTTGCGCGGGTTGGTCAGCTGCACGGCCGGCGCGAAGAACAGCACCTTGTTTCCGGATGCGGTGCCGATGATGAAGCCCAGGCTTTGGGTTTCGTTGGCCTTGACTTTTTCCATGAGCGCGACTTCCTGCGCGGCGCTCAGTTCCACTTCCATCGTTGCCGTGGATTGACGGTCAGAGATATCGACCGTCTCGCTGCTCAGCATTGCGCTGAAGTTGACCGTGTTGCCGAAGTTCATCTCCAGGCCGGTGCTGTTGTAGAGCGCGCCGCCGGTCAGGGCGCCAGCGGCGTAGGTAGCACCCAGCGCGATGTCGACCACGTTGGCCCTGGTCATCGCGACCGGCTTCTTCCAGGCGGTGAACGTGCCGGTCGGGTTCGGCGTAGCGACGATGCCGCCGTCCAGGCCAACCCATTCGAAACGCAGCATCGGGCGCTCGCCGACCTTGGCCGACAGCGTGCAGTTGCCCATCGAGCTCAGCAGCTTGTGCACAAGGCCGTCATCGTAGTAGTACTGGGTCAGGGTCTTGAACGACGTCGACACAGGCGTGTACTCGACGCGCGCCGGCGTGGTGAGCAGGCCTTCGGAAGCGGCGCAGCCTTGCAGCAGCTGGCCCCATGCCGGCGGCGTCGCGGCCGCACCGGAGCCGGCCAGCTCGACCGAGTAGGACATCTTTACGCTGCCCGGACCGACCAGCTGCTCGCTGCCGCCGAGGTAGCCGCGCATCAGGGCGCGGTCGATACTGGCGGCGTCGAGCGGCGTGATGGTGGCATCCGAGATCAGCACGGCGTTGGCCGCGCCAGTCGGGACTGCATCCGTGCCGGCAGTCGTTTCGACCTTCGCGGTCACGATGGTGTTCTTGATACGACGGGGCATCGCTTACTCCTGGTGTTGTTGTTCAGCCTGTGCCGGCTGTGGGTTGTTGTCGATCCAGTCCCAGAGGTCTTCGTCGAAGATCCAAGAACCGCCGCCTGGCGGCGGTGGGATGTCGCGCGCTGGAGGCAGCTCGCTGTTGTGCTTTTCGATGTTCATGATCAGTTCAGGTTATTGCCGAAGGTGCGATGTTCGGCGGTGTAGACGATGCGAACCCAGCCGGTCTTGTTGCCGTCGACTGCAGTCTCGACCTGGACACCGGCGACGGTGAGATCACTGACGATCCCGCCCAGCGTTGCATCTGCTGCGAGCCGCTCGTAGACGCTGGCCAGCAGCGGATCCACCGCCTGGTCGCCGTTGTCGTTCGGGTCGTTGCTGCGTGCATAGCACTCGACAGTGAGGCGGGTCGTCCAGTCGATCGGCGCGCCTTGCAGCGTGCCGGCTGCCGGCATCGCTTGCTCCCACTGGACGACAATGGCTTGCTCGTCCTGGGTCGGGATCGCCGCCTGGCGCGCGCGATAGATCGCCTTGCAAACAGGCGGGCTCGCCGACAGCGCCGCGATAACGGCGGTGACCACTTTGGAGAACGACGTTCTCATCGCACTTCCTCCAGCGTCAGGACGGTCAGGCCGGTACCGTCGGGATCGGCGTCGCCGATGACATAGCGTGTGGCGCCGATCTGGATCTGCTTTCCCACCGGCTCGGCCATCACCGCGTTCGAAGCAATGCTGACGATCGGCGCCGTGGTCTGGACGCCAATGCCCAGCGACGCTTCAGCGGCTGACTTGCGAAAGATGCCGGGTACGACAGCGTCGGCGATCGACACTCGGACATTAGCCAGGTGGTTCAGCACCTGGCTGTTGACGACCGCTTCGAGATGGGCGAAAAGCACGGCGATCGCTTAGCGAATGGCGCCGTCGAGCAGCACGGTAGCCGCACCGTCGGTGCCGCTTTTGGCCGCGGTCAGCGCACCGACCAGCGTGTTGTTGGTAGCGGTCTTGGTGATGCGGCGGGCCGTATTGTCCCAGTACGCCTTGTCGCCGATCACGCCGGTGTCGGCCTGGACCGCACCGAGGGCGAAGACGCCGGTGCGGCAGATCTCGACCGGCGCACCCTGCAGCGCGTCGTTGGTGGCGACGCCGAACAGCGCGCCGACCAGGACACCTTGGCCGCTGGTCAGGTTGGCCGGCGCGATGACGGTCACGGTCTGACCCGGCTGGATGAAATTCTTCATGTTCTTGTTCCCTGTGATGGATGGGTGGGACGCGCGGCTTACTTGCCGGCGCCCTGGTACAGGCCGCGGTGGTCGACCGCTTTGGCGGCGAAGTCCAGGCGGCACTTCCAGGTGACGCCGTCGGTCTCGAAGCCGGTCTCGCTTTCGATGACCGGGCCTTCCGCGCCGTCCAGGTAGCAGTACTCGACGGTGTCGACCTGGCTGTTGTTGCTTGCCAGGTACCAGCCGGTTTCGCTCACGGCGTCCAAAATCGGCTCGACGATCGGCTCGACTGCAGTACGGCCGCCAGCACGGAATTCGTTCACGTCGCTCTGCTTGGCAGGCACGTAGTTCGCACTGGTCAGCTGGTAGGCGTCTTGTTCCAGCGATGCCGGCACGATCAGGAAGTTTGGCGCAAGGTTCAGCTCTTCGCCTTGCAGACCCTTCTGCAAGCGCATCGCGGTACGACCAGCTTTGAGCGTGCCCAGTTGCAGGGCCGAGCCAGCGCCGGTCGCCAGGTTCTTGCGATCAGCGTGGAACAGCTCTTTGCCATCGCCCATCATCGGATTGCCGGTCAGCTGGCTGTACACCAGGCGGTTTTCCAGGCGGCTGGACGCGGTACCGAACGAGGCCACCATGCGCTCGAAGGCACGCAGGTCGTCATTGATAATTGCCTGACGGGTCAAGGAGACCATACGGCCGTAGGTGACCAGGGCATACGAGACGCCCGCGTCGGTCATCTTGCCGTACTGAAATTCACCAGCTTCATTGGTCTTGAGCAGTTCCGGCGCACCCGACAGTTGCACGATGCTGATGTTCTTGAAGTCCGGTGCGTTTGGCGCGCGGCGCGCCCACTGGGTATAGGTGCCGAGATTTTCTTCGTAAGCATCGCGCATGCGTTTGTTCGCGACGTTCGAGAACAGGGTCGCGAAGTCGCTGGTGCCATGGGCAGCGGAGCGGAAGTGCAAGATCTGGGTGGCCAGGCGCATGCGGTCCATGCCTCGCGTCGACACGCCTTGCGATTCCAGGAAGTCGCGGCCCAGCTCCATGATGCTCAGGCCGCGATACTGGCGACCGTTGTCGGTCAGCTTGGTGCCGGCATGGATGCGGTGCATGATCGCTTCTTCGAGACCGGCCATGCGCACTTGGTGCTCACTGCCGACCACCTGGATGCGGACGTTGTTGTGGCCGCCCCGGGCGACATCGTTGCGCGCCAGCTCGTCCAGCACAGCACTGCGCGCTTGGTCGACCGAGTTGCCGCTGCGGATCAGGCCAGCTGCCAGGTTGCTGACATTGTGGCGCGTGCACATTTCGGTGATGTCGGCAGCGCGGGTTGCGGCTTCTTGCGCGGCACGCGTGGCGGCGTCGTCGTTAGGCGGCTGTGCGGCTGGCGTCGGAGCCAGTACTGCGGCTGGTGTCGGGTCAGCTGCTGAACGGACGGCGGCGGTAGGCGCAGGGTTCTGGGCGCCCGACTGGGTAGCGATGGTCATGTTGTCTTCCTGGTTGGATGGAACGGATTGGGCGGGCGCCCGGGTGATGAATTCGCATGGGTGGCCGTTGGCCGGCGCGCTGCGCGTGCTCGCGTCGGCGTCGGCCGGCACGGTCACGAAGCTGATTTCGAATGGCTGCCAGCGGACGGCGCGGTACAGGTCCATGTTCACGCCGTCAGTGCGATCGATGGCGCGGGTGATCTCGAACGTTGTGATGTTGTAGCCGAACGAGATCGAGCGGATGATGCCGGCCTTGATGTCGGCGACGATGCCCGCCATCTCAGCGCGCGTCGACAGGCGCAGCGTGGCGCGGCCTTCGCCATTCACGATGCTGCCGTTGAGCGCGATACCGATGATCGACTGGACGCCACCTTGCATGCGGTGGTTGTCGATGACCTGGACAGTCCCGGCCTCGAAGCGCGTCATGTCGACAGCTTCGGGCGTGACGGCCAGCTCTTCCTCGTACGGCTTGTCAGTCCACCAGTCATAGCGGCGGACGCGCGAGCCGGTCGTCCAGACCACCTCAACGGTATTGTCGGCCTCGTTGTAGGTGGTCGGCACCAGCTGCGCATCGCGCGAGAGCGAAGGCATGTTGCGCGGGTCGCTCGCGGAGCGGGTTTGCGGAATGGTGGTGGGCGTCGTCATGCACCCCACTCTACTTATTGCACTGTCTCAATTCTCGGAAAACTGAGACAGTTTTTTCGTAACTTAATTTTCCTCGTCCACAGCGTAGTAGCGACCAGCCTTGAGTTCCATTTTTTTCGCCTGGTCGCGCGACGCTGTTTCGCTCGGGATGCTCGGGATCTGCTCACCATCGTCGCTTACAGCCCTCGTCGGCAGTCGTGGCAATTGAGTTGCGTCGATCATCAGTTATCCACCCTAATGAAATGAATCGTCCGGAAGAAGCGTTCGCCGTTCGCGCAGTCGATGCAAAGCTTGCAGTAGTTCAGAGGATCATCCGACACATCCAGGCCGCCCAGCTTTACCACGATCAATCGCCCCTGAACCTGTGCCTGCGCCAGCACCACGACGCCGACAGGAATTGCAGTCGCCGCTGTTGCAGTCGTGCTGCTGTCAACCAGGTCGAAGCCGACGTCGGCAACGTAGTAGCGCTTGTCCTCTGGATCCTTTTCCAGCACCCAGCGCCTTTGCTCCGGGCTAAACCAAACCGTGCGATCAATCTGCTCACCATTCGCGAGAGTCACCCGGAAGGTGCAGAAATTCAGCGCGCCCCGCAGTTCGTCGAGGCCGCCCAGCTTCACCGGTATCAAGTGGCTCTGAATGACGGGCTGCTCGAGCACAGTGACTCCGCTAACGACCGCCTCCACTTTCGTGGCAGTCGTGGCCATCTCGGCCAGATCGATGCTGATGTCGGCGACGAAGTAGCGCTCGTCCTCCGGCACCTTGTCGATCCACCACTTCCCATCGCGGTACGAGGGAGCGTCGGGCACTACGCTATTAGGGCGCGTGCCGAACGGGATGACACGAGTTCCACCAGGGAACACTACCTTCCGGCTCGCCGGGATCTTGGTGCCGTCAATGACGATCTCCACTGGAGGCTGATTGGCCAGGGTGGTGAAGCTCGCTGCAAGCGGTGCCGAACGATTGCCCGCGGCGTCGTAGGCACAGGCGCGCACCGGGTACGTCGTCGCCGCAGTCAACGGCGGAGTCGCGAACGACTGCGACAGCCCGGCGTTCACGTAGCTCGCACCGCCGTTGATGCTGTATTCATAGCCCACCACACCGACGTTGTCGGTTGCAGCCTGGACCGATAGCGTGGCGCCGCTGGAGGTGACATTGGTGACCTCCAGCTTGCCGACCATGAGCGGCAGCGTGGTGTCCGGAGTAGCCGCGCCTTGCGTCGCCACCATTTCCGTTTCCACCGTCATCGGCAGCGGCAGCACGCCGTTGCTGTAAACGGCATTGGTCATGCTCGGCGCCGACCCGGACAGGTACTTCACGATCGGCTCGATGAGCGTCACGCCGCACTCGATCTCGATCAGCCCGGCATTGACGCGCTGCGCCGAGATCCCGCTCAGGGTCACGTAGCTGCCGTCCGGTTGCTTGTTCTGGACGATGAAGCCACCCGGTGCAGCCGGGTTGAAGCTGGTTCCGTCCCGCGTGGTGACGACACAGCGTACCTTGGTGCCGGTGTAAGTCACCGCCGCTAGCGCGGGACCGCGCACCATCTTCGGATCTTCCCCGAGGTAGAAGGCGCGGCCGGCCTGATGCATCGCCATGGTGCCGCAAGCGGCGTAACCGTCGAGGCTCGGCGCCAGGTGCACGTTGTCCGACGCCGGCGCGAACTGCAGCGCCTGCACCTGTACCACGCCCGGATAGTTCCCAATCCTGCTTTCAGCCTGGCGCAGCCGATCGGCCTGCACAGGATTGAGCGCCGGCCGCGGCGGCGAACCGACCCAGATGATTTTGAGATCCGGATTCCCGGTCTCCGTGCGCAGGTCGTCGATCAGCTTCTGCATGTCGGCTTCATGCGCCGCGCTCGAGGTGATCCACCCGTTGTAGGCGTCATTCGCCCCCACGGTGATATACGCACCGAAAATCTTGCCCTTGACGGCCGCGATCGCGCGCGTCAAGTTCTTGCGCTGCGTGCTGTTCGGATCCAGCCAGGTGCGCAGCGTGGTGCCGGCAACGCCATAGGCCAGCCAGAAGATCGGCTTACCGGCCACGGTGGCCAGCTCGTCCGCCATCCGCGTCGCCGCGCCGGTGCTGCTCATCTGTGACCAGGCGGGCGCAGTGCCGCTCATAACTGCAGTGTCTGGCGCCACGGTGAAGCCGGTGCCGCTCTTGTCGGTGAACAGGTAGTCGGAACTGGACGAGCCGCAGTTGATCCACGGGTCGCCGACAAGAACCTTGGAGGTCGAATACGGGCTTTCCGCAAGCACGGCGCTGCCGTTCTTCGAACGCGCCTGAAACCTGTGCGGGCCGCCGTCCGGCACCTCGCGCGCGCCGCTGTACGCAGTCGCGCCGATGCTGGCCGACTGCAGCGCGACCCAGCTGCCAAGCGCGCCGTCAGGCGCGATCATGCGCACCTCAACCGAGGTCGCCTGCGTGCCGCTCAGCGCTCCAGTGAACGTCACCATCGCACCGGTGCCGGTGGACGGCACGGCCTGCAGCGGCTCGGCATTGCTGACGGTGACTACGTCGGCGGCGGCCGGCGGTTCGCTGGCGCCCTCCCGGTAGGCAAACGTCGGCTCCGCGCTGGTGGTCGGCGTGCCGGCCAGCGTGAACGGGAAGGCGTTCGGGCCGCGGTCCGTGATGTCGTCGATCCCACTCGCACGCACATACAGCAGCGGCGTGTAGCCGAGATCGAAGATTTCCTTGCCGGCCGCGAGCTGGGCGAGATCGAACTTCGAAGCCGCGCGATTGACGCGCAGCATCCGCGACACCGATTGGTCGCTCTTGCGGTCGGCCGTGTTGTCCACACGCGAGCCGAACATGAAGCCACTGCCGTTCAGCTCTTTCAGGATGGCGGCGTTGGTCGTCGTCGCTTCGGTGATCACCGCGCTGTCGTCGATCGGCGCGGTGGCCAGGATCT
>Ga0265780_10003971_pt1 | contig 19250 bp, 20 predicted proteins | sample P1T30metagenome_FD_192432 | JGI IMG/M metagenome (GOLD analysis project Ga0265780, IMG submission 192432) | Plant litter microbial communities from East Loma Ridge, Irvine, California - P1 T30 | ecosystem: Environmental > Terrestrial > Plant litter > Unclassified | place: USA: California...
GATGCGTCCCAGGCCGGGGAAAGGCAGATGGGCGCCGGCGACCCACCATCCTCCCGATGCGGCCGATGACAGAAGTGCCCGCCGGCTTGTCACCGCGCGCGATTGATCCCAGTCGAAGTCGATCGCCACGTCCGGATGGGGGAACTGGACTGCGGCGTTGTGGATAATGTCGCCCCATACCAGCAGATTCTGCCGATCCGAGGAAAACAGGTAGGCGGTGTGACCTGGCGTATGCCCAGGCGCCGGGACGGCGCTCACGCCCTTGCGCAAGAACTGCTCAGGCGTAAAGGCAGTGAACCTACCGGCCGCGCGATAGGGCGCGACCGCGTCGCGCGCCATTGCGAACAGCGCTTGTTTGTCTTTCAATGCGGCCGCCTGGGCCTCCGGGCTCAGCCAATAATCTTCGTCCGCCTTTGGCGCGAAGACTTGCGCGTTCGGAAACGCGGTAGTTCCATTGGCCGTGAGCAGACCGCCGGCGTGGTCAGGATGCAGATGCGTCAGCAGGATCGTGTCGATGTCTTCTGGTGCATAACCTGCCGCCCGCAGGTTTGCCAGCAGATAGCCAAGATGGTCGCCGAACAGCTTTGCCGTGCCGGTGTCGACGAGGATCAGGTGCGCGTCCGTACGCACGAGATAGGCATTCACCGCTGTCTGCAGCGGCGCGCTGCGCGCCAGGAAGGCAGCCCCCAGCGCGGCGTCGATCAGTGGCGTGCCCGCTTCCTTCAGCAAAGCGGCGTCGATATCGACATGACCATCGTACAAGGCGGTAACGTCGAATGTCCCCAGCTGCATGTTGAAATACCCGGGCACTTGCGCAATGGGTTGCTTGGGCAGGCCTGCGCCGATTGAAGTCGTCGCGGCTGCAAACGAGAGCGCGGACACGGCGGCCCCGCGCACCAGGCTTTTCCGCAGGCCCATAGCGAAGTATGTGTTGAAGTCGACCATGATGAACCATCTCCTAATGTGAAGACACAGCATAGAAGAGAAATTCGGTCGTCAGTGGCGAATATAATATCTATCATGGGGACATTATTTCTACACTGATAAGGAGGACGATGGTTGACCAGTTAAGCGGCATCGCCGTATTCGTGCGGGCCGCGGAAGCGTCCAGCTTCGCGCTCGCCGCGGAAACGATGGGCTTGTCACGCTCCGCCGTCGGCAAGGCCATTGCACGGTTGGAGCAACGCCTGGGGGTGCAGCTGTTCCATCGGACCACGCGCAGCCTGCGTCTGACCGACGAAGGCGCCGCCTTTTACGAACGCTGTGCCGGTGCGCTGGCGGACATCAGGGATGCCGAGACGAGCTTTGACGCGGTGAAACGGCAACCGGCTGGCCGCGTCCGTATCAGCGTACCGGTCTTGCTGGGACGCCATTGCATCGCTCCAATCCTGGTCGATCTCGCGGCGGAGCACGCAAAGCTGGAACTCCAAGTGGCCTTCACCGACCGGCCGGTCGATTTGCTGGCGGATGGCTTCGATCTGGTGGTGCGCACCGGTACACTTGGGGATCAGGACGACCTCAAGGCGCGCTGCCTGGGGACCCAGGCGATGCTGCTATGCGCGGCCCCATCCTACCTGCGCCGCCACGGCATGCCGGCGAGTCTCGAAGAGATCGAGTCGCATGCGCTGTTGGCATATAGCAAGGGACATCGGGTCGTGCCTTGGCGCTTCGACGACCAGGGGCAGCACCGCGAAATCAAGCCAGCCGGACGCCTGCGCTTCGATGACCTGGAAGCGATAGCGGATGCTGCGGCCAACGCAAGCGGGCTGGCCTGGCTGCCATCGTGGCTCGTGGCCGCACGGCTGCAGTCCGGGCAACTGGTCGAAGTGCTGCCGGAACTGCGCGGACCGGGTTTCGAGGTCCATGCCGTCTGGCCACTGGGACGCTATCTGCCGATGCGGGTGCGTGCCATCATCGACGCGCTGGTGCGGCAAGTGCCAGCCAGGCTCGAAAATGGGCATACACCGCGAAAATTGCCGGGAAGCTGTCACAGAACTGGCGTCTGATCCGTCTGAATGGTATGAGAGAGCACATGGTGTGCTCTCCATCATCGATCAGAGGTCACAATGTCCCATACTGCCCGTCTCCCGTTCTTTTCTCTCGCGCCGAACTCGCTGCATGCGATGATCAACCTATCGAAGTCCGTGAGCCAAAGCGCGATCGGCGAACGTCTCTTCGAATTGGTGAACTTACGCGTGTCCCAAGTAAACGGATGTGGCGTGTGCGTCGATATGCACTGGCGTTTCCTGCTAAAACAGGGTGCGGACCCGCGTCATTTGAACGCGATTGCTGGATGGCGCGATGCGCCCTTCTTCAGCGCCCGTGAACGTGCTGCTCTGGCGTGGGCCGATGCGCTCAATGCGCTTCCGCACCAGGATGCAACCGATACCGCCTACCGCGAAGTATCCGAACACTTCAACGAGACCGACATCGCTGAACTCAGCTACGGCATCGCCGCCATTCGTGGTTGGAACGTGCTCAATATTGCGCTTCGCAACCAGATCCCAGAAAAGCCTGCGCCGGGCTTCTAATCGCAACATCAACAGAAGCGAGAGGTCCGGACGCATCATGAGCGAGCATGCCCACACTCACCTGGAACAAGCCTTCAATTTGCTTCGGCCTCGGCTGTTCTCGATCGCCTACCGCATGCTGGGCATGAGGGCAGATGCCGAGGATGTGGTCCAGGATGCCTGGCTGCGATGGCATGGCACGCCCAAGGATCAGATCAAGTCCCTCGAAGCGTGGCTGGTAACGGTAACGACGCGCCTGGCGATCGATCGCTTGCGAACGACGAAAGTCGATCGCGAAGCGTATGTCGGGTGGTGGCTGCCAGAACCATTGGTCGAGCTCGACGAAAAGACGCCAGAGAGCATGCTTGAACTAGCCGATGACGTTTCGGTGGCCTTCATGTGGGTGCTGGAGCGCCTGTCTACCGAAGAGCGGGCAGCGTTTTTGATGCGTCAAGTATTCGACGCCGACTACGCCGAGATTGCCGATGTGCTCCAGAAGTCAGAACCGGCCTGCCGGCAGCTTGTACATCGCGCGTCAGCCCGTGTTCAGCAGGAACGTCCACGGTTTAACGTGGCTAAGGACAAGCACCGCGAATTGCTGGGGAAGTTCATCCACGCCGCCCAGCAAGGCAGCGTCGCAGCCATCCGTGCGCTGATGGCCGACGATGTCCAGCTGGTAGCCGACGGCGGAGGCAAGGTCAGCTCCTTCATGCGCATTCTGAAAGGCGCCGGCCGGGTTGCAGGCGTCTTTTGGGCGCTGGAGCACAAGCATCCGGCGCAAGTCGTCTACAAAGCGGCGATCGTCAATGGCGAACCAGGCCTGCTGCGCTATGTGCGAGGAACGCTCGAATCGGCGCAGTCGTTCATCGTGGACAGCGAACGTATCGTCGCTGTCTTCATCATGCGTAACCCGGAAAAGCTCGCATCGCTTCCCCAGTCCCTCTGAGGCCCCGGCGCGCCGCCGAAGTCATCCGCGCAGCGCAGCCATGGAGCGCGTCGAACCCCGCCTGATTGGTTCAGGGCGGCATCACAATGGTCGGGACCGCGCGCGAGCTCGACGCCGACGCCACCGGCTGGAGCCATCTCGACGCCGGACACCTGCACGCCACCGAATGGACACCCACCGCGACAGGCTCGACCGACGGTGCGTGCAGGGGCGCGAAGAAGCAGAGGCAGCCCGGAGCGGCAGCAGCGCCGTCCGCCTGCGTTCCTCGAATTGTAACTTCACTATCGGAATGACGACCAAGTGTTACTCTTCATATGGGCACGTCAGAGATGAGATTCGTTGACAACCGGAGGCGCTATGACATTGCGGAAGACGAAACAAATCGATCTTGAATACCACAGCTATGGTAGCGGAATCACCTGCATTGCCAGCCCGGAGCTGGACGATGATCTTGCGCCCCGCTACTTCGCATCCCGGCGGGCCGACTCGCCGCACTATGATCAGACCCTCGCCGAATTGAGCGTCAACTTACACGATTCAATACGGCAGGCACACGCGGCGAGGCTGAATGGCAAGACCAGAATTGGCTTGCTGGTCACTAGCCATGGCTTGCTTCCGGTATGGAAGTTCGAGTACCCGGACACGGAATTGCCGGCAGACGTGGTTGACGAAGGTGCGATTCTGCTCGACGAAAAGAGCGACGCCGAGATGGCTGCCTTGCTGGGCCTCGACACACATGATGGCGCCGACAATGGATTACCATTGGACGCTCTTGGGAGAAGGCGAAGATTTTTTCTGGCTGAGCCAACCGGTGACGGTGGCGTGGACTGCGTGCAGCCTGGTCACTCTTGCATGATCGCCCCCCTCCCGGCCTCGGCTACCGGGGCGCCCCGGTACTTCGCCTCTCAGCGTAGCGATGCGTCGAATTACGATGCGCGATTGTCGAGTCTGAGCGACGAGCTGAATGCGCTGGTCGAACATGCCTACCTGGCAAGAACGAACAGCGATGCCGCATTAGGATTACTTCTTACACACCGTGGGCTCTTGCCGGTTTGGAAACGTCCGGGCACATCTGCACGACCGTCCGCCAATACCGAGCGGACCTTCGACGACTTGAGCGATGACGAGGTAACGGCGCTGCTGCATCTGGCGTGATAACGTTGCCCAGCTTGCACGACACTGCTGCCGCTCGCCTTAGCATCAACGTTCAGGCAGAGCGGCTGCCCGAATCCCGATCGTCGTCGTATTGATGCACAATCGCCGCGCCAGCGAAGCGCCCCCGCCGTCTTCCATGGCCGCCAATCACCGGGACAGCCTGCAGCACATCAGCAGGCGGTCGGCTTCAGGCGCTCCACTTCGAGCCCGAACAGCGGCCGCAGGCGGGTGCCGACCACATTGCCGATGAACGCCACCACCAGCCACAGCCAGCCATGCAGGCTGCCCGACAGGATGCCGCTGAAATAGGCGCCGATATTGCAGCCATACGCCAGGCGCGCGCCATAGCCGAGCATCAGGCCGCCGACCATGGCAGCGATCAGCGAGCGCAGCGGCAGGCGCCACACCGGCGCGTAGCGGCCGGCCAGGGCCGCCGCCAGCATCGCGCCGAGCACGATGCCGATGTCCATCACCGACGTCACGTCGCGCGAGATCGGCGCCGCCAGCGCGGCGGCGTTGGCCTTGGTCGACCAGTAGGCCCAGCTTGCGGTATCGACGCCGATCGCGGCGGCGGCCTTGGCGCCCCACAGCGCGAACGCCGAGGTCACGCCCCACGGACGGCCCGACAGCGCCAATGTGGCGAAGTTGAGCACCACCAGCGCCAGTGCGCCCGCGACCAGCGGCCACGGACCATGCAGCCAGCGCGAGCCCCGCGCCGGCTGTAAGTGGGCCGCGACCAGGCGGCCATGGCGGCGCTTCTCGACGGCGACGGTGAGCGCGGCGATCAGGGCGAACACGATCAGGTTCAGCGCCAGCGCCGGCGCCAGCCCGAGTTCCTTGACTGCGGACAGCGGCGCCAGCTGCGGCATCGAGGTCCAGAACGGCATGTGCGCGGTGCCGATCAGTGAACCGACGATGAAGAACAGCAGCGTGACGATCATGCGCGTGCTGCCGCCGCCGACGGTGTACAGGGTGCCCGAGGCGCAGCCGCCGCCGAGCTGCATGCCGATGCCGAAGATGAAGGCGCCGACGATCACCGAGGTGCCGGCCGGCTGCACCAGGCCGGTGACCGGGTTGCCGAACAGCGTGCCGCTGGCCAGCGCCGGGAAGAACAGGACGACGCCGACCGCCAGCATCAGCATCTGCGCGCGCAGGCCGGCGCCGCGGCCGTCGGCGATGAACACGCGCCAGGCCGAGGTGAAGCCGAAGGCCGCGTGGTACAGCGCGACGCCGAGCAGCGCGCCGACGATGTACAGCGCTCCCTGGCGCGCACCGACGACCTGCGTCAGGTACCAGGCGCCAAGCAGGATCAGAACGCTGGCGACGCCGAAGGGCCGCATATTGATGCCGGCGCGCGGTGCGCCCGACAATACTGCAGAATTGGTCATGAGAAGTCCGTGAAGATGAAGCGGAACCGGCTATTGTCTAACATATTCGCGTTCCATGCAGGACGCGGCCCAGTTTACAATGGCGCCATGGCCGCCATCAATCCCCTCGAAGTCGAGTTCAGCGCCATCCGGGCCCAGGGTCCGGGTGGGCAGAACGTCAACAAGGTCTCGTGCGCCGTGCACGCGCGGTTCGACATCGCCGCCTCGTCGCTGCCGCAATCCGTGAAAGAACGCCTGCTGGCTTCGCGCGACGCCCGCATCACCCACGAAGGCGTGCTGGTGCTCAAGGCGCAGCAGTCGCGCAGCCTCGAACAGAACAAGGAAGATGCGCTGCGCCGCCTGCAGGAACTGGTGGACAGGGCCGCGATCGTCCCCGTCGTGCGCCGCCCTACCCGGCCAACGCACGGCTCGCAGCTGCGGCGCCTGGACGCCAAGACGCGCAGCGGACAGACCAAGGCGCTGCGCGGCAAGGTCACCGACTAAGGCGCCGCTTCACCCCTGCTCGTTGGCCTGCAGCGCCGCATGCCAGGCTGCGTACGGCGTATTGGCCACCATGCGCCGGTTGAAATCGGGCGCACCGTCGGTCCACCACACCGGGCCCCGTTCACCGAGCGCGCGCTTGGCTGCGTCGACCGCCGCCCGCGCCTTGCGTTCGGCCTCGCCATCGCGCGCCTTCAGGGCCGCATTGACCTGCCGGCGGGCGTCCATCAACTGGTCGACCAGGCGCTGGCGCGCGTCCGGCGGGAGGGCAGGATTGCTGCTGCGCCACAGGCGTCCCCTGACGACGAAATAGCGGCCGTCCGGGGTGCCTGGATAGGGATCGGGAGCTGTCATGCGTCGACTATACCTCGACTGGCCTGACGGTACGCGCGACGCCCCGTCCCCGCGCCCGTCCCTGCCCGCGCGCGCTCAGCCGCGCCGCGCCGCCAGCCATGCCAGAACGCCGTGCGCGGCCGCGCGGCCGCTGGCGAAGCAGGCGGTGAGCAGATAACCGCCGGTCGGCGCTTCCCAGTCGACCATCTCGCCGGCGACGAATACCCCAGGCACGTCCTTCAGCATGGCGCTGCACGGCGCCAGCGCCTCGAAGCGCACGCCGCCCGCGCTGCTGATCGCTTCGTCGATGGGCCGCGGGCGCAGCAGCGTGACCGGCAGCGCCTTGATCGCCTGCGCCAGCAGCGCCGGATCGGCGTAGGCGTCGCGCGCCAGGCACTCGCGCAGCAAGCCCGCCTTGACGCCCTTGATCCCAAGCCGGCTCTGCAGGTGACTGGACATCGAACGCGCACCGCGCGGGCGCGTCACCTCGTCCATCACGCGCTCGGCAGCGTGGTCCGGCGCGAGATCGAGCCACAAGGTGGCGCTGCCATCGCGCGCGATAGCGTCGCGCAGCGGCGCCGACAGCGCGTACACCAGGCTGCCCTCGACGCCGGTCTGCGTGACGACGAACTGCCCCTTACGCCAGGCAATCGCGCCATCGTCGTCGCGCACGCCCGCCGCCACCGTCAGCAGCGGCTCGCCCGCATGGCGGCTGCTGAAATGCTCGCTCCAGCCGGTGTCGAAGCCGCAGTTGGCGGGCGCCAGCGGCGCCACCTCGACGCCGCGCGCCGCCAGCAGCGGCGCCCAGGCGCCATCGGAACCGAGCCGCGCCCAGCTGGCGCCGCCCAGCGCCAGCAGCGTGGCGTCGGCCTCGACCAGCCGTTCGCCCTCGGGCGTGGCGATGCGCAGCCGCCCGTCCTGCCAGCCCAGCCAGCGGTGGCGCATGTGGAAGCGCACGCCGGCCTCGCGCAGCCGCTGTAGCCAGGCGCGCAACAGCGGCGCCGCCTTCATGTCGCGCGGGAACACGCGGCCCGAGCTGCCGACGAAGGTCTCGATGCCGAGCCCGTGGATCCATGCGCGCACCGCGTCGGCGTCGAATTCGCCCAGCCAGCGCGCGACCTGCTGCTGGCGCGCGCCGTAGCGCCGCACGAACTGGGCGGCCGGCTCCGAATGCGTGATGTTCATGCCGCCCCTGCCGGCCAGAAGGAACTTGCGGCCCACGCTGGCCATCGCATCGTAGACGTCGACCTGCGCGCCGCCCGCCGCCAGCACCTCGGCCGCCATCAGGCCGGCGGGGCCGCCGCCGATCACGGCGACACGAAACGGGGATGGAGCTGGCTGGGTCATGGCAGGCGGACGGCGGATGGCGAAGGGCGCCATTGTAGTCGACTTCAGGGCCTCAAACAGGACCTGAAGGCCACCATGTAAAGTCTGCTTGACATGGCCCGACAAGCCGCCTACGATGTAAAGCATACTTTACTTCACCGGAGATCCACGATGGCTGCGACGAAGCATGAAAAACGTGTTGGCGGTGTGTACCTGCGCGAACTGGGCGGCGCGCTGCTGGTCTATATGGTGCTGCTGGTGGCCGCCATCCGCTTCGGCCGCCCGATGGCGGACGGCGCGCTGCGCACCATCGTGCTGCTCTCGCCCATGATCGGCTTCTGCCTCGGTCTGTGGGCGATCGCGCGCCACCTGAACCGGGTCGACGAATACGTGCGCAATTTCCTGCTCGAGTCGTTCGCCCTCGGCGCGGGGCTCACCGCCGGCCTGACCTTCAGCTACGGCTTCCTCGAGACCGCGGGTTATCCGAAGCTGTCGATGTTCGCGGTCTGGATGGTGCTGTGCGGCGCCACCGGCCTGGTCTGCACGGTACGCTCGCTGCGCCAGCGATGAAGAACCGAATCCGCGAACTGCGCGCCGGGCAGGGCTGGAGCCAGGCCGACCTGGCCGAGAAGCTCGACGTCTCGCGCCAGAGCGTCAACGCGATCGAGACCGGGCGCTACGACCCCAGCCTGCCCCTCGCCTTTGCCATTTCACGGCTGTTCGGCCTGCCGGTCGAAGCCATCTTTACACCTGATCAGGAGACCGCATGAAAGCTTCGTTGTTGTTCGCCCTGGCGCTCGGCGCCGCCGCTGTCGCGCATGCCCACGCCCAGCCGGCCGCCGCGCCGCAGGCCGCCCCCGCCAACCGCTTCGCCGCCACCATCGCGCCGGCCGAACGCTTCGAATCCGGCGCCCTGCTGGTCGAGCGCCATGGCGCCAGGGGCCGCCCGCTGATCCTGGTGCCCGGCCTCGCCAGCGGCCCGTGGGTGTGGCAAGAGGTGATCCGCCAGTTCAAGGACGAGTACACGCTGTACGTCGTCACCCTGCCCGGCTTCGACGGCCGGCCGGCGCCGGCCGGCCCCGCGTTCGATGGCGCCCGCAGCGCCCTGCGCGAACTGATCGCCCAGCGCAAGCTGGCCAAGCCGATCATCATCGGGCACAGCCTGGGCGGCATCCTCGGCTATGCGGTGGCGGCCGACCTGGGCGACCGTATCGGCGGCGTGGTGGCGCTCGATGGCCTGCCGGTCTTCCCCGGCACCGAGAACATGCCGCAGGAACAGCGCCCGCAAGCCGCCGACGGCGTGCGCCAGCGCATGGCCACGGGCAACCCCGATGCCTGGGTCGCCCAGCAGCACCAGTACATGCGCAGCCAGGGCGTGCTCGATATCGGCAAGGCCGACGATATCGCCAAGCTGGCGCTCAAGAGCGACCGCGAGTCGGTCGGCGCCTATGTGGCCGATGTCCTGGCGCTCGACCTGCGTCCCGAACTCGACAAGATTACCGCCCCGGTGCTGGTCGTGGCGCCGTTTTACCAGTACGATTCAGCGCAGGACGCCATGACGGTGGGCGACAAGATCGAGCACTACCGCATGCTGGTCGAGCGGATTCCCTCGGTCGAGGTGGTCCCGATCGCCCCGGCACGGCACTTCCTCATGATCGACCAGCCGCTGGCCCTTGCCGGCATCCTGCGCCGCTATCTCGACCGTCGTTGAAAGGAGTCATCCCATGCGTCCTGCCACCTACTGGATCGGCCAGTACCTGCTGGCCACCGGCACCATGTTCGTGCTGCTCGCCGCCGTCGACCTGATGCGCGGCGACACCCTGGGCGCCACCTGGGCGCCGACGCTGGCCTGGTCGGCGGCGGCCGCGGCGATCTTCGTCGCCTCGCGCTGGCGCCGCGCCAGCCAGGGCGCGCGTTGCGCCACATGCCCGGACGACAAAGTCCGCTGAAGCCTTTCATTCTCCAGGATGGATCAAATCCGGCCTCTCCGGCCCGCGTGATACTGCCGGGCTGGCAGGGGCATGCTCCACCGGCCATGCTTTTGTCATAGCTGCAATATTCCGCTTGACTCTACGCGTAAGGGGCATATTCTTGTACACGCCACACCGAGCGATGGCGCCCGCACGTACGAGGCAAGCCACGATTCGAGGCAGTCCGTTAAACATCTTGGAGGATGTGTATGTCGGTAAACAAACGGTCAACCATGACCCGCAGGACCGTCCTGGGCGCGCTCGCGACCAGCCCCTTGTGGATGCAGCCCGCCTGGGCGCAGCCGAACAATCTCAGGATCTCGCACCAGTTCCCCGGCGGCAGCATCGCCCAGGGTGACTTCCGCGACCGTCTGTGCCGCATGTTCGCGGCCGAGGTCGAGAAGCGCACGCGCGGCGGGGTGAAGTTCTCGATCCACCCGGGGTCGTCGCTGATGCAGCCGAACGCCCAGTTCGGCGCGCTGCGCAGCGCCTCGCTCGACATGGCGCTGGTGCCGCTGTCGTATGCGGGCGGCGATTCACCGGAAGCGAATATCGGGCTGATGCCGGCGCTGATCACGTCCTACGAGCAGGGCTACGGCTGGAAGAACGCCCCGGTCGGGCGCGAACTGACCCGCATCCTCGACGAACAGGGCCTGGTGATCGTGAGCTGGATCTGGCAGGCCGGCGGGGTCGCCTCGCGCGGCGAGCCGATCATCAAGCCCGGGGATGCGCGCGGCCTCAAGATGCGCGGCGGCTCGCGCGAGATGGACATGCTGCTGCAGGATGCCGGCGCCACCATCGTCAACCTGCCGTCCAACGAGATCCACAAGGCGATGCGCAGCGGCGAGCTCGATGCGGCGCTGACGTCGTCGACCTCCCTCATCTCTTTCCGCCTGCAAGAGACGGCGCGCTCGCTGACGACGGCGCGCGGCGGGTCCTACTGGTTCATGTTCGAGCCACTCCTGATGTCGCGCACCGTGTTCAACCGGCTTAGCAAGGCGCAGCAGCAGGCCGTGATGACGGTCGGCGCCGACATGGAGCAGTTTGCAATGAAAATGGCGCGCATCGACGACGCGGAGGTGGCGTCGGTGTACCGTGGGGTCGGGGCGCGGGTGGTTGACCTGACGCCGGACGCGCTGCGTGGCTGGCAAGAGGTCGCGCGCAATACGGCGTGGAAGGATTTCGCGGCGCGTAACAGCAATTGCGCGAAATTGATGGCGCTGGCGGAGCAGTCGATCGCGTCCTTGTGAACAGGACCGAACGCGCCGGCGGCAGCGCCGCCGGCGCGTTCGACCAGGCTATTTGCCCTATCCGCCCTATCCTATCCGACCTACCCGCCCGTCACCGGCGGGAAAAACGCCACTTCCGCACCATCCTTGACCGGCGTGCCGGCCGCGCACATCACCTGGTCGCACGCCATGCGCACCGCGCGCCCGGGCGCCAGCGCCTCGGCCCAGACGCCGCCACGTGCGCGCAGCAGCTCAAGCACGCCGCCCACCGTCGTCACGTCCGGCGGCAGGTCGAGCTGCTCCTGCCCCATCCCCACCGCCTCGCGCAGCGCGGCGAAATATTTCAAGCTGATCTTCATGTCTTTCCTAATGCTGTAATTCGGCGAACGGGATGAAACGCACCAGGTCACCGGCGGCGATGGGATTGCCGGGCGGATTATCCACCAGTCCATCGCCCCAGACGGTCGAGGTGAGTACTCCCGAGCCCTGGTTCGGGAACAGGTCGAGGCCGCCGGCCGCGTTCAGGCGCGCACGCAGGAACTCGTTGCGGCGGTCGCCCTTCGGCACATCGAAATCGGCGCGCACGCTGTAGCCCCGCGCTTCGACCTGGCCCGTGACGCCCTGCAGGCGCAGGATGAACGGGCGCACGAACAGCAGGAACGTCACGAAACTCGACACCGGATTCCCCGGCAGGCCGATAAAGTAAGCAGTGCCAGTGGCGCTGTTCACGCTGGCGCCAGTGGCGCTGCTTGCGCTGGCGCCAGTGGCATTGCCTGCGCTGCAACCCACTTCGCCAAACGCCAAGGGCTTGCCCGGCTTGACGGCGATCTGCCACATCGACAGCTTGCCTTCGGCCTCGACCGCCGGCTTGATGTGGTCTTCTTCGCCCACCGAGACGCCGCCCGAGGTGATGATCAGGTCATTCTCGCGCGCCGCCGCGCGCAAGGTGGCGCGCGTCGCTTCAAGCGAATCGGGCACGATGCCGAAGTCGGCGATCTCGCAGCCCAAATTCTCCAGCAGGCCGCGCAGGGTGAACCGGTTCGAGTTGTAGATCGCGCCGGGTGGCAGCCGCTCGGCCGGCACCTCGCCCGGCATGGCCAGCTCGTCGCCCGTGAAGAACACGGCCACCTTCAGGCGCCGGCGCACCGGCAGGCTGGCCAGCCCGACCGACGCCGCCAGGCCCAGCTCCTGGCTGCGCAGGCGGGTGCCCGCGGGCAGGATCACGTTGCCGGCGCCGATGTCTTCGCCCTTGCGGCGGATCCATTCGCCGGCGCGCGGCGCGTGGTGGATGGTGACGCTGTCGCCCACGACCTCGGTCTGCTCCTGCATCACGACCGCATCGGCGCCGGGCGGAATCAGGGCGCCGGTAAAGATGCGCGCCGCGCTGCCAGGCGCGAGCGCATGGCCGACGCTGCCGGCCGGAATGCGCTGGCTGACCATCAGGGTGGCGCTGCCGCTGGCGCAATCCTGCGCGCGCACCGCATAGCCGTCCATCTGGGTATTGTCGGCCGATGGCACGTCGATCGTGGCGCGCTGGTCTTCGGCCAGCACGCGGCCATTGGCCGCCAGCGTCGCCACGGTTTCGACCTGCGCGACCGGGCGCGCCGCCGCGAGCAGGACGTCGAGCGCCGCGCGCACCGTCAGCATCGGCGCTTTCTGTACGGGTGCGTTCATGTCACAGCCCCGTATGCTCGGCGATATAGGCCTTCATCAGGCTTACATCCGGCTGCATCACGACGAAACGCTGCGGCAGCGATTCGATGTCCTCGAAGCCGGCCGGGCGCTCGGCGTCCTGGCCCAGCGCTTCCAGGATCGTTTCATTGAACTTGGCGGCGAGCGCGGTCTCGAGCACGATCATCGGCACGCCCGGCTGCATGTGCTCGCGGGCGACCTTGACGCCGTCGGCGGTGTGGGTGTCGATCGTGATGCCGTAGTCGTCCGCCACGTCGCGGATGGTGGCAAGGCGGTCGGCGTGGGTCGAGCGGCCCGACAGGAAGCCGTAGTTCGCCACGTGCTTGAATTCGTCGCCATCGCTGCCGGGCGCGCCGGACAGGTCGAAACCGCCGTGGGTGTCGACCTTGCGGAACAGGGCATGCGTGCGTGCGGGGTCGCGCCCGACCAGTTCGTACACGAAGCGCTCGAAATTCGAGGCCTTCGAGATGTCCATCGACGGGCTGCTGGTGTGGAAGGTCTCGGAGGCCTTGCGCACGCGGTAGCGGCCGGTGCGGAAGAACTCGTCGAGCACATCGTTCTCGTTGGTGGCGGCCACCAGCTTGTCGATCGGCAGTCCCATCATGCGCGCGATGTGGCCGGCGCAGATATTGCCGAAGTTGCCCGAAGGGACCGTGAACGACACCTTCTGTTCGTTGGAGGTGGTGGCGGCCAGGTAGCCGCGGAAGTAGTACACGACCTGGGCCACGACGCGGGCCCAGTTGATCGAGTTGACGGTGCCGATCTTCTGGCGCGTCTTGAATTCGAGGTCGTTCGAGACCGCCTTGACCAGGTCCTGGCAATCGTCGAATACGCCTTCGACGGCGATATTGAAGATGTTCGGGTCCTGCAGGCTGAACATCTGGGCGGTCTGGAACGCGCTCATCTTCTTGTGCGGCGAAAGCATGAACACCCGTACGCCGCGCTTGCCGCGCATCGCGTACTCGGCGGCGCTGCCGGTGTCGCCCGAGGTGGCGCCGAAGATATTCAGTTCATCGTCGTTGTTGGCCAGCGCGTATTCGAACAGGTTGCCGAGCAGCTGCATCGCCATGTCCTTGAACGCCAGCGTCGGCCCGTTCGACAGCGCCTGCAGCACCAGCTTGCCGTGGGCGCCCTCTTCGAGCACGCGCAGCGGGGTGATCTCGCGGGCCGCCTCGCCGGCGCGCGCATTGCGGTAGACGTCCGGCGTGTAGGTGCGCGCTGTCAGCGCCTTCAGGTCGGCGTCCGGGATATCGGTCGCGAACTTGCGCAGGATTTCAAAAGCCAGGTCGGCGTAGGACAGCTTGCGCCAGGCATCGAGTTCGCTACCCGACACCTGCGGGTACTCGGCCGGCAGGTACAGGCCGCCGTCAGGGGCCAGGCCGCCTAGCAGGATATCGGAGAATTGCTGGGGATTGCGTGCTGCGGACGCGCTGGTCGCGCGGGTGGACACATAGTGCATACGGTTTCAAGATCCGGTTGGCTCAGGTTGAAACTTTATTATAGAGGGAGCGCGGGAAAATGTATGCTGTGCTGCAAAAAACTGGCTTGGGAAAATAAAAGTTGGTGGCGGGGCGAGATCGATTGGATTCCCGCCCCCGCCTCCGAACCATCAACAGGCCGCGTGATTCACCGTGACCACGTGGATGGCCAGGCCGCCGAGCGAGGTTTCCTTGTACTTGACCTGCATGTCGGCCCCGGTCTGGCGCATCGTCTCGATCGCGCTGTCCAGGCTGACAAAGTGCGTACCGTCGCCCTTGAGCGCCAGCGAGGCGGCGGTGATCGCCTTGATCGCACCCATGCCGTTGCGCTCGATGCACGGGATCTGCACCAGCCCGCCGATCGGATCGCAGGTCATGCCCAGATGGTGCTCGATGCCGATTTCGGCCGCGTTCTCGATCTGCTCGTTGCTGCCGCCCAGCGCCGCCACCAGCCCGGCCGCGGCCATGGCGCAGGCCACGCCCACCTCGCCCTGGCAGCCGACCTCGGCGCCCGAGATCGAGGCATTGCGCTTGCACAGCATGCCGATCGCGCTCGAGGCCAGCATGAATTCGCGCACGCCGCGTTGCGGATCGATCGGGCGGCAGTCTTCCGCGTAATAGCGCAGCACCGCCGGGATGATGCCGGCCGCGCCATTGGTCGGCGCGGTGACGACCCGGCCGCCGGCGGCGTTTTCTTCGTTGACCGCCATCGCATACAGGCTCACCTGCTGCACCGCGTCATGCGGCAAGGCATTGTGCGGCTGCTGCTGCGTTTGCTGGGCCTGCCGCCACAGGCCGGCCGCGCGCCGCCGCACGTCGAGGCCGCCAGGCAGGCGTCCGTCGGTGACCAGGCCGTGGCAGATGCATTCGCGCATGACGCGCCAGATATTGTCGAGGCCGGCGTCGAGTTCCTCGCTGCTCATGCGCGTCAGTTCGTTGGCGCGCAGCATGTGGGTGATGCTCAAGCCATGGCGGCGGCCGTGCTCGAGCAGCTGGGCCATGGTGTCGAACGGATAAGGCACGCTGGCGCCAGGCGTCTCCGACACGCGCGCCTGGCTTTCGCCGGCCGCCGTGATGAAACCGCCGCCGACCGAATAATAAATGCGTTCGATGATGCTGCCATCCTGCAGGTGCAGGACAAACCGCATGCCGTTCGGGTGTTCCGGCAGCGTCGAGGCCTTGTGCCACACCAGATGGGTCTTGGCGCTGAAGGGCACCGGCCTGGCGCCCAGAAGGCGCAGGACGCCGTCGAACTCGGCTTCGGCCAGCTTGTCCTCGACCGCGCGCGGATCGACATCCTGCGGCGTCTCGCCCATCAGGCCGAGGATCACGGCCTTGTCGGTCGCATGGCCGACGCCCGTCAGCGCCAGCGAGCCGTACAGGTGGGCTTCGACGCCGACCGCCTGCTCCAGCATCCCGGACTCCAACAAAAAGCGGCGGGCGGCGACCATCGGCCCCACCGTATGCGAACTCGACGGGCCGATGCCGATCTTGAACAGGTCGAACACACTCATATCCATGCTGGTCTCACTTTTCGGTTCTTATAATGATGAACGGCCTGGCGCATCGGGGCGGCAGGCCGTAGACAGTCGACGCGGGAAAGCGCGGCTCAGGCCGCGACGCCCACGCCGACGTCGATATTCTCCAGCATCGACGCGACCATCTCGTCGACGCCGATCCGCGACGCCCAGCCCCAGTCGCTCGCCGCACGGCTGTCGTCCAGGCTCTTCGGCCACGAGTCGGCGATCTGCTGGCGGCTGTCCGGCTGGTAGTCGATCCTGAACGCGGGCACTGCCCGCGTGATCGCGGCGGCCAGTTCGCGCGGGTTGAACGACACGCCCGCCACATTGTACGAGGAACGGATCGCGACCTGCTCGCTCGGCGCTTCCATCAGTTCGATCGTGGCGCGGATCGCGTCGGGCATGTAGATCATCGGCAGCGTGGTCTCGGGGCCCAGGAAGCACTCGTAGGTTTCGCCGCGCAGCGCCGCGTGGAAGATCGCGATCGCGTAGTCGGTGGTGCCGCCGCCTGGCGGCGATTTGTACGAGATGATGCCGGGGTAGCGGATGCTGCGCACGTCGACGCCATACTTGCTGTGATAGTACTCGCACAGGCGCTCGCCGGCCAGCTTGCTGATGCCGTAGACCGTGGTGGGATCCATGATCGTGAACTGCGGGGTGTTCTCGCTCGGGGTGGTTGGGCCGAATGCGGCGATCGACGATGGCCAGAACACTTTCAGGGGTTTGCCGGCCGCGCCGCGTTCGCGCGCGATCTCGAGGATGTTCAGCAGGCCGTCCATGTTCAGGGTCCAGGCCTTGAGCGGCGCCTTTTCGCCGGTGGCCGACAGCATCGCGGCCAGCTGGTAGACCTGGGTGATGTCCTCGTTCGCCACCAGGCGCGCCAGGCTGTCCTTGTCCAGCACGTCGAGCCGGGCATAGCGCGCGGCGCCGTACAGGGTGTGCTCGCCGATGTCCGAGGCGATCACGTTCTGCGCGCCGTGCTTGTCGGCCAATGCGCTGACCAGTTCACTGCCGATCTGGCCGTTGGCGCCGATGATGAGGATGCGTTCCATGCTGTCGTTCCTTGTTCTTCTTGGTTGCGTGCCGAGAACCTGTCGCGGCCGGTTTTCGGTTGTATTAAATGATACCGAGCTCTTTACCAGCCTGCTCGAAGGCCTTCAGCACGGTGTCGAGCTGCTCGCGGGTGTGGGCGGCCGACAGCTGCACGCGCACGCGCGCCTGGCCCATCGGCACCACCGGGTAGAAGAAGCCCGACAGCAGCACGCCCAGTTCGAACATGCGGGCCGCGAACTTCTGCGCTACCGGCGCGTCGAACAGCATCACCGGCACCACCGGGTGCGTACCCGGCTTGATGGTAAAGCCGATGCGCTCGATCTCCTTGCGGAAATAAGCGGTGTTCTCGTGCAGGCGGTCGCGCAGCGCGGTCGACTGCGAGATCCGCTCCAGCACCGCCAGCGAGGCACCGGCGATCATCGGCGCCAGGGTGTTCGAGAACAGGTAGGGACGCGACTTCTGGCGCAGGGTCTCGATCACTTCTTTCTTGCCCGACGTGAAACCGCCCATCGCGCCGCCCAGGGCCTTGCCCAGGGTGCCGGTGATGATGTCGATCTTGCCGATCACGCCGCAGTGTTCGTGGGTGCCGCGGCCGGTCGCGCCCATGAAACCCGAGGCGTGCGATTCGTCAATCATGGTCAGTGCGCCGTATTTTTCGGCCAGTTCGACGATCCTGTCCAATTGGGCGATGGTGCCGTCCATCGAGAACACGCCGTCGGTGACGATGATCTTGTGGCGCTTGCCGGCCTCGGTGGCCGCGATCAGCTGCTTCTCGAGGTCGGCCATGTCGTTATTGGCGTAGCGGTAGCGCGCGGCCTTGCACAGGCGCACGCCGTCGATGATCGACGCATGGTTCAGTGCGTCCGAGATGATCGCGTCGTTCTCGTCGAACAGCGGCTCGAACACGCCGCCATTGGCGTCGAAGGCGGCCGCGTACAAAATCGTGTCCTCGGTGCCCAGGAATTTCGACAGTGCTTGTTCCAGCTCCTTGTGCACGGTCTGGGTGCCGCAGATGAAGCGCACCGACGACAGGCCATAACCATACTTCTCGAGGGCGGCGGCGGCGGCCTTCTGGGTGTCGATGTCGCCCGACAGGCCCAGGTAGTTGTTTGCGCACATATTGATCAGCGTGCGGCCGTCCTCGGACACCACCTCGGCGCCCTGGCGCGACGCCAGTACCCGCTCGGGCTTGAACAGGCCGTCATCCTTCAAGGTGGCGAGTTTTTGCTGCAGGCTGCTGTAGAAAGCGTGATCGCTCATCGTGGTTCCCCTAATGACTATGGCGTGGCATCAGCGCCGGCTTGACCGGCAACTGGCGGATGTTGTACCGTTGGCCTGTTCGATGTATAAAACAAGGTTCGCTATCTAGAACAAGAATTCAATATATCGAATATTACGCCGGGCCAATGAACTTGGCAAGCGGGTCGCAATATACTTATAAGCAATTTGAATTAGGCAATACGCAAACAGGCAATGAACACGATCCTAACAAACAATGCCCCGCCAGAAGTCGGCGCCACGCTACAACGGCTGAGGCTGGCGCGTGGCCTGACGCTGGAAGACCTGTCGCGTATCGCCGGCGTGTCGAAGTCGATGCTGTCGCAGATCGAGCGCGAGAAGGCGAATCCGACCATCGCCATCACCTGGCGCCTGGCCAATGCGCTGGGCGTGCAGATCGGCGAATTGCTGTCGTCCGAGGTGCGTCCTTCCGAATTGATCCGGCTGGTCGATGCGCACGAAATCCCTACCCTGCCGGGAGCGCATGCAGGATATTCGCTGCGCATCCTGGGGCCGATGGACCTCGCCGGCAAGTACGAGTGGTATGAACTGACCCTGGCGCCAGGCGGAGAGCTGGCGTCGCAGGCGCACGATCCGGGCACCGGGGAGCACCTTACCGTGATCACCGGTGCGGTCGAGCTCGAAGTGGGCAACGAGAAGAAGAAGGTCAGGCACGGCGCCACCGCGCGGTATCCGGCGGACCAGAACCATGTGATCCGCAATACCGGCAAGACCGAGGCCAAGGCGGTTCTGGTGGTGGTGCATCGCTAGGGAAGCACTGATTTATTCTGAGGGTTGGGATTGGCCAGCAAAAAAGGTGGCCTGCAAGGCGCGAAATCGCAGCAATAGCTAGCTATTGCAAGATTTTGCAACGCCGCAGGACGCCTATTTT
>Ga0265780_10003972_pt1 | contig 19240 bp, 7 predicted proteins | sample P1T30metagenome_FD_192432 | JGI IMG/M metagenome (GOLD analysis project Ga0265780, IMG submission 192432) | Plant litter microbial communities from East Loma Ridge, Irvine, California - P1 T30 | ecosystem: Environmental > Terrestrial > Plant litter > Unclassified | place: USA: California...
GGTGTACTTGCCTTCGGGGGAGGCGATGCTGCTGTGGTCCCGCCTGACATCGCCGAGCGCACGGACATCGGTCGTATCATCGGCGCAGGCAACGCTTTCGCCGGGATCACGACGGGCAACAAGGTAATGGCATGGGGCGATGCCGCCGCCGGGGGGGTGGTCCCCCCAACCATCGCCGCATACTCCGACGTGGTCGACGTGATCGGTAACTACTATGCCTTCGCGGCGTTGCGTTCCACTGGCCAGGTAGTGGCCTGGGGCGACGAGAGGGACGGCGGCATGGTGCCTGGCAGTATTGCTGCGTTAACCAACGTCGCGACGCTGGGAGCAAGCACGGCCAGATGCTTCTCGCTCATTACAAAGGAAGGGAGCGTCAAGGCGTGGGGCGACTCGACTTACGGCGGCGATGTACCCCCAGAGATCGCCAGCTTGACTGACATCGTAGAAGTCACTGCCACTTGGCGGGCCTTTGCAGCTCGTCGTGCTGACGGGTCAGTGGTCGCATGGGGCGAAGCTGACAATGGCGGCTCGGTTCCGCAACCTATCAGTCAGCTTAAAGACATTGTTCAAGTGGTGGGTAGTGCGTTTGCGTTCGCCGCACTGCGCCGCACTGGCGAGGTGGTAGCCTGGGGGGACACCACCGTTGGCGCTGACCTCACAAGCGTGGCCGCGCAACTCACCGATGTACGCGCCATTTATGCAAACAGCCAAAGCTTCGCGGCATTGACCGCCGACAGCAGAGTGGTGACCTGGGGCCAACCCTTGGGCGGCGACAGCAGCGCTGTCAGCGATTTGTTGAACGGTTATGTGTCCTACCTCGTCGGTCCGACAACTTCAACCCGAACGTTGAAAGCCCGTCCCTTGGATGATCAGCACAAAGCTGCCCCACTCACTACCAGCTCGACACCGCAACCTTTAGGTGCCTGGGCCACGCCTCTTGTGTCGGGTGCAGAGGAGGGTCTGCTGGAGCCTGGCGAGGACCCAGCCAGGCTCATCCCCATAACCGTGCCTCTTGGCAATCTGAAGTGGAAGGACAGAGTTGATCTGTACATCGGCGACAAGCTGGTTGACGGCACCTATGTCCCCTCGAAACCGCGTCCGGAAGGCATTAGTTTTGAAGTACCTGCCAGCGAATTCCTCACCTACCTGGGTGCGACAGTCGCGGTGTATTACTGCGTCACTCTGGCGGACACCCAGGATCCACAACCATCGGATGAAGTGGTACTGACTATCAGCAGCGGTTTCAAGCAAGACGCGTCGATTGATTTGGGCGCGTTGGGCTACATCATCGCTGAAACCGGGCTGCCCAGTGTTCTGCCCGAGTCGGCGCGCATGACCCGTGAAGCTCATTGGGGTGTTGCACCGTACACCTACAGGAGCAGCAACGAAGCCATTGCAATCGTCGATGACCATGGGACGGTGACCGCATTGCGTAACGGCGAATGCAGGATCACGTCAACGGATGTCAGCACCCAGACCCAGTCGTATGCGCTATCGATTTCGGGCATCAGCGTGGTGCATTTCCTGACCGGTAACGTGGACTGGAGCGGTATGGGGACGGTGTGCGCGGAGGCGGAACTAACACCCATCACGCTCAAGCAGTTCAAGGCCTTGTGGCAGCAATACTCGGACCATCAGCCCGTAGGGACGCATCTTGGCTGGCTCGATTACCCCTTCTGGACGAGCGACCCCATTGGCGCCGGTACCTACGGCACGTATGACCTCAGCGGTGCAGACGTCGAGAGCAATGCAAGCAGTGCCGAGCAGTCATCGCGGTATCAAGCGGTCGGTGTTTCCTCCAATGCAGCACAGGCGGCGCGATTTGCAAATCGGGCGCCAGCCAAGAAGTAAAAGTGTCGTTCTTTGGCCCCCTCTGTGCGTATAGCCCAGGGGTGCCTTCAAGGAGCTCCATCCGTCATGAAGACTTCTACTGCTTTGCTCGTCCTGTTCATAACGCTCTGCCTGGGCTGTACAGGGCGCCCCCCGGAAAGCACTGCTCATCTGACGCACCCATCGGCGCCAGGGGCGGGTGCGATAAGTGGCCCTCAGGCGGCACAGTTGCTTAATGCCCGCTACACCAATACTTCCGCGACCTGTGCCTTGACCAAGCCCGCCTGGCAGTGCAACGGCGTGATTGTCATGTCTGCGGCAAGACCTGTCGGACAGATGTTCTGGCAGCATTCTGCTGAAGCCGCCACGTTGGGGGCCGAGGGCCTGATTTACTTGCGCAGCGACCTGAGTATTCGCCAATTGCCCCAGCCTAATGGGGCGGTATTTGATGATCGCTATACCGCTGTGGGCAATGGCAAAACGCTTGAGGTTTTATGCACCTATCCACTGGCTCTGCCTTCGGATTCTGGCCGTAGCGGCTACGGCTGCGGCCTGCCCGCGCTGCCTGCGCGTAAGACCACCGACGTCAGCTCTTGCCTGGGCGCAGGCGTAACGGACGCTGCGACCTGGTTGGCGCATTTTCAACAACAGGGCAGCCAGCCGGCCAGCCAATGCTCGCTCAGCAGCATGGACCCTTCGCAGTTCGCCGCCAGTTTGCAGGCGCATGAAGGACTTGGTACAGAGCTGAATGCCGCGCCCAACCAGGTGCAGGTGAGCAACTGGGATCAAACCGTTCCCCTCGCCGCTCCGGTGCAAGGCTTGTTTTACGACATCCACCAAACCGGCTCGTTGAGTGCGGCACAAAAAGATCAACGCGACTTTTTCGACGCAACCGGCCAGTGGCTGCCGGTGTTTCGTCTGGACCTGAATGACGCCTCGGGCAAGGTGTTCGGTTTCAATCTTCAGGACCAGCTATACGTGGGCTATGCCGTGGTCGCGCGGATGAATGCGCGCTACGCCGACACGCGTTCCGAGTGCCCCGGGGCACAACCGGCTTACTACTGCAATGGCGTGCTGTTTCGCTCCAACGCCGCGACGACGGAGTTTCACGCCTGGGACCCCAGCCCCCGCTCCCATGCTAACAACGGGGTGTCGTTTTCGTATGCCCGAAGCGACATCAAGATCGACCAGTTGGTGTTTGATCGCGCCTACGGATTCACCTTCAAAGAGTGGGCTGCGCCCACGGCTTACTCCCCTACTCTGCGCTGTGCCTATCCGTACGACGCCGCTACAAGCGCCATGGCCGACACCTGCACCGGACGAGGAGAATGCGAAGCGCTGGGCATCGTCAGTGTTGAATCGTGGGTGGCCCAGTACCTGAGTACCCCGATGCGGGGTTGCGCCTTCGGGCCGGGTGCGGCGCAGTTTCAGCTGCACAGCGCGGTACGCCAGCAAGTGCCGAGCAACACGCTATGGAACGAAATCATGGTCGCCGCATGGACAGACGGTATTCCTGACCAGCTGCCCTTGGAGTCCTTCTATTACCAGACAGAAGCAGCGCGCCTGCAGGCCCAGTTCATTCAGAACGACTACTTCACGGCCACGCAGCACTTTCTGCCCATCGTGCGAATGGACCTAACGGCGCCAAATGGCGCGATGTTCAGCTATGCCCCGGCAGATCAGCTCGCTCCGGGAAGCCCCGCAGCGCGCTCATCTCGCCGTTCATACGAGGAAAACTGACCGCCTTCGCCGGTCGCGCCAGCCGTTGAATTCCGCGGTTATAAAAGCAACAGCGTCGTTCTTCGGCCCCCTCTGTGCGTATAGCCCAAGGGGGGCCTTCAAGGAGCTCCATCCGTCATGAAGACTTCCACTGCTTTGCTCGTTTTGTTCATAACACTCTGCCTGGGTTGCACAGGGCGTTCCCCGGAAAGCACCGCTCATCTGACGCAAGCATCCGCTCCAAGGGCGGGTGCGATAAGTGGCCCCCAGGCGGCACAGTTGCTTAATGCCCGCTACACCAATACTGCCTCGACTTGCGCCTTGACCAAGCCCGCCTGGCAGTGCAACGGCGTGATTGTCATGTCTGCAGCAAGACCTGTCGGACAGATGTTCTGGCAGCATTCTGCTGAAGCTGCCAAGTTGGGGGCCGAGGGCCTGATTTACCTGCGCAGCGACCTGAGCATTCGCCAATTGCCCCAGCCCAATGGCGCGGTATTTGACGATCGCTATACCGCTGTGGGCAATGGCAAAACGCTTGAGGTTTTATGCACCTATCCACTGGCTCTGCCTTCGGATTCTGGCCGTAGCGGCTACGGCTGCGGCCTGCCCGCGCTGACTGCGCGTAAGACCGCCGACGTCAGCTCTTGCCTGGGCGCAGGCGTAACGGACGCTGCGACCTGGTTGGCGCATTTTCAACAACAGGGCAGCCAGCCGGCCAGCCAATGCTCGCTAAGCAGCACAGATCCTTCGCAGTTCGCCGCCAGTTTGCAGGCGCATGAAGGGCTGGGTGCTGAACTCAACAGCGCACCCAACCAAGTGCAGGTGAGCAACTGGGATCAAGCCGCTCCCCTCGCCGCTCCGGTGCAAGGCTTGTTTTACGACATCCACCAAACCGGCTCGTTGAGTGCAGCGCAAAAAGACCAACGCGACTTTTTCGACGCAACCGGCCAGTGGCTGCCGGTGTTTCGTCTGGACCTGAATGACGCCTCGGGCAAGGTGTTCGGCTTCAATCTTCAGGACCAGCTTTACGTGGGCTATAGCGTGGTCGCGCGGATGAATGCGCGCTACGCCGACACGCGTTCCGAATGCCCCGGGGCAAAACCGGCTTACTACTGCAATGGCGTGCTGTTTCGCTTCAATCGTGCGACCACGGCGTTTCACGCCTGGGACCCCAGCCCCACTTCCCATCGCAACAACGGGGTGTCGTTCTCGTACGCGCGAAGCGATATCAAAATAGACCGAGTTGCAGCTCCCTACGGGTTCACATTCAAAGAGTGGGCCGCACCTGCTGTCTACCCCGCTACCCTGCGCTGTGCCTACCCATACAATGCCGGCACCAGCTCCATGAATGACACCTGCACCGGGCATGGACAATGCGAAGCGCTGGGTATCGTCAGCGTCGATTTGTGGACGCGCAGATACCTGAGCACGCCCACCGCGGGTTGCGCTTTCGGGCCGGGTGTCGCGCAGTTTCAGTTGAACAGCGCAGTGCGTCAAAAGGTGCCGAGCAATACGTCGTGGAACGAAATCATGATTGCTCCATGGCCAGACGGAATCCCGGGGCAGTTGCCCCTGGAATCCCTCTACTACCAGACAGAAGCAGCACGTCCGCAGGCCCAGTTCATTCAAAACGACTATTTCACGGGAACGCAACGCTTTCTGCCCATCGTGCGGATGGACCTGACGGCGCCAAACGGCGCGATGTTCAGCTATGCCCCTGCAGATCAGCTCGCTCCGGGAAGCCCCGCAACGCGCTCATTTCGCGGTTTTTATGAGGAATCGCAATGACTAGTCTCGACTTTTAATCCTGCAGACACCCAGCGAAGCACTGACAGCGGCCCAGCAGACAGCTGCCCCCCGTTCAAGGACCATCACAGCAAGGAGCTCGTCATGAAACGCAGATTACGTACTCTGTTCCCGCCACTTGACCGCAGTTACCGGGTTGGTGACCTAAGTCCACTCTTGATTGGCGGAATGATCGAGCCGGTCGCAGGCGGAGATGGCGGCATCAACAGAGATGTATTGTGTCAATCGCTGACAGACCCGGTATGCCAGCCGTCGCTTCTACTAATTGGGATAGATCCTTGGTGGAGGATGCTTGAGGGCGACCATCTTGATGTTTATTGGGACACAGAGCTGATAGCTACCCATGACGTAGTGCCAGAAGACATTAATGAGCGGATTCTGCTCCCGGTGCCTGGCGAGCTCATCAAAGACGGCTGGGCCGAAAAGGTATTTTATCGGCTGACACGCGAGGTGACAGAGGCAGCCGAGGAATCTTCATCAAAACGCATCAAAGTCAAGCGCGAACTGCCCGGGGGGTTTGACCACACCCCTGCTTTGCCAGGCCACTCCGAACTGCGAGCACCTGAGCCACCTGCCGACATTGTCGAGAATGGCGTCGATCAACAGTGGGCGCGGGACGGCTTCACGCTGACTATCCAGACTTATCCGGGTCGTATGGCCCGCGACACCATCGGACTGGCATGGGGTGACGTCGTCGTCTCGCATGTGGTCAGCGAAGCTGAGGCTGACAGCAACGATCCTATCCAGATCCCCATTGATCAGACCATCATTCTCGCGGCAGGGGACAGCGAAAACCTGGTCGTGGACTACGAGGTGTATGACGAGGTGTATAACTTCGCCAAGCCTCGTTCAATGCAGACAAGCGTCTCGGTAGAAGCCGGAGCCTGGCGGCTGGACGCGCCGATTATTGGCGAAGGCTCCCCTACCATTGACTTGGGGGATCTGGAAAGCCGCAACGTGATCGTACACATACTGGCGCGCGAGGATAACTTCACATGGGATGATGAAGTGGAGATGACCTGGCTCGGCACTGACAAAAACGGGGAACAACTGACGTTCAATGCATCCTTCATCATCGACAGCCTTCCGGAAATATACGACGTCGAAGTGCCCAATGCCGTAGTCCGTGCCACCCTGGGTGGTTCGGGCCAGGCTACGTATGTTCTCAAAAAAGCGAACGGTGACCCTTGGTTGTCTTCCAAACGAGCCACGGTAAGGATTGTCGGCGAAGCACCGCTTCCGGCGCCGAGCATCTTCGAGTTGATAGGCGACACGTTGGCGCCGGACCTGGAGCGGGCTCACGTTGAGATTCCGGATTACGGAATGGAGGCCGGCGACTTCATCGTGCTGAGCTGGCTTGGCACTAAAGCGAACGGTTCGATTTACCTGCACGAAGACACCCATAACGTCACCGGCAATGAGGCTGGCGCCCACGAGAGCCTGTATATCCCCGTCATGGGCGAACACATCAGCATCCTCAAGAACGGGACACTTGATGTCAGCTATAACGTGAGCAACGACGCCTGGCTGACGGCCAGTACACGGCGTTCGGAGCATCTGCTGGTCAAGGTCGGTGAACGCTATGCGCAACTTCCCGCCCCCTCGATCGTTGAGGCTCCGGACGCGGTGCTGGATCCCAAACTGCACCCTGATAGCGCCACGCTTCGTGTTGGGTACGACGGCACCGAGCCCGGCGACCTGCTGACCTGGTACTGGCAAGGCATCTCCGAAGAAGGCAGTGGCACCGACTCGTTTCCCATCACGACAGGCTCAGCGGGCGACACGCTGGACTTCACCATTGCGAGGTCTCTGATCGAGCCCAATATCAATAACGAGGTGCAGGTCTTTTATACCCTCAAGTTGGGCAGTACCGGTGAGTATCAATATTCGGCTGTACTGGACCTGACCATCGGCAAACTGATCGGCGACCTGCCCCCGCCCACTGTGCAGCACGCCAGCGCCGGCGTGCTCGACCCGATGAAAGCGCTGGATGGCGCCAAGGTGACGGTGAAATACGACAGCATGGAACAGCAAGACATCATCACGCTGGTCTGGCTGGGCAGCCCCAACGGAGGCACGCCTCCGGACAAGGAAGCGGACGGCAGCGACATTGGTGAAATCGTGTTCACCGTACCGCCAAAAGTCATCGGTGCAAACATCGGCCGCGAAGTGTTCGTTTGGTACCGCGTCAAGCGCTACACGGCTGAAAAACAATCGGATGCCTTGCCCCTGTCCGTTAAGTTCGATGAACATGGCAACGACCTGCCCCACCCCGCCATTACCCAGGCCGACAGCCAGGCGATGACGCTGAACCTGGCGACGTTCACTGGCAACGCGACCGTCACAGTGGCCAAATGGCCTTTCAGCGAGACGGGGCAGCGAGTCTGGCTAAGGCTTGAGGGTGAAAACAGCACCGGGGGCTTCTACTCGATCCCGCTTCTGGAGGGCGCTGAACTGACCAGCAATCAGGCCCTGATCGGCTTGTCCGAACCGGCGTCACGCAACGAACTCGAAAAGCTGGGCCAGGACACTCGCCTCATTGTGATCTGTAATGTGGCCTTTGATGGCGTCGACAGTGAAAGCGTAGCGGTGGCGTTTCCAGAGGCCGTTTACGATTTCAAGCTGCACTATGACTGGCTGACGCCTGTGATCGTCAATGTCAGAGATCTCGACGGTGAGGTCGAGAATGACGAAACGACCTATTATTCTAAGGTCACGGCCAGCGGGACTTCGACCGTATTGGCCGAGCTCGAGATTCTTGATGGCGCAAGCTCCATGAACACGACGCGCGCGAGCGAGGCCGGAAACTGGACAATAGAGCTCCCCCGTCTGCAGGCGAAATCGTATAGCCTCACGGCTAAAGCGCTGGACGACAGTAGCCTGGTGTCGCAACCACGTACCTTCAAAGTGCTCCCGAACCTCACCCCCACCATCGAGCGGGTTCAAGACTCACGGGGTCCGGTGAGCAATGGTGGCACCACCGTCGATGTCGCGTTGACGGTGTCAGGACAAGCGAGTCCAGACGAGCAAGTGGAACTGTTCGACAACGACGTATCAAAGGGCAAGCTGCACACTGATGGAGACGGCATGTGGACGGTGACCCTGTCGCCGCTCAGCATTGGATCGCATGAATTCAGGGCCAAGGCGCGTTACGGCACGGAGCCTCAGTCGGAACTGTGGAAAATCGAAATCGAGACGGCCATGGCCCCTACCATTGCCAGCGTGACCGACTCCACAAACGCAGAAATCCCGCCAGACGGTTTCACGGTCGACGTCAATGTCGTATTAAGTGGCAGCGCCAATGCCACTTTCCAAGTGAAGATATCTGAGGGTGATCGCCCACTTGGCACATCTACCGCGACGCAGGCATCGACCTGGAGTTTGCCGGTGGAAAGCCTGAGCCTGGGCAGGCACGTTATGAAAGCCCGGGCCTGTTACGGTGAGAACCTGGAGTCGGACGAGCGCGGCTTTACGGTCACGGCTGATGTGACCCCTTCGATTACCCGCGTGGTTGACCCTGCTGGCAACCCGGTACCACCCACTCAATCGACCTTTGCCAACACGGTCACGGCCTCGGGTCAGGCATCCATTGGGCAGCGGGTGGAAATCTTCGATGGGGCCACCTCCAAAGGGACGGCGACTGTCGATGGTAACGGCAGCTGGGGGCGAGAAGTCAGCGCGCTGGCCACTGGTAACCACACGTTTAAAGCCAAAGCATTGTATGGCGCCGGGAGAGAGTCGACGTCGTGGAGCATCAACGTCCTGCAGGCTACGGAGCCTCAGATCACCAGCGTCAGGGATTCAAAAGCCGAGGTGCCGCAAAATGGCACCACGGTAGACACCACGGTTGCCGTAACGGGCACGGCGGCGCCCAGCCAGCAGGTAGAAGTGCTCGATGGCAACACATCCAAAGGCAGTCCGGCTGTAACTGCTGCGGGCACGTGGAGTTTGAGCGTTACCAGATTGGGCCTGGGCGGACACTCCGTTAAAGCCAGGGCGCTTTACGGGGAAAAGCCTGAGTCGAATGCTCGAAGCTTTACGGTGAAGTCACCGGTGCCGGATTTCGTGTTGGATACCTCAACAATCACTTTATCCGGTTGGCTGTATGTCCCGTCTGACCGCCCAGATGTATTACCCATCGCTTGGCCGGGAGGTACTTCGTCGACAAGAACCCCTACGAATGGCGTACCGCCGTACAGCTATTCATCAAGCGATACCTCTCGCGTAAGGGTTGACAATAACGGCACCGTATTCGCTCGTTACAACGGAACCGCAAATATCATCGTAAGTGATTCAGCGGGGAGGTCTAGGAGTTATCCGGTGCGGGTGACAGGTGTGGAGGTAGCCCGCAGCTTTGGATATAACCGATACCCGTGGGGGAAAGCCGATGCGGAGGCTGCGGGCTACCGGATCCCCAACCTGGCTGAACTGGCTGCTATAAATGCGATGTATGGCGGTAACTGGCCGCAGGGCAATGACTTCTATTGGTCAAGCGAAGGCCGCGGTCTTTTTGATCAATGGGTGAGAAACATCGTCACCGGAGTGCTCGGATCCGCCACGGGTACGGTGGTGCCCTTCTCATCTTGCATCGTCGTGGGTCTGAGACTGAGTTGAGCAGGTTCCATTGCTGTAAACAGCGGCCAAACGCCAATGGCGTTTGGCCGCTGCACCAAGCTGGCTTAAGACCGAGCACCTGCGTCCACTTTGTCCCCTAGCCAATGAGAATCAACAAGCAGGCGCATGACTCGTTTACCAGCTATACCGCACCCCAACATTCGCCCCAAACGGCTGCTCGATGTTCTCGCCATTCGAATAATCGAAATCAGCATGCAGTTGCAGGCTGTCTGACATCGCCACTGCCACACCAGCTCCCAGCTCTCCACGCGAACCGGACAGGTCGTTGTTGAACACGTTGTTGTTGACCTGGACTTCGTTGTTTTTGGCAAACTCCTGAGCCGCTGCCACGCGCAGATAGGGCTGCACAATGCTGCCGTTATCCAACGCGAAGTTGCGCCCCGTCGTGACGCCCACTTTGCCCAACAGGGAACGCGTCCGATCACCTTCTGCCTGCATGCCGTTGTTCAGACCGTAATCCTTGCCACTGATCACGACACCCGACACTTGGGCGAACGGTTCCACGAAATACCCGTCGTCCAGCTTGATGTGCCGCCCGAATTCAAGCGATGCGCCCACACCCTGGGTGGTGTAATCACCTTTGGCACGCGCCCCGTCGCTCATGCTGACCTTTGAATCGTTACGGAAACGGTTGGCCTTGAGTACACCGTCAAAGTAGTAGCCGCTGTCCTGGTCCATCCAGGTGGTGTACGCACCGACATAGGTGCTCTTTACGGTACCGGAGGTGCCTCGGTCCAGGTTCAGATCAGACTTGCTGTAGCCCGCCAGAACGCCGACCAGCCATTGGCCGTCGCCGATCGGCAACGGCGCATCGGCACCCAGGGAAACACCCTGCTGATTCTGTTGATAACCCACGCCGGAAGCATCGGAGACGTTGTATTTGTTGCCGTACGTACGGACCCATCCGCCGGCTTTGCCGCCGTTGAATCGCAGCTCGCCCATGCGGCTGCGCAACGAGGTCAGCTCGCCATACCAGACGGTGGGTGCGGTGTTGAACAGCGCCAGTACCGAGCGCGCGCCAGGGGTAACCGTCGTCGGGCGTGACGGATCGAGGAGCCAGTCGGTGCCGCCCATGCCGTCGCCGGCGGAAGTTAGCTCGTAGGAATAGGTCCCGACGTCAACGGCGCGGCCGTCTGCCAGTGCAAAGGCAGCGTTGCCACCGGCGCTGTGCACCAGCGTCAAAGGGCCAGGGGAGACAGGGTCCACGCCCGAACCCGCGACACGCAAGGTATGACTGCCCGTTGCAGAACCGGTGATGTTCAGCATGTCGTGCTGATTGGTGGCGTAATCGGCATCCATCACGAAGGTGCCGGTGCCGGAAAGGCTGCCGACATTCAGCTGAAAGAATTCATTTGCAGCGCCAAACCTGACCTCGCCCGTGTCCATCACCAGCGAGTTGATGGTATTGGAGGCGACCAGGTTCCAGACCGAGGGATCGCCAACGGTCAACCTGTCGACGTTTATCAGGTTGCCGGTAAACACAGAGTCGTTCTGCAGGGACACGACACCGGCACCGTCGGAGGTGATATCCCCGGTCATCTGGCTAGCCGACAGGTTGACGGTGCTGCCGCCAATCACGTTGCCGTTCAGCGCTGAGCCTTGCTGCAGAAGGACCCTGCCCGAGCCGTCGGCCATCGCGATATCACCGGTCATTGAGCTGCCGCTGAGGCTGACTTCGTTGGCGCCGGTGACGTTGCCTTCCAGCAGCGAACGATTACTCAGGGACACAGCTCCGGCTGCGTCGGCGGTGGTGATATCACCGGTCATCGAACTGCGGTCAAGGCTGATCCGATTGGCGCCATTGACGTTACCCTTCAACACCGCGCCGTTGTTCAAGAAAACGACGCCCAGCGCATCAGTCGGTGTGATGTTGCCGGTCATCGAACTGCCATCGAGGGTGACTTCGTTGGCTCCGGCGACATTGCCTTCCAGCACCGAACCATGGTTAAGCGACACGATCCCTGCTGCACTGGCAGTGGTAATGTCGCCAATCATCGAGCTGGCATCAAGCGTGACGTTGTTGGAGCCAATCACACTGCCGTCCAGCATGGCATCGTTGCCCAGGTTCACAATGCCCGCCGCGTCGGCAGTCGTGATGTTGCCCGTCATTGAGCTGGCATCAAGCCTGACATCGTTGGCGCCACTGACGTTGCCAGCCAGCACCGAACCATTTTGCAACAACACTATCCCCGCCGCGTCGGCAGTCGTGATGTCGCCCGTCATCGAGCTAGCGCCAAGGGTGATGTTGTTGACGCCCGTGACATCCCCAAAGAGCTGCGACTGGTTGCTTAATGACAGCGACCCGAAACCGCCATCGGCGACGACAAAGTCGCCGTTCATCACGGTCCCGCTCAGCATCACGTCGGCCGTGCTGCCCTGATCCACCTGGACGCTGCCCTCCAGCGTACTGCGAATGGCCTGCACATCTGCCGTGGAGTTGCCTCGCACCTCAAGGACGTTGCCGTTCCCGCCCTTAAGCACGGACCCGTTGGTAATCTGGATATCACCGTTGACCCTGACATCAACTTGAATGGCAGCGCCGTTGACGCCCTCCACCGTGGAATTGTCCAGATAAAGACGGTTGTCACCCACCCCGTTGGCGTCGCTTATGAGATAAACACCGTGTTCGGCGCCTCTGATGGTTGTGCCCGCCGTTGCCGTGACATCGCCACCGAAAATGTTCAGTCCGGCGCTGCCGGCGCCTGTGCCGGCCACACTCACGCCATTGAGCCGAAGCTGGCTGAGTCCCGTCACCTGGGCGCCCGCTTCCCCTCCCTGTATCGTGCCCCCCGATACAGCGACCGCTGACCCGCCAGTCTGGCCGATTGTGCGATTCACCGACAAACCAAGAAATTCGCCCGTGACATTGGTATCAACAACGGTCGCCGTGCTGTTGGTGACACTGATGCCGTCGTCCAGAGACCGTACGCTTGAGCGATCCAGGTTAAGCGCAGCGCCGCCGGTCAGCGAGATCGAATCGGTGACCGCGCTGGAACCGTTCAGCGTACTGCCTGCACCCATGACGGCGTAACTTGCGGAAGGCGTCGAGGCATCGATATCGAGCACTTCGCCGTTCTCAACGACCACCGCCATCGCAAATGGACTCATCAGCAAAAGTGGGAAAGCGTTTAGCAGAGAGGCACGGAACGGGCGTTCAGGCGGGAGGTGAGTAAAGGAATAATTGGCGAATCGACTTTTCATAGAGAGTTTCATGCAATAAGTCCATTTAAGTGAAAGGCCGGCCTGAATGGCCGATTATTTCAATGGCGTGAGACTGTATAGAGAGGGTTCTGAAAGCTATGCAGGACGATTCCACCTTTTTTGTAGGAATATTCCGACAGCAAATTCCGCCGCCGTGCGGGCGCCTATAAATAAAAAAAACGAACAATAAGGATTATTGTTCGTTTAAAGGAAGTGGCTATCACCAATCGTAATAACTCGATGGCTTGCTCGCGTCTAAGCGCATAAGGCCAAGAGGCAGCCGATGCGCGGTGGCCCCTTGGCTTGACCGGTTATTTCCTTGAGCGCATGCCGAGCAGGTTGCAGGTGGGGGCCCCTGGCCCGACTGTGGCCATGAACACCGTTACCTCATGCGGCTCCGAGGACACGTCGAACCCGTCAATTACTGCGGAGTACTGAATGCTGCCAGGGCCGTCGCGCGTCTCGATCAGTGGGGGCTCGTAGGGCAAGTAAACGACAAAACCATTGGCAGCTTCGTTTGCCGTAGGGATTTTCTGAAAGTCATACACAACATCCACGTTGTCTTTGTCGTTATGGCCCGCAAAATGGAACTTCAGGTTCTGATCAGCGAGCTTGAGCTCGCCACCGGGGACCCTGATTTCAGCCACCCAGCCCTGACCGCTGATTGCTCTCAATGAATTACAGTTGAGAAAGTCAGGAAAATCCGGGTCAAGATTCAAGAATTCCGCTTTAGGCAACGTCACTTGCTTGACTGACACTTCAACCGGCTGGTCCTCGGAAAATACTACGGCCTCGTTCACACTTGGATGGGCAATCGAGTAGCGCACCGGAAGAGCCTTGTTATTGCCAGCGGTGTCGATGATCGTCCACGGGATGGAAAACTGGACCTTGAAGTCCGCTGGCTCGTTCCCCGTAATCACGTAAGTTCCGCCTGCCACCGCTGGATCACCGGAGTCCGGCACCTCAACCCCACTCCAGTAAAGCTGCATGACGTCGTCAGCTTTGAAGTCGTCATAAATAATCACTGTCGCTGTTGCAGCCTGGCCAACGTCGTCAATAGTCAGAGTATTTGGGGTTTGGCTCACGGCCCCGAGCACCTCTACAACATCAAGATCCGGGTTGACGGGGTCCGGATCAACGGGATTGACCGGGCCTGGCGTGCGTAAATCGACGTTCACAGGGACGGTCGTCCCCTCGGGATAGGTCAGATCGCCTCGCTTGATCACATAGGTTACATCGACCGTTTTTTCATCTTTATTGCCGTTGAATAAGGTAGCGTAAGGCACCGTCACCAATGAGGGGCCCGTGCTGGCAATGGGCGCAGCGGTTACAGGAAGCCCGTCCCAGGTCACAACGGCCATATCGCCAGCCACGAAGTTCGTGTACGCCTCGATCTGCACCTGTACACCCAGGTTCGCATCCGCCATGTCGATCAAATCATCCGTAGCCAATGGCACAGTCAGCGGCTTGAGATCTATCGGCGCAGCCGTAAGCACCACCCTTACCGGTTTGAATGCAGAGTCGGGGCCGGCGTTACCAACCCTGTCTTCCAGCTTGTAAAAGATCCACTTCTCGCCCTCTTCTGTACCCACTTGAGCCGTCGTCAGCTCAACCTCAACAGGGGCGGTGGTATCCGTTCTCGTCACTGTGTCTACCAAGGCGGCACTTTGAGGCGTTTTTCCGAAATAGACCCTCACCACGTCGCCAATTTTCTTGTCGTTGTACTCAGGGACGCTGATGACCACGCTGCCGTTGGCGTCCAGGTACTCTTTAGTTATCCCTTGCGACTCCACTTCAGACGGCAGCGTGACCAAGGGGCCCGCCTGGCCAAAGTTCGGAGCACCCTGGTCGATGAATATGGACTGCGGATCGGATGTGGTGGTGTTCCCGCCCAAGTTGACCACATACGTCAAGTTGTGAAGACCTGCAAGAAGCGTGGCCTCCGCTGGCAATGTCAACTGGATAGGGAAGGCGCCAGAGGCAATAGGTGTTGTAAAGGGGAACTGAGCTGGCCTCTGGCGAACGCCATCCCACATCAAGTAAACAAGCCCCTGACGGCCGGGGTCAGCTTCGATCTCAAATGCAGGAATCTCGATTTTAAGCACCTGCCCCTGATATTGATGAGCCAATTTGTTTTGCTGATCGTCTGCAGTATCCGCAAGGAGCGGGTTATCGGCATGCAATGTCGGAGCCGGCACCGTGAGGCGTAAAGCTTTTAGAAACTGCCGATGATCGTTCCGGGCTTTTTGTGCCTTGGATACCGTTTTAGTGGCGCCTATTACAGAGTTGTTCATGTTCCATCCTCCTTGAGTGGCCGTCAGTCCATTAGCCGGGTAATACCGTACCGACTTCGGCGCATCTGCCACATGACGTTGATTTCATTTGTTACCCACCGAAACGCCCTGCGATTCGACGGATCATTTGCAGCACCTTTTGAAAGACGGACCCTCCTGGCTCCGCCTCCAGTTCCTTTACCGCTGTGTCAGTGCACAGGTCATTACCGGGGCCGCACAGGTCCCCGCTTGGCATCGTGCGAGTGATCTTCACGAAGTCCACCTCCGAGCGCCCTGAAGCACCGTTGGCTTTGTGCAGGATGTACTGAGCCGTGGCAGAGCCGTCGTCCTCCATCGGCGCAATCAAGGTATCGAACGGAAGGACAATCAGGTCAAAGCCGTTGAGGGCTTCAGCGGCGGTAAGCGTCCTGGAGAAGGTGGCGGCGGCGCCCTCGATGGGGTGGCTACCGTTCAAGGACTTGCAGCCCTGCCAGGTCAGTTCGATACGGTCATCTGCAGAGAACTGAGGATCGCCCGCAACCCTCACCGTCACGCCTTCCCACAGTCTCGGCACTGCACAGCAATTGAGGTAGCCGTAAGGGTCAGCATCGGGAAACGAGGGTGCACTCAGGCCCTCGATGATGACGATATTCACGTTGACGTTGGTCACTCTGGCCAACTGCTGATTAACACCGTTGTCAGTACGATAGAAGACCGGCAAATCGGGGTTGAGCAGTTCGGGCTCGATCGCTTTCCAGGGGATCACGAACGGCACAGGCTGTGCGCTCACATCACCTGGCTGGACCGTGTATTCGGCAACAGGCGCCACTGAACTACCCCAGAAAACTTCCATCCGCTCGCCTGCCTTTGGCGCCTGATACAGCGCAACCGTGGCCACAGCATCAAGACCGTAATCCGCTGCGGTTAGCGTGTTTGCCAGATTGGACGCTTTCCCGCGGACTTCCAGTTTATCCAGCGTGACGTTTAACAGCGCTGGCGCATTAAGGTGGTCCTGCCCGGCGATAGTGAAATCCACCGGGGCAGTCACCGGACGGGGGGAAGGGGTCGGAAGTGCGCCGCGACGAATCCGGTAATCCACCTGCACTGTCAGCGGTCCGAGCCCTTTTGCAGTGAGCGTGGTCCAGGGTACGAACGCCCGCAGCGGGAAGCCATCTGGGTCGACGCTCGCCTCAGCCAGGTCCGTCCCATTCCAATCTATGACTACGAAATGGCTGGAATCGGCGTTGTCGTAAGTGTCAATTTCAACGGTAACACCGCCCTCTCCGTTCGCCCCTTCGCGGGCGTGCTCACGATCGATCAAACCGCGCGCCGAAATCGGAATGCGTGCCGGCTTGAGGTTTTCTGGGGGAGGCGTCAGATCAACCGTAATGACGGACAACTCCGAGCGTGGACTGGTATTACCCGCCAAATCTCGCAGGTAGTAATAAACGTAACGAACACCCTGCCCCGACTGGCGTATAACCGACTCATCGATCGTGATTAATCTATGGCTGTTGTTGATGTCTTCCTGAGAGAACTCCACCTCACCAATCGCCGGTTCGCCGTCGGGTGGAAGATTCGTGTCCGTCCAATAATAAGTTGCGACGTCCTTGACCGCAGGACCAAAGTAGGCGGGCAACGAGCACTCGAGCTTGGTCTCGCGGATCAGGTATTCATCGGTGATCACCCCTTGGAGTTCATCGGGGAAGCTGGCTTGGCCAGGTCTTTGCCCGGCGTCTGGGGGTGTAAGGTCGACGGTTATGGTCTTTTTCAATGACTCGGCCGAAGCGTTGCCTGCGACCGAGATTTTGTAGGACAGTTCGTGAACTCCGGACACCAGAGTTGGCGCGGGAAGCAGGACAGTCTTGTCCCCGGGAGTATCGGGATGCGGAAAATCAAAACGTGCAACCTCTTTGAAAGGCGCGCCAGCAAGTCGCCAGCCCAGGACGACAGTGTTGGTGCGCCCCGCGATGAACTCCCATGCTGGAATGATGACCTCAACATCGTCGTCCAGTGCGTCGCGTTGCAGCAGTCCACCCTCCACTTCGTTGCCTTGATCGTCCTTGATGATCGCTGGCACTCTCGGCAGCGCAAAATCCGCATCGAGGTGCCAGCGCCCTTTTGCAAAAAGGTTGTTCATGCGACTTCATCCTTGAGCCTGAAAGACGGACAGCCAAGCTCGCCTGGCGTTACTTCCCAAGTGCACTTTCAAGTGCAGGCGAATGCTTGATTGAGGTTTATTAGGCGCCGTTTTCCAGGATGCGGATACTGTCATTAGTGACAGGTTCGGCGACCACTTGTCGGTTCTGTATCACCCGACAAGGGGGTAAATTGGCGAGGGCTGTGTGTTCCATTCCATTGCGGACACAGCCCTACAGGTGTCAGCTCAGTTCAGGGTCTATCACCAGCACGACCTTGCCCGACACCTGATTGGTCGCCAGTTCCGCATAAGCCGCTTCGGCTTCGCTGATCGGGAAGCTGCGCGCCAGTTGCGGCTTCAAGCGGCCTTCAGTGAACAGCGGCATGACGTGCTGCCCCAGATCGCTTAGCAGGTCAGCCTTAAACTGGTCATCGCGGCTGCGCAGGGTCGAGCCGAGGATGTGAATGCGCTTGCCCAGCACCTGGGCGAAATCCAGTTCGGACTTGCGCCCGCCCATCAAACCAATCAGCACGAGGCGACCGTCCACACCCAGCACTTTCAGGTTCAGGGCAGCATAGTTCGCGCCGACCGGGTCGAGGATCACCTGGAACGGCGCGAAGTCGTTCAACGCATCGAGGTTTTCGGTGCGCAGGACACCGCCCTGTGCGCCGAGCGCTTCGCAATACGCCAGCCGCTCTGCCGAACCGACTGTCACCCACACCGGATTGCCGAAGGCTTTACAAAGCTGAATGGCAGCTGAACCAACGCCACTTGCACCGGCGTGCAGCAACACTTTTTCGCCGGGCTTGAGGCCGGCCAGTTGGAACAGGTTCAGCCAAGCGGTGGCATAGACTTCAGGAATGCCCGCCGCTTCGTGCAGTGAAATGCCCTCGGGCACCGGCAGTACATGCCGTGCGTCGACAACCAGCTCTTCAGCCATTGCACCGCCTGCAACCAGCGCGCACACGCGGTCGCCGACCTCCCAGGCAGTGCCCGGCCCCACTTCGGCGATTACCCCTGAGCACTCCATTCCGAGGATTTCCGTGACACCCGGCGGCGGCGGGTAATGCCCCGAACGTTGCAGCAAATCGGCACGATTGAGTCCGGCTGCGGCCACCTTGATGCGGACTTGTCCTACATCCAGCGTCGGCGAGGGTTGTTCAACCCATTCCACCCGACCTTCAACGCCTTGCAATGCTTTCACGGTGCCTCCATAGTGAGTCTTGACTGAGCCCGATGTGCCTCACGGCCATTGGGCTTTTTGCATTATGCGACCGTGTTCTGACCGAACCGGCGACCTCCAAAGACGGCCTAATATGCGTTATCAATTGTCCCCGCGTCGAATCAGCATGAAGCATTTTTTACCCAGCACTACCCTTGCACTCCTCATTGGCCTGACAGTTCTGCCAATGTCGGCCAGTTCGTTTGCCGCCAACAGCTGGGACAATCTTCAACCTGATCGCGATGAAGTCATCGCCAGTCTGAATGTCGTGGAGCTGCTCAAGCGCCACCACTACAGCAAGCCGCCGCTGGACGACAAGCGCTCCGAAATCATCTATCAGAGCTACCTGAAACTCCTCGATCCTGCGCGCAGCTATTTTCTCGCCAGCGACATCGCCGAGTTCGACAAGTGGCG
>Ga0265780_10003973_pt1 | contig 19237 bp, 10 predicted proteins | sample P1T30metagenome_FD_192432 | JGI IMG/M metagenome (GOLD analysis project Ga0265780, IMG submission 192432) | Plant litter microbial communities from East Loma Ridge, Irvine, California - P1 T30 | ecosystem: Environmental > Terrestrial > Plant litter > Unclassified | place: USA: California...
TTATTAAGACCACTCGAACGTAGCCACCGCTGATATTACTACCTGGTCCTTCGAAACCCCTGGGATACTATTTTTCGCAGTAATCTGGCTGGGCTTGACCTTCTTCATGTCTGAGACACCAGTGCTTCCAATAATGCCGAAGGCAGAGGTGGCAGGGTGGCATACTCGACGAAATATAACAAGCGCTGGCAATCTACTTCGGAAATGGAAGTCACTCATACTCTGCATTGCTACACTCGGCCTGTTCTATCATACAATGTTATCTTCAAGAACTATCGCGGCACTTGCTACAACTCTCTCTCTTACATCTGCCCTTCCTTTACCGACCGGCGGCGAAAGTGCTACTCTTCAACAATGGCAAGCTAGCGGTTCAGACAATAGCGCTGCACACTGGCTTCACGAGCTTCTTGATGCTGTGGCGACGATGCAAGAACCGAATTACTGGACTGGATTCAACTGGAAATCAATACAGTGGATATCAGCATTCTTGAACACGCAACTCAGCGCCACCGACAGATCTCTCACCGAAATTCTTGTCGAAAATGATGGCAAACTACCCGACTCCTCCATATCTCGGTCGACAATAGACAGCGAAATCTCAAAGTATTACACTGAAATCCGCTCTTTCCACGATGGCGAGGATACGCAACAGATCTTTGGAGCGGCTTACGACGATGCACAATGGGTTGTCTTGGAGTGGATGGAAGCGATCAAGTTCATGAACGAATACGATGCATACACCAACGGTAGCCGGAGCCTGGACGATGTTCGCAAGTACGCCCATCGCGCCCACGTCTTTTACAACCTGGTGCAGAACCAGTTCGACACTTCCACTTGCGGTGGCGGCATCACCTGGAACCCAGCCCTAGAGCCGTACAAGAACGCAATCACAAACGAACTCTTCATGGCGAGCTCCATCGCAATGTACCTCTACTTCCCAGGAGACTACAACACCGACCCCTACCCAACAGCCAACTACTCCTCCGAAACAAACACCACCCTGCCCTCTCTTCCCTTCATGCAACCACACGACCCTCTCTTCCTCGACAACGCAATCCAAGAATACGCCTGGTTCAAGACGCAAAACTTCACAAACGCCCAAGGCCTCATCGTCGACGGCTTCCACATCTCCCACGGCCAGACAACCTGCGACCAGCGCAACGAGATGGTCTACTCCTACAACCAAGGCGTCATTCTCTCCGGTCTACGCGGCCTCTGGGAAGCAACCGCAGACCCTTCCTACCTCGCAGACGGCTACGCCCTCATTGCAACCGTCATCAACGCCACCGGCTGGAACGCCCCGGACGCCAGGCAAGCGAGCCAGTGGGCCGGTCTAGGCCGCAACGGTGTGATGGAAGACTACTGCGACGCGGCGGGGACTTGCTCGCAGGACGCGCAAATTTTCAAGGGCATCTACTTCCATCACCTCGATCTCTTCTGCGAGCCTTTGCCCACGGTCACCCCTCGCGTGCAGGGCCTGACGAATCTGGCGGATGCAGACTTGGCTGCGGCGCACTCGGACCATTGCGAGGGTTACGCCGCGTGGGTCACGCATAATGCTGAAGCGGCTCTTAGCACTCGCGATCAGTATAATGTTGTTGGCGGCTGGTGGGGCGAGAAGCAGAACAACAACGGTGATGGCTCGCAGAGCGCGACTCTAGATATGGCCGTTCCGCTTTTGCCTGGTAGTGAGGATGTCATCAACGACCCTGCGCTCCTCAACCAGGAGCCTTGGACTTGTGGCAGACATTGTCGCGAGTACGCTGTGGGCGGCGGTGCTACAAGCCTGCCTGACGCGAAACTGCAAAAGCGTCAGGAAGAAGCGAGACCGAGCCATACAGTGGAGACACAGGGCAGTGGGGTGGGAGTTGTGAGGGCTGCGAGCGATTTTACGAGGAGGAGACTTGAGAGGACGGGATGATGTTGATGCCTATCAAGATGGATGCGACGACTTACTGGTCGAAAATATGACTTACGAACAATATATGGATGGAAACTCGCATTGGCGAATGATATAGATTAATGAATGGTATTGGAAAGGATTCTTAATTCACACCTACAGTATGTTTTCGAGAATTGATAACTCGTGCTCTGGCCGCGGAGCCATGGTGACACTGTTGATTGTAGAGCGAAATATATAGCTACCTAGTTACTGCCAACGGGATACATTGGCGCTTTTGGATAAAAGTCGTATGTATGTAGAAAGAAAGCAAAGACAGGTGTATAATTAAGCTTGGATGGCAGAGTTTCTTTTTTCTCAACATCGTCGCCATTGAAGAACTTATTCATGATACATATTTACTAATGTCACTCGATATATCGTCGTGTCCGGAAATAAGTGTTACACCATAGGCTTGTGTTCTCCATGTTAGTCTACACTAGAAGGTGATCAAACTAGGGACTTAAGACAGCACTATAGACAATATACTTCCTTCGATCAGAGAGGAGCGGCTTCGACATCATCTTCATCTATCGATAGTTACAAGCTGTCCATGCGACTTTGACTTTTCGATAATCAATCCCAATCCGTCCTGGTCCGTGAAGCCGGAAAGCCGCCATTTTCTCTTGGGCTCTTCTTGACTCTTGACTCTACGCCCCGCGCTTCCACTTTCAGTCCATCCTTCATCTCAACATGAATGCCAACCAAACCCTAAAGCTGAAGGCGTAATGCTCTAGTTCCTCTGACTGAAGGATACATTTCTCACTACAAGATAAGTGTTAGCAGACATCTCTCTCTCTCCCGCTCTGAAACATCCATCTCCCTTACTCGCGCCATCACTCTCCACCCCCTGTCGCCTTGTCGCTCGCTAAAATCCTGTTTACGCTAAATTGCCCAGACTGGAGATTGTTCTGCGCCTGCGTCATCGTATACCGATGATATCAATCGTTTTCGCCCGACTATAAGTCTCCCAAAGACAGCGATCGTCTGTCTTGGACGGGACAGCCAACTCACACCTCGCCATCCGCAGCCATGAGGACTTCCCCATTCCTCTTCGCCACCTGGGCCTGTTGGATCCCATCACTTCTCGCAAAAACACCAGTAGCGCCGACATCACCCAAGCGCGGCCTCTGCTACGTCCAAGGCGAAGACCCAGCAGACGACCGCACCTGGGATGGGGCAGAATCAGGCCTGACCTGGTACTACAACTACCAAGCAAACCCGACCCAAGGCATCGACGACAAGCTGCAATTCGTCCCCATGCTCTGGGACCAAACGTCCGCCGGCGACAGCCCAGGTAGCTTCTACAACACCGTCAAGCGCCTGATCGACTCGGGCCGCGCCATTGAATTCGCCCTCGGCTTCAACGAGCCCGACGGCTGCAAAGACGGCGGCTCCTGCATCTCGCCCGAAGCCGCCGCCGAGGCCTGGATCAGCGAGATGGAGCCCCTGCGAAAAGACCTAGACGTCAAGCTTGGCGCGCCGGCCGTGACGGGCTCCCCGCGCGGTCTGCAGTGGCTGCAAGACTTCTACACGGCGTGCGACGGCGCCTGCAACACCGACTTCATGCCGGTGCACTGGTACGGGAACTTCGAGGGCTTCGCGTCCTGGATCGGGCAGATCAACGCCACGTACCAGAACATGAGCATGTGGGCGACGGAGATCGGGTTCGCGCACCAGGACCTCAACACCACGCAGGAGTTCTTCAACATGAGCGTTTCGTACCTGGACGATCTGGATTATGTCACGCATTACTCGTGGTTCGGAGCCTTCCGCTCGGACGTCAGTAATGTTGGAGCCAATGGCGCTCTGCTGACGAAGAACGGCGAGCTTACGGATATTGGAGCTTACTACATGGGAGGCGCCGCTGCTGGGAATGTGCCTTCTGGTGCTGCTAAAGTGGCAGTCTTTGCGGGTTGGTCGGTGGGGTTGGTCGCGAGCTTGTTTTGGAGTTTTGCGTGATTTTCTCCTTTGCCTGTTGGTGTGGATGGGCAAGCGATGTTTTCTGTTTTTGGATTTCCGTGGTGTTCATGCGTTGGGTTATCGGTCGTGATTTTTCTTCGAGGCATTAGCGAGGGTCGTTTTGAAGGCGTTGGTTTCGTGGAACTGTTTGAGACATGAGATGCACTGACGAGGTTTAGACACACGATCGATATAGATTCGACATACAATCGATATAGATGCTTAGATGATCTTAGAAATACATTCTGCCGTATCAATTCTGAGCTTGAGAATCGACCCACGGCGATCCTTTGTATACAACAAACACCGTTCAACGCCGGCGTAAAGCATACACTCGCGAAAGAAAGGATTCGTAAGGATTTCATTTCAAAGAGAGCATAAACTTCTAAGCGGCGGCGGTCACAACGTTGAAGCCTTTCCACCCATCAATCGTATCCCTGCATTGTTTTTCGTACATGTCGATGCCCATGATATAAGTCATCCCCTCCACCTTCTTACCAGGCACGTTGGCGGCATTCCACCAGCTCGACGTCTGGGGCAGCAGGGTCATGTTCTCGACGTCGGCGATGCCTTGCTTCCAAGCGCTCGCTGCTTCGGGTTGTGCTTCGATGGACTTGGCGTTTTGCTTCTCGAGCTCGGCGACCATGTCGACGGCTGTTTCCACTTGAGCTTCGATGATTGTGGTGCCGTTGGAGAGGGCGCAGGGGGATTGTGGGGAGTAGGACCTGGTTTGGGATGTTAGCTTTCAGGTTTCCAATGGCGAAATTGTGATCTCCATTAGAGAGTGAACACGACTACTTACATGAAGACGTTGGGGAAGCCGGCGATGGTCAGGCCGAGGTAAGTGGACACACCGTCTTTCCAGATGTCGCGCAGGTCGACGCCGTCTTTGTTCTTGAGGCCCATGTTGGTCAGGGAGCCGGTGAAACTGTCGAAGCCGGTCGCGAGGACGATGATGTCGAATTCTCGGAGCGTGCCGTCGTCCATACGCATGCCTGTCTCTTCAAAGGACTTGAGAGCCGTGTGCTTGAGGTCTACGAGCTCGACGTTGTCTTGGTTGAGAATGTCGTAGTAATCGTGTTCCAAGGGGAAGCGCTTGGTGCCGATGTAATACGGTGGCGGGTCGGGGGTCATGATCGCCTGTTTTTTCGGATCTGTGAGTCTTTGCTTGACCTTACTGGCCCAGAAGTCGTATACCATGCGGTTCGACTCAGGGTTCACGAGGTAGTCGTTGTATCCCAGCATCATGAACTGGAAGCCGCCGCGGGTCCAAATGTCTTCCCATAGTTTCTGGCGCTCTTCCGGCGTTGCCTCCTGGGTGGGTTTGCCGCAGTTCGTGGCAGGGAAACCGGCAAGGGACCGGCGTGAATTATCGAAGAGGGTAGGGTAGTACGCCTTCAAGCTGTGGGATTCTTCCTTGGACAAGTTGCGTTGGCCGATGGGGAGACAGTAGCTTGGGCGTCTGAGAAAAACGCTCAGCTGGCTCGCCACCTTTCCGATCTCTTGAGTGATCTGGACTGCGGTGGCTCCAGCGCCGATGAGACCGACCTTCTTGCCGGTGCAGTCGAGATCTTCGGGCCACGCACCGCTGTGTACGAGCTTGCCCTTGTAGGACTCCAGACCTGGGAAATCGGGCGTGTACTTGCGGTATAGCGCGCCGGTTCCCAAGAACAGATACTTGCACTCAGCAGAATGGCCACTGGCAGTCTTGACCGTCCATCTACCGGTCGCTTCGTTCCAGGAACAATCGATGACTTGTGCGTTGAAAGTCACGTCTTTGCGGAGATCCAGGACCTTTTCGACGTGGGAGAAGTACTCTCTCAATTCTTCGTGCCCGGAAAAGCGCTGCGAGAAGTTGAAGGTGTTGTAAACCTCGGGGATATTCAGCTGGTAAAAGGGAGCCTCCGAATCGACTCTCGCGCCTGGGTAACGGTTCCAGTACCAAGTGCCGCCGAAATCGCCGGCGCCTTCGAAGCATTTGACGCTCATGCCGAGCTTGCGGAATCGATGGATGGCTGTGATGCCAGAGAAACCAGCGCCAACGACGAGTACGTCACATTTTTGTGTTTCAGTCTGGGTGCCGTTCGCTTTGGGTTTCGTGTCAAGTGTCTCCGAAGCAGTATTCGGCAGTCGCTCGATGTTGCTGGTAGCCTTGAAGTCGCCATTGACCGCCTCAACGCCTGGAGCCACGTCGAGCATGTCGCCTTCCAGCGAAGACAGAGGGTCTGCGGTAGCCATATTTGTTGATGTGATAGTGTGAGGGTAGAGAGGCGATGAAACCTTGATAAGGAAGAGACATGATATAGCAGGAGGTGGTTACACACGTGCGTAATCAGTCCTCATGATGGACATGGGTCGTCTCTCGGCGCACGTTGTTCCCGTGCACAAAGTGGCCATGTTGATGATCTCCACAATACTGTTGTGGCGTGGGTGGGGAGGTGGAGTTCGGCAAAAAGGTCCTGGGCATTTTTGGAGATCCATAACATCTGCACTGAAAAGCATGTCAAGGTGATTATTTCGCCCACTCCTCTTGAGCTCTGAGCCATCATTTTACGAAGGGTGCAAAGAATCCCGTTGCTAGTTCGTGAAAACGAGCTGAAGCTGGAAGATCTCGCGTGATTGTAGGCAGTCAGGGTGAAGTAGCGGCGAGAAGCAGAGACCCATGAGACCCTGCGATCCCATACCATATTCGGACAACTGGAAGTCGTGCGGTGCGGGGCTCTTCACTTTTGCATCAGCCACCTGACTCGTGAAATAGGGACCGTGGTATTGGAAGAAAGGCGGTCGACGCGAAAGAACACAGGCGTGTATGCCTTTAAGCGAAAATTGCAAGGTTCCTATTCCACCGACACCATAATCGAGTTTCTAGGGGTTTTTGTGTATCAGCGTGGGCTTAGAAATACTGATACTGATACTGTACTTGGAGGATGTGGAAAGATCAAAGGCGTAGCGTAAGGTATTGTAGACCGAGGGCACTCGTATAACGGCCAAGATGCTCGTATGTCGGGAATAATACTTGCACAGTTGTACGCCGGAGATAAGTTCGAGCTCGATCAATTTATCATGCAACTTGGAAAATGGAATATTAGACTGAAGAGACAGATATACAACCTCTAGTGACGGCTTCGGAAAGTATCAATCGACTCTTCAATCTGTGTAATATTGATGAAGTTGTGAGTATTTCGACCGCCGGTGTGCTGGCGGGGGACCATCGTGGTTCACTGTGCACCCCTTAGCGCCGGACCTCCCGCGACCAATCAGAGCCGTTGAGCGCACGCAAGTGAATTGTTGCGAGACACAAATCGAACATAAGGTACATTAAATTATTACTAATCAAAGAGCTGATCGAAACAGACGCTAGCTTTACCGTAAGGCTGACATGACCACAACGCTTGAGCCAAAAGAACGCCGTCCTATTAGTTGCGATCCTCACCCGCACCATCACCCATTTCAACTCCAGGAGACCATCCGACCCGAAACACTCGCGCCTCACTTTGGAATAGCTTTGCCGATGCTAATCAGAGTCGACTCTTCCGTGCTGCCAATCTTGGCGCCAGCATCTGCAGCGCCGCTGGTGAGAGTCCCATCCAGAGAGTCTCCCAGGTCGCCGACAGGAGTGGTGACAGCACTCACACCAGCAGCATTGCCAACGTTCTTCGCGCCGTTGGCGATCTTGTCGAGCTGACGGCGGGTCTTGGGAATAGCCTGGCCGATACTGATCAGAGTCGACTCTTCCGCGCTGCCGATCTGAGCGCCGGCGTTCGCAGCGCCGCTGGTGAGAGACCCGTCCAGAGAGTCTCCGAGATCGCCGACAGGCGTGGTGACAGCACTCACACCGGCGGCGTCGCCGATGTCCTTCATGCCATTTGCGATCTTGTCGAGTTGGCGGCGGGTCTTGGGGATTTTAGGGACGGAGGCCGTGACCTTCGAAATTAGGCCCGCGGTGTTGTCTTCGGCAGCCTTGACCGCAAAGCCGACACCGTTGTCGGTGCTGGAGGCAATGGAGTTGAGGGCAGCACCTTCACCTGCAAGCTGGCGACGGTGCGGTGGTGGTGGTGGAGGGCCGCCCGGGCCAGCTGGTGTAGTGGAGCCAGTGGAGCCACCCTTGATGGAAGTGATCAGATTGGCGGTGTTATCTTCGGCAGCCTCAACTCCGTAGCCAATACCATTGTCGGTGCTTGAAAAGACGGAGTTGAGAGCAGCACCCTCGCCTGCGAGCTGGGGAAGGGGAGCAGCAAGAACCGTGGCGGAGAAGAGGAGGATGGCGGAAGCGATGAATGGAGTGAACTGCATGTTTGCTATGAGTTGAGGGTAGAAGTCGGCGATCGGGTAGTGCTGGGTTGGTGGAGTGTGGTATCGGACGGTCAAGACAAGGTGGCTTGAGGCAAGGTGAGGCTTCTTGCTACTGCTGGATCTGTTGATGTTGCTTGGAAGTACTGTTGCTATGCTGATGATATGATAGCTGTCGGGGCCCAGCCAGTCCTTTATGTATGCGTCGTTCGACAGTCGAAGCCTGTAGCGCTACAGGCTTCCTTCGTCGTCATGTCCGGACGACGAACGATGAGACCTGAAGGCGTCGTAAGTGTTCGACAACTTTTGCCAGCCACTGACGCCGCATGTGTACGCACAACGGTGATATCCTTCCATCACAGTTGGGAAACTGCTAAAGTGACGCCAGAGCATCGGCAAGTTCCTGTAGTGTTTCCTCAGCTGCAGAAGGCACTCGACTTCTCAGAAGAGAGCTCTCGCCAGCAACATTCAGTATTTGGAAGATCGCTCATCAATACCGATCCGTCTGACACGCACGTGTAGACCATGCTCTTGATCGATGTCCAAATGCTGATCGTGGAGATCACAACGTGCCGGTCCTTGGTATTGATCGGCACAACCTCAAGCATTGCCCAGAAAGTCTTGTAGTCGAAAGAAAAAGCTTGTCGTAAACCGTAGAAGTTGTTCGACCCTTAGGGCTTCACGGCGAGACAAGAACAAGGTATGGTAGGAGCTTGTAAGTGGCGGTCATGAGGCGTCGAGAGTTCTTACCACACGTGAGAAGTCGCCATCGGTTGTCTTTGTCCGTCCCATTGAAGGTTCAGCCCGCGTGGAGGAGTTCGTAGGCCAAGCAAGCCGAGCTTTTGACAAGCTTTTGATCGGCAATTTGACTTCCACGCAAGAAACATACTGGCGAGAGGAGAACGTATATCTCGAAGGTGTCAAGCTGTTCGTAGTTGAATGATGAAGCCACTTTGCAGCGTCTATGAAGCCCCATCAGACATGAATCCAAATGATCAGGTCGAGCCAGTATTTTGGTAGTCTGAGGGAGGCCATTGGCAGTAAAGGTGATGCCTCGGAAGGTTTGCTTTCGGATGATAGCGACGGCAGAGAAATCCGATTGGATCAACACCTTAACTATCCATGACATCGATCATCTCTTCTGACACTAGCACCGCACGAAACGCTGTCGAGGCAGTACTACTACCTCAAGAGTCCGCGTAGGCTTACCCCTACAGCACCGCTTAGAGACTTCAGGTGTGTAGACTTAAAAGCCTCGGTCCTTATCAGGCTGTGTCGAGGTGCGCAAGCACGCAACCTTACCAAGAGGCGTTTCCTGTCTGGGACCGCTCAGCCGCGGCCTCCCTTGCTCGGCTTCACTTGCACTGCTTCTTTCATGAACGACGCTTGTTGAACGGTAGTTCTCTCCTCCAGTAGTCGTCCATGATCGCGGACTCGTTGGTTCAGCAGTCATCGAGACTCCAGACTTGTTCCGGCTGTTCACTGTTCTTTGACCGTCACCAGGGCCCAGCTCAGATAAGATAGCTGTGCCGTCTGGAACGCGCTAATCTCGTTGCAGCAGCTGCATGTCTGACGGAAAAGTATAAGCAATAATAATCTGGAGATCGCGGCCACCCGTAACTCGCCTTTCCATAAAGAGACAATGCGCAAGTTTGCTTGCCCGACCCGAGGCAACAACCACAGCTGTCATGGCTGAGGTTCCAAGTTGGCAGTGCCGCATCTGCACGGAAAGGGCCGGGGATCGAGAAGTGATTCAGGTGAATTCCTCGAACGGCCAGTCGTTCGAAGCCAGTGCGAACATGCCACTCTGTGGCTGTCAGAAGCCTCGGCGATCTCGACAGCACGCAAGGAAGAAGAAGAAGAAGTCTCAAGCTTTCGAGACCTTGGCTGGTCGTGAAGTGGCTTTGCTAATGCTATCGCGCCGACGCTACTTGCTCGTTCCCTCGATGACTGATCACGGGGCCAGTTGCACGCGTGTCCGACCTCCACGTCAGTGGCTACAGCACCAAATCCCATGACAGCACCGCATTTCGTCCCAGAACACACACTAGGGCTCTCACTTACTTAGGAAATCGCTCAATAGCCTCCTGGGCCAAGACAGGTAACTGGTGAAAATCACCAAAGTCAGAACAAACATCCCGGCCAAAGTCGCACCAAATTTCCAGAGGCCGGGTAAAGGAACACTCAGCCCTCGGATGTTCATGCCAAAGAGACCGGTGACAAACGTCAGTGGAGCGTAGAAGAAAGCGAGCAGCGTCAATGTGTTAGTGCGAGCCGCTTGCGCTGTACGTTTTCTCCGCCTCATCCGCTGCACGCGTCAACAAGTCTTTGACAGCTCGTGCTTGCATCTTGCTAACCGACGCTTTCGCGGCTGCGTCTTGCATTTTTTTGATACTGACAGAACCCAAGAGAAGATGATAGCTGTCCATGAGGAATCGGTGGAGGTCGTTCGCCTGGTATTCTATGGCTGTCAGCCGCGCAATTGGCGAATAGAACGCGAGGTCGTCCATGGCATCAAGCCCGTCATCCTGGAAAGACTCGTAGAATTGTTTGACGTGGCTAGGTGCGTGCTTGCCAGTTTCGGCGGCCACTGTCGTAAGTTCAGAAATGACCTCTCGAAAGGCTAGCAGTAGATCGTTCGCATTCGTGTGGTCCAAGTCCGGATTGCGAAGCTCCTGGAAACTCAAGGTTTTGATCTCCTGGTCGATGATAGCGAAATTGGTCTGATGAAGAGATGCGGAAATGAGATGCAACATTTCACCGCGATTGATCGCAAACTCTCCAACATACTTGTCGTTGAACAGGATCTGGAGTTGCTAGTTGTGGCGGAATACGCTGTGCAAGGCCTGACAAAGGCTGTAGACTTTTCTGTCCAGCAGCTGTGGCAAGATCATGCCGCGACTACTAGGAAATTGTAGTCGCAGTCTTGGCTTGGGACGTGCACTTTGCAGGAGTGCTCTGGTATCTGTTCCTTCGCCGTCCAGCACGTCCGTTGCGGTCGAAAAGGGCGGTGGGTCGACGAGGAAAAGGTCTAACAAACTGTAAGCTAACGATCAAAATAGTGAATTGACGGCCATACATAGATTGACGTCAATTCGGCAGTACGAGATCCGCGTACTGGAAGACAGCGAGTGAAGCGGATCAGTGGGAACCCAGTACCGGCGACGGCACGGTGAGCGCCCAGGATCAGTATTTAGTAGATCCATTGTTGTCTGCTGACGCTTCAGATGTTGGTGCTCGAAGACACCGTCCATATGGTGGTGCTTGGAAGCACTCTACGTGGCTCCTCGTTCCAGACTCTGGGAAAATAAAGTGCTCCAAGGATCTTCACCTTGTGGATTGGCACCATACTGGGAGAAGAATTGTGGCTCAATTTTCCATTTGACTCCAATGGCACCGATCCAGTCCCAACTTATGTTTTCGACAATGCAGACTGCCTTGCGAGAAGTAGCAGCGTCCCTCGAGGCTAGAGCTAAAACCTCGTCTAAGTCGTGGGTCTCCTGAGAGGTGCCGTTGAGCCACAATGCAACAGGTTTCGTCTCGTGAGGTGTACGAGCTTCTAGCATATTCTCCGAGCTGCCGCATGCGAGAGCGGTCGTTCGAACAAGCTCGATGTAGTCGTGTGCGCCTGGGATGTGGTTCATCTCACTTGCTTTAGTAGGATGGTGTGATGGTGATGTTTCTCCTGCGTTCGGCTTGCGTACGAGACTAGTTGATTCATATACCTGACGACGGACGGTATCGGCCGGACAGAAACTATCAGCTTAGGAGGGCGAGTTGTTTGTAGCTGAGACGACAACTTGCTGATTCTTTGGTATTCTTTACAGCGTTTAGGCGCGGTTTGCAACTGCAGTCAACCGTGTCTCCTGCGACAAAGGGGCGACATGGCTCCTTGTTTGCAGCCTACTCATCTGCACTCACATTCGCTGACGTTGTTCCAATCCATATTGTCGACGTCGTGGTGTTAGCCGGGAGCCAGGAGGCAGGCGAACGCTGACATGTCTCCTGACTAAAGTCATCGTGAAATGCTAAAAGGTCGCCCCATCTTTTGAATAATCTAGAACATCGCACTATGAGGCGAAGCGTGTGGTAGCTGCCTAGGGTTGCGCTTATTATAAATGTCGTGATGTGGTGCTAAAGAAGATGGCATGAGCAGTGTAGGCGACCGATCGTTTCGTTCTCGTAGATTACGAGCTCCGATAAAAGTATGGCTAGTACCTACAGCACCTTAGCTAGCATATCGACCCACAACACAAATACCGCCGTCTAAAACATACGAAAAAAATTTGTACACGCATACTCACTCCCCTCTCTTCCTCGCCAAACTCAGCCCTTCAGATCACCCTTCATATCACCCTTCAAACCACCCTCTGACCCCTTCGCAATCCGATAGCCGAAACTGACAGCCACGGCAACCACGAGGGCGAAACAGAGCACAGAAGGACCCCACTTGTCGTGATAGCTGACTGCCACGCGCCTCTTGATCTTGTCAACGCGCCACAAGTAAATTCCCATGGAGTAAAGGAGTGCCAGGCACGCCACGAAAGTGAACGCCCACGCCGAAGCAAGGGAAACGCTGTCGCCGAAGTTGAGGAGCGTCGCTGCGATGGAGCCGAGGATGATTGAGAACTCGAGCTGGGAATTAATTGTTAGTCTGTGGTTGTTCTTCGATAGTGAGGGAGGGAGACGGATAAAACTTACCCAAGACAGGAATGTACGTTCTGCTGCAAAGGAGACCTTTGGCTCGACACGCACGGGCACGTGAATCTTCTTGCCTTTGGGCGCTTTGAAGCGCTTTTCGCTCACTTGGTTGGCGTTGGGCAGGCCAAGGCCACCTTCTCGTGCAGGAATCTCGGTGGGTTTGGGGACTGGCTTGGCTGCGGAGAGGGCGTACAGAAGCTTGTCGCCGGCAGTGCTGGCATAGTGTTGTGCGAGCTTCCAACGGTAGTGCCAGCCGCCGATACGCTTTGCTTCTTCGAGATCGTCGTCTTCGTCGTCCGAATCGTAGAGCGGGTAGTCTTCGTCGGGGTTGGCGGGAGAGCGGTGTGCCAGACGCTCTTCCTCGTCCATGACATTGGGGTCTGTGCCGTTGGCGTAGCTCATCCGGCGCTCCTCTTCGTGCTGCTCAAGTGCATCGCGGGCGGCGCGGAGACGGCGTGTGTTTTCATCGTCGTCGTTCACGGCGTGACCATTTGATGGTTCGACGTCGAGTTCATCTTCCGAGTCGTCATCGTCCAAAGCAGCGCTGGTACTTGCATCAGTGCTGTGACCAGGACGCTCGATACCGAAACGGTGGGTGACCGGCTTGCGGATGTCAACATCCATCTGTGGCATCCAGAATGGCAACAGGTTGATGCGATCAGGGAACATGGACGCGCATCCGTGGATGAACTTGGAAAACTTGGGCACAGCCTCGACCAGGTGAGAGGCGGTCAGCTCGCGAATCCAGGCAGGAGGGTCTTGACCAGCAGCAGTCTGAAGCTTGACCTCAAGCACGCCGTACGGGAAGTGCTCAACATCACCCTTGGGAAGCTGGCTGAAAGGCCAATCAACACCAATATCCATCCGGCGCCAATTGTCACCACAGCGTCTCTTTCCGTCGAGGTTGTCCTCGCGCGTCATAGTGAGCTCCGTGTCAAGCGAAATACGCACGCGGGCGTCTCCTGGCAGTTGGAAGGCGGTACGGTTGTAGAACGAACGACAAACCGGAACCAGCTTACGATCAATCATGCGGAACTGGATCTCCTTTGCCAGCTGCTCGAGATCGTCAATCTCCTTCTTGCTCTTCTTGCCCTCCCTGCGCGCCTTCTCAAACACCTGCTCAGTGGTCATGTCACCACGCAAGAAAGCGTTGACGTTCTTCTCTTTCAATGAAAAGCGGGCCTTGACTGACTTCTCGCCGGTCCAGTCTTCACGGTGAGTCTTGCGTTCCAGGAATATAGTGTCGGTTTCCATGCCACCATACCAACGCAGACGGTGGGCCTCAGCTCCTTCGGTCTTCTTCAGACGGCCCTCGTACAGCTCCCAGGTATCGGGGTTGTCGTAGTAGATTGACGAAATAGCCGAATCCTTCTTCTCAAACTCCTTGCTAGGGTTGAACACCAGAACAGGCAGATGCTTAAGGATAATGAGCTTGAGTTCGGTGATGTTGTCTGGGTGCACCCAGTACTTGGTCGTCTGACGGATGAAGTTCTGCTGCTTTCCACCAGCACCAGAGTCACCAGTGATGGGATTTCCGCGCGTGCGCACTTGGTCGTAGAGCTTGGAAAGGTTGATTACAGTAACATCGTAGTCGTCCTTGAAGAAAGGTCTCGCGCGCAGTCTTGCCGCAAACACAGGCTTCAGGTGCCAGTTCGTCTGCTTGTCGTGCTTCTTGATAATCTTCTGGAAACCGGTGTAGTTGAGTTGTGTGAACTTGGCCAGGTCGTGTACGTCCGCAATGATGTCCGACAGATCCTCTTCCAGCAGCAAATATTCGTCCTCCGTAGGCATGTCGACTTGCTCGCCGCGGTTGCCCGCTTCTGTCCTTGCAATTGCATCGCTGACCTCTTTTTCGCTGGCCGTAATCCGACGGACAATCTCCTGGCTTTTTACCTTCTGGAAGGTAAAGACCTTGTCCAGCTCTTGCTCCAGCTGGTTGACAAAGCGCTGCTCATCCTCCTCGTTCCATTCTTGCTTGGGCTTGCCGGCGCCCTGCTCAAGGCTCTTCTTGAGCTCGTCGTAGGAGATGTAGTAATAGTACCAGTCTTTGATTAGCGAGCTGCGCAGCTGTTGACCGAACCTATGCAGGTGTCGTTAGTAAGGCGCGTGCGGGATGCCATTGGGCCATTAAACATCGAGCTGCGGGGCGGTAGTTACTTCATGGTGCCAATGCTGCTCCACCGAGAGAGCGCGGTGGGTGTTGGATAAGTATACAGGCGCGAAAGGGAAGGTATGTACAAGGAAGCGAAAAGAGAGCGGTGGGGTGTTCTTCACAGAAGAAGCTCGTAGCAGGCAAAAGATTAAGCGAGCTTGAAGAAGTGCGTTTTGGTGGTGTTGCTGTGCCTTGTGATGGCTGGCGTATCTCACTAAACGGGCCAATGCGCCAGAGCTCCACCGAGGCAACGGCGAATCACAGCAGCAATATCGGCCACGCCGTTGAAACATTCATCCAAGTCTCCATCGAGCAAGGATGCTTCTTCTCTCACCCAACGCCATTTTCTCACGGTATCCATTTTGCTTGAACGACATCAGAGATGTTTCTTCGTACCAGGATGACTGCAAAAGCTGCCGTAAATGCTTCAATGCTATTCAAAATTACCTACGCCGTCTCGTCGCTGTTTGGAACCAGGAGACCGACATTGCCAACACACCAATGCCCCGCCGTCATTATATATACAGATGCCATCGCAGAACCAAAGTCATGAGAACTCCTCATCATCACCGGCCGTAATCCGTGCGTCGCCTTATTCCTGCAATCCATCCAAACTCGCAAAATCACCATACAAGTACTCCATCGTCTGCCTCTCATATATCCTCCTCAACTGATCCTCAGACTGCATTGCCTGCAACTGTTTATGGCTTTCTCGAAGATCTCGCAATGTGATCTGCGTGGGCGAAATCTTGCGGCGCAAGACTGGCGCGCTGGGTAGTGTGCTGCTGGATATTCTGGCCTTGATCGACGGCGCTGGCGAACTGATTGGACTGTTACCGGCTGAGCTCGCTGGCGAAAGACTTGAGGGCGACCTGGGCAGTGACGATGTGCTCGGGCAGATTCTCGCTGTGTATGAGGAGAAATCCGATGGGAAGTTGTATGGAGGGCTTCGTGGTGCTCTCTGATCGCGTTGGTATGGATCACTCGGCGTGTGAGACTTAGGATGGCAGTGCGTGACCTTGAATGGATTGCATGTGATCTCGTCTGGACTCGTCCGTAGCCTCAGCGGCGGCGGGCAAAGAGCAGGTGCGCTCGCCATTGCGATTCCTTCCTCAGGAACCTCCATGGCTGGTAAGTAAGTCAACAAGAATCCTCGCAAGGTAGACAAAGACGAAGCTGTTCGAAGAGCGAGACCAGCCATCACGATTGCGGAACAGCAGCAACAGGCTTTCTATATAGTAGATATTGTCCATGGCTGGTAGGGCACCCTGATTATGCCGTCCTTTTGGCTTTTCCAATGCGGATGCGTCAGCGCCATGTGGTGTGATGGTCGGCCATTGTTTGAATTGCTGCATGCAAGATCCGGATTGGCTGTATTGGCTGACGATGACTTGCAGACAGGTACCAAGGTACGCGGGTTAGTGGTTTGGCGGTAGATATTAGACAAGGGAATTAAACTGGGTTGTGATCGCCGGAATCGAGTGACGAAATACCTTGACGAGCTCCATAGCCGCGACGGTGTTGCATGAATTTCAACACTCAAATGCTGCATCATACACGCATCGCATCTTCACAGTCGTGTTCCTCACGGCGGCATATTGTTGGCGTGACTTTTATCAAGATCAGCGGTGGCTGACAACACGGGAGGATGCGGCAGACGACCCTTGATTGTATGCCACTTCAGCCATCTCTTTTTGCGCATGTATTGTGTACTGGTGAGAAAGCAGGCACGGCAGGTCGAGATGGCTGGTAACTTCGGGTTTCGGAACGGATCCAGCTTTCCAAACAAGTTGTGTTTTCGTTCTGAGGCGTGGGGAGTTCTTGGCTCCGTCTTGTGTCCTTCTCTCAATCTTTCAAGCTGTTTCATCGACATCCATTTCTTCAACTGATATTCAGCATCAAACTACCAAACGGGAAATGCTGACCATCGGTCCCGGCCCCATGTCTTACAATTCCGGCAGCTAGATCGCCGCGGACATGCAACCCGTTCACGTCATGTCGCGATGTGGCGGCAGTCATCCCCAGTATTCTTGTACATCACTACAGCTCCCGCCGCGGGTGAGGTGAGATGGTGGCGTCTGCTTCATCGCTAATGCAACAAGCCATGGATTCTGGTGTCTTTCGAGCAGGAGTTGTCACTATACACAATGACTGGCTGCGTGAAGCATGACAACAGCCTTGTCGCGAAACTGGAGCCTACAACACATCGAGGATTGTTGAACAACACCACTGGCACGATCGCTAACTGAACAATTTCCTATCGCAAAACATCACACATGCTCGACCTCGCAATGTACGGAACATGCCGTCTGCGACACCAATCAACACAGGTTATGGAATATTGCAGCTCGAAGCTTCCTCGGCCCCATGAGAAAACTCCGACTGCATTGTAACCACACCATCAACATGTCCAAACGTTCAACGGGCATACCGTGTGTGTGTGTGTGTGTGTCAGCAGCGCATGATGCCTACTAGGCTGAGGCTGTTCGAGTGCGAGGCTGAGCTTTTCGTTCTTCAACTCAGATCCAAGGTGCTGCACATACTTCCTCATGTAGGACTGCATGTGCCTGCAGTCACGTTTGGTAATACCTTGCGAAATTGGGCCAATTGTCAGGGCATACGTGTATACCAGACTATTGCTTGATTGAAGGCACGGCGCAGCGAGCACCTATATCTGTTCGGAACAGTTGAGTTGCAAAGATCCCCACTTCGACAAGTGCAAGAGCTATAACGGGGCTGTGACTTCCTCAATGTACTTGTACGGCATCGTCCCCAGCAAAGGCGGTTTGGGCGTCGTAGTAGCCCAAAGCAAACCCGCTTGTCCTCCTGCAAAAGACATTCACGACATGGGATGCAGGGCCCAACGATTGCCTGTACGCAAACGCTCTCGACTGCAAGGCATTCTTGCACTGCACTGTCAACTCCGACAGTATCACTGGCATGCCCATCATCATGGATTGTTCTGCAACCCTCGAAAGTAACGACAAGATAAAGCCCGCGATTACCAATTCGACTCAACGCGACATTCTGAATTACAGTAACGTTCTACTGATCCATTGTCTTCGACTATGGTTGTTACGAAGCAGGCATCCGTGGGCATGTGTAAGAGCGACGAGGTCGAGTCTTGCCGAGTGGCTTTGTGTGCAAAGGCAGAACCGAGTGGGAGCCTTTATTAAATTGGTCAGACGCTGGATCACTGAGCAGTTGAGCAAAGACAGAGTCTTAAGAAGAACTAGATAACTTAGCTAAAGCGATCGGAAGAGTGCCGCAAAGGACTTGATGGGGTTGCTACTCAAAGTCAATCAAAGTGTCCCCTTGAATTTGATTGAGTTCCATGAAAGTCACAGATTCTCCGGATCATGTGCCTGAGGCATCATAGTTATCGATTGTCGTCTGGGGTTCGCCCCCCAATCGAGCCCGCGCGAAACTCTCTTCTTCTCTTTAAACCGACATCAAAGCAAGCATTCAGCGACCTCGGAGACCGTTTCTGCATATAAATGGCGATTTGTCTCTCCCGATACAAGGATCTCTCAAGAGAGGAATCCGTTGCGACCAATGGCGTAGATCCCGGGCGCGAGGTCAAGCCTTTTCCACGCGAAAGAGCTCACGCAAGATCTCACGCAGCGCTGTTAGCAGCAAAGGTCACCGATAGCTGTGCGAAAGGTCTACGATTATCATACGCCTGATATATGTTACCTTGAGCATAGCTTCCATGTGTATGCACCTGCTTCTACAACTTCCCAAGCTAATCGATCGTTATCTCGCGAGACCATTGCACGCAATGCCACCCTGGACGACTACCTATTCACGATGGTCTACCGAATCGAGAAAACACGGGTATGTCGGCAACATCTCTGATCGTGTCACGGTCTCGTCCGAATTCACTTGGCTATGCTCGCCTCTCTCCCTCTCTGTCGGCCGGCAAGACAATACGCCGAATATCCCACCGGTTCAGCATAGCGGGGAAGAGCCGACACGGAATATATGAAGGATTCAAGCCAATGTTGCCAATTTGCCAGGCGTGCCAGGACTCCTACCGCTGTATACCCAGAGCACAGTCCCTGCTTGCCGTCCAATAGATGGTGCCAATCCCAGCCTGGGCAGCGCGGCTTACGAAATCCGAGTAAGGCTGCACATGCAATGCCAACTCCGATTGTCTTGGCCAATACAACTCTTTCGCCTACTAACGCAAC
>Ga0265780_10003974_pt1 | contig 19237 bp, 26 predicted proteins | sample P1T30metagenome_FD_192432 | JGI IMG/M metagenome (GOLD analysis project Ga0265780, IMG submission 192432) | Plant litter microbial communities from East Loma Ridge, Irvine, California - P1 T30 | ecosystem: Environmental > Terrestrial > Plant litter > Unclassified | place: USA: California...
TTGGATGAAAGGGTTCTTGGCAATATGAGGGGCAGACCCGGGTTGATAGTGGGTGGAGGAGGAACTTGTCGAGCTGCCATATACGCTTTAGAACGATATCTCGGCTGCTCCAAGATATACATCATCAATCGGGATCGGAAAGAGGTAGAGGCCGTTATACGCGATACGAAGACGAATCTCGAAATACAACATCTCACCTCCCTAGCCGAAGCTCAGGAAGTGGACGCACCTGGGCTAATTATAAGTGCAATACCGGATTTCGAACCTAACACCGCCTCCGAATTGATGGTGAGGGACATCTTGAACTCTCTCTTAAGTAGACAAGAGGAAAGAGGGGCGGTGTTGGAGATGTGTTATCACCCTTCCCCTGATACTCGGATAACCAGATTGGCAGAGAGGTGCGGGTGGAAAGTCATCGGTGGGCTTGAAGCCATGGTCGGGCAGGGTCTGGAGCAGGCGAAGCTGTGGGCTGGAGTAGATGTGACGAGAGATTTGAGGGAGTCCGCCAAAGCGGCTGTTATGCCGAGATAAGCTTGAGGACCAAGCTACTCAATATCGGATCACGCCTCAATCTTTCACCAGATCTCATCCAGGACCTCACGACTCGGCTCGTAGCGAGAGGAGAGGCTTGCTATATAGTGCAGGCGTTGTTTAGAATAGGTTTCAGAGTTGGTATAGCATAAATTCATGTAGCATAATGAGTCGTATAGCATAAAAGGTCGTATAATACGGGGGAACCAGAACATGAATGAGAAATTACGAGTGAACCAGAACAAACCAAGAGATCCCCACAGGTTCTTATCAACTAGCAACAACCTCTCTCTTTTTCAACCTCATCCACTCCTTCTCCCTTTCTACATGTTTAGTCATCTTCTCTTCAAGAGCTGCCAGATCGCCATTCTCTTCCACTTCTGATCGCCATTCCAATACTTTTCTCGCTTTATCTTCTGCTCCCGGTAACATACTGCTCAGAGTTGCTTGTTGTTCGAGAGCAGTGAGCTCATCGAGTAGCGGACGAGGAGGGAGACGGGTCGTACTAGATACGGGTTGAGGGAGGTTTAGGCGGGGTTTGGACTTTTTGGGTCGAAGAGTCAAACGGAATGACATTCCTAGAGATGTCGAGACTGATGTTCGACGCGCCGCCAGCTTGACAGGTGCCGGTGCGGGCGAGATCGAGGAGGCAGCAGGGACGCGTTCCATCTTGACTGATGTAGGTACATCGTGCAATGTGGCTACTGGAGATGTGAGTCGCGATAGGTCGGTCAATAAGGGGAGCGGCGGGGAGATCATCGCCTTTTGAGGCGCTTCGTGACGGGATGTGGGGGTCGGAGGTCGTTTCTGCTTTCGGAGCTTTTGCGTCGGAGAAGGAGGTCGCGACATCACCTGACAGGGCGAGCACCTTCATATCAGCTGAATCCTCTGTAGCAATCGATGGACTCACAGGCTAATCACATCTCCATTATGAACTAGCACCTGCTCCTGCTCCGCCTCGATCTCTACTTCCATTTGACCATACATTGACTCCTCATCGTCAACATGCGCAGCTTCCATCAATTGCGCGGGAATCGGCAACCTCTTGCTCGACTTGACAGGGGCGGTGCGGACCGTGTTCACATCTGTCCGACTGAAATGGGAAGTAACAGCTTCTCTCAACAACCCCTCCCTCCATTCCCGCTCTCCTTCGGGCTCACCAGGCGAACCTGTCGGTTCCACAACCCGTCCCGGAGGTGACTTTGAATCTTTGTCGAAAGCACTTGATAGCGTCCGAGCTATTGAAGTTGAGTTATGCCGGAACATCCCTCTGATCGATGCCGAGGCGGTAAGGAAGGGCGTGGATTTCTTTCTCTGCATTCCGGTTAACGGAGTGTCTTGCCGAGGTAGAGGATCGATAGAATCAGGAGACGAACATAGGTTGAAACCTCCGTTCCGAGTTCGACGATCATGGGCTACAGGGGTAGTATTGGTAGTCACAGGAGCCGGAGGAAGTAATTCAGTCGGATTACCAAGACCAGACTTGTTTGGGTGTTTCAATGTCGACATGGATCTAGAAGATCTCACACTGGGCGGAACGGCGAGCGGAGGGATGAAGAATGTATTCTGGGCCAAGAGGAACGACCGACGTGGTTTAAGCTTTGAGCCTTCACCTTGTACTTTGCTCTGAAGGCTTTCATCCTGTGTCTCTGCCGATTTAGCTATTGAGAGTGATTTCTCGAGCTTGATCCGATGTAGCGAAGTCGACCTCTTTGGTAATTTTGCACTGGATGATAATGACCGCTTAGGTTCCGGTCGATGACTGTATGTTCCCGTGAGATCTATCGCTTCCGCTTCCAGGCTTTCTGGCAGGGAATATTGTGTTCCGACTGGGGAGAACCCTAGACCGACACTTGAGGGCGCGAGAATCGAGATCTCCGACCCATTCAATGCCGGATGAAGGGGTTTATGTTGTTCAATGATGATGCTTTGTCGGGGGTAGGAAGCTGTCGAAGCACTAGAAGCGGGATAGAGGGATGTGGCATCGCTAGAAGCGGGCGATGAAGGTGTATACCTACCTCCCAGGTCCACTGACAGATCGCCCAAGTAGATTCCCCGTGATAGTCCGAGGGATTGCCGATTCTTTGCTTTATCCGCAATCGTCTCGGCATTGGCAGGCATTGGCATAGGAACAGGTGATGAGATATCCATATCCCGTACTGATCTCGCTGAGAGTGACTGCGATCGATGTCTAGTTGATTTCCTATCTTTCGTAGTATCACGCTTGAAAGACATGGAACGCTTCAAGATAGCATAAGGTCCATCGCCGACTAGGCGTTTAGCAGCATCGGCCCTAGCGATCTGCTTTGCAGTCTCGTAGCTCCCTAGGCCTTTTCTCGTATCTCCCCGGACCATATCAGCCGACATCGGTACTGGATTGGCATTGGTCCGATTACGAGATATGGTGTTGGATCTTGACATGGCCGACGAGCCAGCGGTAGAATAATCGAAATGGGAGTAAGAAGGAGATTCAGCCATGGCCACGGAGAAATCGATGGGGTCACCAAAGTCCGGACAGGGGATCGAGGGGGATTGCTCGACGAAAGAACTAGATGGGCGCATATATGAGAGGGATGAGGATCGTCTACGGTTGTCGACACTGTATTCTCGGATGTGCTTTTGGGTAATGGGCTGAGAGACTTCTGCATGAGTGATCGAGTTGTAGGTCTTGTCGGTCGGCGAGACTAGCTCAGTCGAAATAGGTGCCTGTTGTAAGCTCTCTGTCCCTTTTGAGGCTTGGACTTACCTGATCTCGGGTCATACTATCGACAAGATCCCGCCATGTGTCCGACTCTCTCCTCTGGCCCAAGTTCCACAGACCAGATTGTCTTTTCGTGACCATCGCTTCCCTCTCCGCTCCAGAACCCCTCACGTCGTTCTCCTTCATTGCCTCTCTTATCCCCTCACCCCTCTTCCTACCGATAGTAAGATCAGCCATACTAGGCTGTCGTCTCAACGTCCGCATGCTTAGTGGATGTTTTTCGTTCCCGTCTTTGATTACCGTAGTCTCTTTCGAGGTGGTGCTTCCAGCAGTCGATGTACCAGAGACGACCCTCTTGGCTGGTCTCAACGGATCAGGTCGGGAGCCCGGGGGCAATTGTGAATGAGGGATGTAGAATGATTCGACAACTTTTGCTCGTGATCTGTCTCTGCCTTTACTATCGCTTTCGAGCGCTAGTGCTCTGATATCAGAAGCAGATTTCGATTGTCGTTTGAATATCGATCGAGCGATACTTTTAGCGGCGGATGGATCAAGCCTAGATCCCCTCTTTTCCTTCTCCTCCACTCCACTAGGTTTGGGCTGTACCGAGAAATCAGGAAATAGATAATGAATAGTCCCAGTAGATGGCGAGGCAACTACGATCTTTGGTGTCTTTTCAGTCCCATTCACTAGATTCGTAGTCTGTTGATTAACATGAACATTATCGTAATTATGGTATCTTGAAGAAGAAGGGTGAGTCTCGAAAGTAGGTGAAACCAATGACAAAGAGGGTCGATAGGGTTCAGGGAGTGCTATAGAGCAGCTAAAAGGGTCTGAATCTGACAGAGGTGAGTTCGGTACAGTCGATGGTAAAGGTGACGAGGTAGTGGAAGAGGGTGAAAAGGGTGTTATAGGTGATCGATCTTTCGTATTCCCCTTGTCGTAATCCTTCTCTTTATGGGTCCATGTTGAAAAAATGGAAGTACGAGACCGAGATGTAGATTTTGACATTGCGGTCATTGCGTCTAGGGTTGTATGTTTGAGAGGATGACAAGGGGATAGGGATTTGGGCCAACCTGAACAAAAAGTCAGCTTTTCATCAACACAACACACACACAACAGTGCTCGGATCAAGGAGAATCCGTAAATCCGAGGGTTGTTTCACTCACTATGTGCTCCACAGTCCGCTACTACCGGGATGTGATTATCGATCGAAGGCTGAAGTATTATGCCCGAGCGCAAGTCGATCCGGTCAGTCACAGTATAGTCGAAAGGTGTGTAGTGCTGTCAATAGACGACCATTATGATACCTATGCATATGCACCGCACTCATGTTCCGGTGAAACAGAAACATCCTTCACGAGGACCCGAGGTACCAAATCATCCGGGTGAGACAATTGTATCGGAATTGTTCCATGATAAACGTCGCTAAATCTGGTCGTCTCCTGCATATCGAACATCCGCATTCGTTTCGAGCCATTCCATCCAGCTCTTCAAGTATTTACTTCCTTGGCCAACGGTCGAAGAGTCACCGACAACACACTGCTATCAGTACACGTGTACAAAGTGTGAGACATGATGACTCACAAGCTGCCTTTTCGCCCTTGTCATGGCCACATTCAGTCGTCTATACTCGCCAAGAAATCCGACTTCGCCTGACGTATTTGATCGTACTAGACTGAGTATGATTGCCTATTGTCAGTATCCGCAACTTGTTCGTAAGACCAAGACTTACTTCTCGCTCTTGACCCTGAAGACCATCCACACTGCCAATAGTCATGGTAGGATGCTCCTCTCTAATCATCTCAGAGATAAGCGATACCTGGGCCTGATAAGGAGTCACCACAGCGACCTCATGTTCAGGTACACCCATCGCAATCTGTACTTAGCGTGCTTTCCCGACCCGAAATTTAGGCGGGTGAGCTCACAAGTTTTCTCGCCCATTTACAAACAACCACCGCTTCATTCTCATTACTCTTACTTCCCTCACCTAGTGACTTTGACTCGCCATCGCCTTCGGTACGCTCATAGAATTCGCATCCGGCAGTGTCGAAGAATATGGTAGTAGGGGTAAGTGCGTCGATTGCATCTTCCGAATCAGGATCCGAGATGCTGGGTAGATCGAGTAGTGTTCGGGTTGCAACAGAGGCATCGGAGATGAGGGAGGAATCGTATAACGTGTCAGAAGGGAATGATGCGATAGACTCGTGCATCCTGGTAGGATTAGCCCAATATGCGGCAACGGTGAGGTGACATACCGATATTGTACCTTCAAAACACGTTTGATTCCCTCCCCATACATCCTCTCTAATCGATCAAAGAGTGTAGTCTCGAGTGTTCGAGGTGGTCTCAAACGAGGCCGATTCCCAACTTCCAGTGAATCCAGATCCACCTCGGCATCTGCCCCCGATGCAGTGGAGACGACCTTGGCTGGTTTCTCATTACTCATGATGGTCGGAGGAAGCTATTGTCAGTCTGAACATAAAGGATGACTTACTTGTTGTGGATCACCAGCAAGAATCAATTTACTCGATTTCAGGATCGGGACCCAACATACCGCCTCGACTGCTTGGGTCGCTTCATCGACTATGCAGATGTCGAATTGAATATTGTTGAGCTGTTTGGACCCAGCTGAATGACATGTTGCCAAAACCACCTACCCATAAGTATCTATTCAGATGGAGGAGAAACGGACGCACTTGAGCAGCTTTCACCACATTACCGACGACTTTTCCCTCCCTCTGACGGTGTTCCTTCCTCAGATCTCTGACTTCCTGCCATTTCCCACCCCTTTCTTTCCCCTTGACCGCCCCCTTTTCACCTCTCTTTTTGGCAAGATCATTAAGATGACTCTCCAACTCTTTCCCCACATCCTTCAATAACGCTCCATCATCCCCATTCTTTGCTCTATAGTCTAATGTCTGATTGACCAAATCCCGATGAACCCTCGTAGGATGTCCTAAACGGAGGATAGAGCCCGGGGGCAGGAGTGCAGAATAAGGGGGCAGTTGCGATAGCGCGTGTAAGCGGAGTAAGAGATTATCTAGCGCAAGATTGGATGGGGTGGTAATGAGGATACGGGGTGGTCGAGTGTGTTGTCCGAATGCGGGTCTTGAAAGAAGTTGGAAAATTAGTTCGATGAGTGTATGCGTTTTACCAGTCTACTATCGTCAGCTCATATTATGTAAATAGATGATATAGAACGCACACCTGGGGGACCATGTATACAAGCAACAGTCTGAGCCTTGAGACAAAATCGAATAGCTTCCTTCTGACTATCGTTCAATGCCTCGCCAAACCACTTGATCTCATTATCAACACCGCCCTCTGCTTCGTCGCCTTGAGGAAATGGAGCGGGGACTTCATCAAGCCATTGAGGTTCTTCAATTCCAAGCAGGGTATTGATCAACGCGAGATTCGGGATGGCGTGTGGACTAGGTCCAGATGTGGTTTCGGGAACGACTGCACGGCGTACATGCCTCAAAGTCCTCTCCATTCGATCGAATGTTACGGAGTTCGCAAGTTTCAGCCTATCGTCAGCAGTCTCAACAGACGGACACGAGAGGACTCACAGTCTTAGGCGTTCCGGAAGATCAATCTCTTTAGACTCGTCAACTGCAACGATGACTTTCTCAGCCGAGACCTTGAGTCAGCTCGGCATTGATATCGACTCACTCGATAGATGACCCCTTCTACAGCCCCTTCATCTTCATCCTTCTTCTTCCCCTTCCCTTTTTGGTTTACAGTGATATGAGGCTCTATCCTCACTGGGTCTCCGCTCCTTCTCGTCAGCCCCGTTTTCCTAGTAGACTCACCTGAAAGTGTGAGGGGGTAAGGCTGTATTTGTATGGTACGCTAATGGCCGCACCAGCTCTACCAGACTATCATCAGTCACGGTCCATTAGTCCTACACGAGTAAGACGTACCTCTTACCACCCAGTCCGACAGATATCCCAGATACTCCCAGACCATTCAAAGCCAATCCCCTCTGTTCCAATAATTTTGGTGAACAATTCGAATTCAGCAACCTAGTTTGTTCCTCCTCAGCCTCTCTTTCTAGCTTGAGTAGATACTCATGCCGACTCAAGAAAGCATCTAAAGCCGTTGGCGATGGCGGGATCGGGCTGAGGATGGACATGATAGTAGTAGTGATTAGTGGTTTACTTCACTCTACTTGGTTGACGTCACAAGTTACAAGTTGATTTGTTACGGCAATTAGCGTAGTTCTGCTCTCTTACCATCTACCTAATCTACTCTACTTTACCTTTGATACAAGTACAGCATACATTACAATACACAATGTCAAACTCATCTTTCGCTAGACTCACTTCATCCCCTGGATTGTTCCAGAGCAACCTATCTTTCTACGCCGTACCCGCGGCTTGGGCTCTGTCGTGAGTAACGCTTTCGCTCTGAGGTGGGGGAGTAATGGGTGCATATACCTATTGCTTTCTAACAACCCAATAATACCTCATAAAGAGGTGTTCCTTGACGATTGAATCATATGGAGACAGTGCTGATGATAGCTTGCTGCCCCATGTCTACGCCATGGCTCTCTACAACAAGGAACGTGCCCCCGACACTGCTGAATGGGATATGACCGTTAGTCACCGATTCCCTCTCCTTTACCCCTAGACCTCCCGTCTTGCCTCTGCCTTTGACTCCTCAGAGGCCTCGCTGATATCTAGCTACCCGGCAAGAACATCGCCCAGGTCAAGGACGGCAAGCTATCCCCGGCCATGCAAGACCGATTCCTAAGGGCCGAAGCCGCTAACGCCAACTCGTTCGTCGGTCTACCCTTGTTCGCAGGCGCTATCGTATGTCCACTTCCCTCCTTCTGCATCTCTGAGTCGACCGTGATTGAGCATTGATACTGATGGGTAGATCGCTGGAAACATGGCTCGAATCCCCGCTTCCACTCTGAACACCTTTGCTCTCACTTACCTTAGTTTCCGAGCTGCGTTCGTAGTATTCTACGTCAACGGTACCACCAGTATGTCAACAACACATATTCAGACCCGGGGGAGAGCAAGCTGACAAGAACAGAAGCCCTCGCTAATGCCCGATTTGCTTCGTGGCTGGGAGCTAGTTTCACTTGTTTGACTCTATTCGTCAAGGCCGGAAACCAATTCAGGAAGGCTCTTGCTCTCTAGGTCATTTACCTTGAGAAGCGTTTGAGACATGACGGAGAGGAACAGAGAATTATGGGAGGGAATATAGGATACAATGAGTCTATGCATAATTCGCGTACGCGATGAATGATGGCTACATGTCTACTTGTTATGCCATAATAGTGTTCGTAAATCACTCCAAACCTCTGAATCATGATACAAATACCCTTTACCATCAGCTTATTCCTCTATTCATTACTCTCGAGGATAAGGACTTACGCATACTATTACCCATACCCGCTTGTAATCTCTCACCGCGATGTCGAAACATGTACATGACCCCAGCCCAACTAGCAGCTGCAACTATCGCAAATGGCATTGGGGCAACGGGGATCGGACCGGGATTCGCGATTTTACTCGTCAGAGGAGGAAGAGGGTGTTCGAGTGGTGAGAATGGAAGTGCGGGTGGTGTAGGTGTAGTATGGTATAAACGGGGGAGGAGGGAAACCAGGGTTCGGGATAGGACGTAGAGAACAATCTGTTCATTGATCTAGATTGTCAGCTTTGTTCATCGAAAACCCTCCCGATAACCCCAGCCCAAAGAGTTCGATATTGGAATCCAGGTGGTTGGAAGACACGATGTAAAGACATACCGCAGTACGTTCCCCAAAGACCCACCAGCCCCCTAATCCACCAGCAATCAAACTATCCAAATCCCTTTCTTTTCCCCCATTCAACTTCTTCTGCAGCAGCAGGAATACTTTATATATCGTGACGAACTTCGCTAAATTGAAAGCATGTGTCCTGGTCGCTAGGAAGATCCCTTTTATCTTGGCTGGTAATCTACCTTTAGCGCGTGAAGTGTTGATTAGACATACGATTTGTTGGAGAATAGGAAAGTCATGACGAGGGCATGTGGAAATCCTGCTCATCAGCATTTTGCAGAGATAAAGAGAGAATAAGGGAGACATACGGACTTTGGTGCCGTATACCAAACCATTTCTGGCACCTTTGACCAAAGCGAGGAGATCATGATTGCTTGGACTATACCATCAGCATTGATACCCCTGTTCCCGTAGACGGCCATACTTTGTCAAGAAGTTCTGGAGGGCCGACATGATGCTGTCTATATAGCTATCGTGATGCTCGAGGCTCGAAGTGTACTGACGCGTGATGAAAGACGCCCAGTATGGAGGAGGAGGAGGATCAACTATTTTGTACCCGGTTATCTAAGTCCATTTGCCGGAATCATGTCATGCTAATGCGTAAAGAAATGTTGAATGCCCCCTATTCGAGTTGTACTATGATACATTGCAAGCATGGCTACCTATCTACGCGACCTAGTAAAACTTCATTGACCCTCTTCAGAGCAGCTCGAGGCGGATTTGAATCGGGCCAAAGTGCAACCAAGGAGAGAAGGACATTTGAGATACCGCCTTTCGTCAATGCATCTACTTGAACGACGTTGTCCAGGGAGAAAGAACATAGGAGGAGTAGTGCGATCGGTATGATACTCTTTCGGCTCCCTACTTCGTCGGCCGATCTTGGTAACGCTTCGATTGCCGGGCTGAGCGAGTCGTCCTTGTCTGCCGATTCGATAACCAAGTCGATATGTCTGTTCGATCCTGGTTTCAGCAGGATCCGAGTCGAAACATCCATGAGTGGTCGTATAGTGGCGACGAGCTTCATGAGAGCATCTTTGTAAGCCCAAGAATCGATTTTAGGTGATGGCAAAGCAAGGATTATAGTATCCGGAATGCTTGAATGAGCGTAGATGATGTCGGGATACAGTTGTGCTTTTTCGATACCGACGATGTAGATCGTCGAAGTCAAGGATGGTTCTGCCGACCAGGACTGGACGGGTGAGATCGGAGGCCCAATGTCTAGTCCAAGGCGAGACGACCGTCCGGGTACGCCGACCACTGCCGCCAAAGGGCCGGGCTGGCCGTTAAGATCGAGCTTCCCCAGGTCCGCTGCCAGATTATTGCTTTTGGCCTCTTCTAAACCGTCTTCTAAATCATCCCGGTCCAAACTCAACAACGTCTCCCTCTCTTGCCAGAAAAATGCAGAGGTCAAGCCCTGTTGTCAGTACATGTGTCCAGCCGATCTGAGGCCAATTACCTTTGCCCAAAGTTCGTCATCGTCCCCTGCTCCTGGGATGTATTCGAAACCCACATTCCTGCTTCCTACTCGCGTCACCGCAGGGACTTCATCCTGATTGCCTGTGATTCCGATCCAACGCGATGCAGAGAGACATATGATTGGAGTATATCCCGCATCAGTGGGGATATGCGGTTGTGACGAGGACGGGTGAATGAAGAATGGTCGAAGCGGTTTAGTCAGGTTTGGTATCGAGATGTTTGATGCCTTCATGTCAGTTTTAAACTATGCATGACACGTACAAGGAGATTGTCTGTCCAATTGGGGAGGAGGTCAATGATCTGTCGACGCTCCGACGGAGAAACTACAGATGGCGGGAAATATGCTTGACTCCATTCTCCTTCGTCGTCTTCTCGACGATATCGTTCGTGGACAGCTCGATTGATGACTACACACCTATCATTAGCTAGATCCCATCATCAAGTGATCACATACCAGATTGGTATCGTCTTGGACAGTGCATCTGGCATACGCTTCCATCAGTCCTATCCGCTGAACGTTGACTCACCTTCCCCCGTCTGGTGGAATCAACCAATATCAACCTACAATCAGCCCATGCTCAAGCTTCGAGACGGATACATACCCTCCAAGCTCTTCAGCATATTTGGCTAGAGCTATGTTCGACCGCCTGAGATTGAAATTCCAATTCTAACATTAGCAAATTCCTAAATGAGCCATAGAAATCATACATTGGTATGCCCATCGGTCGACTTGAAATATGCATATGTGGTCTTGCCATCAGCTCCGATTTCTGAATATATATAACGCTTACACTAGGGGAACAATACCAGGTCCCACATCTCTGATTTGCTTCACGTCAACGATAATCTGCGTTAGGAAGGATGAGCTTACGAACAACCTCAAATCTTCCGTTGAACCATTTTCGCGCTACTCGCTCAACAAATGCCTGATCTGCTGCTATACTATGCAGCCTATTGAAAATGTCGTATTGTGCATTATGGCGTTTGACCGCTTTCGCCCCGTCCATCTATTGTACACTCGCTCACATACAAGTATCGGATGGCAGATATCAAAAGTAAAGTCAACGAATATTACTTTCCCACGGTATGTTGACTTCTTTCGACGCGTCTTGTCAACAACCAAGCCAATCCTTCAGATCATCAAAACACAGATCACATACATTCCAACAGCAACGTCGAGGATGGGATTGCAGCGGACACCGCCACCTGGCCGACCTACGGGACCCGAGGAAGGCCCATCACAGGGAAACACATCGCTACCATCGCCAAGTCAGGCTTTCGCACCTCGGAACCCGAGAGTCATGAGATCCCCTCAGAGCGGATCTACACTTGGTTCCAGTTCTTCCACCCGACCCGCCCAGATTCTTGCGCCTGCTGCTATCGAACCTCCGTCAGCTCGAGCTATACCAGCGACACCTGCTCCGCAACACCTCGCCCCGATTGATGAGGGAAATGTATCGACGACGCCATCCTATGCTCCCCCGCCTCCTGCCCCTGCCCGTTTGCCGTCACCGATACCCACGATACCTATGGAAACGATACCACCTGCTCCCACATATTCAGAACCCGAGGCAAGACGTCCAGAACCCACGACACCAAGTAACAAACGTCGGAAATCGCGGCACCCTGATCCCCCTCCACCAGTAACGCAGTCACAGAATCCTGAGACCTCGATAGAGAGTACTGGAAACCAGACTAACATTGGAGGGACAAGTCAGATTGAGGGTACTGGAATGTATGGGAAACGGTACCAACTGATGATGGACACTCTCGAATTGGCAGTCAAAAACAGTTCACATCGAATGACGTTAGTCCTCCTTTTCACTCCAAGCTCAACGATGTTGTTGCTAACAGGCAGACTGAAGGAGTTCACGAAATGCTTCCCATTGTTCGCAGCGAAGAATAAAGAGATATTTCAGGATGTCTTCGAGAGTACAAGGGCGGAATTAGGGGAACAACTTCTCGTACGTCTAGCAATCTCTCTTATGGCCAAGAATCAAGAACTGACGAGTAGGCCGAAGCAACTGCTACAATCGAAGCTGAACGATTTGGACCAGCTTTAAAGAAGATTGACGAGGCTGTTCAGGAAGCTAAGGAGAACGCAACGGAGCACGGGAGACCTAGTGCATGGCGGTAAGTTCCCTGTTTGCTTGCAAAAGATTGCTGATTTGCCAGACCTGAATTATCGGCAAAAGCAATATGTGCAGCTGCAAATCTCCCAGTGTATGACGAGACATATGCAAGGCTTCGAGCAGAATATCTCGGCGTGAGTCATTCCTGGTAAGCTCTCAACAGGCAACTAATGGTCAGCTACATGAGGATTGCTCGAAACGGTATACCTCGATTGCGGAAAAGAAGGCGCTCCTGAAACAACTCGAATCAACAGTTTCGGATGGAGTGGTAGATCTCGAAAAGACTGTTGAGACAATGCAAGATTTCCCAACGGAGGAGATGAGGAGGTGGATGGAAGATGTCATGCCTACTTTGGACACTAGGACTGCTTGATCAAGGAAAGAATGTGATGTTGTCTTGATGTTGGTTTTTGGGGGAAATGCGTTCACGCTTTATATTGTACAACTACGGAATATAGACTGCTTTCAAACCCATCCCTCTGACATTCTCTTCTCAGCCTTGCCACCGCCCATGGCTGGCCATAATTCGTCTAGCCGATCGTCATGTGATGGAGTGTGAAACCTGACGGTCTGTTTCTGAGATACACTCTCTGCTCTTGTATGCGAGTTGTTCTGTCTTGGAGGCGGTCGCGGTCCAGATGTGGAGCCTGCTGCGGATGTGGACGCGTGGTTGGAGAGTAGAGGAGATTGAGACATATCGATGATTCTCGATTGTCGAATCAGGTCTTTCTCCGGGGCGGAATGATCATTCGGGTTTGAATATGGTGGCGGAGGAGCCATATATTGACTTGCTCTTAGCGGTTGATCCTTCTTATCGACTAATGGTATATCCCCTTCCCCTTCCTTTCTAGAGCGAGGTAGTAGTAGCTCCCTCAATTTGCCTCTTTTATCCTGATCCGCTGCGTCAACTCTGATCCGATTCAATCCCAATACCCTCTCTAATCGCAGCTTGACGGTCGAATCCTCAACATCGGCCTTCCTGGCATTGACTTGATCCATCGCGTCCCCGAACTGTTTTGCTTCCAAACGCCTCTGTCCCCTTTGATTTCGAACAAACAGCCAGAAGACCGTTCCCACTACCGCCAATATAATTGGGATGATCAAGAAAGCGATCCACTTTTTCGATCCGGGTGTGATGAGATCTTTCATACATACCCCCAACCCAATCGCAAAATCGCAATCCACAGCCTCACACACCCCAGCCTTGAGGATGGAGTGATCGGGACATGATGAGCAAGTGGTAGGGGAGTTGATACAGGACGAACAAGCTGGATCGCATCGTTGACATGTCGTTCCGTCGAAATACATTGCTTTAGGGCAGTGTGTGAGGCATTGAGAATTATGCAAGACAGGTCGATCGGCGGGACAGGAGGTACACGCCCCGCTATCCAGTGGTGTCGAGCAAGTACCGCAAGAGGGAGAGCATGGGCTGCAGGTACCGTTGATGGCCAGGGTCCGGAATGGGCATGTGGACATGCACAATCCGGAAGAGGCGAAGGTATTGTCGGGACACCGGGTACATGTCGTGGCTGAGGTAACGCAGGAGACACATGAGTCGTCACATCCTGCCTATCAGCTTGGTCTGTCTTGCTCTTCAAGGAAGCTCAGCTTACGTTGACATGTCCCGTTTCTTTCGGCTGTTCCTGGCGGCAAGAAGAAGCCATCGGAACAAGTCCTCAGACAACGACCAGCTTCAAGTAGGTATCCGTCATGACATCTCGAACAGGTCAATGAGCTATAGTCCGCGGAAGGCGTGAAGGAAGGTATCGAGCAAGAAGCACAACCGGCGGGACAAGCTACCCATTAGCTTCTATCCGTCATCAAAGATGAAGTGATATACCTTCACAAGCTGACTTCTCATTATTGACGACAAACGTTCCGTCCAAATCCGAAAGGCTCGAGTCACAGATTCCGGTTGAAGAGGAATACCCGACACATGTTCCAGCGAGGTTCATACGTGGAGCAGCACAAGAGAGACACTGTGATGTCGAGGGTCCAGTGCAAGTACTACAAGCAGGAGAACAGCTATATATCAGCTTCGTTGCAGTCGCCTCAGAAGGTGGCAGAAGGCCGTACCTTGAACATGTGGAAGAAGAGGAGTCCCAGTACTGACCAGCCTGACATGACTGCGGCGATACGCATCTTGGCGGATTGGCGGATGAGACAACAAGTGGCGATATGCACGCCGTACAGATTGCGGAGGAGTCTGTGCCATCTTGAAGGGTACAGGAGGTACAACCAAGAGGACAAGCTGCTCGTCAGTCGTCTGTTCTGACTGTGGGTGGGAGCTTACCCAAACAATCGCCGGACTTGGTCTGGAAAAATCCAGTGGAGCAAGTATCGCATAGATCTCCCTTCGTGGAAGTGATCCACCCAGCCGCGCAAGTACATGTGACGTCCGAAGTGCAAGTCCCACGCAAACATTTACAGCCTTTCATCAGCCTGGACCCCTAATAGTCTCGCTTACCTTTCACTGAATCGGTGGTAGTTCCCAAACAAGTTCCAGTCCCGGTCAGACCCTCATCGCACTGAGTACAATCGCCAGTACAAGCTGATATCAGTATCTATCTCAGCAGCATGACTGGAAGGGCTTACCTTGGCAGTCCGATCCCCAAAAGCCCTCTGCACACTGATCACATGATGCCCCGCCCCATCCGGGCTTACAATCACAGGATCCTCTCTCGATCCCAGTTCCATTGGTGATACTAGGTACACACTTTCCTCCTGACCCACAGATAGGCTCACAACGATCTATGATCAGCTCCGTCCGTAGCTCTGGATTCACCATAGGCTACATCCATAAACTCCCTTGATTTCGGTGGTATATTCCTCAATTCTCCTCTGACAGGTATGGCTCCCCATACAGCCAGCCCTGGGCTGATAAGACCATACCATCCATCAGGGAATATCGCCGATGACCACTCTTCAGCGGTTGGATCGTGGTAATTCTTCGAGGCGAATATGACGGGTGTGGACGGGAGGTTGAGGGTGAATGAATCTGATGTAGAGGTCGTAGTCAGGTTTCGAGTATCAAGCGATGAGGGAGAGTAATCGGATGAGGGGTATGTGCCCGGTAAAAGGTCGGCAGAGGAGGAGTGGGCAAGGACTGAGTGTCATTATGATGTCGACGGATGTGACATACGAGGTGATTGGGAAGAGCCTTTGATACATGTTTCCGAAGAACATATTTTAGCTTTGACTATACTATCAGCCCTGCCCAAGGATCGGAAGGAGCATACCTGGCCCGAGTCCGAGTACTAAAAAGATTGTGAGATCGATTAACCTCATGATAGCTGATCTGTAGTTTAATGATGAAAGTAAGGAGGTGAGTGATAGGTGTCCTGCAAGCATATATGCATTCAGCATTCAGCATTACCATGTATCGCCCGGCACTAGTGTCGAGTACAGCTGCATGACTGTATTGTCTAGTTGTTTCATGATCAATTGAATGTGATGAACCAGAATTTAGTTGAATTTGGGAACAATAAACTCCCATCCTTTCCATCCTTTTGTTTCAGCTAAAGGATGTTCGTATTGTTTCCAAGCGTCCGTTGGGACCAAGCCATATCGTATCGGAGAGGAGAGGGCAATCTATATGTCACAATATGGGCCATCAAGAGGACCTGGTGAGCTTAAGCGCAACGAAATAGGTGCCGAAGGAACGAGATACAAAGTCGGCAAATCCCTTGGAAACGATCTTCCCGGTCTACCATTTCGGACGCAGATTGCTCCGTTATGTCCTTGTGATTGCTGCTGTAAGGGATTGGGTCGATCTGTATGATGTATACTGTATGACCCAATGCTTGAATGCGACACGAGAAGCGTGGAGGGTTGATGGCACAACGGCGCATGAGGCACCGGGCCGACCTTGGCCGACAACAGGATGGCACCGCCAGTCGATCACAGCTGACCGGAGAGTATTATTATGTCTTGGGAATGTCCTCGAAAGGACATTAGACATAGTACTGTCACAACAGTATCAATACATCTTGCAATTACACATCAAACAGTCTGCAAGGCGATATGACCTCTACTCTTCTCATCCACCATACCTTCAAAGGGAGGAATGGGCGTGCTACAATCTTCATCCGGAACTTCGTCTCTTTCCTGTGATACTCAGTAATCACCAGCTTGCGGTATAAGGAAGACATACGGATGAAGGTAAAGTGAACCACACGGTCGCTATGAAGTATCCAACGGTAGCTAGGAGATGAAGGATCCATCCAGAGCTATCATGAGCGAGACCCTATACTTCAAGACTAGACTTACCCGATTCTGGAATCAAGGTTTTCTACTTGCGTAGCGCTCGATATGAGATTAAGGGCGAATGAAAGTCCGACTCCCTTCCCATTAGTTTCACGTGATGACAAAGGAGCAGTCGACTTACAGAGGCGAACAGACCTGCAACTGTAGTCAATTCCATACAGATGGCTGCGAATTTTCGGTACCAGCGAATTATCTTGCGTTGACAGCTTGGGCAACTGGTACTTTCTGTCCTAGCCAGATCGTACGCGAGCAAAGAGTAGCATGATAAAAGCATCAAGCCATGGACTACCAATCAGCAAACTAGGAGAGAATGGGACGGAGCACTTACAGATCGAGTAGCTTGCGACAAGCAATTTCATGAGTTGATAGTACCCAGGTTCTACTTGGAGACTGTCAATATCATCATAGCCCGTCGAGCTAGCTCTTATTGACTCAAGCATCGAGTCGAAACACGATACCCTAACATCATCGGCAAAACATTTCCCATTGAATGCGAAATCGAACGTAGGGGATCCCTCGTAATTGGGTGTAACGGTGATAGTGTTGGCGAATGCCCTGTTTATACTGATGGGAAGGATGTATGTTGATAAGTTGAAGATCAGAGCAGTGGAGCTGATGAAGGCGATGGTGACATCGAGTCCTCTTGGCATGGTTGTAGCTGTTTTACAGGTTCAGATCGTCAAGTCGCTGAGCAGTGTCGAGTAGGGGGTGATCATACCCATAGTGTCAGCACTGCTTTATACCTACATCATCACCCATTGCCAGATCCGCATATGGATCGACGTTGGTCAAAGGAGCGCGTTGAGACCAAGGAGTCACTCCTGAGATTGACAAAGGATCTTCGTCGAGTCAAACAAAGTCGCACTGCTGTCAATCCAAGCTGACCTCCTTGACCACCTTTGTCAGTCGAGCACAAGACGGATCAGCGTGACACGCTAATACCAACACCTAGCGTCGTTCCCAAGAGCACAAGTTTTCACGTAGGAAGTGGGTAGTCTGATCAGTGAAATGATCGATCGTTTTCGATGTCGGCTGACCGCCTCGTCAATCTCACATAAAGGACCGTAATCACCCTTGTTAGTTGTTGCATTCTACCTTTCTACTTTATTATTGATCCACGCTGTCGAATGTCGAGTAGACAACAGCGGGTCCTTTGGCATTATAATCCACTTTGGTGATACTATGTTTACCAGCCTGATCAGAGAATACCACCTGCTAGTTAGCTTATTGACCGAAATCCAATCAAATTAAGCTTACCTTGCCGGCCATGGAACCACCTAGGAAAGGTGCTAATTCGGTCATGGAACCTTTGTAATTTGTGAAATAGTCGCTAATGATCAGCTTTCAGCAAGAGAGAGTGGAAGCTGAACTCACGGTATTGATAGTAGTCTTGTACGTGATGGCTGAACGTCCGAAGGCAGGTCTACACTCGACAGCAAGAACGGAGAAAGGTGCGTTAGAAGCGCAGGGGAGAAAGCTATACTGTCAGAATCGCTCAACCCTTAGTCCGTGCTCCGAAGACTCACACTTGATCCTAGCAGTTTCCCCAACAACGACAACCCCATCCCAAACTGCCATCTTATCCGCTGGAGACATGGTGGCATTACTCATAGCCCTGCCCATACCTTCCCAGACCGTATCCCCACTTCCGCCTTTCCCACGCAACAATGGTTCACATAGTCGGTGTCTGACTTGACCGACTGTGACCTCTTTCTCGGGTAAGGAAGGTATGTTGATCGTAATGACATCTGCGGCGGCGGCTGCTACTGCGTCCGCGGCGGCTTTATTGGCTGCTGCAGTGGCAGCTGCTGCCGCTGTTGATTTCTTCTTGTGAGAAGCGGCTGCTGCTGGTGCGTCTCCAACGAGTCTGCCGTCAGCACCACCACAAAAGGCATGGAGTCGGACTCACTTCTTGGCGACGTCAAACGAATCATCCTCCTGCGCTTGAGTTGTCACGGCAGCGATAGCTTTCGAGCCAGCTTCAGCTGGTGGAACCTCGAGGTCATCCCCTGTACATTCTGTCCAAATGGTATTTGCGACCTCTTTGATCATCTTCTCCTTCTGTCCAGCCTCCCAAGTCCCGTCTCCGCCAAGGTTTATCTGTAGATTCTTATCCAAGTCCTGGTCCCGCATCAACAGATCCTCTAGCCAAACCTCACAATCCCCATATCCAACATCGACTGTTGTACTGCATTCCCAGCGGATTACCGAGTCGGTAACTACTGCAACCTCACTCCTTTTTCGGCCTATATGTAGTACTATACCGGTTGTAGCGCCGACAGCGTACAGACTGGCCAGCGGTGCGGGGAGGAATGACAGTGCGGGGACGCTGAGATCTTCGAATGCGAGCTGAGC
>Ga0265780_10003975_pt1 | contig 19232 bp, 24 predicted proteins | sample P1T30metagenome_FD_192432 | JGI IMG/M metagenome (GOLD analysis project Ga0265780, IMG submission 192432) | Plant litter microbial communities from East Loma Ridge, Irvine, California - P1 T30 | ecosystem: Environmental > Terrestrial > Plant litter > Unclassified | place: USA: California...
GATGCAAGCACTGGTGAATATGAGTTGGTTGAGCAAGTTAACGGGCTCCAGTCGTGAGTGATATGTTTGCAGACAAGTGTCTGACTCCAGGGAGTAGCAACTAATGCCTACACAGCTACTACCTTCTCGAAGGCGACAGCGTTACTGCCTTTCCCAAGGACTTTCGAATGATTTCTGGAGACAACTCTCGCCGGAGCTACACGGCTGGAAATTACAAAGAGCCCGACCCACCTAAATCGCAATGGGAGTCGTTGAAACAGAACACCCAGAACATCCTAGCTCAACGCGCTATTGGGTTCCAGTGCCTGAACTATCTAGAGGCTTCAGAGGCGTCCCTATCCCGTCATTACCTTCCAGATAAAGCATTCCTTGATGATAATTGCCGGGATGGTGTTCGCATTGAGCTAGCGTTTCCCTCATGCTGGAACGGCAAAGACCTTGACAGCAAGAACCACGCCAGTCATGTGGCCTTTCCGGCTTACATCACTGGTGGTACTTGCCCTAAAGGCTTCAACGTACGACTTCCTACACTTTTGTACCAAGTCATTTGGAACACAGGAGCATTCACATCGCGAAATGGTCGATTCGTCCTTGCCAATGGCGATTCTACAGGTGAGGGAATTAACCACTGATGTGTTACCGTCTATTGGAGCTAACAGTGAGTACCTAGGATTTGGCTACCACGGTGATTTTGTGACGGGTTGGGATCCGAAATTCCTACAAGACGCGATCAAGACATGCAACAAGAATGGTCCTATCAGAATTTCTGACTGCCCATTGTTCGAGATCATCGACCGATCTAAAGCCAACCAGTGTGCTTTCAAAGTGCCGCAGGGTTTGGCAAATGAGAACGTCAAAGGTCCTCGCAAGCTGCTACCTGGAGGTATCAGGGGTGAAAAATAGACGTTGGCTTCTCGTTTCAGCTTTGTCTACGCAGGTTGGCGTGGGCCGTGATGGTTGGTAACTTACCCATGAGATTGAAGAGGAAAGTCGGCATATCTGTATTGCGAGAGTTCCCAAGAATCAAGAAACTTCTCTTCGCCTTTGTCGCAAAGAGGATCATCACACGCTCAGCTCCTCAATGACAGACATAGTAATGCTCAATTAGGGAGCTTTCTTCTTTGAGGAGTTGATGCGTGATATGTCACCGACGTGAGAGAGGTGAAGATGAGGGCCAGACAAAGACACAGGAATGTACACAAGTACGTTCAAACGAAGGTTTCTTGACTTTGTTCTCCATATCTATTTCGACTGTTTTTCTGCTTGAGCTAATCCATGGGTCTTCTTCGCCCGCGGAGGAGCCACTCGGTACGATAGTCGAAGGAAAGAAGTTCAATGAATTAGGTCTCAGCGCTGAGCGTGGCGCCGCGATAGTGCAGAGTAGGAAGCTGGGTACGTTGCATGTCCACTCTCGCTGGTCGAGGCATCAAATTTGCTGATGGGTGTCGTGTGTGGCCCGATGTTCTGCTGACCCTTCCGGCTGAAAGCACTCTTGTCCTCTTCATTATGATGAAGGCTCTTCCCAGGAGATCTCAAGTTTACAGACAGAGCAGCAGGGTTTGATCTCTCGGGAATATCTTGGGCACGGCCATTCGTCTCTGTAGCGGTGCTCCCATGCGAACGACTTTTCGAATTCATCATACAACCCACAATGGCACTCGCTCATTGGTACTACACCGCAACCCGCTGTATCATATTCACACCCATGGCAAAACCATTTCCCAGCCGGTACGTGAGGTGAGGGTGCCTGACGATTTCAACGGCCAATTCTGGGAGCTCTGGTAGTAGAGCCATGAAAGCGTCCTGGAGTCTCAGATCGTAAAGTTGATCAACACAAGCATCCGTCATGAGCTTCCTAGCGATGCTGTTTGGTGTAGTGGCGTTGAAGATCATTCGAAGGGCAGGCACGAATGTTTCTTCATTAAACCCTATTCCTTTCATGTTCTCCAAGGCTTCATCGCGTAGTTTGGGAATCTGATATTTGTCGGCCACGACAAAGATCTGCGCATGGTCTTGCAGGCTGGTTCCAATGGAACTCTCATCGTAGCAATCTGTTGTTGGGTATGAATTTCCGTAGAGGTAGCGCAGTAGCACCATCATCGCTTTTGGGTTATCTTCATGGAGCTCCACTTCCTTCGAGGCGCTTTCCTGAGGTCAATATTAGCTTAAGTGCCAGAATGTCGAGAATTGGTGGATCGAATTCACCCGGAACTTCCCTGCGAGGAGCGATGTGAAGTACTCAGACGTATGACAGAGCACGATACGATGAGCGTGCACGGTCCGTTCGCTGAGCTTGAGCGTGAGATCTGAGAGCGTCGGGTAGTCGAAGTAGGAATTGTAGAGGTCCAGGTTCGGGGTTGCCATCGCTGAGAGGAATTGCCAGTCGTTGTCGCATTCGATGGAAGATTGATGTTTGACAAGTGGTTCGAGGAGATCACGTTTGAGTTGTCGATGGAATGAGTCTGCTAAGGTTACGCAGCATGGCAAACGACGCTAATGCACGTTGTGGGTCATCCCGCCGCTGCTGTAAGTGAATGTCACAAGCTGAACACCCGCAACTCCGGGACTGTGAGAGGTGGCGATTGAAGAAAAATAGTTGCTGGAGTCTTGAAGAGAATCTTCATTATTACTGGTTGAATACTGGCTTTCCGCTGTCACTCACACGTTTGCTCCGTCCGTCATACTCAGAGCTCCTTTACACTTTCACTCGTCTATCGTATCTAGACTCCCTTGTCGGGAGTCTGCCTGACCATTTGATCCATCCGCCACAGTCCGAACAAATTGGTGCGGAAAGGTGCTTGCAAACCGGGCATGAGCATTTCCTTTGGCTGCGATACTCCTGCAAAACTGACTGCTCGAACGGAGCGACGAGCCCCGATTTGCCATTGGCACAGTTGGGACAGGCCGGTAACCCGCCACACTTGTGTCCATCTGCGCACAGCCAATGTTCTGTTAAGTCGGTGTGTTTGATGATCGCCACAGCTAAGTCTGGTGCCTCGAGCACAAGGGCTACGAAACTCTTATCTTCGTTCAACTTGTGTAGATTGGCGATGCAGGCTTGCATGATGAGAACCCGGACGGGACTGTCGGGCGGTGTGGCAGTGAAGATCGCTCGGAGAGTGACAGTGAAGTCCGCAAAGTCGTAGTCGTTCACACCAGTCGGTCCTGCTATGGTCCGGATGTTCGCGTAGGCTTCGTTTCGAAGTCTCTCAACCAGATACTTCTCGGCTACGACATAAACCTGCGTATGGATTTGCAGGCACGACTTCTTAACGTCATCGGGCTTGATAGCAAGATACGGGAGTGCGTAGAGGTAGCGCAGTTGGATCATCATGGCTTCGGGATCGTCTTCGCAGAGCTCAAGCTGTTTCGATTTGCTTTCCTAAGTCTATGATCAGCTTTTGTCGGATGATTAGTCGCGAGTGCTAGCCTACCCTGAAGCTGCCGGTGGGAAGCGAAGTGAAGTACTCCGACCCTCGGCAAAGCACCACACGGTGGACGTGCACGACTCGGTCGCTTAGCTTGATTTCGAGGTCAGAGAAGGTCTGGTCGTCGAAGTGCGAGTTGACCATATCGCGGCTGCGGGCCACGATGGGCGTTGAGGGCGCCATTGATGGGCGCGTGTAGTGATTGCGGTCGCCGTGGGTGGTAAGCTCGAATGTTTGTGAGTGGCGTGAAAAGTGTTTTGTTTGCGAAGCTGAAGACGGGAGCTGCATGTGTTCTTCCCACGTAACATGACGCATTGCGCCAGCGGAAGTGGGCCCGCTTTGGCTGCTGCAAGTGAGTGAAGTGAAGGATCTCCGCACGGCGTTTGCAGTGTCGCCAACTCTTGAAGTGAGCACGCTTATAAGTCTTCACTCTAATCTTCGAGGCTTCGCTTCATTTGCTACTTCTACAGTTATCTCGCGACCTTAGTCATGGTGTCAGGCATAAGAACTTACTGAGATTCCCCTTTTTGGGATGTTGTGCGCAAGTTCCACTCTGCAATCGCCCGAGAGCCCTATCGTACTCGATCCGCAATTCCTACTAATCTGTTGATGCAGCTCCCAAAAGCAAAAAACACCGATCCCCTTGACTTCCCGGACGATGGACACATCATGATTCATGTGCCGGCCAAAATACTTCCACGACCAGACAGAGCAGCCCTATATACCACCGTATCACTCACCTTCCCATTCCCCAGCTTCAGGAAGAATGTCCTCAAGATCCTGGTGCCTGAGGATCTCGAATCCCAGCTCAGGGAACTCCTGTAGTAACGACAGAAACCCGGCATTTCGCTTCAGCAGACGTAAATTAGCGACGCATGCTGTCACCAAGCAAGCGGTTACCGTGGTACTTCGAGTTGCGGCAGCGAACACGATACGTAGGCTTTGGGTGAAGTCCTGCAAGGTACAGGCGTACGAATTGATCATGGTTCTCATGATCTCCCCAGCTTCCACCTCAAGTACTTGGTGCCGGTATTTGCCAGCGAGCACAAGCACCAAAGCGTGATGTTGCAGGAGTCGGAAGTCTTGGTTTACAACTTGATCGTACGGGATGTCGTACATGCGACGCAGCACGACCATCACAGCTTCTGGGTTGTCTTCGTTCAATTGAAATTGCATTCCCTTTATCTTTGGTCAGCTAGGTCAAACAGTGCCGCTGGGTTCAACATACCGGGTGACTGTCTTCAAGAAGCGAGTCAAAATGTGCCGAAGCACTGCACAATACGACTCGGTGCACGTGTACACGTCGGTCGCTCAGTATGATAGTGAGATCTGAGTATCTCGGAACGTTGAGATGATTTTTCCGCTGACTCTCAAGAACTGCGATGCGACCCGAAGGAGTTGACGAGAGGCGGGATGGTACGTCTCCGCCGCGCTGGGGAAGCCTCTAGTTCGTAGTAGACGAATTAGAGGACGTATTGCGGACAGGTTTTGCCTTCTCGAGCGGCGGTGTGGCGCGGCGCTGCACCAAGATACCATGGCTGTTCTCGACCAAGTCTAGTTCTCTTGCAGTGGCGAAAAGGCTGGCTAAGTTCACAGTGTGTAGCTTGGCGGATTTGTGCGCGTCGCGAGAATCGTCGGATTTGAGGCTGTACATGGCAGTCGGGATGGCGGCCGGAAGCTCTCCTGCACCGGCCCTGCTCTCAATCCGCTTCAAAAGAGCGTCGTTCAAGAAGTTGACGACATGCGACCATTGATCCTCCAGTGACTGTTCGCTGTGTCGCTGCTGTATCTCAGTGCATAATTTGTCCATGTGGATCAAAGCATCTCTCGACAAGCACGTGGTTTGCAGTGTTTCATTCTCCTCGAACTGAGGATAGAGCGCTGCGATGATCGCGCGTGATTTCTTCTTTTGATCAATTGTCCCCTGGCTCACTTGTGGTATCTTGGGCGCCATTGTAGCTTGGTGATTGTGCGATCTGTGTTGTGTCGGCCGAAGAGTGAGTCTTCTGCAAGCGCCAAAGGTTTGGCGATGAGTGAATAGATTGAGAGGCGGCGTCGTTTGTTGAGATGGAGCGATCGCTGGGATCAAGTGAGAAAAGACGCATGACGCTAGCGCTAGTCTTGGGTTCTGCCGCTGCCGCTGCGAGTGACGTTCAGCATTCACAGGCTCACGACCCACAGTTCCGGGTTTAAACTCACCGGAGATGAACAAACGTACATCTCAAAAGTGAAAGTGGAAGACACGAGGAACATGCAAGATCTGGAAGATCAAGACACACCGCTGTCACCTGATCACGTATGTCTGAGAAAGGGTTTCTTGGGAGCGGTTGTTTTCTGCAATACGTCATCTTCTGAACTCAACTGCTTTGCACCATCTGGGACAGTCGATCTGTACGCGTGCACTCACTGCTTGTCCATAGACTAGCAAAACCACTGAACCATACCGGCTTTCGAACAGACAAGCCTCTCAGGTTCCACAGCACGAACAGACCACCTTTGTTATCTCCTGGCAATTTTCGCAGTACTCCGACTGGTCTTCTTCGCCAGAGTCATATGTTCCGTCATCGCTAGGGTCTAGCCCGGCATAATGACGACCGAGAAGCTCAGCACTCAACTCTGGAAGCTCTGCAACGGTAGCCATGAAGTTCTCGTTCTTGACAAAACAGCACATCTCATCCACACAGTGTTGGACCAGAAGCTCGCGGCCAAGTTCGTCGCTCCTCGGGGTTCCAGCGATCATTGTCCGAATGGCATCGAGAAGGTTTGAAGATTCCAGCAAGCGCATACTGTTTTGCTTGTTGATGCAGATAATGTCGCTCATTTTTGCACACGCTGCAGCCTGCAGTTCCTTGATCTGGTATTTCTCGGACACTGTGTATACAAACGCATGAGGCAGAAGGCTGAGTCCATCGTACCACTCAGGATGATCCCCTTGGTATGGTAGACCGTACAGATAGCGTAGAAGGGCCATGACGGCTTCCGGATTATCCTCGCAGAGCCCGACCTCGTTAGAACTGCTCTCCTGGTCCCATGTTAGTACAAAATACGAGATTGTGGACTTGCATGAGTACGGGAATTGCGTACCTGAGAATCTCTGGTCAAGAGCATGGAAAAGTACTCAGCTGCACGACACAGAACGATGCGATGTACGTACACCGATCTGTCGCTGAGTTTGATGATCAAGTCGGAGAAAGTGGGCTCGTTGACGTACGTCTTGTACAGCAATGGGGGACTCTGCGTCGAATCTGACGGCAACAGCAGCGGAGCGACAGCATCAGCTATAGCTGGTGCTGGTGCTGGTGCTGGCGCTGGCGCTGGTGCTGGTGCTTGTTCAGACTCCATGATGGAGTCGGTTAGTGGGTAGGATCGAGTAGGAGGATGTTGCGAAGTTTAGCTGACACGTCGGTCTTCTACTCAGCGGAGGGCAAACGAAAGCGTCTTATGCGGCTTCTGCCTCTGCAAGAAATGACGACTGATTTGGAGCAATGCTGTCTTCACTTCACCTTCTGAAGTGGTTTAACTCCGTTTGAACATGGCACGCGTTTGCTCGGACGGACCCATTCGTTCGCCTCGCCGTAGAGACGTCGAACCATTTCTCTGGTTAGATAGTGTGGACTTCGGACATGCTGTCATTCATGTGTGATTACATACATGTACCTGACACTCGATTGTAACCTCTTCTACGACGTGTTAAAGACGTGAAGTCGTGTTTCCGAGTCTTTTCCCCGCAAGCCGAGTTTTGGCCATGGACTCAACATTAGCAGTTACAACTGTAACCGGTTACAAAACTGGTTCTCAGAACCAGTTACAAAATCATTCTTGCATTCGGCTGCACAATTCCCTTGACACATCGTGCCCATAAGAACTACCGCTTCCGCAGGATTCATTTTCATCTGGAGAGGAAAGCAGATATACTGCACAGGCGGATGTACATCTGTCTGTACACACGTGTGTACGGACAGACATACAGACATTTGACTATCCGGACGATATTCATTCGGAACCTCTCCTGAACACGTTTCAAAGGCATACCGAGCCACTGCGTCTCACTCCCATTGAAGATCAAGGAACATGTGTGCGAGAAGGCCCGGTATTCATCAGACTCGACGTAGGTGCCCTATACGACGGACGCCATGGCGATGACTACATGAGGATCCACGATGGTTTGCTGCTTTGATGGTGTATTCTGAAACTCCATGCGACTGGCCTGATGAGAGGCAATTTTGTTACGCCACCTCGAAAAGCTGATACTGACACTCACATCACGATGTCACGAAACCCTCCCAGATATGAGCCTCCATTCTGGCGACTGTGTATCACTGCTGCGAGTCCGCCTCCTCTCAATATAGATGTCCAGGTCATCTAAGCTGCAGGCCCGCAAACGACACGTTATGCGCAAATTGATTCTCCCACTCGCCAATGGTATGGCTATACAAACTACCGCGAACCAAACGGTGAGTTTGTGTTCAAGTGGTTTTTGCATTTTCTAGGGCAATGTCCTCGTGCGAGCAGGGACCAGATAGGCCTCGCTTCAGGCTTATCTCGAGCACAGAAATGAGGCTGATAGAGAAGCTTCCTGCAGCGCGCTTGGAAGGCCAATTTGTGGAGTGGGTACGCCAATCGAAAAGCATGTCGAAACTTGACTACGTGCGGTGGTCAAGTTTCGACATGGCGAAGGCGATGGTATCCAAGACGTGTGGAAGTTCTCTTTCTGTGAGCAAAAATGGTTGCCCAACCACGTGTGGGCTCATTGCACCATATGTCGTCGGTGCCATGAGATGAATTTGCATGATTGACGTCGAGAAGCGGCAATACTGAGAAAGGTCTGCTACACCGGAAATTTTGATAGGAGATTTTCTCTCAATAGTCATTACTGCGTTTTGTTGCATGTGAAATGACATCCATGCTCATCGACCCTCGTTGTCTTTTAGCTTATTCGCAATCAATGACTCGACCGATCCAATTCACTAAATCTCAATTGGTAAAGACGTTAGCCACTATTGACTGTACTCGTCTTCTCGAGTGAACGTTTAAGCGACTGATTCAAGATCGATGTAGCCATAGCATGCTCTGATGTGTCTTGGCCGTGGCGGAGGGTTAGGGTTGGTGTCGGAAATCGGCGTTTGACTTCGTGGATTTTCAGCCGGACTACCATGATTATTCACAGCGAGCGCGAACCTCACCACTGCTCAGATTCCTATCGACCTAGCCAGTCGTTCCAACAATTAATCCGACCGTCGGTTCTAGCCAACCATACTCAGTCCATTCTTGGAGCGCAGGAGACATGCTGCGTGAAGTTCCCTCTTTCGTCGAGCACGAGATCACCATAGAAGCACCAGCCATGCACGAAGACCAGCCAGACCACACGAACGATCTGTTTGACGACATCTTTGGATCTGCTCCCACCTCGCCAACACTAGAAGGAAGCCATGGTGACGAGCGTGCCGCAGAGCGAGGAAACACCAGCGAAGTCTCAGACATCCCACGCTTGAGGAGTAGACATGTGACAGAGGGATACCGGGAAGGCGTCGCAGAGAGCAAAGAAAAATTCATCCAAGCTGGTTTCGACGAGGGATACAGCCTGGGTGCTGAGATCGGCCTGAAGGCGGGTTGGTGCTTGGGTGTATTGGAGGGTGTATGCAAAGCTGTGGACAAGGCGCAATCTGCTGGTTTGAAGATCCCACAGAAGGGCGTGGAAGAGACCATGGAGCCTGAAGAGCTGTTCAAGAAAGCGCAGGACGAGTTGCAGATGCAGAAGCTGTTCGATCCGGCCTACTTCGGAAACGATGGTATATGGCTCTACGATGTGCCTGGCACCGAGGACGACACCACCTTCAAAGACGTCGCCACGGCACACCCGTTGCTGTCTTCTTGGCTGGCAACCACCAGTGCCGCAGCGGATTGTGTAGGACTGGTGATTGCGTGAAGGAGGCTCTGCAAGACAGGTCTGCCTGTCCACTACAAGCAACGACAAAGAAATGCATTCACTCTGCTTCAAAAGCACAGAGTCTCACTTCATCGCATGGGACGACGTCATTGGAAACTGTCCGCGCAAACGGACGCGCGCGCTGTGTTACACCAATTTTCGACCACCTCTGCAAAAAGCGCGACTTTTCTAGCGCGACAACAAAAACGCCACTCCGTAGCAACATCATACAATTCGCCCTCGGCAATCGCAAACAAGATGTCGCAGCCAGCCTCTGACGACTCGAAAGATCCATTTTCACCAGGTGAGCAGTATACCCTCCCAGGCGAGCAGAGCAGTGGCGACGTGGTGGGTGGCAGGAGCGGCGGCACTGGCAGTGGCAGTAACAGAGACAGTCCAGAAACCGATGCGGACGCCCGCGAGGCGAGACGTGTAGCATTTCGCGCCTCCCTTCACGGACGAGAGGTGCAGATCGGTTCGCAGGTGTTCTACGACACGACTCCCGAGGGAGAGCTCTTCCCCGTGCACGGCGGTATGGAAGGCTACGAGGCAAGTATGGAAGATGAAGCAGGCCGAGACGACGACAGCGAGGAGGTGAGTGAGGAAGATGGAGCACATGACGAGGACGGCAGTAATGAGGCGAGCGAGGACGACGGACCAGACCACGAAGGCGACTACATTCACGACGGCGACTACATCCACGACGGGAAAGATTTCCCCTCGCCTCTTGAGTACAATCCCTGGTCTGCCGACCCGCCTTCCCGCTCCGACAATGGCGCTGACGACCCCAACTTCATTGCACGCCTCACTTCCGCACTTCAGGATGTGACTGATCGCGCCACCTCGTCGAGCGATGTGGAGATCGCAGACTCGCAAGCCGGCTCTGATGACCTAGACAACTCTATCAATGACGCCGCTCCATCGATCAAGGTGGAGGTAGGAGACTCACAAGTCGACTCTGACGAGCTAGAGAATACCAACAAAGACGCCACCCAATCAAGTGACGAGGAGATGGCAGAGTCACAAGCCGGCTCTGACGGCCTCGATGACACTGCCAACCATGTCATTCCATGGACCGAAGTAGAAGTAGCAGGCCCGCGCACAGAGCCCGTCGACCCAGTTAATAGTGTCAGCGAAGCTGCTTTATCAAGCGACCAGGAGACAGCAGACTCGCAAGCTAGCTCTGATGACCTGTATGACAACGCTGCCGACTACTCTGATCCATCAAGCGACTTCGAGTTAGCAGACTCGCAAGAGGACTCTGACGAAGCTGCCCCATTAAGCGAAGAGGAGGTCGCAGACTCTCAGGATGACTCCGATGACCTTGTGGTTCGCTCTGACACCTCAGACTCTGATGCCGACACGATTGTCCTACGCCAACCAAACCGCGTAAGGCTTGCTCCCATGGGCGCTTTCGTTCGCGTTCCTATCAACCACCGTAACAACCACAACCCCGCCAGTGACCCAGACTCTTCTTCAAGTGATCAAGGCTCCGACTCATCGCTCTCCGAACTGGAGCAGACACCTGAGCCAGTCGATCCCGAGCTGCGCCGACTTGACTTCGAGTCTAAAAGACGTACGCTCAAGCTCTGCTTATGCTTGGGATGGTGTACCTGCACCCGCTACAGCAACTTCTATGGAAGTCGGAATGTGAATGACGCGGCCGCGCCACTGGTGTTACCCAGTCAGACTCACTTGTCCGAAAGCGCGCTCTCCAACGAGCGCTTTCCTACCAGCGCCATAAGAAGCACCATCGCAGCGGAGGAGAGGTATGAAGAGCGCATTATAGGCCAGCAGAGGTTTTCGTGGGATCTTAAGAGGAGACCGGCGCTTGCTCCCGTCAGTTGGGAGGGCGAGGAGTGGTCGGAGTTTCCGGGCAACTACAAGCCCGCTTCTGTTGAGGAGGTTTCTGATGCTGGGGATTGAGCTGCTACTGAAGTATGAGCGATGGCGTAAGTTGGAGTAGACAGCCGCAAAGCCACATCCAGGCGGCTATGGAGCAGCGTTCCCTGTAGAAGGGCTCGGGTATCAGCGTGCCAGTAATACAATTCAACGTCCTCAGAAGCCGTGTATCTCATTGGTAAGCATTGCGTCTTCTCAATTGTCACCGCCATATTTTCGAACGAATCACACCCCCGGACCTGATAACTCCCGTCACTGGCGCTGAAGGGGTTTCCTTGGCTGAAAACAACGATGACACTTTCTACCTCCCGAGACGTACATTGCTAATTCCAAGAGTCCACTGACATCCACTTTGCCATACTTATTCATTGGCTTGTCAAATGATTACATCACTAGCCGCGTCTGCCTGAATGCTTGATCGCGTCAAAAGAATACACTACTAGGCGCGTCTGCCTGGACCTAACGTCTTGGCGTAATGGAGATGGCATCTAAGTCATATCTCTTCCGATTTCCTACTCGACTTCTACATCGACTTGAAACAACACAACATTCACCATGACAGGAAGAGGAAGAGGAGATGGTCGCGGACTTGCGGCAATACCATTTCGTCCAGTGACACCTCCCGCCCCGGATTCGCTTTTGGTACCCGAAACAAAGCTATTCGCGACAGTACGATCTATTGGTTCCGGTGCAGCACCAGACATCAGGTCACGAGTACGGCCGGCAAAAGACATCGAACGATCCGAAGATGATATGCGGTTAACGAGTGGCTCCTGGTATCACGTTTTGCTCGAGGATACAGAGGAATTTGCGCACAGGTGCCGCCACGACGAAGATCTAGAGCCCACCAACGATCCGACCTGGGGATTCCGCGTCTTCGTAACATCGTATTCTCCGGCAGCGCGGGAGAGGCTTTCTCGAGCCCTCGACAATTGGACCCAAGCCCAAGAAGTGGCTTGCCAACAAGCCATCAGCCGGCCTGACTACCGACAAGAGGTTCTCAAACGCTTCAAGCTGGACGTTATCGAAGACGAGTCACTAGAGTATGCTTCCGATGACCGCGTTCGAGAAGAGTTTCGCGCATGGATGAAGGGCCTGGACTTCACGCCGAGGGATGAGGAAGAAAATGATGCGAGGGCGCTTCTGTCTACGATGCACAACCCGAGCGAGAACATATGTCTGGCCCTGGATGAAGCAGCAATTCTTAAGCTTGCTGATCTCACCTTTGGCGAGCCGAAAGATGACTTGGAACGTTTCGGAAGCTTGACGGTGCGTGCGATTGACGGCACTTGGCGTCGACCAGCAGAGGTGAAGGCCAATGAAACCTACCGTGGGGTCGGAGACGTGTCCATCGTCGGTCTGGCGGAGCTGTACGGTGTCATGGCATCACCTGAGGGCGGTGGTCACTGTTATGGGGGCATAATGCACGACCTGCACCCACTGAATGGGATGCCAGAATGGACTGGGGAACTCAGCTAATATGCTGCGAATCACATCTGATGTACAGCGAAGGCGAGGTCCAGCGGCTAAAAAAGGATACTGAAGCCTGTGTGAGAGGGGTATTCGAGCCAGCTCTTAGGAGGCCAGCCACAAGCAGCGCTGTTGTGGAATGTTCATACTGACCTTGTACTCACTTTCAGGGGCGGACGGAAGATGCAGTTTTATACCAGTATAGGTCGAGCGGGTTCGTCCGCGGCCTTGGCTTGCTACAGTAAAATAAGTCAGTCAACGTCTCACCAAGCCTGGATCTTCAGCTTCACCTCGGAGTCTACCGGTGCGACTTTGCGCCACTCCACTGTGCACAATTTTCATCACCCAACCCCTGATCCATCCCGACGGGAGCGCTCAACAGCATCCACAACACTGATAGCTCGGTACGATGGATGCACCGCCACCTTCTACGTTCGTTGCGTCACGAGTTGTCGCCTACCGACTTCTTCGGTGGATCACATTGTCTCGACATGCGGTAATGTCGACAAGTACATCTCTGGACCCTGGGAAGAATCAACGCGCATCTTTTGTTCGACAGCGACATTTTAGAGGCCAGATCTTTCCCAACTCCCACTAATCCCCTCGAGAGAAATAGACTTTCCGAACCACCTGACGATATGCTACAACTGCTGCGTACATGCATGATCTTATTCTTGATCCCTCCGGCCCGAGCACAAAGCTTTCTCGAAGGCTTCTGGTACGACCCAGCAAGCCTTGATCTATTGAGCGACACTTGCAAAGCCGCGTTGAACATTGGACTTCAATGTGATCCGTCACTAGGGAGATGATTCTCACCAACTCCACCTGACCTCGGAGAACCTAGAGGCCATTTGTACACAGAAATGTTCTGACTCATTGGCCTCGACGAGAAAAAGTGTCGAGTCTGCATGCGACAACTTTGTCGTCACGATTGATGATCTGGATTACCCTGCGGCGACGACGTTCGATCGGATAATCGACAGACACCACAAGCTCTGTCTGAGAGATTCGTAAGCTCTGGTACCATATTACACAGCAGATGTCCGTCGGCTGACTATACCCCAAGCGCAACCCAAGACTTCTGCTACCTGATGATGCGAAGGTGGGGAAACGAAGATGGTTGGGCTGATGAATACAAGTGCTCCGACTGCCGATTCAAATTCATGGAGGCCGATCTGATCTCTCCATTTCCATCCATCAAGCAAGGCGGGGAGCTCCGGTTGTACATCTCGATGAATTCAAGGTGCCGCATGAATGATCATGAGCGACCGACTGCCACAACCATGGCCCTCGACGCCAGCAGTCACAACACTGCAGAACCGACTCTTGTTCGCGAGCCGTCAGCAATCTGCACCATCCAGCCTGAGTACACATGTAACGGACTGTGCCTCGCGCATGGCGTTTCCACCTGCCCTCTCACTGCATCTAACGGCCTCCAGGCTTAGTGCAAAGACCTCCCATCAGCAAGTGCGGAGATATGCCTGCTGACTAACTGTCAAGGAGATGACACATGTCAAAGTGTTGCCGATCAGCAGACCGGAAACATTTCGGTCGCGCAGATGCTGGCATAACTCCCGCACTTGATTCAGCTCAGCTCTGAGACTCAACGCAATAGACAGGTATGCAAATCTGCGGAGACCATGGGTTTGTTCTGTAATGATAAAGTGTCGAGGGAGTGCGGACGGAGCTTGTGTCCTGGGACAAGGCGAAACTCTGTAATCATCGCATACATCGATTTCCCACAGACCGCCGTCTCGAGAACAAGACGATAGACCCTTCCCATTGCCCGTCACAACCGCCATCCGATCTACGCCGCGACAGGATCGCGGAAGAGGATACGCCCACCGGGCAAGCCCTTGAAAGGATTCCCCTCGCCCTCTTGACACCAACCCACAGGCTTGAAGCCACAAGAAACGTAAAGGGGATCACCAGCCTCGGAAGCGACCAGACTTGCGCAGATCGCTTCCTCGTCGGCAAGCTTGCATCCGTAGCGCACGAGCTCGCGACCGAATCCCTTTCGCCAGTGAGCAGAATCAACCACAAGGAGATCCAACGACCAATTCTCCGCACGTGTGCCGGACCAGTAGTGGGCCGTGAATGGATGCGCGCGTTCGAAGATGTCTGCTTTGGTCGGGTCGGCTGCGCGGTTTTCGGGTTCGTCTGTCTGAGTGTTAGTGATACTGTCCTCGGCTAATGAACCGCACCTGGGCTCATCTTTTACCGGCTGTTGGGCCCTCAGAGAGCATCTGATTATCGTCGCCAGCGTGTCGGCGAACCCATTCTGCGTAGCCGGTGATGGTTTCTTGGCTGTCTTTTACTTCTATGGAGACAACGTGGTGACTTGCAGTGTTTCCGATCTTCTTGAGAAAACGTCTACGGAAGTATGCTAGGAAGTCCTCTGGGTATTCTTTCCTGTAGGGATGCAGCAAGTCGCCCAGCAATGGATCGTCTGCGCATGCTGCAGTTTTGTATGCACGTTAGTGATGTGTGCAGTCATGAGGAGTTGAAGACTCTGGTGCGCTGCTAGCTTACCTCTCACGCAGACTCCTGCCACAGCGTCAGTATCAGCTTCTGTGCACCTTCGGACACCCATGTTGTTGATTAGTTGATGATAAAGTCAGCCTCTGCAGTCTGGCAGTAATAACGTCTCCCTACAGGTAACTCATTCGAAACGACAGCTGTAGTGATGGCTAAGCGGGATTGCGAGCCCAGAAGCGAGCCCATCAGAGCTTTTTGCGAAGTGGAGCTCGCGACCACACTCATATCGCTGCGAGGAAGACCGGTAGTCATACAATCCTTCGAACCGGAGTTGGTCGTGAAAAGTAGACGTTACAGACGGCACTTGTCTAATGATGGTGACGCAGTAGTTGCAGCCATATCGAAGTGCAGCAAAGCAATACATCGGCTTGATAACAAGACCTTGTCGTATTGCCTTTGCTCCGTGTCCGTCCTGGAACACCGAGTGGCGATCTCGATGGAAAAGATATCCCGTGAGAGTTTGGACGACGGAAGAGCGCAAAAATCATGTGAACATGAAGAAGAGCAGAACCCTAATGATCTCCGTCATCTTTGCCTCTTTCAAAGATGGTACAAATGCGATGCAAGCGCAAGAGCAGAATGGATACGCGATGCCTCCTGCCAAATCCTTCCAAGCCCGCCTCAAGTTCCGGATTGATTGCCAAGAGGTCGGGGTCGATTCCACCGAAACACTCACGCTCCCACCGGCTTCCACCTATCCTGTACAACAACGCCTTTGATTCATCGGGCTAAGCATGCAGCGTGACACAACCATCGCTCTTGGGCTCGCGAACCGAGTTTCGGATGGACGAGCAGCTGCCAGATGCGTTCTGCCTCCGTCCTGGCAGCGTTACAGCGTTGCAGACAAGCGCTGCGCGAGACAAACTCTCTGCGGGCGCCGTAGATGATATAAGGCCTTCCTGGTCTTTCAGCAGGTAAGGAAATCGTGCAGGTCTTTGCTCATAAAACTTATTCCACAGACATCGCCGAAACCATGCTGCGTCTTTCAACTCTCGCGTCAGCGTTGGCGCTAGCTTCTGCTGCCAACGCCCAGTGTGGCTCTGGAAGCCCCGAAGTCGTTGTCGATGGGGAAGGTACCGCATTCACCGCCGTCAGAGGATCTGAACAACTCTACTCTGGTACAAACTACCTCGAAGCCATCAACGCCGGTCTTGCTTCTGTTGCATCTGGTGAACGAATCGCCGTCTTGGCCTCTGGTTCTATTGGGGCAAGCACCATCTCCCTCTCAAACGGCCAGACATTCGAAGGCTGCGGCACCATCGATGTCGGCTTCAACAGCGGCCGTGGCGCCATTCGTGCCATCGACCAGACAGGAGTTTCGATCCCCTATCTCTCAATGACCGGCACTCCGTACTTCGGCCTGCAATTCTCTGGTGTCAGCGATCTCACTCTTGGCCAGATCACCATGGACCTGACCGACGGACTCGGCATCCGCTTCGACCGCGACGGCGCGCCTAACGCCAATGTCGCCATGGACAGCATCACCGTGACTGGCGCCGGCTCTCACGCTGTCGAGATATGGAACATCGACGGGCTGACCATCAACGAAGTCATCGCCCAAGACGTCGGCGAATGCGGTCTGCTCATCCAAAACACTCGGGACGCTCAAGTAGGCCTTGTTGACGGCACTAATGTCGCCGCTGGAGTCGGCTACGCCACTCTTCGCTTCGCCAATCAGAACGGCCGCTACCCCGACGGCACATACCCGGAGAACATCAAAGTCGACAAAGTAGTCTCGCGCGGCGGCGGACGCGGCATCTTCTGCGTGTCTGAGTCCGGCGGTGCTGTCATCGGCAACATCGACTTGCAAGACAACGGTGGCAATGCAATCCTCATCGAGAACTGTTACAATGTCGCGATTCTTGGCGGGACTGTCCAGGGTGGTGGAGAGGTTCGCATTGCTGCTCGCACTGAGTTTGCGAACACGAGGGATATCTCCCTGTCGATTGAGGTCAATGGTAACACTGTTCGGGAGAGTCCTTGTGGCGAGAACATGACTTTTGATATCACTGGTGATGCGACGTTGGATATTTGCTGAGGTATTGAGTTTTGAGGTAGAGATTGATGCAGTATATATTTCAATATTGTTCGAATGTCTAAAGTCTTACTTCGAACGAGTCGTTGAGTTTGATGCAGTAAAAGCAGACGAGAGTAGAAAGATTGACTTTGTGTCGCCTCCATCTACGCAGTGACAATCAGCAATCTCCAAGACGGCCGAGGAGATATGTGCTGCATGATATAAGGTTCCCAGTTACACAACGTGTCCAGCTGAGTTACACCGCCGCGTCAACGCTGCACCGGTTCTCCTCTCGGCTTGCCCGTCGAGCTGAACCTACAGTGAACAAACCTACAACATCAGCCTCATTCCATGGCCCTGAAGCTCTTCCATCAATTTCAATGCATCTCCCATCGAAACTCTCGTCAGCGATAATTTTCGCCGTCCTCACAATGGCCACCTCCAATCCCACGTGCACGCCCGTCACCAGAGTGGCAACCTTCCGCTTCAGAGAAAATGTGACAGCAGAACAAAAAGGCGATCGCGCCCGCGCGTTCCTGGGTCTATACGAAGCGCATCAGGAGTTGCTGGTTGGGATGCCGAAGGGAGGCAAGCCGTTGAACACGCCGCTCAACTTGACGAATGTCAAGAGGGATAGCGTGTGGGACATGGGGTTTACGGTGACTTTCAAGGTAGGTATACGCATATTCCGAGGCAATGGTAGTGGAGAGTATGCTGACAGGGTTTTACAGAGTGAGGAGGCGAGATTGGAGTTCGATAAGGAACCTGGGCATGACAAGTTGAAGGTGAGTGTGTTCGATTGGATATGTTCTCGGTAAAAAGAGCTGACAAGCTGTTGTAGGAGGAGACGGACCCGTTGCTCGAGCAGGTATTTGTTTATGATTTCGTTGAGGAGGAGAATCTCGGGTGGTGAGTTTAGCAAAAGGTCACTACCAATCAATAACGATACAATAATTGAGACTCGCATGACTGGAAGGGAAATACATAGATATTCGTGTAATACTGGTCTTAACCCTAACCCTTTGACGATCTCATCAAAACACGTCGCATTCGCATCTTCAGCTCACCAGGCAGCCGCTTTCAACGTAAGCACTCAGAATCCCGATCTTCACTTTAAATTCAACGACATGGCACACTACTGTGACTTCTGCTGTGAATTCTACTCTGACCTCGAACACCTGTTCAACATCTGGTACCAGGATATCGCAAGATACTGACAGGTTGTTCGCTTGACCACCTCGGCTTACAGGACCTTATCTTTCGAAACTCACACACCCATCAGACTGAAGGAACAACGTCAAAGGATCTGGACACTCGCTTATGATGTTGTCGCCATAAGTGGTTCAAGATCAGAGAGTGAAGGTGTATATCTCTCTCTCTCTGGCTGCCTTATCTCTGACAATCTCGCGCCCACACCAACAGCTCCCTTCTGCCGTTCTTACCCGTACCAAAGCCGCCTCCTTCTCGACTTTGACTCCCCTTCGAGCGAACGCCAGCACTTCACATAAGCATACATGCCACCAACGAGTTGTCCTCTGGAGTTACGCCACTACTACTCAAGCCTTATCTCCAACTGTCCGATGTTGGACATGTCTAGACCCTTGTGGCCAGTGTGCGATTTTAGTGCCGTGTAGCGCCAAGTGGTAACGTTATCTATGAGTACGCCACGCCATTGCTTCTGTTCGCTTACGGCTAATTGGCAAGTGACAGGTGGCAACCAACAATCCACCCCACTCTGTGATACGCCTTGTATACCTTTGGCTTGAACCTTCAACTCGCGAGCATCGCACGACGCTCGAGAGTAAGAGGTTTCAAGTTGCTCCAGATCCCTCCACAGCATCTGGATCAAGTGTGCGGCTGTTATAGAAGCACACGATGGATCATCTCCTAACAATGCCGCATCTTATCCACAGTCCCCATATCTTTAGGGCTGCTGGCGCCGATTGTGTAT
>Ga0265780_10003976_pt1 | contig 19229 bp, 15 predicted proteins | sample P1T30metagenome_FD_192432 | JGI IMG/M metagenome (GOLD analysis project Ga0265780, IMG submission 192432) | Plant litter microbial communities from East Loma Ridge, Irvine, California - P1 T30 | ecosystem: Environmental > Terrestrial > Plant litter > Unclassified | place: USA: California...
ATATATAAAATGTTACCGGCTGATTTCCTTCATTGTTCTAACTTTTTAACTATGTCATTTAAGGGGGAGTATTTAGAACTATATAGCGAAGGGGTCCCAGCATACAGCAACGTTAAGAGGCCTACATTCGTAACCTCTGGATGCTACATTGTTTATTATAACAATGTTTGGACCATCTCTTTAAATATATTATTCTACTCATAATTTAATCACTTATTAAAAAAAATGATTCAGCTTTTAGCTAAACAAGTTTCTTGTTCAGCTTTATGTGCTTTCATGTCCTTTAATTCATAATATTGAGGAACTAGATGCAATCTATTATTTTTAGCAGATCTTGAAGGATGTTCTTTAAAATATTCGATTAATTTAAGTACATCCTCTTTTTTAGTGATATATCATTTATAAGACTGAGAACTACCTCTATCGATATAAACATATCCACCATATAGATCTACTAAAGGTGTTAGTAACTCAGATGTTTTTTGAGTAGCTGTTAAAGATAATTGTCAATGAGATTGAGTTATAGTAACTGAACCATCAGCGTCAAAAAATCCAGATAATCAACCATTTTCATATGTTAATTTCTGAGGGTATATAAGAATTATCCCATATTTAAAACAAATCTTATTTAATTGAACCAATCTATAAGAATTACGAATTTCCCCATTAACATCATTTATAATATTTATTAAACCATCTTTATGGTGTAATCTATATCTCAATGCCTTAGCATTAGATCTTAATTTTATCGACCCACCATATACATTTTTAATAACCTGCAATGCTCGTTCATCTCTTATATCCATGGTAATCTCTAAGCTTGCATACCCCTTTTTTGAGAATGAAAAACAACCATCACCATCTATTAATCCAGCTAGTCATTGTTTAAATTTTAAATCTTTACCTGAGTTACTTAATTTATGAATTGATCTTATATTTAACAAACGTATGGCCTCTGAAGTTCCTACTCACGAGCTTAGCGCTTTGGTTACTTGCGGATTATTCTTATTTAAAAGGCTTTTTACTTTAGCGGTATATTGTAAAATATAACTTACACCTAAAGTACCTCCGAAATTTACAAAGAACTTCCCGCTTATAGTTTGTTGCGTTATATTTAAATTTAATAGGCAACAAAGTAGCCTATTAATAAAAATAAAGGGCCATATTTGACCGAAGAATCCAATTCCTTATTATATAATTTTTTTAACCTTTTAATCATATAACCTGATAGCTTTTATCAGCCTTTTTATGGTCATTAAAAGAGGAATCCGACTGTACATTAAGCAGCATTGCAGCCACCCACCGGTGAACCAGTCTGTAGCGATCTCTTAGGAAACCGACGGTCTTGTCCTAGGGGATTTTGACCGTTTGGAAAACATAAGTAATATGTTTTCCCACCAGTATTGCTTTTGTTTTGTTATTGTTTTCTCCTAAGAATTACACAATAAATTACAACAAAAACTAGAGTTATGGTATACCTAGAATTATTTAGGCTATTCTTTTATGGTATTCACTTTTTAAGGTCTTATTCTTTTTTACATCTGCCTTAGTTAGCTTCATAGCTTTGGCTAAACCAAACCCTTTTTTCCTGAAATCTATTTATTTATATTGACTTTTTTAGCTAAAGTTACTAATTCATCTCTAGTAACCTCTTTCAAATGGTCCCCATTAATTAACCTAGAATGTATTATTTTTCATTTTGAATAACTTTCCACTTTTTTAGTTATAAGATTATATTCGTCAAAATAAGTAAATAACCCTTTACAATTTTTTACACCATTTATTCTAATCTCCCATACATTACTAACCGTATGAGTAACAACCGAACCTTTCACCGAAAGTTCCGAAAAAAGATTTGTAATATGTTCTAAAACTGATTTGTTAGCATCTCATTTTTGAGTTAAAATATATCTAAATCTGTAACCAGTACTATTCGATAGTAAAGAACAACTAAAACAACCTTCTCCATCAGTTATACCTGCTATTCAACTGTCTTTTAAGCTAGGTAGCACACAAGTATTCATAGGTTCTATAATAATTTTTCCACCTTTCAATTGTCTTTCATTAAAAGAAGAAAGAAAAGTTAAAAATCTAGCATTTCTAGTTGGAAATACCATGTTACCATTAAAAATTAAACAAATCAAAAACAAGTTTTTATTATCTTGAACGACATACCTGTGAGTAGATTGTTTTACAGATTGTTTAATTACTTTACCAAACCCTAGATTGTCTTTTATGTAATTAAGACACTTAATATCTAAGGTAGATTGAGTAATGACAAAGGATAAATCACCTCTTTTAGATACGATAAAAGAACCTTCTCCTAGTTTTTTTTGACGTAATTTCTTTAATAGAAATTACTAAAAAAAAACAATGAAAACCCTATAAACCATTGTAATAATTTATCATTAGGTATAATTGAATTTGGATAATATTCGGATAATTTAGAATAAAAAGATGCAAAATGAAAATTTCTAGCCCTTGATATTAACATAGAGGACATATAAATATAGTTTGTGTTTGTTAAGAAAAGATGTTGGTATAATATAGGGTCACCACCACCTGCTACCTCAAAGAATGAAGTATTAAAGTTTCTATCTGTAAGAACCATAGTAATTCCCATTATAATTGTTGTTCTACTGGATGAAATCCCATAGCTTAAATTATTATTCTTTAAGCTTAAAAAGTTATTAAAACTTAGTGTAGACGCACAAACGCTCACGCGCTTGATCGGACCATATCTTATATCTTTAAGCTGTAGAAGTTTTGTAAATGATCTCAAATAAAATTTGTTCTGAAATTATTCATACCTGATTTGATCTTTACTATTTTTACCTTTCCTTCATCTGTATGATGCTCCTTTCTACCAAACATGTCTACTACTTCCATTCAATCTAAGGAATCCAAATGTTTAGTTCCAAATAGAGGGAATTGTAAAAGATAATATTTAGCACGAATATTACCTTTAAGGTTAGTAGTTCTAACTCTATACTCAGGTTTAGGCTTATCCGACCTTATTTTTTTTACTTCCGTTTCTAAAAACTCAGCAATATAACGTAAAAAATGTATATTATCATATCCTTTGTTATCCTCCCGTCTCTGGGATATTTCTAATTTACATTCAAGTTTAGGATATTTACCTGAAAGAGTAGTTCTTACTTGAAAAGATGCGTCTGCTTCGACCTTTTTTTATTAATTCATTCATGAATTAATAAAAAAAATAAACCCTGACAGCCATGGGTTGGAATCTAAAGACTCTATAGATACAGGATGTTTTTCAATAGTGGTTCCTTTAGTTTCATTTAAAAAATCGATTAATGCATTAAGACTATGTATTTTAGGTGTTCTCATGTTACCATTTATTAATGAAATAACTAACAATATACCTTCATAGCTATTTATAGTTAATATATAAGCATCTACCCCTTTTTTTTCTAGATAATGAACCTACACCTAATTCTTTTTGAACAAGTAAAGCTAAAGGTAAGTCTTTTAAATGAAAAACTATTTGTATAGCGGGGTAATTTAACTTACCCTTAGGGCTTCTTAAAGTTTTTGGTGTTATTATTGTACCATCACCTTCAACAAGTCCGGTGAAATAAGAACTAAAGAGAGATTTATTTAAATTTTTACTATTGTTATCAGTATGAATGCATCTAAAAGTTGTGCATAAAGGAAAGGTAAAAAATTCTAAACTACAACAAAGATACTTTGGCGTATAGCCTCTGAGGTACTCTAAAAAGTTCAAACTTAATAGATTACCTGCTGATTGCGATATACTTTCGTATAACGGTTCCCAGAAAACAGCCAAATTTAAAGCCGGCAGAATAAGTTTACCGGCTAAAACAGGTAATGATAATAATAATAAAACAGCAGTTATAACAACTGCTCATGCAAATAAAATTAGTTTATGTAGTCTAATTCCAGGACTTCTCATGTTAAATGTAGTTGTCATAAAATTCATCGTTTTCGTAACCTTTACCTTGCCCGTTTTCCTCCCACTCATGATTATGTTCGTACTAATGGGTTTAGGAGAGTTAGTTATATACAATTAAGGTAGATCTACTGCGTCACCGATAACTGGCGTCTCGGCTAACTTAGTTACAAACTGTTACTTTTTTTTCGGACTTCATTCTACCACCTGTCTCCAGGCTGCTAGAGTACACCTTAACCACATCTGTTATATGTTGGAACTGCCATCTACTCGTTGCTCTTTTCCCACGAACGGAATACTCTACGCTAGTGAGGTTAGATCCGCGATAATCCTTTCCTTTCGTCACTGAAGCATTATAACTGTACCTTAGAGCATTACCTCAAAGCCATCATGATACTTTTCAATCATAACTTAGTATCTTCAGCATCGGACGTCCCCGGAGTTTGGCAGTATTATGAGCCAGCGCCAGGTCACTCACACCCGGCATAAGCTCCTAGTAAACTAGATATACCAGATAAATGTAATCCAAATATAGCTAAATCCACACTTGGACCACTATGACTTTGTATTCCTGATAAAGGTGGATAAAGAGTCCACCCTGTCAAAACTCTATGTTTTTATTATCTCGTTACTGTTAACCCTTATTACATTAAGCAGTAAAAACTGTTTAATGAATCTCAATTGAATTGAGTTCTTTTAGTATTCATGCTGTTTTTTAGGAATAATAATTCTGAGGATCCTTCTAGAGTTTTATACTTTTTATCTATTCTTATATGATGTGCTTTAGATCAATCTAAGAAATCTTGATATTTAGAGCTAAATAGCGGATAAGCATTTAAATAGTTTATTAAAATTTGGCAAGAACTTTTTCTAGTTGTTCTTACCGAATAAGCTAATTCAGTAAAATCACCTCTAATTCTTTTAATCTGATTAACGTTCTTAACATCAAGAAACTCTTGTATTTTTTCCATAATAAACAGATTGGAATTATCTTTTTGAGATAAATCAGAATTAGCTTTGTATAAATTTTTTTGAGATATAGCCATGTAACATTTAACTGTATTTGCTATACACTGGGGATTTAAATCAAAACTACAATAAAAATGACCATCCGCTTCAATAAACCCATCTAATCAAGGGTTGCTACCCAATGAAGTAGAATCCAAACCTCGTTTCACTATTTCGGGCTTATCCTTGTATTTAGCATTTAACCAATCGATCTTTATCTGACAAAGCTCTTTTAGCTAGGGTAGTTTAAGTACCACACAGTGGTACTACAGCTAAACCACTTCGCCTTTACGGGACAAAATAAAAATTTGTAAATACAAAAAGCAAGCACTACTAGGTTAGCTATAAAAGGTAAAATAAACCTATTTTTCAATAATTGTTATTTTATATTTATCTAAATATAATTTACCTTTCAAAGCGTAATAACGTATAGTACTATAAGGAGCACCAAGCTCTTCCGCAGCTTTACGGATAGAATCATATTCAGAATGATTATTTGTTAACAAGTCAACTACTAAAACTTTACTACAATTTGCTACGGATATCTTTGCACGATGTTCCTCTGAAAAAGTTTTCGCTTTAAACTTTTCTAATGTATCCTCACTATGTTTACGGAGCTTAAATTTAGCAATAGTTTCTTTTGTATGTTTGTAACCTAGACTAGATCCAGCTGTAGTCAATATATTATATTTAGGCTTTAACAAATCTAAGTAATATTGTTCTCGTTGTAAAAGATTTTCTACAGGACAATACTCAATAACTTCTAAGCGAAATTTAGAATAACCGTATTTTAACAAAGCTTTACATATAAGGCTAGTTTGCCGTCTATCTATGAACTTAAATGAATAATAACTAGCAAATCTACGATCTAGACAGACACTAGACCCTATGTAAGCGTTTTCATTCGTTAAATTTATAATCCTGTAAATACCGGATTTACCTTTGTTTTCATAAACCGCTCTCTTTTTGTCAGAATCCATATCATTATATATTACTGTTGGTACAATTAAACTCATATGTTCTATCCCTGCCTTACATCATTTTACTTGTATTGCCGCAGCTCCTCTATATAAAGCCTCTATCTTAGGAGTTCTCATATTTCCATTAAGTAATACAGCAATAAATTGTAATGAATTCAAATCTTGATATAGAAGATCTACATAATTTGAATTCTTAGGATGCACTATTTTACCTCCCCTTATAACATCTTGGATTTTAATGGCTAAAGGGGCATCCTTTTTTACAAAAGTGATTTTTACTACCTACTGACTGAGATTACTAAAAGATAGGGTTAACTAAAGATAATTCATAGGTTGAAGTAATTTGTTGATTCCTTTTTATTTATAATTTTTTTTTAATTAATTAATTAATTAATTAATAAAAAAAAAGGTCGGAACTACCACTTAAAACATTTAACTTTTATCTTGTGTATAAAACTACTCTTAAAATCTAGTCTATATACTAAGTACATTTTCCATTTAAAGGATAAAGGTGAAAAAAAAAATAAACAGGATTATTTAATTCTTTTTTTAATATTTACTATTACCTCTATCCCCTCCTGAGTTAAATGTGCTTTTTGCTTCATTAAATCCGCCACTCTGCAAAAATTTGCATAATCTGATGATTTGTATCCCTGTAGAGGATATTTTTGGAAAAAGGGAATAATCTTTTCCTGTATATCTGAAAATTTGGAAGCTAGGTATGTTGCATGGTCTGTGTTTTCATATACGGCTCCGCTATTAAAGTAATCTACAAAACCTTCCATTAAAGTTTTATCTCGACTATGTTGGACTACACTAAAATCTAATTTAATTTGGTATCCTGTTTTGTATGCATTAGATTTTATAGCATTTATAAAAAAACATCCTTCGGCTTCTACAAATCCAGTTACTCAGTAAGGGTTTACATTATTAAATAAATTGTTTCTTACTGGTCTTTCTACAGGACTTATGTTTGGAAAATGAGTGGTTAGCAAGGGCGTTAGCCCTTTATTTAATGAAGCCTTAAGTGATATAATCTTATTTAATCCTTTTGAGTCCAGGTGTAGTTTATTGTGCATCATTATAACTATTTGTTTAAATAGTTCAAAATCGGCTTGTTTTTCCGTTAATAGAGGGTATTTTTCAAAATGGGGTATTATTACATTAATTATATCTTTTATGGATTTAACCGTAAAATACGCAGAATTATCTTTTTCACGAATGGTGATCTTTCCTATTCCTCCGAAAAAAGATTGTATTTTTTCCAATAGAGCTGTATCTCTACTATGTAAATTAATCGTAAAAACAGGTATTATATTTCAACCTATCTTATACGTTTCTCTTTTAAGAACCAATATTGAAAATGAAGCCTCACCGTCTACAAAGCCGGTTACATAAGAAGGATGTAAACCACCGTTAAACTTTCCTTTTCCTTTAGGATTGAAATAAGTACTATTTAATCTCTTATTTAATTTGCCTGTCTTTAAATAATAAGATTACAACCTATGTAGTATTTTACTTTTCGCCGCCTATTTCATCTGGATGAGTGAAAGTAGGCTAACCAATCAAGGTAAGCAGGATCCATCGAAAAAAATACAACAATTTACCTTTTTGATTTCTAATTGTCTTAGGGACAATTATAGAACCATCACCTTCTATTAGTCCTGCTAAATAACCACCTAGTCTTTTATTAGTTGAGTTATTAGGCAAGAAAGAAATGGGTTCTAAGGAAGATATTAGTATTTTATCGACTTCACTTGTCTAATAAGTAAAATACTTGTAGACATATTTTCATATGTGTATGGACTATATCTTCACCTTTATTAAAAAGAGTGTACCACGTATAGTCTCTGAGGATAACACAAAACCTATGTTTTGTTTTCCTGCTGATTACCCATTGTACCATATTTAAACATATTACTTATTTAACTAAGTTATGATTTTAGTCTTAATTAATAAAAGCTAAACCTTTAGGGTTTTCCAGCATATAGTGGCATACTACGTAGTGTTTGTTCACTACTTAGGCACAGGTTTCGTACCTACACCATTCTCTATTCCACCTGCGAATAAGAAAAGAACAATACTAGGAATAAGTAATAAGTAACTAATATTATTAAGTCTAGGGAATCCCATATCAGGTCCTCCTAACCCTAATGGAAGTAAGAAATTCAATTTGTTATAACCGTTAGGTTATATTTGGACTATATCTTCACCCTTGAAGGGGCATAACGTGTAGTCTCTGAGGGTCCTATAAAACACCTTTTTTTCGTTTCCTGCGGATTGTCCATTTCACTTATGTAAACTTACATAAGATCTATTCCTTTTAATATTTAAGGTTATGTACGCTTCAAATGAATTAGATTTTTATCTACAAAGTTTTCACAACACTTATAAAAAGACTTTAGGAGTTTCCCGCATATAGTTATGTAATAAGAGTAATATTGCTACTACCCACGGCAATTTCTTTATATAAATACAATAAAAAGATAAGTAAAAATCATATACTTTTTTTTTTTATATGCAAAGGGGTGCAGGGGAGTGCATTAAGCTAAATTATCTAAATGTGAAAAATCCCAGGATTTACGTTTACTATTAAATTGTGCTTTAATTGCTTCAACTTCTGAAATTTCTTTATCAGTTAAACCTTTACCAGCACGTAATATAGCTTTTTCTACCACATAAGATCAATCTTTGTAAGCCAAATATTTAGAAGAGTATAAAGGAAAACGATCAAAATAACTTATAACCTTAGCATGACTAGCTGTGCTGTGTGATATAACCATAAAAGCATAAAAAACTTTATCTTTTCGTTCTCTAGTTCTAGATAACAAATTCACACCTAAATATATTGATATTTTATTTAATATATCATAATAACTAGTTCCCCCTTGTTCTACTGATACATCACGATGATAAGTTTGTCTTAACTCAATACGGAAAAAATTTTGTATTCTTTTACTAGTTATATTTCCTTTTTTCTTTCTATTCGTTAATGTAATAGAAAAATTGCCATAAAAAAAAAAAGGAAAAAAATATGAATAACAAATCATCAACTAGCTGATTTAAAGTTTTGCCCTCGCCTCATGTATAAATGAGAAAATGACTACGCTAACTTTATTAATGACTGTTTTCATATATAACCATCTATTAATTCTTTATATTTAGGCGGCAAAAAGGAGTTAAATAATAAATCATTATACTATACCTACTTTATAATACATACTAGTTATAAGATATGGTTTAACTACTTCTACTAGTTTACCCATAGAATTTCTAGAAACATATATTCTGTAATTTTCATTAGATCTATGGAGAGTACATTTTAAATCATAACGTATAATTAATACATTCATTAACCGTACTACATCCTGGATAGAATAAGAATCAGTACAAAGATAAGTACCTTTACTTACAAATCCTCCATCTCCCATGATTATATGAGCTAGAGCAACTGGAGTAAGTAATTCATAAATATTATGAGGTATTACTTTTTTCTTGTTAACATAAAATAAAGAATATATATCAGAAAAGCATGGTAATGCTCTGGTAACAACATCGACACATCAATGTGTTTTCGTACCTCTTTTACGTTCACGAAGAACAGGAAATTTATCACAGTAATGGGATAAAATATTAAAGACAAATCAAGCATACTTGGAATGGCTTAAAGATTGAGATAAACCTAGGCGTGGACTAATATGAGTAGCACTAGCTATAACGAGTCACCCATCAGATAATAATAATCCCACTATGACAGAATATTGAAATGATGGTATAACAATCGTTTTTCTTTCTTGTTTAGTATGTCTACCCCAACCTACTCCAGATGGAAGGTTTTTACCTCAAACAACTAAACCTGTGCAGGTAGATGTAGGTATACTTGACTTTATTTTTCCTAATTTTTTTCTAGTAATTTATTATAAATTACGTCGAAAAAAAAAATAAAGTAAAACAGAGGACGTAGAGAAATTTCTTTTATTAATTAAACAAGGTAAAGAATTACATAATTTACTAGCTAAAATAGGTTGTCTATTTTGTAATTGAATCTTTAAGTTTTCAACTCCTTTAAATTTTCCACCTACTTTATCATATTTATTCGTTAAATTATCACATCAATGTTCATAATCTTGATAAATTTTTCCTAATAAAGGGAATTCACTAAAATACTTTACAAGTCTCTCCTGACTTTGAGGAAGATAAGCAAATACTATAAAAGTATATTTTATATTATTTGAATGCTTAGTTTTTGAAATAAAGCTCGTATTTAAGTATTCGCTTATTTTACTAAATAGTAAAAAATAAACTGAACTGTACCATTCCTCTCTTTCAGTATTGGGAATCACAAAATTAACCAATAACTTATAATTTAAAATTCTAGTATATTTTATATTAGGAGCAGATATAATAAAAGAGGAGTTAGAAGTTGTAAGACCAGCTAACCATGCATTACTATCTATAGACGATTGATCTAAACCTAAGCAATCTATATTATAATTATAAGATTCATTAAACCAACGAATAGCACGGTGTAATGCTTCTATTTTAGGTGTACGCATGTAACCATTAATTATTTTAATAATTTTTATAACATCTTCTATATTTTGAATATGTCAAATAACGCAACCTGCGTTATTCTTAACATATACAGCCCCAGCATTAGTAATACTAGCTAATTTGTTAGCTAAAGGTTGATCTGCTAAACTAAATACCACCAGTATTTTAGGACGGTATTTTTTAGCATTAGAATCTTTATTATGTACAGCAATCGACCCATCAGCTTCTATTAGGCCTGCAAGGTAGGGTCCTATTTTTGATCTTAATTCTGATTCTGTTTTATTTGATTCTGTTTTATTTGATTCTGTTTTATTTGATTCTGTTTTACTGTTACATTCTGTACTAAAATCTCTTTTTATTGTATTTACATGGATTTTACCAAATCCTCCAATTAAAGCAGGCATACGCTTTATCACTAACTCTCATCAGTGCGCGGACTATATCTTTACCTTTAAATACTAAATATTTACTAAGGTATTCACGTGTAGTCTCTGAAGACCCTACTCTATAAAAGCGTTTAATGCTACAATGAGCCCTTTTATATTTGGTTTCTGGCTGATTGCCTAATTCTTTGAAATGTTACTGTATCATGCCGCTTTATCTTAAAGAAAGTCTGCATTACTAGTTCCAAAGACTCTAAAGGGATTCCAGCAAACAGTGAATGTAAAGTAAGATATTTCTATCTTACCCGGCCGTGCCTTATTTTATATTAAACTTTGTAAGTAAATTTTCATTTACCTCGATAATAACCTGATTTCTCACCTGTTAAGTATTTTCTAATAACTTGACGGTCACCTTTTAAATGTTTAGCTAAGCTATTTAAAGAGTCAAATTCTATATTTTTTTTATCGTCGTCTTTAAACTCTCCTAAGATAGATTTAGCTGCGGGGTGTTTAACAGTATATATACCTCTTTTATCTAAAACCAAACTTTTAATTTGATCCATATCAAGTATATTAGTTTCAGGAGATTCTTCTATTATATCTAAAGAAAAAAAGAAAGTATCTAGATATATATTACCTAAGTTTAAACAATCGCTTAAAGTGACATGATGCATATTTATAAGATTATAAACTTGTTGTTTTGATTCAAAAATATATAGCAAGGTAAAATCTTTAGCACTATACATATATATTGGAGTACCTCTCATTTTACGAAGCTTATTACGCATTTCTTGACTCAGCTGGGAGGCTGCATCGTCCTTTTTTTCAAATGAGTATTTACCTTTGTAAAGTTTTTTATTTTTAAGACAATAACGAATAGTAGCTTCATTACAACCCATAGTTTCTGCTGCTTTACGGTTTGAAGAATATATTGTAGTTTTATTCATTTCTTTATCAAAAACTTTAACTTTAGAGCCTATTGCCTCACTTATTTTCTGTTTTGCCTCTTCAGTGTGGATTTTATTAAAAAAGGGGCTAGTTTTACCTGTACGAAGCTCACTCAAAATTTGCTTTGTTTCAGCAGAAAAGATCTTACCTGTACGAGATTCACTCATATTTTGTTTTGTTTCTTCTGATAAAGACCTACCTTTAAGTGAACTACTTATTTTAGATTTTGTTTCTTCAGCATGTAACCTACCTAAAGATGAGCTTGCAAGAGATAAAATATTATATTCCGGGTATAAAAAGTCTAAATAATACTGTTCTCTAGATATTGTAGCACTAGAGTCACAATACTCTAATATTTCAAGTGTAAAGTTAGAATAACCATATTTTTTTATAGCACTTAATATATTGCTTTTAGACCTATTTAGTACCTCTTGAGTACTTTTTTCAGAATAATAAACTTTAAATCTTTTAGATAAATCAACAGCAGAACCTATATAGGTATCACCAGTTAATATATTTACTCTTATTTTTTTTTTTTATTATTTATTTTATAAATAACTAAACAAAAAAATTAGATATACCCCCGCTTTACCCTTGTTTTCTTTAAGAGCTAAGTTCTTTTCGTCTGAATCATATATAGCTACAGGCCTTATTTCTTTTTCATGAGAACCACTAGCTACCAGATCTACATTAAGATTTGGTTTTAAACTATCAATGAAATGTTGTTCAAGTACCACTACCTGGTTTAAACTAGAATTTTCATTCATAATATAAATAGTTAATTTTATATTACTAAAACCATATTTATTTAAATAACGTAAAACTCTTCTTGCTTTACTATTAAGTATAGATGGCATAAAATAAGAACTTATTCTGTTGTATAGATTAATGGAATGTCCTACGTACATATGTTCTTCGTCTAAAGTTTCTCATATATAAACTAACTTTAGGGTGACATAAAGGTTATTATACTAATTTAATTAAAATTCCAACCTAAGGGTATATTCATTAAGCTTAAACGCTTTATAGTTTTAAGTAGTTTCCTGCGAATTGTCTAATCTTTTGAATTTTTACTGTATCTGCCGTTTTTCGTATACCGATAAGTTCCAAAAGTCTGCAATACTAGTATCAAAAGCTCTAAAGAGGTTCTCGCATATAGTGAATGTAAAGTAAAATATTTATATTTTACCCGGCCATGCCTTTTTTATATTAGACTCGCATTATCTCTTTTATAGTATAAATAATAATAACAAGTTAAATAATAACAATAACAGATTAAATAATAAAAATCTATTTTCTATTTCTGTTCATCCCCTTTTTAATTATTCTAATTTTATCTAACCCTTTCTGAGTTTTATGAGCATTATTATTCATTAGTTCAGCGATTTGACAAAAGTCTAGAAAATCTTTATTTTTATTTCCAATTATAGAATGTTTCTGAAAAATAGGTATAAGTTTATCTGTAATAAGTGATAACTTTATAACTCTAAATTCAGCAATATCTGTAGACTCTTTTATATATCCTCCTTCTAAAAACTTAGTAAAACACTTTAATAATTCAATATCACGATTATGTTGGGTTAGTACGAATTTAAGAATTACTTGATATCCTATTTTATGAGAGGAAGATTTTAAGATCTCTACTGAAAAACTACCATCTCCACTTGAGAAACCTGCAAACCAATTAGGATTTATCACTTCTGGTAAAGCTACTTCAGGTCTTTCTTGAGGAACAATATTCTTAAAAGATGTATATAATTCACCGTTTAAAATACCTTTATTTAATGATGCTTTAATCTCAATTAGTTTATGTATTCCTTCTATGGTTTTATGTTCTTTTCGTTTAATTAATTCAATAGCTAAGTTAAATAATAAAAAATCAGCTTTCTTTTTAGTTAATAAAGGATATAATTGGAAATGAGGGATTATAACAGTAAGTAAATCCTTAAGAGAATTAACTTGATATATTGCGGATTCCTTACTACTACTAATATTACCCACTCCAAAAAAATTTTTAACATCTAATAAGATAGAAATATCTTTAATGTGTAGGTTTATAAAAAAATAAGGAATCACTTCTCAACCTACTTTTAACTTAGGGTTTTTACGAACTCTGAAACCAAAACTTCCTTCAGCATCCGAAAACCCTGTCACAAAATAAGGATTTAAGTCATTATCAGTAGAGGGAATACCTTTTTGCTTCTTAGTAACATTAAGTATAATATCTCTATTATTATAAGGGTCATCTACTAATACTTTAACATAAGGGTGTTTATTGTGAGAATTATCATTTTCATTATAAGGGTTGTTATCGTCGTTGTTGTTATCACATTTACTTGAAAAGGGTGAATCGTTATTATCGTTATTTACTTCTCTAAAAAAAGTGAAGTGCGAATCTAATATAAAATATTTTTTGACCATAAAGAAAATCATAATAATAGCGTGAGCAGTAATAATACTGTTATATAATTGATTATCAGCAATATACTGAACACCAGGTCCAGACAACTCTAATCTAATCAAAACAGAAAATGCAGTACCTATTAACCCGGCAAATAATGCATAGATTAGATATAACACACCAATATCTTTAGCATTTGAAGATAAGAATCATCTTTCAAACCACATACTAATACCTGATGTTTTTATATTTAGGTTATTGTATTTATCCTCTTTAGATAGTATAGTGCTTGTTCTAAGTATGTTACCATTAGAACACCTAATAGAAGGCACAACCATCTTAAAGGCTGATGTAACCGTTTAGTCGTTTCTAGTTAAAAAGTCCTAGATTCGATTACACCATTAAAATCTTAGTAATAAGAATCCCATTTTTATCTTTTATCCAGATAAACAGTTAAATTATTCCAATTTATCATTTTTTATAGAAAAAGATTCATCCTTTTACAATGATTTAAAAATATCTTTTAAAAAGTTTTTTTAAATACTCTATAAACGAAATGGTAAAAACTAATATGTACGAGAGCTACACACGTTTCTTATGTTAGACCTTACCCATTGGCTATAAATATATTTTTATTTACTAAATTTTTTTAGAATATACTTATATTTACTATATTTTTATAATATACTTTTTTGATCTATATATAACACATCTATTACCTTATAAATCTAAAATATTTTGTATAAGCCAAAAACAACCATCAGATTTAAAAAGGGGACGTTTACATGAACTAAATTATATAGTATATATTTATAAATTTCACGATATTTATTATAAATGCTCGGTTTATATAAGTTAATATACAAGTGCACTTTCCGCTATAGAGGTGATTGAGGGATATGAAGGAGTTGAACCTTATATTTATGATCTGCAATCAAAATGCATAGCCCTATGCAACATATCCCTTTTTTCATGGAGTAAGGGGAGGGGGCTTAATCAATATAGTTAATATTCTGCCCACCCCCCCCCCCCATGGGTAAAAACGGTTATAAAAATAACACTAAATAGTAAAAATACCACTATTCTCACTAAAACATAATAAAATAGTAACAATAGAAAAATATACATTAAAATAGATTATTATATAATCTTTATTCAAAAAATGATTATATAGACTTGCTAGTACTCTATATGATTTGTATATTAATTTAGTTACAGTAAACATTAGATATGTAAATAATAATTGAGATAAGTCTATTTTGAAAAAAGATAAATCTAAGTCCGGTAAAATAAGACACATAACGAAAAAAATTGCTGAAAATACACAAGATAATAAACGTAGTACGGGTGTAATATTGAATAGAATAAAACCTAAAGAAGAGTCTATATTCTTATCATTTGAATACTTCACCCGCTTTTTGCTTCTATCCTGAGAACTTTCAGATTCGTACTCAGGGCTAGACCCTCTAGGTGAACTAGAATCTGAATTAAATTGAGCAGAGGGATTTATCCCTTGTTTCAGAAGTTCTTGTTCAACAGCCGTTTTTTTTTCTTTAAAAAAATTAGCCTTTTCTCAATAATAGAATAAGGAATCTTTTTCTTTAGTTGTAGGCTCTTTAACCAATTTAATTTTTAAATTAAAATGGAGCCTTGAATAACGTAAAAATTCATCCTTAAAATATTTATATAGCTGGACCTTAGCTTCCACCTCAGAATGGTTATAAGTTGATTCTAAATAAGTCTCTTTTTGAGGTACTTTACTACTAGAAGGCTCACCTATCTTAGGCGGCTTCAATGAAGCATCTAGCGCTAGACGGATATTTTTTTCGTAGTCTGAGTCCGAATCATAGTAGGGTGAGGGTGAGGGTATTTTTTCTACCTCCGGAGAAAATTTTGCCCTACCTTTACCCTTATCCAACCCACTGTTTAATGGTAAACTAGTAAATGCGTGAGGTTTAGGTGGGTTACTTAATGCTCACTCTAATCCTGGAGCACATTTATCTTTAAGTATACGTAGACAATCACTAAATAGTGGAGGAACCGCTCAAAGATAGCCGAAGATAGCTTTACCTTTAACAAGTTGTAAGTATACAATATGCAAGAAAAGTGCTGTTGTAGCTATAGATATACCTTTTATGCTATCACTATCTTGAATATATAAATAAGATTCTCAAGCTCCAGATGCATCGCAGCTAATAACAGCAAAATCCAAAGCGTATAGTAAAGTTGAAACTGAATAGTGCACACAGTCTAATATAGCTGCAACAATGTGTTCTACTAACCCTTGCGTTTGTGGGCTAGCACTATCTTGGAAACAAAGTTCTCAAGCTCTAGATCCATCACAAATATACTGCTCAGATGAAGAGAAATCTCCGCAGTATAATAATAATCCTATTGATAGTAATAATATTAGATTATATATAATAATAGATGAACGATGGTCTGTCGCAAATTTAAACCATCTATCATATAAACCAGTAGAGTTATTAGCTCTACGTATTATACATAATAACTTTATTAAAAAGTATACGACTGATAACAACATACTAATAGTTAACAGAATATACTCATTAAATATACTAACTAACATAGTATAAACCTCTGAAAAGTAAGATAAATAAAATATAGATAATACTATAGATAATAAAGGTATAATAATAGTAAATAAGGGTACTAAGTAACTTAGTATATTTTTTATAAATTGATATAGATGCACTCTAAAAGCAGGAGTTACTACAGGAAGTAAATAATTCCCCTGAGTATTGCCATTATTATTAGTGTTAGGAGTGGCTGCTAATGATAGAGTACCTACCTTACAATCCTCTATAGTTTTATCCAACATAGTTAACCTCCAATCCATCGGCATACCATTGATTTGGTTTAATTGTTCCTGACGAATAATGTAGTTAATTCTATTAATAGCCCTTATCCTATCAGAAGAACCAACTGGGAATTGATCCGCTAATAGTTTAAGGTGGTTCAATTTCTGTGTTATGGTATAATCCATATTCAATGAGAAAGAAGGCATAAAATGATGAGAGAAAGTACTAGTACTTTCTCATTTGGGTTCAGCAGATCCAGAACCTTGAACACTACCCGTACCATTAGAACTCTCTAATGGTATATTAGTAAATGCGTGAGGTTTAGGTGGGTTACTTAATGCTCATTCTAATCCTGGAGCACATTTATCTTTAAGTATACGTAGACAATAACTAAATAGTTGAGGAACGGCTCAAAGATATCCGAAGATAGCTTTACCTTTAACAAATCCTAAGTAATGATTAAAGGGTGATAAATTCCATTTTTCTATTATTCCACTATGGCTACTTACTCAACCTTTCAACCCAAAAGTTCCATTTCTGGTTTTAGAGTTTATTAATGTATATTGTGAGTTAGATTTAACGTAACCTCTTAGCATGGTAGAAGATATATTGTTAAATGAAGAACGTATATTTTTTAAACTACCTGCATATCTGTATTTGAATACCGCTCTCATAGCTGTTAAACGTCTGGTTAATCTACCAGATGCCTCCAATCTCACACCAGTTACTATTTGTTGTTTTATAGTATTTATAATATTGTTTTTGTTCATTTCTTCAATATTATCGTCAAATGTTATAAGCGTATGTAAATCAGGTATTCTTACCATTTGTAAGATAGCTTTTCTTAAAATTCTTACTGCTTTATTTTTCCTATCTCTTAGTTTTAAAGCAACTGCTGATGAAAATACAGCACTATTTAAATGTATATTTTTTAATTCAATTAACTCTATTTCCACATTTTTGTTAAATAACTTTTCTATTAAACTAATTAAACCTAAACCTTTTCATTTTATATATAAGGTATTATGTTTAGATATACTAAAGTTAATTTCCTTTGTAGAAGTAAATAGGTTTATTTGTGATGTAATGAATTTATTTAATAATTTAATGTTGTTTGTAAGTATATTATGTGACTCAAGGTGTTTTTGTCCTATATTAACTGTAAAATATTTTACTACATTACCAATAGGTTTAAAAAAAGCAATATTTCATTTTTTAAATATGCAAAAGTTATTTTTAAAAAAATGAAGTAACCTGTTTTTATGATTTGCTATATATATTGTTTTATTCTCATCCCCCACTCTTACTATTATTTTATGAAATTTGATCAATGTAATAGCTTTTCTTATAGATTGTTCAATAGAGTACTTACGTTTATTAAATAGAGACAAGGTAATAAAAATATTACTGTTAGTATGACTTAACTCAATTCCACTAATATATACTTTATCAGCTGAATAACGCATTTTGTTAGCACGTCTACGTTTAAATAGTATTTTTATTTTATTTTGTAAAATATTACAATAACTTTTAACTAATTTATTTAGTATAGCATTCAAACTGATTAAAGATTTAGTATAAGATTTATTGTAAGAATATATATTAGTAGATCATTCTTTACTAGCAAACGGGTAATATCTAGTATTTTCATTTATTTCATCATAACTCTTAATTATGGGGGGTTTTAAATGGGTAGTAAATAGTATTATATCGTAGACTCATTTTTGTTTATTACTGAATATATTTAACATAGATTATTTAAAGGAATTATAGGTATAAAACGATTTGTTGCGTGTAAAAGTAATGCTCTTTATGGAGCTTTTTTTTTTTATCTATTTGTTTTTTTGTTAGGGCTTTAACTAACAAAATCTAGTCTTCTCCCGCCCCTATTGCTCTAGAAATATATCTACTGCAATTTTCCAGTAGATAATAAACTATCTACTGGGATTTGTTATACTATTATGTAGCGGCGTTACCTTTCATAACAAGTTAATAGTAAAAGAACAATTATTTTAGATCTATTCTTAAAAGAAAACTAAAGAGCTTTTTATTGTTCTTGTAATCAAGATAATAATTTCTCTAAAGATACAGATTCTACAACGATAGGCATAGAGCTGTGTAATATACCACAAATTTCTGAACATTGACCATAGAATGTTCCTAATCTGTTAATTAAAACAGAAAATTGGTTTAATCTCC
>Ga0265780_10003977_pt1 | contig 19227 bp, 13 predicted proteins | sample P1T30metagenome_FD_192432 | JGI IMG/M metagenome (GOLD analysis project Ga0265780, IMG submission 192432) | Plant litter microbial communities from East Loma Ridge, Irvine, California - P1 T30 | ecosystem: Environmental > Terrestrial > Plant litter > Unclassified | place: USA: California...
CGCAGGCAGGGGCCCAAGTTTTACGCGCATCGACAAGGCGTGAGACTTGGACCCCTGCCTGCGCAGGGGCGACGGTTTGCAAGCTACCGGCTCAAGGTGTCGCACGAAAAATCTGATCGGTGTCTTTCATGCTGGCCGCGATGGCCGAGATCACGCATTCGTTCGAAATCGTCGAGGGCTGAGCGGACTGCGCCTCCACCACGTCGCCCCTGCGAAGGCAGGGGCCCAAGTTTTTTGCTGACCGGCGAAACTGGACCCCTGCCTGCGCAGGGGCGACGGTTTTCCTGCTACCGGCTCAAATGTGATACGCCGTACTGGTCATCACCTTGGCCATCGCCTTCATCGCCAGCCTGACCGGCAAGGGCAGCTCGGCCGCCCCCATGGCCTGGGCCTGGTCGGCATGCGCGATCTCGTCGTCGCGCATTTGCGTGACGATGGCGCGCGACTTGGCGTCCTGCGGCGGCAGGGTTTCGAGGTGGCTGTTCAGGTGCGCCTCGACCTGGCGCTCGGTCTCGACCACGAAGCCCAGGCTGATCGCATCGCCCATGCGCGCGGCCACGCTGCCGATGGCGAAGGCGCCCGCATACCACAGCGGATTCAACAGGCTGGGCTGGGAACCGAGTTCCGACAGGCGCTCGGCGGTCCAGGCCAGGTGGTCTTCTTCCTCGCGGCCGGATTTTTCGAACTGGGCGCGCAGGCTCGGGGTCGAGGCGCGCATGCCTTGCGCGTCGTACAGGGCCTGGGCGCAGACTTCACCGACGTGGTTCACGCGCATCAGGCCGGCGCTGTGGCGCTGTTCCTGCGCGTTCATCTCGCCGCCGGCCGCCAGCGTGCCCGGATTCGCACGCGATGCCCTGGCCACGCCGCCGACCACGCGCAGTGCCCGGTCCACGCCGACGATCAGCCTGTCGAGGGGATTACTATGCTGGGTTGCATCTGCCATGACTTGCCTTGCTGGTTTGTTGCTGAAGTCTCCATTATAGGCCTTCATCCGGCCCGTTCTTTTCACGGCCGGCGCCGGCGCCCTGCTTTTGCGCCGCCAGCCACGCGTGCAGCGGCCCTTCTCCTTCCAGCTTCGAGATATTGCGGGCCACGCCCAGGTTCAGTTCAAGCAGGAAGGTGATCGAATCGGCCGGCACTTCCGGACAGCACGCCGAAAAAGCCGCCATGAAGCGCGCGGACTGCAGCACCGGCAGCACCTGCCTGCCGCTCATGAACTGCAGCACGCTGGTAATGGTGTGCCCGCCGCCGATGCTGTGGTAGATGAAGCGGTTGTACTCGCGGTCCACCGCCTGGAAGTCGATGGTTTCCTTGGTCATCAGGCCGGCCAGGTAGTGCAGGCCGGCGGCGACGCGGAACCAGTCGGTCGACTCGGCCCGGCTACGGCCCTGGCGCGTGACCGCCAAGATATTGTCCTTGATGAGGGTATCCATCCGTCCATTATGCATGTTTATGCCCGGCCGCGGCAGATGTGGCAATCCTGCAAAAGTTGTCTAAGTGGACAGGGAAATTCCTGTCGCGTATTCTGTGCCGTCCTGGCCCGCCTCCTGTCCCGCTTTTTTGCACTCTGGGCGGGAGAAAACGCCGTGTGTCGCAACGCGGCTGCCCTGGTCGTCTGTTTTTAATACAATGCAACAATCATGAAATACGCGCATTGTCACAAGCAAGCGCTCGCCTTACAGGACCAGGAGTCTCCATGGAATGTCAAATCCGCAATTTGTCCAAGACCTATGCCAATGGCACGGTCGCGCTGGACAGGGTTTCGCTGAGCATCCCGCCCGGGATGTTCGGCCTGCTGGGGCCGAACGGCGCCGGCAAGTCGACCCTCATGCGGATCCTGGCCACGCTGCAGGAATGCGACAGCGGTTCGGTCTTCCTCGACGATATCGACGTGCTCGACGAACAGGACGAGGTACGGCGCCTGCTCGGCTACCTGCCCCAGGATTTCGGCGTCTACCCGAAAGTGAGCGCTTATGAGCTGCTCGACCACTTTGCCCAACTCAAGGGCCTGTCGAACCGCGCCCGCCGGCGCGAAGTCGTCGACGCCCTGCTGCAGCAGACCAATCTGTTCGAGGTGCGCAACCACCGTATGGGCACGTTTTCCGGCGGCATGCGCCAGCGCTTCGGCATCGCCCAGGCCCTGCTGGGCGACCCGCAACTGATCATCGTCGACGAGCCGACCGCCGGCCTCGACCCGCAGGAGCGGGTGCGCTTCCATAACCTGCTGTCCGACATCGGCGAGGAAAAGACCGTCATCCTGTCGACCCACATCGTGTCCGACGTGGCCGACCTGTGCGCCAACATGGCGATCATCAACAAGGGCCACGTGCTGCTGTGCGGCGAGCCGGTGCGCCTGATCGAAGGCATCGAGGGCAAGATCTGGGCACGCTTCGTCACCAAGCCCGAGCTGGCCGCCTTCCAGAAGCGCCACACCGTGATCTCGACGCGCCTGCTGAGCGGGCGTCCGCTGATCCACGTGTACGCCGAACGCTACCCCGGCGACGATTTCGAGCCGATCCACCCGACCCTCGAAGACGTGTACTTCGCGACGATCGCCGGCCGCCACAACGACCAGCCCGGGAACTGCTGAAGGCATGCGCGCCCTTTTCGTCATCGCCGCCTTCGAAGCGCGGCAGCGCCTGAAGCTGCCGTCCACCTGGATTTATTTCTTCGCCTTCTTCGCGCTGGCCCTGCTGTGGATGGCCGCCGCCGGCGGCGCCTTTCGCGACCTGAACGTGTACTTCGGCGGCCGCGTGCTGCTCAACGCGCCGCGCCAGGTCGCCATCAGCGCCGCCGTCCTCGGCTCGCTGGCGGTGATCGTGGTGGCGGCCATGATGGGCCGCTCGGTGCAGCAGGACTTCGAGCACGAGATGCACCACTTCTTCTTCAGCGCGCCGATTCCCAAGCACGCCTACATGTTCGGCCGCTTCGCCGGCGCGCTGGCGGCGCTGGCCGTGGTGCAGGCATCGATCCCGCTCGGCCTGCTGCTCGGCAGCGTCCTGCCGGGCATCGACCCGGCGCGCATCGGTCCGTATGCCGCGGCCAGCTACCTGCTGCCCTACTTCCTGACCCTGCTGCCCAACCTGTTCATCTTCGGCGCCATTTTCTTCGTGCTTGCGGCCCTCACGCGGCGCATGCTGCCGGTCTACGTGGCGGGGGTCGTGATGCTGGTCGGCTACCTGGTGGCGCCCTCGCTGGCACGCGACCTCGACTACAAGACCCTGGCCGCCCTGATCGACCCCTTCGGCACCATGGCCGTGGCCCGCCTCACCGAATACTGGCCGATCGCCGACCGCAATACCCTGCAGGTGCCGTTCGAGGGCGTGTACCTGGTGAATCGCCTGATCTGGTCGCTGTTCTCGCTGGTCGCGCTGCTGCTCGGCTACTGGCGCTTTTCCTTCGTCGCCGCCCCGTCCGGCCGGCGCAGCCAGGCGCGCGCCGATACCGACCCCGGCGAGCGGGTGGCCGTGAGCGCCGCCGCGCTCCACGAGGCGCCCGACTTCATCGGCCGCAGCCTGATGCTGCTGCTGGCCCGGACCGCCTGGATCAACCTGCGCGAATCGGTGCGCAATGTGTATTTCGCCGCGATCGTGCTGGCCGGCGTGCTGATGCTGGTGGCCAGTTCCTTCGACCTCGGTTCGGTCTACGGCACGCCGACCTACCCGGTCACCTACATGGTGCTGGAACTGATCCGCGACCTGTTCGCGCCTTTCATCCTGATCGTCACCACCCTGTACGCCGGCGAGATGGTGTGGCGCGAGCGCGAGGCGCGCGTCAGCCAGATGTTCGACGCGCTGCCGGTGCCGAGCTGGCTGCCGCTGGCCGCCAAGACCCTGGCGCTGGTCGGCCTGCAGGCCATGCTGCTGCTGGCCGCCATGCTGTGCGGGATGGCGATCCAGCTGGCGCACGGCTACACGACGCTGGAGCCGGGCCTGTACTTGTTTACGCTGTTCGGCGTGCTGCTGCCGCGCTACGTGCTGCTGGCGGTGCTGGCCATCGCGGTGCAGGCGATCCTGAACCACAAATACCTGGCCTACTGCGTGATGGTGCTGTTCTACGCCGCCGGCATCGCCCTGTCCGGCTATGGCCTCGACCATCCGCTGCTGGTCTACGCGGCCCTGCCCGACATCACGTATTCCGCCATGAACGGCTTCGGCCACTACCTGGCGCTGCAGCGCGCCCTGCTGGCCTACTGGGGCGGCGCTGCGATCCTGCTGATGACCCTGGCCGTTGTGCTGTGGCCGCGCGGCGTCAGCGACAGCGTTTCCGAGCGCCTGCGCCTGGCCCGGCGGCGCCTGACGCCGGGCGTGCTGGCCGCCTTCGGCGCCGGCGTCGTGCTGACCGGCTTCACCGGCGCCCTGCTCTGGTACAACCTCGACTACCTGGGCGCCTACCAGAGCGCCTGGCACAAGGAGAGCCTGCGCGCCGATTACGAACTGCGCTACAAGCGCTACGCCGGCCTGCCCCAGCCGCGCATCGCCGCGGTCAAGCTGCAGGCCGACATCCACCCGGCCACCCGCACCCTGGTCATGCGCGGCGCCTACCAGCTCGAAAACCGCGGCGCGCTGCCGGTGCGCGAGATCATCCTGTACCAGCAGCCCGGCCCGACCCTGCGCCCGCGCTTCTCGCAGCCGGCGCGCCTGGTGCAGTCCGATCCGCAGCGCGGCTTCTACCGCTACACGCTGGCCACGCCGATGGCGCCGGGCGCGCGCCTGGCGCTGGAATACGACCTGGTCGACGCGCCCGGCGGCGTGTTCGGCCTCGGCCGCGACACTGCCGTGGTCGGCAACGGCACCTTCTTCGGCAACGACATCCTGCCGCGCATCGGCTACCAGCCGGACGTCGAACTGCTCGACGACCGCGACCGCAAGCGCCACGCGCTGGCGCCGAAGGAGCCCATGGCCGCGCGCGAGGATGCGGCGGCGCGCGCCAACAACTACCTCGGCAACAGCGCCGACCGCATCGCCTTCGACGCCGTCGTCAGCACCAGCGTCGACCAGACCGTGGTCGCGCCGGGCACGCTGGAGCAGGAATGGCTGAAGGACGGACGCCGCTTCTTCCGCTTCCGCGCCGACCAGCCGATGCTGGACTTCTACACGATCCAGTCGGCCCGCTACGAGGTGCGCCACGACCGCTGGCAGGATGTCGTCATCGACGTCTATTACCACCCCGGCCACGAGTTCAACGTCGACCGCATGATCCGCGGCGCCAAGGCGGCGCTGGCCTACGGCTCGCGCAACTTCGGCCCCTACCAGTACCGCGAGCTGCGCATCGCCGAATTCCCGCGCTACGCCAGCTTCGCCGCGGCGGCGCCGGCCACCATCCCGTTCTCGGAAAGCGCCGGCTTCATCGCCAGGGTCGATCCGGATTCGCGCAAGGACATCGACTACCCGTACTACGTCACCGCGCACGAGGTCGGGCACCAGTGGTGGGGCCACCAGCTGGTCCCGGCCGCCAGCCGCGGCGCCACCGTACTGACCGAAAGCCTGTCCGAATACACCGCCCTGATGGCGATGAAGAACACCCTGGGCGCCGGCAAGATGCGGCGCTTCCTGCGCTATGACCTCGAACAGTACCTGATGGGCCGCGCCACCGAGCGCAAGAAGGAACTGCCCCTGGCGCACAACGAGAACCAGCGCTACATCCAGTACTACAAGGGCAGCCTGGCGCTGTACCTGCTGCAGGACCTGCTGGGCGAGGACACGGTCGACCGCGTGCTGCGCGAGCTGCTGGCCGCGCACGCCTTCAAGGGGCCGCCCTACCCGACGGCCAAGGCGCTGGTCGAACGCCTGCGCGCAGTGACGCCGCCCGACAAGGCCTACCTGATCGACGACCTGTTCGAATCCATCGTGCTGTACGAAAACCGCACCGACGGCGCCAGCGCACGGCGCCGCCCGGACGGCAAGTACGCGGTGACGATCCGCGCCAGCGCCGGCAAGGTGCGCGCCGGCGAACTGGGCGAGGAGCAGCCGGTGCCGCTACGCGACTTCATCGAATTCGGCGTCGACGACGCCGATGGCAAACCGCTGGCGCGCGAACGCCGCCTGGTCGAGGGCGCCGCCCAGAGCGTTACCCTGGTGGTAGACCGCCTGCCTGCGCGAGCTGGTATCGACCCGGATAATAAGTTGATTGATAGAAAGCCCACAGACAACATGATGCCTGTCGACATCCTTTAGATCTCAAGTTATTATCCTGTAATAATTCAAGGGGAGCCCAAGACATGTCGACTGTTGCCGAACTGGCCACGCAGATCCAGGAATTGTCCACCTCGGACCGCCACGAGTTGTTGCGCCTCCTGTTCGTGGACAGCGACGATGCCGACCAGGATGCCGAAGAAGCCTGGCGCGACGAGATCGTGCGCCGCGTCAAGGCGATCCGCAATGGCGAAGCCGCCATCCGCGCGCTGCAGGAAGACTGGCAGGAATAAGCGCTCCCTCGGGACGAAAAAAAACCGCGACGCCGTATGGCTCGCGGTTTTTTTATGCCTGACTGCCTGAAAACAGAAAGGTTAGCCAATACCGTCGCCCCTGCGAAGGCAGGGGCCTGATTTGCACGCGTGACGGCAGCGCCCGAATAATTGGACCCCTGCCTGCGCAGGGCGACGTGCCGAGGCAGCAGGGGAACGCCCTCTTATTCGCTGGCCCTCTTATTCGCTGGCCACCTTCTTGGCCGGCGCCCGCTTGGCCGCCGGCTTCTTCGCCGCCACGGTCTTGGTCGCAGCCTTGGCGGCCGGCTTGGCCGCAGTCTTGGCCGCGGCCTTGCGCGCCGCCGGCTTCAGCGCGACCGCGGTATCGCCCTCGCCGCCCTCGGTCTCGGCCGCAGCCTTGCCCTTGGCGCCCGGCTTGGCCTTGCGTTCCTCGAACTCGAAGCCGATCTTGCCATCCTTGCCACGCACCAGGAAAGCCTTGAACGGACGGCGGGTACGCTGCGAGATGAAGCCCGGCAGCAGGTCGGTCTTGCCTTCATTGAGCAGCTTGGCCATCTGCTCGGGCAGGATTTCCTGCTGCAGGATGATGCGGCTGCTGCGGAAATCGCAGCCCTTGGGCTTGGCGACGCTCTTCTCGCACACATAGGCCAGGCCCATCTCGTACACGCCGCCGTTGCACTTCGGGCAGGGGCCGAGCGCGGTCTGGCCGGTGAAGTCGACGCCCTCGCCGTCCTCGCCCTCGTCCTGGTCCTGGCCGAAGTCGAATTCCAGCTTGTAGTTCTGGATGTCCTCGTCGCGCGCGATGCGCAGGATCGCCGCGAACGGACGGCCCATCTTGGAGCGGAAGCCCTGCAGCGGACCGATGGTGCGGTTCTTCAGCAGTTCCTCGACTTCGGCGATCTCGAACTGGCGTCCGCCCGGCACCTTGGTCATCGAGAAATCGCACTTGGTGCAGGCGAAGCGGCGGTAGTTTTCCTTGACCACGCCGGCGCAGTTCGGGCACGGCGTGACCAGGGTCGCGTACTCGCCCGGAATCGTGTCGTTATTGTATTCCTTGGCGCGCTTGACGATGATCTCGGTCATCTCCGCGATCTCGCGCATGAACTCGTCACGCGTGATCTGGCCCTTTTCCATCTGCGACAGCTTGTATTCCCACTCGCCCGTCAGTTCCGGCGCCGTCAGCTCGTTCACGCCCAGACCGCGCAGCAGCGTCATCAGCTGGAAGGCCTTGGCGGTCGGGATCATCTCGCGGCCTTCGCGCAGCAGGTATTTTTCCGTCAGCAGGCCTTCGATGATGGCGGCGCGCGTCGCCGGCGTGCCCAGGCCCTTGCCGGCCATGGCGTCGCGCAGCTCGTCCGAATCGACCAGCTTGCCGGCGCCTTCCATCGCCGACAGCAGCGTGGCTTCGTTGTAGCGTGCGGGCGGCTTGGTGACCAGGGCGTTCGCATTGACCTTCTCGGCATCGACCTTTTCGCCCTTTTCCACCGGCACCAGGCTGGCGCCGTCCTTGTCGTCGCCCGTGGTGTCCTTGCCGTACACGGCCAGCCAGCCCGGGTTGGTCATCACCTTGCCCTCGGTCTTGAACTGGTTGCCCTCGACTTCGGTGAAACGGGTGGTGACCAGGAATTCCGCGGCCGGGAAGAACACCGCCATGAAGCGGCGCGTGACCAGGTCGTAGAGCTTCTGTTCCGGCTCGGACAGGTTCTTCGGCACGGTACCGGTTGGAATGATCGCGAAGTGGTCCGAGATCTTGCTGTTGTCAAAGATGCGCTTGTTCGGCTTGACCCAGCCCTTGTCCAGGATCTGCTTGGCGAACTGGTGGTAGTTCGGGTTTTCCTTCAGCACTTCCAGCGTCGACTTGACGGTGCCGATATAGTCTTCCGGCAGCGCGCGCGCATCGGTACGCGGGTAGGTCAGCACCTTGTGTTTTTCGTACAGCGCCTGGGCCAGGCCCAGCGTGTTCTTGGCCGAGAAGCCGAAGCGGCCGTTGGCTTCGCGCTGCAGCGAGGTCAGGTCGAACAGGGCCGGCGCCATCGAGGTGGTCGGCTTCGATTCCTCGGTAACATTGCCCTTTTTGCCCAGGCAAGCCGCGACGATGGCGTCGGCGTCGGCCTTGTTCCAGATACGCTCGGGGCGCTTTTCCGGATCGTTCTCGTCCTTGCGGAACTTGGTGTCGAGCCAGCGGCCTTCGTAGCTGCCGGCCGCGCAGGCGAACTCGGCCCGCACTTCCCAGTAGTCGCGCGCCACGAAGCGCTTGATCTTCTCTTCGCGTTCGACCACGATCGACAGCGTCGGCGTCTGCACCCGGCCGACGGTCGTCAGGTAGAAGCCGCCCTCTTTCGAGTTGAAGGCGGTCATGGCGCGGGTACCGTTGATGCCGATCAACCAGTCCGCCTCGGAACGGCAGCGTGCGGCATCGGCCAGCGGCAGCATTTCCTGGTCGCTGCGCAGGTGCGCGAAACCGTCGCGGATCGCGCCGGGCGTCATCGATTGCAGCCACAGGCGCTTGACGGTCTGCTTGGCCTTGGCGTTCTGGGCGATCAGGCGGAAGATCAGTTCACCTTCGCGTCCGGCGTCGCATGCGTTGATCAGGGTCGTCACATCCTTGCGCTTGATCAGCTTGTTCAGCACCTTGAGGCGCGATTCGGTCTTGGCGATCGGGTTCAGCGCGAAGTACGGCGGGATCATCGGCAGGTGGGTGAAACTCCACTTGCCGCGCTTGACATCGTATTCCTCGGGCACCGCGATCTCGAGCAGGTGACCGACGGCGGAGGACAGGACGAAGTCGTCGGATTCGAAATACTCATCGTGCTTGGTAAAGCCGCCGAGCGCCTTGGCGATATCGTTCGCCACGGAAGGCTTTTCGGCAATGATGAGGGCTTTGGTCATATGGTTTCTCTAGTATTCGAAGAAGCAGGCTCGCGCATCATACATGAGGCGGCCGCATAGGGATTTCGATCCCGTAGATGGCTTATTGGTAACAGTCGGCAGAATAGCGGCCAATGATAAGCGGGTTGCCGCGCTGTCCGCAAGTAGACTCTGCCTGCGCGAACTTCAAGTCCCCCGCCGTTCATTCCTAGGGGAAGCCGCATTTTTCTTTCACTATAGCAAGAAAAAACGGGGCCGAAGCCCCGTTTATATCCGTGCAGAAATGTTTTTAGTGTAGCAAGCGCGGCTCGGCGTCTTCGTCGTCGGAGCCGAACAGGTCGTCGAACATGAGCGCGTCCGGCTCCTTGCCCTGGCTCCACAACAGCATCAGGACGATGATCTTGAGCTTGCCGAGGGTGACAGGCGATTCGTCCAGCGCCAGGGCGCGTTCGATGACGATCTCGCGTTGTGAAGCCGACAACAGGCCGGCCAGTTCGAGGAACTGGATGAAACCGATAGCGGCGCTGCCGAGGACGTCGAATTCCTGGTCGATATAGAAACGGGTCCCGCTCGATTCGAGCTGCGGATCGACGGCGCTGGCCATTTCGTTCAGGCCATTCAGCCAGTCCAGGGCCTCGGAGATTTCGATATCATCGAATCCGACGGCAGAGAGCTTGCGTGCCAGGGCTGCCGGCTCGGGGCAGGCATCGGGACGGTAATACGTCTCGTAAAGATAGACTAGGATGTCGAACATGGTGACGCTACTGTAGCAGCTAAGCTCCGTGCGGCACAAGTGTGTCACGTGCTCACCTGCCGCTCAGAAACTGCTGCGTTGTTTATCGGCCTTATCCAGTTTATACCGTCTCAGTTACCATTTCATGCGCGATTCATGAGGGCTTGACGACCCTCTGCACGAGGCCGCCAGGAAGGCGTTCGAGCCGGCCCGCCAGCTCCAGCATCAGCAACTGCGCGCTGAGTTCGCCGGCATTGCCGCCGAGTGCGGCGAGCAGCACATCGGGCGCGACCGGACCATGGCCGAGCGCCGCCAGCAAGCCGTCTTCAGGCATCGCGGCCGCCGGCGCCGGGGCGGCAACTGCCTGCGCACGCAGGCCCGCCAGCGGCGCCAGCGCCAGCGCTTCCAGCACGTCCTGGGCGCTATCGACCAGCTTGGCGCCTTCGCGGATCAGCGCGTGGCAACCCTTGGCCAGGGCGGCATGGATGGAACCGGGAATCGCGAACACATCCCTGCCCTGCTCGGCCGCCTGGCGCGCCGTGATCAGGGAACCGGAACGCGCCGCCGCCTCGACCACCAGCACGCCCGCGGACAGGCCGGAAATGATCCGGTTGCGCTTTGGGAAATTGCCCGGCAAGGGAGGCATGCCGATCGGGTATTCGCTGGCGATGCAGCCTTTGGCGACGATGCGTTCGGCCAGCAGCCGGTTGCGTACCGGATAGACCAGGTCGGGACCGGTGCCGACCACGGCGATCGTGCTGCCCGGCCCCGCCAACGCGCCTTCGTGGGCGGCGGCGTCGATGCCCAGCGCCAGCCCGGACACGATGCCCAGGCCGGCGCCCGACAGCGCCGCGGCGAAGGCCTGCGCATTCTCCTGGCCCTGGCGGCTGGCGTTGCGGCTGCCGACGATGGCCAGGCAGGGTCCGGCCAGCAATCCTGCGCGTCCTTTTATATAGAGGAGCAGCGGCGGATCGGGGATCTGGGCCAGCAGTTCGGGATAGCCGGGCTCGCCCAGCGCCACGACCTGCTGGCCGGGCGCCTCGCGCCAGCGCAGCGTGGCCTCGATGAGGCGTTCGGTATCGGCCGACGGTCCCTGCAGCAGGGCGCGCGCCAGCGCCGGGCCGGCCTGTGCGGCCAGGGCCTCGTGGCCGGCGACGAAGATGGCCTCGGGCGTGCCGAAGGCGGCGAGCAGGCCGGCGGCGCTGCGCGGCCCGACGCCGCGGGTGCGCTCGAGGCGCAGCCAGGCGGCCAGGCGCGCGTCAGGAAGAAGCGCCGGCAACTGCGCCGGCAAGGGCGCAGCCCGGGCGTCGACCCCGGCGCCGGAGCGCCGATCGATGACTGCGCTGGCCTGGCTGCTGGGGTCCGCGTCCTGCACGGCAGTTTACTCCGGTGATTTCGCCACGTCGCCGACCTGCACCGGCGCCGTCACTTGCATGACCAGGCCGTACGAGACGTGCCCGAAAACCCGGAAAACGAACAGTTCGCCATATTGTTCGCCCGGAAGCCTTAGCTGGGCGCCACCGAGTCCGAGGAATCCCTTCTTGTCCGGATCCGGCACGCTCCGACCATGATGATAAAGCTGCAGCACGGAGCCGACATCGAGTCCGTCAAGCGTGCCCCGGTTGACAGTCACGACCTGGTACTGGGCCGCGTAATTGGCTTCGCTCGAGATCGACATCACCCGCGCCGCCACCGGCTGCGCCGGCGCATGCGGCACATAGTTGCGCAGCGGAGTTGGCGGCGTCGGCAGCAGGCGATCGCCCACGCCCATTTCCTGCACCGACCGGCTGACCACGAAGCTGTGCACGTCCACGCCCGGAGCGGCCGCGGTCACCAGGCGCGCGTCGCCGACATACGAGGCTTCATAGGCGACCACCTTGCCGCTGTCGGGATCGCGCAATTCCTTGCCCGGCCGGAATACCTGGAAGCTGGTGGCGCCGCGCAACTCGCCGCGCACGTAGATGCGGTCGCCTTCGGCCAGGTAGACCCGGTCTTCCGGCACGGCGGCGATGCGCGCCGTCCTGTCCAGCTCTCCGGCCTCGACCACCAGCGGCTGGGTCAGGAAAGGTTCGATCGCGCCTGAGGGGATCGCCGGCACGGCGCCGTTCGCGCCCATGTCCTCGGTACGCAACTGGGGCGACAGCCTTACCAGCGGCGGCTGGCCGGCGCCGCCCTCCTGCGTGCCCGGACGGGTAAGCGTGAGGCGGCCGCGGGCGCGGTCGAAATAGATGATCTGGCCCGGATAGATCCAGTGCGGATTGCGGATCTCGTCGCGGTTCATGCCCCAGACCTGGGGCCAGCACCAGGGGTGCTCGAGGAAGGCGCCGGAGATGTCCCACAGGGTGTCGCCCTTGACGACCAGGTGCTGGTCGGGCGCGTTGGGACGGAAGCTGCAGGTAGGGGCGGCCAGGACCGGGCCGGCGGCCAGGCAGGCGAGCGTGACCGTGGCGGCGGTGCGAGCCGCGAGCGACCAGGCAGCGCCTGTGCTAAAATTTTTCATTAAAGAGTCCGTAAATGCGGCATTGACACGGGTGCCGGCTGCCACTTCGGCCAGCCACGGTGCAGGAATCGGGCGATCCCTCGGCCGCATGGCGGATCATGAAGGATTGCCTCGAGGGTTGCCTAGCTGAATCAAATTCTGCCGAGAAATCCCCCAACTAGCAAGCCAAACGCGCCTTCCCGGAAGGGAGTAAGGTGTTTGTCGTGCTTGTGTGTTGTGTCGGTGCGGCAGCTTGTAGTCTGCCGCGGACGCCCGATATATTGTTTATTGAATTCACCGACGAACGAAACCCATGGCCTTACTGAATATCCTCCGCTATCCCGATCCGCGCCTGCACAAGGTGGCCAAGCCGGTCACCGAATTCGGCGAGCGCCTCCACAAGCTGGTCGAGGACATGGCCGACACCATGTACGACGCGCCCGGCGTGGGCCTGGCCGCGACCCAGGTCGACGTGCACGAGCGCCTGATCGTCATCGACGTCACCGAGACCCACGACGACCTGATGGTCTTCGTCAATCCCGAGATCGTCTGGTCCAGCCCGGAAAAGCAGGTCTATGACGAAGGCTGCCTGTCGGTGCCCGGCATCTACGACGGCGTCGAGCGCCCGGCGCGCGTGAAAGTGCGCGCGGTCGACCAGCACAACAAGCCCTTCGAGCTCGAAGCCGACGGCCTGCTGGCGGTCTGCATCCAGCACGAGATGGACCACCTGATGGGCAAGGTCTTCGTCGAGTACCTGTCGCCGCTCAAGCGCAACCGCATCAAGGCCAAGCTGCAGAAGGAAGAGCGCGGCATGCAGAAGGAAGGCCGCCGCGCATGAAGCTCGTGTTTGCGGGCACCCCGGAGTTCGCCGCCGTCGCCCTGCGCTCCCTGCTCGAGGCCGGCTTCGAGGTGCCGCTGGTGCTGACCCAGCCCGACCGTCCGGCCGGGCGCGGCATGCAGCTGCAGGCATCCAGCGTCAAGCAGGTGGCGCTGGCGCACGGCATCGAGGTGCTGCAGCCGCTCTCGCTGCGCATGGATGCCAAGGATCCGGAGCGCGCCGCACAGGCCCGCGCCGCCCACGAGCGCCTGCTGGCAACGGACTACGACGTGATGGTGGTCGCCGCCTATGGCCTGATCCTGCCGCGCTCGACCCTCGAACTGAAACCTTGCATCAATATCCACGGTTCGATCCTGCCGCGCTGGCGCGGCGCCGCGCCGATCCACCGCGCGATCGAAGCCGGCGACCTGGAAACCGGCGTGACCATCATGGAAATGGAAGAAGGCCTGGACACCGGCCCGATGCTGCTGATGGAACGCATCGCCATCGAGGAGTCCGACACCACCGGCAGCCTGCACGACAAGCTGGCGGCGCTGGGCGGGCGCATGATCGTCGAGGCGCTGCGCGAGATGGCGGCCGGGCGCCTGGTGGCCGTGCCGCAACCGGAGGAAGGCGTGACCTACGCCGCCAAGATCGGCAAGGAAGAAGCCCGGCTCGACTGGTCGCTGCCGGCCGTGGAACTGGCGCGCAAGGTGCGCGCCTTCAACCCCTTCCCCGGCGCGGCGGGCCAGGCCGGCGCGAACACGGTCAAGATCTGGAACGCGCGTGCGGTCGAAGGCAGCGGGCGTCACGGGCAAGTGTTGTCGGCCGATGGACAGCGCGGGATCGTGGTGGCTTGCGGAACCGGGGCGCTGCAGTTGCTGGAGTTGCAGAAGCCGGGAGGCAAGAGATTGGCGGCAGTGGAGTTTCTAAAAGGGTTTTCGTTCGAAGGCGTATCGTTCGAATAGACGGCGCGGTGGTGCGCACAGGTGCCCGCCACGCATCGCCAGAAATACAAACGGCCGGTTCATGCTTGACATGAACCGGCCGTTTTCTTATCGATGAGGCTTGTGCCTCGCTGAATCAGTGCTCGCCTTGCGCGCGTACGCGGTTGGTTTCCATGTACTCGCGCAGTACCTGGTTGATGCGGGTCTGGTAACCCGGACCGGCCGACTTGAACCATTCCAGCATGTCCACATCCAGGCGGATGGTGACGATTTGTTTCACACCGGCGGCGGCGTGGGTCTTGACCGAAACAACGCTGTCGTCGCTGCGGACGGCTGCTTGATCCCATTCAGGCACGTATTCTTTGTTCATAGCAATGATTCCATTGAGGCGGCGGAGCAACGGGTCCGCTTTCCGTACATTTGACTAGGAACCGTACCTAGCGTCGGTTCCATGCAGTAATTGTCACGCCTGTATGTATCCGTAAAATTGCTAAACCCCCAGGATTTGTATCTTTATGTAACAAGCGTCACCCTGAAACACTATGTTACAAAGCCTGGTAAATGCCGTACGTTTGCGCTGTATAGCATCCTTCGTTTGACGCCGGAACAAACTCTTCCAGTGAATGTATAATTTCAGGCCCGCCTTACGGGAACCCGATGCCCCAGCCGCCCGCCACATCCCGGCGCGCGCCGCGCGCCGCCATCATGCGGCCGCCCGCCAGGGGCGCCCTGCTCCCGATGCATGAATCCCAATCCCCTACGAAAGCACAACGATGACCAGCGCCGTTCCCGCCATTTCTCCCGTCGAAGCCGAGCTGCGCGCCATGCTTGCGCGCCGCATCATGATCCTCGATGGCGCGATGGGCACGATCATCCAGCAGTACAAGCTGGACGAGTCGGCCTACCGCGGCGGCCCCGGCGGGCGCTTCGCCGACTTCGCCGCGCCGGCGGGCAGCGGTGCGCGCGAGCTGTTCGTCAAGGGGAACAATGAGCTGCTGAACCTGACCCAGCCGCACATCATCCAGGAAATCCACGAACGCTACCTGGCGGCCGGCGCCGACATCATCGAGACCAATACCTTCGGCGCCACCGGCGTGGCCCAGGACGACTACCACATGGCGTCGCTGGTCTACGAGATGAACCTGCAAGCCGCCAGGCTGGCGCGCGCCGCCTGCGCCAAATATTCGACGCCGGACAAGCCGCGCTACGCCGCCGGCGCCCTCGGCCCGACGCCCAAGACCGCCTCGATCTCGCCCGACGTCAACGACCCGGCCGCGCGCAACGTCACCTTCGACCAGCTCGTTACGGCCTACCACGAACAGGTGACGGCGCTGGTGGAAGGCGGGGTCGACCTGCTGCTGGTCGAGACCATCTTCGACACCCTGAACTGCAAGGCCGCGCTGTTCGCGATCGACCAGTACTTCAGCGAGCACCCGGAAACGCCGCGCCTGCCGCTGATGATCTCGGGCACCGTCACCGACGCCTCCGGCCGCATCCTGTCGGGCCAGACCGTCACCGCCTTCTGGAACTCGGTGCGCCACGCGAAACCGCTGACCATCGGCCTGAACTGCGCCCTCGGCGCCGCGCTGATGCGCCCGTATGCGGAAGAACTCTCGCAGATCGCCGACACCTTCGTCTGCATCTACCCGAACGCCGGCCTGCCCAACCCGATGAGCGACACCGGCTTCGACGAGCTGCCCGAAGACACCTCGGCCCTGCTGCGCGAATTCGCCGACGCCGGCTTCGTCAACGTGGCGGGCGGCTGCTGCGGCACCACGCCGGAACACATCAAGGCGATCTCCGACCTGCTGGCAAGCGCCACCCCGCGCACCCTGCCCGAGATCCCGACCGCGCTGCGCCTGTCGGGCCTGGAGCCCTTCACGATCGACGACAGCTCGCTGTTCGTCAACGTCGGCGAGCGCACCAACGTGACCGGCTCGAAGGCCTTCGCGCGCATGATCCTGAACGAGCAGTACGACGAGGCCCTGTCGGTGGCGCGCCAGCAGGTCGAGAACGGCGCCCAGGTCATCGACATCAACATGGACGAGGCGATGCTCGACTCCATGGCCGCCATGACGCGCTTCCTGAACCTGATCGCGTCCGAGCCGGACATCTCGCGCGTGCCGATCATGATCGACTCCTCGAAATGGAGCGTGATCGAGGCCGGCCTGAAGTGCGTGCAGGGCAAGGCCATCGTCAATTCCATCTCCATGAAGGAAGGCGAAGAGGAATTCCTGCGCCAGGCCAGCCTGTGCCGCCGCTACGGCGCCGCCGTCATCGTGATGGCCTTCGACGAAAAGGGCCAGGCCGACACCTTCGCGCGCAAGACCGAGATCTGCAAGCGCGCCTACGACACCCTGGTAACGAAGGTCGGTTTCCCGCCCGAGGACATCATCTTCGACCCGAACATCTTCGCGATCGCCACCGGCATCGAGGAGCACGACAACTACGCGGTCGACTTCATCGACGCCACCCGCTGGATCCGCGAGAACCTGCCGCACGCGAAGGTGTCGGGCGGCGTCTCGAACGTCTCGTTCTCTTTCCGCGGCAACGACCCGGCGCGCGAAGCCATCCACACCGTGTTCCTGTACCACGCGATCAAGGCCGGCATGACCATGGGGATCGTCAACGCCGGCATGGTCGGCGTCTACGACGAGCTCTCCGCGGAACTGCGCGAGCGCGTGGAAGACGTGGTGCTGAACCGCCGTCCGGACGCCACCGAGCGCATGATCGAGATCGCCGGCAGCCTCAAGGCCGGCGGCAACAAGCAGGAACAGAACCTCGAGTGGCGCGACGCCCCGGTGGCAAAGCGCCTGTCGCACGCGCTGGTGCACGGCATCACGCAGTGGATCGTCGAGGACACCGAGGAAGCGCGCCAGAAGATCGACGCCGACGGCGGCCGTCCGATCCACGTGATCGAAGGCCCGCTGATGGACGGCATGAACGTGGTCGGCGACCTGTTCGGCCAGGGCAAGATGTTCCTGCCCCAGGTGGTGAAGTCGGCGCGCGTGATGAAGCAGGCCGTGGCCCACCTGGTGCCCTTCATCGAAGAAGAAAAAGCCGAGGAAGAAGCACGCACCGGCATCGTCTCGAAACCGAAAGGCAAGATGGTGATCGCGACCGTCAAGGGCGACGTGCACGACATCGGCAAGAACATCGTCTCGGTGGTCCTGCAGTGTAATAACTTCGAGATCGTCAACATGGGCGTGATGGTGCCGGCCGCCGAGATCCTGGCGAAAGCCAAGGAAGAGAACGCGGACATCGTCGGCCTGTCGGGCCTGATCACGCCTTCGCTGGAAGAGATGGCCCACGTCGCGCGCGAGATGCAGCGCGACCCGTGGTTCCGCGACCGCAAGATCCCGCTGCTGATCGGCGGCGCCACCACCAGCCGCGCCCACACCGCCGTCAAGATCGCGCCGCACTACGAAGGCCCGGTGGTCTATGTGCCGGACGCCTCGCGCTCGGTGTCGGTGGGCCAGTCGCTGGTCACGGCCGACCTGCGCGACGGCTACGTGGCCGAACTCGACCTGGACTATGAACGCATCCGCGTGCAGCACGCCAACAAGAAGGCGCTGCCGATGGTCGGCCTGGACAAGGCGCGCGCCAACAAGGCGAAGTTGTCGTACGCACCGGCCAAGCCGAAGTTCGTCGGCCGCCGCATCTTCAGGAACGTCGACCTGGCCACGCTGGCGCGCTATATCGACTGGGGTCCGTTCTTCCAGACCTGGGACCTGGCCGGCCCCTACCCCGCCATCCTGACCGACGAGGTGGTGGGCGACGCCGCCAGCAAGGTCTTCGCCGAGGGCCAGGCCATGCTGAAGAAGATCATCGACGGCCGCTGGCTGACCGCCAACGGCGTCATCGCGCTGCTGCCGGCGAACACGGTGAACGACGACGACATCGAGGTCTACAAGGACGACACCCGCAGCCAGGTCGACTTCACCTGGTACGGCCTGCGCCAGCAGGGCGTCAAGCCGGTCATCGACGGCGTGCAGCGCCCGAACCAGTGCCTGTCCGACTTCATCGCGCCGAAATCGTCCGGCGTGGCCGACTACATCGGCATGTTCGCCGTCACCGCGGGCCTGGGCATCGAGAAGCACGAGCAGCGTTTCGAGGCTGCAGGCGACGATTACTCCTCGATCATGCTGAAGTCCCTGGCCGACCGCCTGGCCGAAGCCTTCGCCGAATACCTGCACGAACGCGTGCGCACCGACCTGTGGGGCTACGCCGCCGGCGAAGACCTGACGAAGGAAGCGCTGATCAAGGAAGACTACGTCGGCATCCGCCCGGCGCCAGGCTACCCGGCCTGCCCCGAGCACACGGTCAAGAAGGAAGTCTTCGAGACCCTGCAGGCGAGCGAGATCGGCATGGAGCTGACGGAGTCCTACGCGATGTATCCAGGGGCGGCGGTATCGGGCTTCTACTTCTCGCACCCGGAATCGAAGTATTTCGTGGTCGGCAAGATCGGCCAGGACCAGCTCGAGGACATGGCCAAGCGGCGCGGGATGGACAAGGCGGAGCTGGAGCGTCACCTGGCGCCGAACCTGTAAGCGCGACATACCCTGCGCAAGCGTTCAAGCAAGTCATGTGAAGCTTGAACGCGTGGACGGCAAGCCGTCCACCCTACGATGAAGCCCCGTCCATCGATCGACCGTCGGATGGCGCAAAGCGCTCACCCACGGCCCAACGACAACGACCGAAATGACCGACCGTCGGGTGGCGCAAAGCGCTCACCCACGACCCAACGACAACGACCGAAATGACCGACCGTAGGGTGGCGCGCAGCGCTCACCCACGAGTCCGATTACGCACGCATCGGGGCCGCGCACGCGCGTCGCGAGCGGCGGCAGTTCCGGTCGAGAAGCGCAGCCGTACTCACGTACGGCGAGCATCGCAGACCGGAAATGCAACGCGCAGCAGCGCGTGCGCGGCCCCTTCAGATAGAGTAGCGGACGA
>Ga0265780_10003979_pt1 | contig 19225 bp, 21 predicted proteins | sample P1T30metagenome_FD_192432 | JGI IMG/M metagenome (GOLD analysis project Ga0265780, IMG submission 192432) | Plant litter microbial communities from East Loma Ridge, Irvine, California - P1 T30 | ecosystem: Environmental > Terrestrial > Plant litter > Unclassified | place: USA: California...
GCCCCTCCTCCTAACCTCCCCAATCATGCCCCCAACAGCTTTGACTCCCTCTTCCCCATCGCGATGAACATCCACGCCCACATCAAACGTCCACCCCTTGCCTGCGCGCGCTTTATCCAGCGACACGATATTCGACAACCACGCTTCGCTGCGCACCAGCGCCTCCACCTCGCCCGGCTTCTTGCCCTGCAGGAGGAATCTAAACCCGACGATTTTGCCATCGAGCAGGGAGGGTCCAGCAATGTCTCGCACAATATCGAGATATTGGGTGAATATAGGCACGGGGAGGTGGAATGGCGCCCAGAGCACGCAGCCTTTCATCCGCGCCCCAACTTCTGCATCGCAGCCATCGCCATCGTCCGGCTTTCCTTGGACAATGCGTTTCAAAAATGCAAGTTCGGAGAAGGGCTCGTGTGCGTACTGTTGGAGTTTCTCTTTCACTTCCGCGTCGCTGCTGTTGGTGGCGAAATCTGGGGTTGGGGAGGGGAGATATCGGTCTGTCTCGACGTACACGAAGCCTTGCACGCTGGCGTCTGCGATTGCCAGGTAGTCGTTTATTCCGTGGCGTTTGGAGAGGAAGTGGCCTGGTTTCATCCAGGCGTGGGCGGAGGCGGTGGTGGATGTCGAGGGCCAGAGGTGGATGTGGGAGTCTAAGATTTTTTGAGGCGGCATTGCGTGCAAGCGTGTTGATTTGCCTTTGATTTGCTTTATGAGGAATATGATTTGACTTTGAGATGCTGGATTGCAGTTTGGATGCTGGTGGGAGGTTGATGTTCGGGGTGCGGGGGAGGAGGGCCCGAGATGGTGATTGGGCTGTTGACAGGCTCGACGGAGAAATTATATTATGGTAGATCAGGGCATGGAGATCTGCTCGTAGTGTTCGGCGACGATCTGTTTCCTATTCTCTACTGCAGGTTTACAAACAACCCTCCATCAACGAGCAATTGTGCCCCTGTCACGTAGCTCGACATATCACTGCCTAAGAATATGGCCGGCCCAGCAAGATCAGCCGGTACACCTGTCCTGCCCAACGGTATCCTGCCTTCCATGTACTTCCTCTTGGCATCGTCTTCCAGATCCTTCTCATTCAGCTGTGTCTTGATTGTGCCAGGAAGCAATGCGTTGCACCTGATGTTGTATTTGCCCAGTGCACAGGCTCCTGACTGCATGAGCGAAGTGATGCCAGCCTTTGTTGGAGTATAATGTGCTTGCTGTGCCCCGCCAACCAGGGCTGATATCGAAGAGACCCCAATTATGGAGCCACCAGGAGGCGATTGTTTGGACATTTGGGTCGCGGCTGCGTGGACGGTGTTGTATGCGCCAGTCAGATTGGTGTTGACGGTTTGGTTCCAAAGGTCTGGGGTGATTCTATGGAGAGCTTCATGTCAGCTATGGCAACACTTCAGAAATACATGCGACTTACTCCAGAAACTCCCTAAACTCGCAGATTCCTGCATTACTCACGACTACATGCAATCGTCCCCACTTCTCCACCACTGCAGCAACGAGCTTCTTGCCGGTCTCCGGACTTCCCACATCGCCTGGGACTTCTATTAAGCGTTTCTGTGCCTCTTCCTTCCCGCCTAGGCTTTGAGACGCTTCATCAAAAAGTGTCTTGAACTGTTCGGATGATTTGGCGTCGCCCAAGTGGTTGACAGCAACATTGGCGCCCTGAGTAAGATAGCCAATGGCAATTGCGCGTCCAATGCCACTAACGCCGCCTGTGATGGCCATGGACTTGCCCACGAGGAGCTGCGGACTGGCCGCTGACACGCTGGGCCTTCTCCACATGGCCGGAGTGTTCGGATGGTGTTTAAAGTTGGGGTCGATTGCGGGGTGTGGGGTTCAGGATGGTTGTGAAGAAGTGCAGCGCTACAGAGAGCAGAGTAGCAGTCTATAGCCGCAGGCAAAAGTCCAGTCGTCGTAAACACAGACATGGCGAGATAATTACGCCGATCTAGGCTTCTTGCGTGGTGAAGAGGTCTGGAAGCGTGGCCTCTTTCGGCTTTACGCTTCGGAGTAGTTGCAACCGAAGCACGTCTTGGCGCTATGGCGGGCGACTCAACACGTCACGCAATGGCGCGTCGCCGTCACGAACCACTTGCGCAACTCCACCGAGACTGGTGCTGACGGCCTAAAGCCCCAAGATGGTGTACAACTGGGATGACAAGGAAGCCGAGTGCTATAGATTGTATGTGGAGGAGAGGAAAAGCTTAGATGAGGTCATCGCGTCTTGGGCTGCGAAAGGCTTCACACCGAGGTATGTCACTGCGCGAACGCTTTTATGGAGTACCGTATATTTTGGGATTCCACATGATGGCGACCTGTACTACGAGGCAGAATGCTAACAGTGGCACTTCAGTAAACGAGCGTTTCAGACCCAGTTCAAGGTGAGAATGACTTCCACCCATTGAAAGCCACAGCAATTCCTTACTGACTGCCCAGCGATGGGACTTTCCCAGAAAGCAGAACCCGGCACACAAGAATCCCGCCATCGTTGCTCGTCTACGCGAACTATGGGAACAAAACTGTTCCCAGAAAGACATGGTGGATATCCTGCAGAATGAAGGCTACTCAATCAACGACCGCGAATTGATACGACTCCGACTTAGACTCAAACTTCTGCTACGAGAAAGCGCTCCTAGGCCAAAGAAGAAGCGTAGTGCAGATAGTGGCGTAAAGAAGACATCGAAGAAGAAGACACCGAAGATCGTGCCAGGGCGTGGACTCATCAATCAGCTTGGGAACGGGATACTGGCTGAGGAGTCTACGAGCGAGGAGAGCAACGATGAGCCGCAAGCCGAAGAACAAGATGTTAGAGAATCAACACAAGTCGCGGATGGCCATGAACAAGAATATATCCAAGAAGAGCATGTCACGCCACTATCAACAGAAGAATTGATTCGCAAACAGCTGCGCCTGGAACAATTGCAGAACGAGAGCGATGAGAAGTGGCGCACACGGAAGCGACGACGACGAACCCGAGGCTGGGCTGGATTACCCGCAGATGCGCCCGGCGAACCTCCACGCTTTCCATCCGAGACGACCATAGACGAGGCCAAAGCATATCTGGGGCTGGACAATGACATGTATCGCCAAGTCCGCGAACGCTTCTTGCAGATATGCAAAGACTACAATGTCATCAAGAAGACGATTGCTGGTCCCCAAAAGTGGGCGGAAATCGTACGGCAGCTCATCGATGAAGACGAGCACTTGACAAGTGTCTTCCAGCAAGAGCCAGATGTGCTCTCCAGCGTTGATGCCTTGTTTCGTCCCAAGGGCCAGAGAGCGCTGTCGCTGGATGTGATATGCATGGATGTCACCAAACGGCTTCGCACAATGGACTCGCGTATGACTCTTGCCGATGTAAAAAACATTCTCTGCCTGAACCCCGAGAAGACACGCCATGTCCGAAGCGAATTCGCTGCGAAGCTCAAAGCAGACCACTTCACCAACAAACACGAAGCAGGCGAGCAGCACTGGGCAGATCTCAAGACAGCCTGGGTGAACGAGTCCGATCTCCTGAGGACAGCACTATCTGGCGGCGAAGCCGACCCCGAATACCAGCAGAAACTGCGAGCAATCGAAGTCCTAGCGCGAGACGTGATGAAACGACAACAACAAGAGAAAACCATCAAAGACCCAAGCAAGAAGAAACAAATCCACCAGGGCCCCGGTCCCGGCCCCGCAAAGCCAGCCATGCCCACATCGCGCAACAGAAACCATTCCACCACCGATACGCATCCAACAAGCCAAACTACTTACGATAGCATGGCCGCCCTCGCCTCCGCAGCAGACATGCAAATCGACCCCAGCCTGCTCCTCGCAGCTAGCGACGCTTCTATCCTTCCTACTCCAACATACCAGTTCCAGTACCAGGACCAACGATCATACGACCAAACATACTTCCCCGCATCTCACTCCTCTCTCCCTCTGCCCATTTATTTCCGCCTCCACCCGCACTCCAGCACGCCCATGCCGTCTAAAACTGTCTGGCTCTCGATCTTGCACCACGTCTCGGTCGCCGAGATTCGCGAGTTGGCGGCGCGCGAACATCCTGGGTGTGCGGTGTTGAAGCTCGAGGGGCTGGTGACATATAGGGGGGAGAGCGGAGAGAGGGAGGTGATGGTTGAGGTGGGGGATGATGAGGAGTTGGGAGCGTATTTGGAACATGTGCAGAGTGCGGGGGATGGGAGGGCGATGGGGAAGGCGACGTTCATAGTGTTGATGGGGGGTAGCGGATTTGTGTAGAAGACGACATGTCGATTATTTGTACATACGATGCAGTAAACTCCGGTGCTATGCATACCCACGCTTGAAAACCGCTCCACAACCCATCTCCCATCTAGCTCACCTCATGAATATCCTGCTGCTGAATCTTACTCTCCTGCCTCACATCGCGACTCACCCTGAAATAATGATCCGCATACTCGGAGCAGTTCATCGCGCTCAAAAACGTCTCGTCATGCGTAATCACCACGAGCTGGAAATTGCTCTGCTTGCGCCGCATATCGATGATCTGGCTCAGACTCTCCGCCAGGCCCTTGATGTTCTGCTGATCGAGGTTGGTGGTGGGTTCGTCGAGCGCAATCAGCCCGCAATTCGTGCCGAAGCATTCGGCCAGCGCGAGGCGAATGACGAGGCACGCGAGCACTTTCTGGCCCGCGCTGCAGCGCCCGCGCATGTCCATTTCAGTGTCTTGCTTGGACATGACAACGCGATAATTGTACTGGCGGTTGCCCTTGCCGTCCGAGTCCGACGCGATGCGGATGGTGTCGACGTCGGTGCCTTGGTAGGCGTTTGTCCAGAGCTCGGCGATGATGCGGTTGATTTCCTCCATTTTGAGCGTGTGGTATTGCATGATTGCTTTGTCAAGGGCGCCAGCGTAGCGGCCAAGGTCTTCGATGGCGGCTTTGGTGGTTTCAACTTTGAGATGGGCTTCTTTGTATTGGTGGTCGGCGTCTTTGTAGATGTCCTCGTATTCTTTTATGAGCTCTCTGAGTTGGTCGTCTTTGTTCTTCATGTCGCGCTCGATGCTGGTTTTGTTGGTGTTGAGCGAGTGGTATTGGTCGTCCCAGTGCTTGGCTTCGCGGGTGTAGTGGGCTTGATCGCGCTCGGCGCCGTGGGCTTCAAGCTTCTCGATGTCGGCCTGGAGGGTCTCAAGAGAACGCTTGGCTTTGCGGTAGCGGAGGTTGTCGCTGATGGAACGCTTGGTCATCTCAACATCGCGGACACTATCCTCGATCTTCTTGATCTTGCGCATGACATCCATCATTTCGGACTCGACCCGGGCCAGATCATCTTGGAGGTTCTCAATCTCGCGATGCGTACGAGCGAGCTGCTCGGGTCCACCGCGCTGGATGTATGCCGTGATCTCTTCGTCCGCTAGGCTGAGCTGGCGCAAACTGTCAGAAAGCTTGGAGGCCTCATCATGTGCACGCTGGACGCGCTCATTACCACGGCGGTTAATGTCGTCGTACTTGTACTGCGCCTGTTCAATCTCCGGAACCAGATCCTCGATATCCTTGTCATGAACACGAATCGACTCGCGTTGCTTGATGTTCTCAGTCTTGAACTCTTCGATACGAGTGCCTAGTGCCCGCTTCTCCTTTAGCTTCGACTGGGCGCTGTTCAGCTCTGCATCAATGTCACGAACGCTAAGTTCAAGGCTTGTGATATGGTTGCGGGACTTGTCTCGGGCTGCGGTGAGCTGTTCAAGTACGTTGCGAGCATTGCGGCTGTCGTCTGTGATCGTTTTCAAGTCACTTTGAACGGCGTCTATGCCGCGCGACAAACCAGCTGTCTTCTGTTTCTGAGCGAGGTCCTTAATCTGAACCTCAAGCTCGTGGACCTTGTTGTGATAACCGACGATGCTCTGGACCTCCTTGGACATTGATTCTACCTCTTGGCGCTCGGCCTCAAGGTCATGCACGATGCTGTCTTGATCCTCAAGCTGCTTGTTGATACTATCACGTTCGGATGTCAATTTTTACACATCGATCTGTAGGGCGGGAATTTCGGTATCGCGCAGACGGAGTGCAAGCTCATAGCTGGGCTTCGCATTTCGAACCTGCTCAAGCTCCTCGAGCAGCTCCTCTGGGCTCTCACCCTTCATGCCGCTCTCTGCCTTCGCAATGATCGACTCCAACTTACTGTAGAAGCCCTCTATGGTAAACCTTTGTGATCGATCGTCGTGCAATTCACGCTCACAAAGACGGCATACGTTGTGTTTCCGAGCAGACTCTAAACACAAGCGCATGTACTCCGCGTTCGCTGCGAACTTTGCAGCGTCAGATGAAGCGTATCCATAGTCTTCTTCAAGCTGTTCAAGGGTCTCATTGAAGTCAGAGATGTCGTCCTTCTGGATTGCTTTGGTCACAGTTTGCTCATACTGCCGCAGCTCAGAGCGCTTCCTCTTCAATTGCGACTCCAGGCTAGTGAATTCGAAGTTGATCTTGTCGAGCTTGGACTGAGAAATGTCCCGGCGTGAGGTGGCCTCCTTCACCTTAGCGGCCTTTTCAGAAAGCGTTTGCTGGTATGAGGTCTCCAGTGTAGCCGGGTCCCAATCTGAGTCAACTAGTTCCGAGATGCGCTCGTTGTGAACCTTCTTCATCGTCGTGAGACTGTGTTGGGCAGATTGCAACTCGTTGCGAGCATAATCGATAGAAGCAGATTCTTTGGCCTGCTTTGTGGCTTCACCAAGCTCGTTTGTCAGCCGCTCCTTCTTGTCTTCTAGTGAGCGCGCGTTGTTGGAAGCTTCCTGTAGTCTCTCTTGATAGCGCTCGGACGATGCCGCCGCCGACGCATTCTGCAGCTGTTTCTCAGTATCACGCTTCTTGTCCTGCAAAATGGCCTCGCTTCCTTCGTCCGCCTTGATTTGAATCATGGCTCTCTGCAGGTCCGAGATACGCTTGTCATTGTTGGCGATTTGTGACCTTGCTGACTCTTTGGACTGCGAAGCACCAGACTTGCGAGTATTGAGCTTATTGAGATGATCTTGCGCTTCCTTCAAGTCCTTTTGTGACTCCTGTCGCACCCGTTCAAGCGCTCTATTCTGATCTCGAGACATTTTACTGAGGATTTGCCTGAAGTCCGCGACTTGCTTGTCCGTGATATCATAATCATAACCGCGAATGTCATGACGCTTCGCGGTCTCTTTGATCAGAGTCTCGCGCTGCACAACTTGGCGATCGTACTGCTCCTTCTGAGCTTCGTACTTTCCGATCTCGCTCTGCTTCACGCCGAGTGACTCGCGCGTTTCCTCTAGAGCGTCTTTGAGATCAGCATACTCAAGTCGGTGCTCGTCGTTCTGTGTAGCATAGGTCTCGACGCGCTGCTTGTACTGGTCAAGCATTGACTGGAGCTCGTCATCTGACTCAGCCATGTGCGTGAGATTATCCTCGAGCGCTGCAACGCTCTGTTTGTTGGCATCAAACGTAGTCCGTTTGAACTCAAGATCATTGACGATGCGAGAGTACCGAACGGAGTGGTCGTACGCCTCGCGGGCCTTTTTCTGGGCTTCTGTGACTTCTTGGTCAATAACTGCATAGTCGTTTCGAAGGTCTTCGATCGCATCAAAGAGCTCAGCTTGCCGGTTCTGGCTCTTGGAGGCACGGCTCTTGTCCTCCTTGGCGTGGCCTTCGATGATTTTCAGCTGGCCAAGTTGGATGTTGCGATTCTTCCGGATCATCTTGATGTTGTCGATGGCCTTGGTGTACTTCATAGCCTCGAAGATCTCGTCAAACTTCTTTTTGAGGGTTGAGGCGTCGCTCAGGGGCCACATACTGTCTTCTTGATGACAGAAGATGACATTGTCCAGGATGGCTTTGGGCACACCGAGATACTGTGGGATGATCTGGTCCAATTCGGCAACACGAGTCGATATGGAGTGGTTCTCCGTGTCCTTCTTCATTAGAAGCGAGCCCTCTAGCGTTTTTTGGCTACGACCGGTCTTCTTGACGGTAACTTGCATACTTCGCGTGGCCACCATGCGCACGCCGGACGTGGAACGAAAGGAGAGCTTGACCTGCGCCATGATCTCCTTCTCGTCTTGCAGCTTAGGGTCATGGAGGAAGGCGCCACCGGTCTTACTGTGCGGTGGCAAATCGCCGGTGGTTGCATACCGCAAGCACTCAATGATGGTGGTCTTTCCGGAGCCATTCCAGCCTACAATGAGGGTAAGTGGTGGGTCGAATTTTATCGTCTCTCCGCGCTCTGGACCGAAGGAGCGGATGCCCTGGATCATCAACCGATCGATTCTCGACATGGTGATGGGTCGCCGCTGCTCGCGGTGGATTGCGTGTGGTTGATTGAGCGTGCGGTCGAGTTGTGGGGTGGATCAGTCGATGGGGGCTGTTCAGAAGTAGGCGACGCGGCGGCCTAATCGCGACGCGAGTTTGCTGCACGCTATCACGTGAGCTTTGCTGAGTCAGCTGACAGGCCAAAGAAGCAAGGCGCAGGGCAACATGTGTCATGGCAGGCGCGACACGAGTTGACGGCGTCATTGCGCTTGCTCGCTCCCGCATCACCAATCACATGCGCTTGCAGAGTTCTGATGGGTTTCTTGATCGGCTCCTAATGCCGTGCGTGTACACTGCTCACCCCACCACTTCTGCATATCGACGTCGAGATTCCCATGGTGTCTCTTACCGACGCCGCGGAATAATCCAGCCGTCGCCGTCGCCATGGCCATGTACCCAGGAGAGGTTCGTACCCCCACATCCGACTAGGGTCGTCCCCACGTATTGAGACTTGGTGAATGTAGATGGGCCTGAATGGCTTGCCAAGACAGCAACAACTCGACCTCAGCGGCATGCCCATGATGAACATGGACCTGGACATGGACATGTCGCTCGACGGTGCCGACGCGAACAATGCCGCCGGCTTTGCGGCCTTTCCGAACCAGATGCAGTCCAATGTGGCTGCCAGTAGCACTGCCAGCGATGCGGGTGGGTACTCCATGGCCCAGGAGATCAGCCTGTCGGGCGCGGGTGCTGGGCCACTGCCTACAGGCTTCGGTGCGCCCAGTATGAACCCGTCTGGCAGCACCCTGACCGAGTTCACCAAGCGGCGCAACTGGTCGCAGCGCGTGCTGGAGGAGCTGCGTGATCTGCTGCACATATTGACGCCTGACGGCAGGATACTGTACATGTCGCCGTCGTGCAAGGCGCTGACCGGCTGGGACCCTTCACAGCTGACGGGTCGCTTCATCAACGAGTTTATACACCCCGACGATATTGGTATATTCGTCAAGGAGTTCAACGAGTCGATAGCGTCTGGCAACCCGCTGCGCTTCTTCTACCGCTTCCGCAAGATCGACGACTCGTGTATCATTTTCGAATCTCATGGCCACCCACATCTGAGCAGCGACTCCAGCTCCTTTGCGCCGCCAAATGCACTCAACTGCCGAGGCTTCTTCCTCATGGCGCGCCCATATCCGACCAAGAACGCTGCCCTCCTCGACTCCTTCCTCGAACATAAGATAGAAAACGAGCGGCTGACCAAGCGAATAGCCGAGCTTAAGCGCGAGGAGCAGGATGAGAATGATGAATGGACAAGGAAGACGGAAGGCGCGTCCCAGTCGGAGACCCCGACCCAACCAACTCAGAGCATCGCACCGAGTGATGCTGCATCGTACGCGCAAATGCCGCCACCAGCGAAGCCTGTCATATCAAACACTGCGCTGACGCGGCAGAATCTCGACGAGGCACTAGCTGCAACAAAGCAGGACAGCATCAACGACAAGATGGCGAGATATGAAGGTGCAAATCACCTTGAGACAATTGAAATGCTCACCGGACTGCGCTACCGAGACGGTGAGCGCTCACAAGGTATCAGCACTGGTGACGCGAGTCCGAACCTCATACGCGGCGATGCTGGCATACAAATCTCGGCGGACCGGGACGGGCGCGGTTCATCCGACAAAAAGAAGAAACTCAAGATCGCGGACGAGTATGTGTGTACCGACTGCGGCACTCTCGACTCACCCGAATGGCGCAAGGGGCCTAATGGGCCAAAGACGCTGTGCAATGCGTGCGGGTGTAAGTGTCCTCGTCACAAAGTGCTGAATTTTACTAAATCCTGTATAGTGCGATGGGCGAAGAAAGAGAAGAAGCGACAAGGTCCGAGTAGCAGCACGCCAGGGTCCGGTATGGCCCATACTCCGTCGATGCCGATGCATACGAGTACCGGTAGCAGCTGAGTGGGGATGTTTCATGGGAGTTGAGTATACAGCAACAAGGGCTGGCATGCCTTCATGCCCACCATTTTTCCTTAGCACCAAGCCAGACCCAAGTGGCAGCACGAGCCACGCCGACGAAAGTATCCGGGCATAGATTGCTCATGATACAAGGTACTGTGTGCGAAGTTAGAGGCTAGAGGCCACTAGCGGGACGAAGACACGAATTATGGGCTATGCTCACGAAGTCACATATTTCATGGCACAACTAAGAGCGAAGAGAAGTGATGGAAATTGGCTGGCCGGAGTTGAGTAGGCGATCGAATCGGCGTGGGCGTGGCACTGACGGTACTTCCTGTGTTCATAGCAAGCAGGGTCTGGTGCGGTGAACTTGTGGTTAAGGGTCTGGACCGGATCAAAACCCTTTGATATCTCAACCATGGTAGAGATGAAGTCAACGCTTCCGCAATACCTACCCACGGTGAAAAATTCCTGTTCCTGGAGTGAGCATATAAAAAGCCTGCAGTGATCTTCCGCTTTCTTCTGCATATTACATCTCCAACACCTTCTGCACTCACATCTACAACTGCTGAGCCTCGCTCATCCTTCTCGACATGTCGTGCTTTCGCGCACTCTTGAGAGTATGCTCTCCAAGGCCCACGAAACATAACGCAGAATCAGATCCTTCGTTAGATGGCTCTTACGAGCTACAGACACTGAAGCCCGAGACCTTGTCGGCCGAAGACGACCCACCGCCCGTGAGGCACATGCCCGTACAGTCTCTGTCCCCAGTTCCGGCGCCAAGTCCGACTGCAAACCCATTGGTGGCCTCAAAAGCTCCCCACAAGCAACACATCTCCGCCACGCTTAGTCCACGCGCAATGGCGGCATTCCTGAAAGACGCCGACTTCGCGCAAGGCGGAGACGAGAGACTACCTCTTCACACATTCAGTGCAAATTGGGACGATGATGGCGATACAAGAAACGAAGGAGATGTGCAATACGAATTTATATACGAGGGTGAATTCGGCATCACGTGGCCACTCAGGAAAATACGGGTAGACGGTATGCCTGTAGAAGAAGTAATCGAAGACGCTGGCGCCGTTATAGATGTGTGTGAAGTCGAAGTCGCAGATCGACACGACTCTAAAGTAGATGTCGCCTATGCACAAGTCACACCTCAACCCCCGCAGAAGTATCGAGTTCGCGTACGCATCGCAAGCGATACAACGGCGCCGCGGTTCAAGGTCCGAGTAAGAGCGCCGCAAGAGCTGGGGAATGAGAATATACGTCGGCTGCCCAGCCGCGGGGGAGGACTGATTCTTGGGATCATCAAGGCTGCGATGGAGGAGGATGCGCAAATGGGGACTGAGGATGGTGAAGAGAAGGGTGCGTCGACTGTTTTGGAGCAGATACGTAAAGATAGCGCGGGGATGCATGTTGAGATGCAGTCGTAGAGTGGCGCCTGTGTAAGTCTGCATGAACTGCTGAATCTTTGTTATGCTACTCTGGATCAGGAAGACTTGCCCCAGAACGTGCCAAAGACACAACGGTAGTATCAAAATAGCTAAAAAAAAAATCAGCATTCTAGCTCGTATGAGTAGGAATGTGTCATTTTTTATTACAAGGTATGAGCCATTCAGCTCACTCTGGGCAGACGTTCAATGCTCGGCAGATTCTAGCGTCGATGACTTTCGTCCGTCTACATGTGACGCACCGGGTGCGTTGATATCGAAAGTCTGAGGGTCTTAATAACTAGATGATCATCATAGGATCTCGGTCCGAAGCGACCGCTCCCGCGCGGCATCATTTCGACTAATCAAGACTCATTTCGACTGTTTGACGAGTCGGCAACTTCAGCGTTCCGAGCACATCGACCGTATAGACCGTAAACGGTGGATCCAAGAGCCTCCCTCCGGATTACTACCGTGGCAGCGGGGCCGGTTAGACTATGACAAACATGGCTGCTGACATGAGTACAACCATTTCCTCGACGTTCTGCTAATCTGACCCCAAGTCGTCCGATCGACACCTTGCCATCATGGGAAGCGAAATCATTGCAGCACTTGCGAGCTCCTTGCCAACGATAATCATCGCTAGTTCCATTTTCTTCCTTATTACTCTGCTACCTACTATTGACTATAAGTTAAAGTTAGCAAAGTTACCAACCTTTGGTGAGGGGAATTTCGAGTACATTTACTGATCTGCGTTCTAGATGTATAAAGATGGATATCACAAGGTAGGAAGTGTGTCAGCTACTAAGATGTCGCTATGCTAATACTTTTCTAGTTCAAAGACTCGGCCTGGCGGGTCGCAGCTGGCGATGGGCATAACCACATAGTAATCCTAAGCAAGTTTCTACGCGAACTAAGACAGCTTCCTGACGATGTTCTCAACATGCCCCAAGCTCTCGATGCGGTATGTTCTATGCGTTCCATTGTTGCGTTAGCAGACCTTGACTCTACTACAGCAACTCGAAACGAAATACCTTGGACAAAACTCAGATCTGAAAAGTATGATTCACGCGACAGCTACATTGACGAGATTTTTTGTTTTCTCAGCTCCCCATAGCACTTTTGAATGCGACTATCATGGACGAAGTCGACGTCTCGATGAACAGATACGTACCTCAGGCTGACGATTGGACTCCTGTAAACATTCACAGCGTCCTCGCCCAGATTGTGGCTCAGGTGTCCGGTCGCGTATTCGTTGGACCTGAGCTTTGCCACGAACCAGAGTATCTTGAGGCGGCACTTAAATTTCACCATGGAGATCATCGAGGAGCATGTCGCCACAAAGAAGTTGGTTCCAATGCTCAAGCCATTTCTCGTCAACCGACTTCCCGAGATCAAGAAGTTACGCGAGAGGGAGCGCAAAGCAGCCAAGTTGTTTGAGTCTGTTCTCAAGCAGAGGGAAGTCTCTGAGAAGAACGACCCCAACTATGAAAAGCCAAGCGATGCAATGCAGTGGATGGTAGACCGCACTCCTCAACTCATTTTCGTTGCCGTTCACACCACCACAGCAACAGGGACCAATATCCTCTATACCATAGGGTGCAGGTTTAGATGTCCTTCTGCGCGAAAGGTGCAATGTGGATCGGTAGCAAAAGGCTTGAACATAGACAGTGGAAAGCATCGTAATGTCATCTCTAAATACGTACTGTTTCACAAGACGAACTGTGGATGCCGACACTGCTCAATCGCCCTACGGTTTTGAGCTATAATTTCCCTCCCACAATTCCGCGGGTGGTTCAGGAGTTGCGTGTCCCGGAGCCTCTGCTATGTACCCATCTTGATTTCCAGTTTGCCGTTGCCAAGGCGGAGAGTATCCCTCTTTCGGCATTTGACCAGATGAACACTGCTCGCTGTGTATGTTTTGACCCGGACCTATATCACCTTGGTTTTGCTGCGCCTTCTTGTTCTTGCGTTTACGTAGGCAAAACCACATGAGTGCAGCACCAAGGACTATACCGACGACGGGCCCTATGACAACACCGGATATCCAAGTTTTGCTTTTCGATGATGATGATGAACTAGGTGTGGATGGCTGGGTTGTAGTTTGGGGTGAACTAGAGCTCGAGGAGCCGCCACTCGAGGAAGTAGTCACGAGATTCGACGATGTTGACGCAGAGGAAGTAGCACCTATGATGTACTTAGCATACAGATATTTGACATAACCAAATTTCAACACATCGAGAACAGGCACAGCCGATGAAAGAGTGCAAACATGTCAAGTACAAATACATTCGACACGAAACTGTGTAAACTTACTACTAGTAGGTACTGGAGCCGTGCTAGAAGCTTTAATAAGCCCACTTATCTTGAACCCCGGAGAAGATATCTGCTGCGCGAAAGAATCGTCGGAGTCGAAAAAGGTGAAGCGGAACACCCAAAAGTCATTTGACGAAAACGCATCCGATGCGATGTTTACGTTCCAGTCATAAGACGCGGTTGTAGTGATATCGATCCCCCCTGTGTGGATAGTCAGTCTCAGCGGAACGGGAGAGTGAGAGCTACAGGACTTTACTCACGACCAATCTTTGACGTGTATTTTGTTCCATTGAAGTTAGTGATCCAAAGATCGAGTTTCGTCGTATCGCACAAAGGACAGTATGTTGCGAAATTGTTTTGGAGATCTATCTTCCAGATCAAAGTGAATTTTGAGCCGCTCTGTAGTGGTGTAGATCCATCTGGGTCTGCGGGTGCTGTCCAGTCATCCTGTACAGTCTGACACCATGCTTGTAGAGGAAGGTAAATCAAAGATAGAATGAAGGCGAAGTGAAATGTCATTTCTGTCAATGCCTACAACCAATGGTGTACTGTAAAGATGTGACGGATTACAGGGCGAGGCTGTCGTGCGGAAAAAGAGCTGATCTGTGTATAAAGACATGGCAGGCGGCAAAGAGCTCGACTCCGATAGCTGCGGCGCAGCCAACGCACATGCAGGGTGATCCTTTCTGTTCATCATGCTGCCGGTATGAAACCGAAGCACATACTCTTTCAGGCTTTGCTTGTTTCTTTCGAACAGGGCAGGGCGCCAACAAACATAACTTGTTCTGAAGAACGGCATTTGAGCCAGTGATACAGTGTCGTTAGCCGGCCCGAAGTGAAGGATTGCGGCACGGTTGAAAAGTGGGGAACGTGAGGGTACGTGCATCTCTCCACGCGCTTTGTTGACCCGTGAAACACTTACCGGTAGGCTACATGTGGCGCCACTCAGTTTACTTTTCACCATTTCGACCCGCGACTACCTTTTGCAATCCAGATCGCAACTCTGCGTTCGACAAGTGATCATGTTTTTGAGAAGGTATCGCTGGCCTATCTTTTTTATCGCGGCGTTTGTTTTTTTAGCAACCATTTTGCCGCTTCCTGCTCGCTTCGCACCACCTAGAAGCTCGCTCTTTCCCAGCAACGATCACAAACACTCTGCTTCATCAACGACAGCTTCTTCAGGAGTCTTTCATGCCTGTCCTTCCACACTGCCAAATCAAGTAGTCGAACCAGATACCCAAGGCCGATTCAATTGGAGGACGGTTCCGAAACACCACCCAGTCGAGCAATTCTCTCGACTGCCATTAGGCAAACCAGTGCGTAGACTCTCCGTTCAAGCGAAGTTCGATACAACTCCTACAGGAGCTAAATCTGAAAATGAATATCGCAAAGAGGCCGTGCGAGAAGTTTTCGCGCGATGCTGGAATTCTTACAAAGATCGAGCATGGACAAAAGACGAGCTCGCTCCTATCTCTGGAGGTGCTAGAGACACATTTGGGAGTTGGGGCGCTACTCTAGTCGACACCCTCGACACACTCTGGATCATGGACATGAAGCAGGAATTCGCAGAAGCCGTTGACGCCGCCGTACAAATCGACTTTGGCCCGAAAATTGATGGTGAGATCAACGTGTTCGAAACAATCATTCGTTACCTTGGAGGGTTTCTGGGCGCCTACGATGTGTCCGGCTGCCACGATGCGCGACTCCTGAACAAGGCTATTGAAGTCGCAGATATGGCATATGCCTCGTTCGACACACCAAACAGAATGCCTGTTTCGAGATGGAGCCCGAAAAAAGCTGTCGATGGCGAAGAACAGTTGCCAGCCGAGTCAGTGCTGATCGCTGAGGCAGCCTCTGCCAGCCTGGAGTTTACTCGTCTTTCGCAACTCACAGGAGACATGCGATACTTCGATGCCATATCGAGAGTGACCGATGTCCTTGATCAACAACAAGCATTAACCAAACTTCCAGGCATGTGGCCAATCAGCGTAAACATGCGGAAGCCAGACTTGACTTTTGATGGCTTCTTTGGGCTTGGAGCTATGGCTGACTCAGTATTCGAATATCTGCCTAAAATGCATCAACTGCTCAACGGCGTCGGTCCAGTTGCGACACAGTATCAGGGAATGTACGAGTATGCAATGTCCACGGCAATTCATCATACATTATTCCGTCCTATGGTCCACGACAAAGCAGACATACTTATCGCCGGTGCCAACGTAGACGGCAAAAGAGATGACAAAGGCCAGCATCTTGTGTGCTTTGCTGGTGGCATGTTTGCTCTTGGTGGGCGACTTTTCGATAACAGCACACACATGGAAATTGGATGTAAGATCTCCGAAGGTTGCGCCTGGACATACAAGAACTCCCCGAACGGTATCATGCCAGAAGTTTTCTCCATGCCCGCGTGTCCGACTCTGTCAGCATGCGAGTACAGCCTGGAGCCCGGCACAAGCCCGTTCAGCGAGGTTGGCGACGGTAGGTACGTTCTTAGGCCTGAAGCGATAGAGTCGATCTTCTACATGTATCGCATCACCGGCGACTCGAAGTATCAAGATATGGCATGGGAGATGTTTCAGGCCATCAGCACCCATACTCGCACGGACTTCGCGAATGCAGCCATTGCGGACGTCATGAAGACACCAGTGGAGACATATGACAGCATGGAAAGCTTTTGGCTTGCCGAGACGCTCAAGTACTTCTACCTCATCTTCATCGATTCTGATGAGATCAGTCTGGACGATTTTGTTCTTAACACCGAGGCACACCCATTCAGAATACCGTATCACTAGTCATACAATTTCTGGCTCGAAGACTACATCATACTACCACATCAATCCACTTGCCGGTAGGCCACTCAACTTCTTCCTCGATGCCGTGACTCCTTCTCAAGGCATCAACTTCGTAGTGGCTCGACACAAGCACTTTGAGCTCCCACTTCCTTTCAGGCCCAACATGATTTTCGCTCACCGTCCATCTTGCCTGCTTCTCATGTACCGAAGGAACCATTAGGATACCTAGACAGACTACCCCTTGAGCTTATCAACGATATCTGTCGGTGGCTAGATGTTCTGTCAATCTTCTACCTGCGCCAGACCAACGTGCAGGCCCGTCAAGTGGTTGATGCACTTCGCGAATATCACATCCTTACTACACTTTCCCTCAACCCCTTATCTGCCCTTCTGCGAACCGGCTTAGCATCATGTATCACATTGAGAGAAACATCGGCCGTTGTTTATACAGAGACCTGCTCTCTCTGCAATGACCAGTACGGCGATCTTGTGTACCTACAGACTTGGATCAGATGCTGCTCACGCTGTCTTCGGGAAGGTGCTCCTAAGCTCCGGACTGCTTCACTCGATAGCACCAGAAAAGCATTTCGTTTCACGTCAAGAGAAATGTCTTCGAGATTGCGGACATTTGAAAGCGTTCTAGGTATATACACCATGGACGAGCGATCTCATCGCGATCGAGTAATTCTTGCTTCCACCGAAGTCACTGTATTGGCGTTTAAGGGAGAGAAGGGGGTCGACCTGGGCAGACTTTCCTTGCTCCCTCTTCATGCTTTCAAGGCCTGCTCTGCGCTACCCACCTACAATCTGCAAACCCGACAATTCGAAATTGGGGTATCTTGCAGCGGCTGTCAACTTGCGATAAAAGAGCGCATCATCAGCGGATACTGGGCTGGCGACATGCGCGACAAGTTGTATTCCCGACGTGAGTTTCTCAAACACCTTGTGTGGTGCGAGCAAGCCCAGAATCTGTGGCTAGAAAGTAAGGATGGAACAGTTGAACCTCCTAACCTACCACACATCTGCAAAGCGGGCGACTACTTTAAACCAAGGAAATGAATCCGCTCACTCATTGCCCGCTGGAAAATGTTCCAACCAGTTCAAAGGAGAGCCAGATGTGCAACAATTGTCTGCCCATTTCATAGTCTGGAGGTACTCACAGAATTCGCGTGGTCCACATGTACCCTTTACAGGCCAACGTCATCGCCACGGATATCAAATACAATCAACAATCACAACTCGCTAGAAAAGATTTCCACCTACAACCACTTCCCCATCCACTCCAAAACCTGCCTTTCCGAGTCCTCCAAACACCTCCTTTCCTCCTCATCATCCGGATTCCCCCTAACCGCAAACCCATGCCGTCCCGGCTCATACCTGCGATGCTCCATCTCCGGCACCCTCTTCCCCCGCGCTCTCTCCTCCTCATGAAACTTCTCAATCTTCCCTCTCGTCGCATAACTCACCGCAACATCCTGCGCGCCCCAGCCACAACTCACCGGCACAACCAACTCCGTGATATCATCTGGCAACACCATATTACTCGGATGCAGCGCGACCACAGCGTCGATCAGTGGTGTTTTCGTGCCCTCGACGTCGATTTGGTGCTGCGCCATGCCGGCGCGGATAGCATAGCGCCCGCCCCAGCAAAAGCCTACCATGCCGATTTTCTTACCGGGCGTGGCGCGGCGCAGCGAGCTGAGGAAGTCGATGCATATCTTCTCGACGTCGGCGTGCTTGTGGCGGGCTCGCCACATCAGGAACGTGGGCATGCTGGCGAGGATGCCGGTGTATTTGGCGAAGGTGGATTGCGCGGCTGCGTCGACGGGAAGTAGCGCATCGACGACTTTCAGGTCGACGGGGTCGCCGTGGAAGAAGTCTGGGAGATAGACCTGGGGCGGGTTAAGTCTGCGATTGCGTGTTTGGGCTGATGGGCATGTGCTTACTAGCCATTGTCCGCTGGCTGCATAGGCGTCGGCGATGAGTTTGTTGTTGGGCAGTTTGAGGCCGAAGATGTCGGAGTAGATTACGATGATGCCGCGGGGATTGGTGCGGTTGCCGATTACGTAGGTGTTGAGGCCGTGGATGAGTTCTTCAGTGCCTTTGGGTTGGCCGGAGTGGATGGTGCCCTGGTATGTGGTGAGCTGAGATGTAGATTCAGTGAACGATGAAGCTTACTTTGATGCACTCAGAGCATGATGAGTCGGTCATGGCTGGCAAAGACAGAGAGTCACAACAAGTAAAAAAGACGGCAGATGATCAAATCGAGCAACATCAATCAAGCATATCTATCGCGTACTTATACCTTCAAGATCTACCACGCTTACCAATACCGCACGTTAGCACCGCCGGTGGGAGGCCGAGTATGCTTGGCATCAATGCGATCTCCAGCCCTACAGCACTAGCAAAACTGTACAAATAAAAATTTCTCTTATAAAGGGTATAAGCATTGTATAGCTAGCGCTGTATTAACTTTTTATCTAGTT
>Ga0265780_10003982_pt1 | contig 19219 bp, 12 predicted proteins | sample P1T30metagenome_FD_192432 | JGI IMG/M metagenome (GOLD analysis project Ga0265780, IMG submission 192432) | Plant litter microbial communities from East Loma Ridge, Irvine, California - P1 T30 | ecosystem: Environmental > Terrestrial > Plant litter > Unclassified | place: USA: California...
CATCAGGACCAAATCTTGAAGTACCGTCACGGCGTATAGATGCTGAGAACAAATACTTTTGATCGAAGTCATAGTTCAATTGTGAGAAATAACCTTCTAAACGATCTCTGTCTTTATAAGAATTTAAATTACTGGTGGTAGTAAAGTTAGCCAATTCGGTATTACCCGCTAACAATTGAGTGTTGCGGCTACCTGTTAATACATCAATAAGCCTTGAATAATTTTCATGACCAGCCAAAAATGCAATATTATGCTTACCTATAGTTTGGTTGTAATTTAAAACTTCATTTAAGTTAAATGTAGTCGTGTTGTTCTGAGTTCTGCTGGAACGGCCACCTGGGGCACCATCACCTACAACCTGGTTTTGATAGGATGAGGTATATTGGCTACTATAATCAGCACTTAAGCTTGTAGTAAATTTGAAGTGTTTTAGAAAAGATACTTCTCCGTAAGTACGGGTACTAAAAATATTACGTTTGAAAGAATCGTCATTTAACAAGATCTCTTGTAATACATGACGGCCCGGACTTGCACCGCTACCACGTAAAGGCACGCCTAAAGCAGCTAAACCTCCTGTATCGTACACTTTATCACCTAAAGCATCGTATAAATTTTCGCCTGTAACTGGATTGTGTGCATAAACGTTATACACAGGCCCAATGTTACGGCTAAAGAAGAACGGGTTAACATAAGAGGTGCTTCCGGTTGCAGTACTGTTGGTTTCAGATGAAGTACCGGTCATGTTAATACCTGTTTTCAACCATTTTGTGGCTTGGGTATTAACATTTAAACGAGCTGTTAAACGCTGGAAATCAGATTTTTTTGCAAACCCTTTTTCATTAACGTAACCAACCGATGCATAATAATCGCTTTTATCTGTAGCACCACTGTAAGATATAGTATAATCCTGACGGCTACTTTTTCTAAGCGTTTCTTTTAACCAATCTAAATCGTCATATCTTAATTGAGCATTAGGGTTAATTTGACCATTTGCACCTACAATTTGCGTACTTGGCACATTAAATGGGTTATTACTCTGTGTGTAGTAAGATACGCCATTTCTTGCTTCGGTTAAGGCACCCAATTGTTGTGAAATGTTTAAAAAGCGAGCAGCTGCATTTGCAGAAGCAGTACCTAAATTTACACCAGCTGGAAGCAATTGTGTATTAGTGGCAGGGTCAATAGTGCCCAGGCCAGATGCTAAAGCACTTGCCTGATCACGAGTTAAGCCATTAGCCGCATAAGAAGTTAGGAGCGAATTGCGGTAAGCTTGCCACTCTAAAGGATAATACTGATAAGCATCAACCCGGTCATACTCAGGAATACCCCTAAAGATGATGCCCGATGTTGCCTTTACATTGAATTGACTTGTACCTTTTTTACCACGTTTGGTGGTAACTATAATAACACCGTTTGCAGCTTTTGCACCGTAAAGTGCAGTTGATGAAGCATCCTTTAATACCGATATATTATCTATATCTTCTGGGTTGATGTTGTTTAGCGCACCTTCGTATTGTACACCATCTAAAATAATTAAAGGTGAGTTAGATGAGTTAATAGAACCGAAGCCACGCACTCGGATTGTTGGCGCTCCACCAGGTTGTCCACTTGCGGGGTTTACCTGAATACCGGGAGCAACACCAGCTAAGGCGCTTAAAGGGTTAGTAACGGGTCTGTTTGTAAGATCTTTACTGGTAATTGAAGCTGCAGAACCAACAAAGGTTTCGCGTTTAGCAGTACCAAAAGGCACAACTACCACATCGTTTAATTGATTAGGAGCTGAAACCAAAGAAACATTTAAATTCCCTGAGGCCGAAGATTCTTGCGTTACGTAGCCAATAAAAGAAAACACCAATGTTGTACCAGAGGAAACGTTAATTGTAAAGCGTCCGTCTGGGCCGGTTTGAGTACCGGTTTTTGTTCCTTTAACAGTTACACTTACTCCTGCTAACGGGAGTCCGTCGTCTTTTCCGGTCACCCTACCGGATACCGGGCCTTGCGCATAGGCTTGAGAACCTATCAATAGCAAGATCAATAAAAAACTTTGTAAAATTTTTTTCATTCGTTAATAGTTTAGTTAATTAGTGCGTAATTTATAACATACTTATTACAAATGAAAATTATTTTAACAAAATTTTAACATATCACCCTAAAAGGGGGACTATTGTTAATTTGAATAGCGGTTTTCAACTAAAAATATATAATTAAGGCAATTTTAAGTTAAATGCACTTTTAATCAATCTATAAGCAAATTAAAACAACTATTTTCTTGCTCTCATTTAAAATATTGATTTCAAAGCATGCAGGCTAAATTAAATTCGAGCTATTTACAACATTTTGCATCAAATAAATAAAATAGACCTTTAAAACGGCGTGCAAATGCTGTTAAAATCACAGTATCAACTACCGATATATTATAAACGAATCATTTTTCACAAAAAAAGCTCGGAGATTATAACCTCCGAGCTTTTTTTAATTATTTATAGTTTAGTTATTATCACCTCCAATTAATTTATTCAGCGATATTTCATCAGAAGAGATTGGCCAGATGTAACCAGTTTCACCTAACGATTTTTGTGGAGCACTACCCTTGGCTGGAATAGTTTGCAAAAGTCGCATTATATCCGGGCTACGTAAGCCTTCTCCAAAAAACTCAATTCTTCTTTCGGTCAAGATTAGGTTAATCAGGTCAGCGTTGGTTGCCGGAGCAAACAATGTAGTTTCATCTGAACGACGGTGCACTGCATTTAACAAGGCTAATGCCTGTACATCAGGCGCAGCCGTTGCCGCAGCAACACGTGCACGCGCTTCGGCCAGGGTAAGCAAAACTTCTGAGTAACGAATTACCGGTGCATAGTCTAAATAACCCGATGAGGCGGCACCCGGATATTTAGCGCAAAAGAACTTACCTACACCTGGGCCAGAAGCTGCGCCTGGCGCTACAAAAGCGCGCCTTTTATCGGTGCTCTTAAACAACGGGTTAGCTATTATGCCATTTTCGTTTAAGCGATATTCGGCAGCACCTATTACAGTAGCCGCTTGTAAGAAATAAAAGCCTAACTGGTTTTGAGTGCCTGAAAGGTCGCCAGTAGCATTTGTAAACGGTGCAGAAAATATTGACTCTGTAGTTGTGTAAGGCGTTTTAAATACGTTAGTAATATCGGCCTGAAGGGTATTAGGTACGCCGCTTGGGGCAGTGTATGGAGCTGTGGCACTCACAACGTTAGCAGACTCGGTAATTACCTCATTGTACTTTTGCATACTTAAGTAAGTTCTCATTAACAAAGCAATAGCAGTGTTCCTGTGCGCACGGGTAGTATTATTATATGCAGAACTGTTGGTTACCGGCAAGTTAGTTTTAGCAAAGTTTAAATCTGCTACTACCTGGTTATATACTTCAGCAACCGAAGATTTAGCTAAATCATAATTTTCGCCGCCTGTAAGGCCTTTTAAGCGCAACGGAACGCCCGGATTAGCACCAGCTTTATCGGCGTAAGGGCGTGCAAAAAGTTGCAATAAACTATAATATGATACCGCGCGTAGCAAACGCGCTTCTGCTATATAATTATTGGCCAGTGCGGGGTTTCCTAAAGTTGCTGTACCGCTGGCAGCCATACCATCTATAAACACGTTACACCTATTTATAGTTAAGTATGCTTGTAACCAAAATGCTTTAACAGAAGTTGCACTATTGGTTAAATTTAATTGAGCCACATCAGCACCTGTAATAAGGTTACTTGTTTCGGCTATAAAGTCTTCTCCACGTATATCATTATAAACAATATACCTTCCACCATAAAAGTTACCATTTTTAAAGGTAGAATATAGAGATAATAGCTGGTTACCAATACGCGACGGTGTTGAAAAGCCGGTTTCTGCAGCAATAAATGTTTGTGGTGCCGGGTTCAACAATTCCTTTCGGCAAGCTGAGAAGCTTAGTGCGCTAAGGGCTAATGCTGTTAATATGTATTTCTTCTTCATTTTTATAATATTTTAATTATGCTCAATTATTAAAATCCAACATTAAGGCCAAAAGTGAAAACACGTGCGTTAGGACCTGCATTTCTTTCAGTTCCCTGACCTGATGATGAAGTACCGTTTGAGGCTACTTCAGGATCAGAGCCTGGATATTTGGTAATAATAGCTAAGTTTTGACCACTTGCGTATACACGTAAATTATTGATCTTTAATTTACTTACAACAGATTTAGGCAGTGAATAACCTAAAGTTACATTTTTGAATTTAACAAAATCGCCTTTGAAAACGTTAAAGTCTACAGGGATTGTATTACCGTATGAAACGTTATCACCTAAAATTGGTCTAACAAAATTGGTTATGTCACCAGGCTTGGTCCAAGCTTGCAATACATCGGTAGTGTTATTCCAAAAGCGTTGGTCATGCAGGGTTGCAGCTGAACCGTAGTATACATAAAATCCAAGCTGGTAGGTAAATAACACACCTAAATCAAAGTTCTTGTATTTTACAGTGTTATCCCAACCACCTACGTATTTGGGAATTGAGTTTTTATACATTACTGCATCATTGCCCTGTGTAACGGAAACAGCTCCGGCAGTACCGTCTAAGTTATTCCATTGCGGAAATGTAGCACCGCTAACACCATTTACATAAGGTGTAACATGCTGGTAAGTAATTGCTTTTCCGGCTTTATTGTAGAATATTCTTCTACCAGTTTGCGGATCAACACCACCAGTACGAACAACCCATAAATAACCTACTGAGTAACCTGGCGCTGTTCTGTTTGCACTTTCACTACCGGTAGCCGTAATTAGTTCAGTTAAGCCGGGGGCTAAAGCAGTAACCTCATTCTTGTTAAAAGAGATGTTAAAATTACTGTTCCAGGTTACGTTCTTAGTTAAAACGGGAGTACCACCAATAGAGAACTCAACACCTTTGTTATACATTTTGCCGGCATTTGTAAAGATACTGCTTGGCAAACCGGCCGAAGGTATTTGTGGAACATTGAAGAGTAAATTATCGATATCATTTTTGTAATAAGAAATTTCACCATTTAACCGATCTCTAAGCAAACCGTATTTTAAACTGATATCCGTTTTCTTACTGGTTTCCCACTCAAGCGCCTTATTACCTGATACAGTAAATGGCAAAGTAGCAACACCACCATATAAACCCGAACCAAATTGAGAATAGGAATTATAATCGTTAATACCGGCCACATTACCTACTTTACCATAGCTACCGGTTAATCTGAAAGTACTAAATACTTTATCTAAACCAGCACTTTCCCAAAAGCTTTCACGCGTTACTTCCCAACCAGCACCAAAGCCGTAAAACACACCTTTTTTCTTACCTAATGCCGAGTACTCATCTTGCCTTACATTAGCGTTTAAGTAGTACTTTCTGTCGAAATTGTAGTTTAAGCGGCTGAAATAGGATAATAAATAATTTTCACCATAAAATAAACCAGATGTAAATGGAGTGGTAAAACCAGCTTGTATAACAGTGTACGTAGGATCAGACAAGGTTTGACGATCTAAACCGTAACCCCTGGTTGTATTCCTTTGTTGTTCCTGACCAACTAACAGGTCTATATTATGCTTAGACGCAACTGTATAAGCAAATTGTGCAGTATTAGTCCAGGTAGATCTTTTATATCTTCTGAAGGCAGCAACAGCTTCGCCACTAACTGATTGACCCGGGCCATGCAAAGGGCCATAAAACTCATCATTATCACTATCAATATAATCAATGCTGTAAACGCTTTTTAAAGTAGCCCAGCTAACCGGTTTAATTTGAACGTAGGCATTTGATTGAATATGGTTGTTCTCGTTGTTCTCGCGGTTATTGTTCAAAACATAAGCCGGATTGTAAAAGCCTACCTGGTTTGAGGCTACAACGTTACCCATTGGGCCAATATATGTTGCACCAATATTATAAGAACCATCGTTGTTATAAGGAGCAACGTTTGGAGCAGTAATAAACGCACTACGGGCCAAACCACCTGTTCCATAAGCTTCGCCGTTTAACGAACCCGACGCAGCAGCAGCTAAGTTTTTCTCATTTGAAAAAGACATTTTACCACCTACAGTAATGTATTTGCTAATTTTGCTATCAATGTTAAATAAGCCATTCATGCGTTTTAGCTCATTCTTTTTAATGATACCTTTTTGATCGGTATAACCAAATGAGGCATAGTATGACGTAGCTTCGGTAGCGCCTGATACATTCATGCTATGGTTTTGTGAATAACCTGTACGGTAAACCTCATCGTACCAGTTGGTATTGATAGGCTGACCATCAGGACCATTAGTTAAAGCGAACTTTTGTGGAACAGAAACGCCATTTACAGTAATGTTGGCACTACCAGCACGTATAGCATTAGAATTGGCAACTGCTTGGTTTTTGTAATCTGTATACTGGAAAGCATCTAACAGTTCTGGTTGGCGGTAAGCTTTAGTTATACCAAACCAGGCACTGTAAGAAACTTTTGGCTTTCCTAATTTTCCTTTTTTAGTAGTAACAAATACAACACCGTTGGCAGCACGGCTACCATAAATAGCAGTTGCTGATGCATCTTTACCGATTTCGATACTTTCTATATCATCAGGGTTAATGTTAGCTAACGCGTTACCTGCAGATGATGATAAACTCACATCGCCGGTTATTACAACCTGTCCGTCAATTACAAACAATGGTTGAGAACTTAATGAAATAGAGTTTGTACCACGAACACGTATAACGGGAGGCGTATTTAACACCCCTGCAGGTATGGTAACCTGCACACCAGGTGCTCTACCTGCCAATGCCTGATCAAAGCTTTGAACCGGCTTTTCAGCTATGGCCGCACCTTTTACACTGGCAATGCTTCCAATATTATCTCTTCTTACCTGGGTACCATAACCGGTTACCACTACTTCGTTCAACGCACTTGCCGAACCCTGTAATGCAACATCCAATTTATTGCTTGTTGGCGTTAATGTTTGTGAAGTGAAACCAATATAGGTAAAAACTAAGGCCTTACCTTCTTCAACTTTAATTGAGTAAGAACCATCTGGTCCGGTTTGAGTACCCGACTTTGAACCTTGCACCATTACACTTACACCAGGCAGTGCAAGTCCGTCAATTTTACCGGTTACGGTTCCTGTTACAGTTCGGGTTTGCGCATAGGCATGGGTACCTATCAATAGCAAGACCCACAAAAATCTTTGTAGAGTTTTTTTCATCAGTTAATAGTTTAATTAAGGCTGTTAAAGTATAACAAACTTATTACAAACCAAAGTTTTTTGTAAATTTTTTAATAAAATCTAATTATCTATAAAAATATATGCTATAAACTTCCTTTTTTTAGTGTTGTTGTAGTTAATTGCAGTATATATATTTAAATACTGTAATTAATTACATTCTATTATTATAATTGAATCAATTTTTTAAATAATTCCACATGTATTTTGAGCATGTGACGTAATTTAACATAATTCGCAATTGAATAATGTAAGCACTTACCAAAAAACTTAAAGAAAGTTATCTTATAACAACCATTCTTTAATTTTATAATTAATAGAGATGAGTAGATAGCCTTAATATTCTATCCCTCAAAATCTACCGTTCGTCTAACTTATTTATTGCTTTAATGCATATTTTACCAGCTTTGTAATTACATGGGCGCGAATTACAAATACTTTAACGAGTCTTATTTTAGGGTTAGCCGGCAAAACTCCTTGATTGGTATTATGGTAGGTGTTACTATTAGTGCCCTACAGTCGCTATTTAGCGAGCATTTTATCAGTGCAAAAACAGCATTGCTTAACATTCTTTTTAGTTTGTTAATTACATTGAGTATAACCAACAGCGCTTTTTTGTATGAACGTTTTTTGCGGCCGCAAAAAACAAACCTATGGCAATTTGTTCTGGTGTATTATAGCTGCAACTTGGTGGGCATGTTTATTGGGGTCGAATTGTCTTACCTCATTGTTTCCCTTATCTTCCAGGTACCTTACGTTCCGCTAAGTCACCTGAGCGATTATAAGTTCACCTTTATTATTGTATTGATAGTGGGCACGGTTATCTATTATTACAAAGCACAAAGAGCCACTATGAAGGCACGCCTGCATGAAAAGGAACTGGACCTGGCTAAAATTAAGCAGCTTAAAACCCAGGCCGAACTGCAAACCCTGCAATCGAAGATTAACCCACACTTTTTATATAATTCGCTTAACTCTATAGCCAGTTTAATACATGAGGATGCCGACAAGGCCGAAGACATGACCTTAAAGCTTTCCAAGCTCTTTAGATATAGCATTAATTCACAGCAGGAGAACCTGGCCCGCGTGGCCGACGAGATGGAGATAGTGAACACTTACCTTGCCATTGAAAAAGTACGCTTTGGCGACCGCATTACTTTCAATTCCGTAATTGATCCCGATCTGGTCAACCAGCGTATCCCCCGCTTTCTAATACAACCATTGGTAGAGAATGCCTTGAAGCATGGCCTAAACAAAACCGCCAAAAATGGCACATTGGATATTGTATTGCGCCAACAAAACCAACAACTGATTATTGAAGTAGCCGATAATGGCACTCCCTTTCCACAAGAACTCAATATAGGCTATGGTATGCAAAGTACATACGACAAGTTAAACCTGCTTTATGGCGATGACTATGAAATGCAACTTAACAACACCCCGCATAAACATATATTTATAAGCTTGCCCATAGCTTAATACCCGCTCTACGAACTACCTTTATATATACTGTATATGAAAACCTGGAAAACCTTAATTATAGACGATGAGCAACTTGCCCGCCAACGCCTCAAGCGCCTGCTAAAACCTTTTGAGGAGTTTGATATTATTGGCGAAGCCGTAAACGGTGCCGACGGACTGGAGCAGATTAATTTACTTAAGCCGGATATTATCTTTTTAGATATTGAAATGCCCATGCTTAACGGCTTTGAAATGCTGAGCCGCTTAAAACACCAGCCTAAAGTGATTTTTACCACCGCCTACGACCAGTATGCCATTAAGGCTTTTGAAGAAGATTCGATAGATTACTTGTTGAAGCCCATTGAAACTGAGCGGCTGGAAAAAACGGTTAAAAAGCTACGCCAAACTATGCAGGAGCCGGCACCCATTTTACCTATCGAAGTTTTGATGAAACAGCTTATGGTGAAGAAGGATATCAAAACCCTCACCGTAAAAATTGGCGACAAGATACTCCTCATTAAGCTAGATGATATTATTTATATAGAGGCCGAAGACAAGTACGTTTTTCTGCACACGGCCGATGGCAAAAAGCATCTTACAGATTTTACCATCTCGGGCCTCGAAGAAAAGCTGCCCGAACGTTTTGCACGCATTCACCGCAGCACACTCATTAATACCGATTGTATTAAGGAAATAAGGCGCGGATTTAACAGTGCCCTCATTTTCATCATGAACAACGCAGCCGCAAGCAAACTTACCTCCAGCCGCTCTAACGTGGAGATGTTACGGGAAAGGTTTGATATTTAGAGCCAGCCCCCCGACCCCCTAAAGGGGGAGAAAAAGAGGCAAGCACCAAGAGCCAAGAAACAAGATAGGTATGGCATAAATTCCTAGCTCTTGTTTCTTGGCTCTTGGTTCTAACTCCCCCTTTAGGGGGCCGGGGGGCTTAGTACTGCTCCGCGATAAAAAGGTACGGTTCGTCAAATTCTATTTTGAATAAACCATCTGCTATAGTTTGATATTGGCCGGGTGCTATTTCCTCTAATCCTTCGGTTTGGAGAGTGGCACTTGGGCTGAGCAGTTTAATAGATTCATGAGCGGGTTTCCATTTACTAAAGCCCGAGTTGATGGTGTAGATTTTTTGGTCTTCATGAAAAACAACCAGGTTAATCTGTGAAGCGTATGCTTCATAATCGCTTAACTGCAACTGGTCGGTTACTACGTTTACCGCCGGGTAGCCTTGCACCAGCAGGTAGCCAAACGCAGCCTGTAAAGCTGAGCCTTGATTAGGGTTAATGATCTTGACATCCGATTGGTTAATTTCACTTACATCATTGGCAATTACATGGTCTATTTTAATGCCATAAACAGCCAGTTGCTCTGCTACCGGCGCAGTGGCTATCACGGTGGGGCTCCATTCCAGGAGTTGTCCCAGGTGCTCTTCGGTAAAATTGTTTAAGCCTAAAACCAATAAAGCGGGTTCCTGCTTTTCGCGGACTATATGGTGAGACGACATAATTTTTTACTTCTTCGTTGCCCGGCATTAACCGTCATGTGCTAAGTTTGCAGCACATTATGGCGAATACGGCAGGTCAAATATAAGCATGAATAATAACGATACCCAACCCACACCCGCAGCTTTACTGGTGCACACCTGCGACAGATACCGTTTTTTATACCCGGGGTTTAACTATTTTTTTGAACAAAACTGGGATTTTGGCGCTAACTTCCGTTACTATTTTGCCACCGAAGAAGTAAACACGAACATTCCCCATTTTAAAAACATCCATTCGGGAAAGGGTGAATGGTCGGACAGGTTACGATACCTGCTACAGGAGGTTATCACTGAAAAGTACGTACTCTATTTTCAGGAAGATATGTGGCTGCAGAAACCGGTAAGCAGCAGCTTTATGAATGAACTGATTACACAAGCTCAACTGTTTGATTGGAAACAGGTAAAATTAGGCAGTGCCGATATTTATGATACCCGCCCTACCCCTTATTATATAGATGGCTTTAACGTAAGTGTGTTAGACAATGAGGCATCCGATTATTTAATGTCGCACCAGGTTACCCTGTGGGATAAAGAGTTCCTGATTCAGCAACTACACAAAGGCGAACACCCCTGGCGCAATGAACGCCGCGGCACCAAGCGCCTTAAGAAACTGAACCCTGAAATTTACCATATTGATTATTTTGCTGAGAATGGCCACCCCGCTATTAACCAAAACCTACCCCAAGCGGTAAGAAGCGAGTACCACACCGTATCGGCCAATAGTATGCTGCAAGCTAATGTGTTGCCTTATATTAAGCAACTACAAGAAGCAGGTGGTAAAGAAAAACACTATGCCACCGAGTTGGTAAATCATTACGAGCACCAGCTCACACATGATGGCCTGCCCAAACCGCACAAGCAGGACATTTTTAAAAAGATTAAGAATCTGTTTAAGTAATCCTATACAAACCCGTCATTGCGAGGTACGAAGCAATCTCTGCGGAGAAAAGTCGCTTGTATACCTGGCGTGCAGGGATTGCTTCGTACCTCGCAATGACGTAATAAGAGTTTTTTATTCTCCCGACTAACGGACTAACTGACTCTCCAGCTTACCTCAACACCTCAGGTATTACCTTACCAATGCAACCGCTTGGCATTTGAATGTGCAGGAGGGCGGCTACTGTGGCCGAAATATCGGTCATGTGAGTATCGCGGTTAAGGCTACCATGTTTAATGCCCCAGCCCATAAATACCAGCGGGATATGTGTATCGTAAGGTGCATTAACACCATGCGATGTTCCTGTTTTGCTTCGGCTGGCATACCAACCGGGTTTCAAAATAAATTGTATGGCACCACTGCGTTCAGCATTATAGCCGTTGATGATGCGCTCACGAAAATCGGCCGGGATGGCGGCTTCCTGTGCTTTTTGCATATCAACCGCATAAATTACACCTTCGCGCTTACGCAGATAGTTGATACAGTCCTGCTTGATTTTTTCAAAATCGGCTTTGGCATTACCAATGGCTACGTTGTTAAAGTTAACCTGATAATTATCTATACCTAAAATAGCTCGTTTAACTTTATATTGGTCTTCCAGCATACGGTTAAGCTCAATAGCCACGGCGGCGCCATCAAATAAACCTGAAGGGATATTATGGTCTTTCAGGAAAGTGGCGTTATTGGCCGCACCATGGTCGGCGGTTAAAAATACGGTGTAATTGCCTTTGCCTACTTTAGCATCTAAATAAGTGAAGAAATTGGCCAAATCCTGATCTAGACGCAGGTAGGTATCTTCGGCTTCTATAGAGTTAGGCCCAAACTGGTGACCAACATAATCGGTAGAGGATAAACTCACGGCCAAAAAATCTGTCTGGGTACCTTTACCCATTTGCTCGGCATCCAGGGCAGCCTTGGCAAAGTCGAGCGTTAAGGTGTTTCCTGCCGGATTGCTGCGCAGTAAGCCTAAGCCTGCTCCTTTAGGGTTATGCGGAAATACCGGACTGGTTTCGCCACTGTACATACCTTCGTATAGTGTATTGTCGGCTGTGCTTTGCACGTAAGTGGCTATAGGGTATAACGTGTTCCAGGGTTTGGCTATATAACTGGCCGGCAGTTTCAGGTTGTTAAACTTGCTAACCCATGCCGGTAACTGTTGCATGTAATAGGTACTGGTAATAAAGTTACCGGTAACATCATCAAACCAATACGAACCATTTGGGGTGTGGCCGGCAGGCAAAATACTGCCACGATCTTTTAAGGCAATGCCTATTACTTTAGAGCGAAAATTGGTAGCCAGTTTCAACTCATCGGTTATGGTGCTGGCCTGTAAGTTACGGGGCGACATAATCCCGGCTTTTGAGGTAGCACCTACGCTTTGCACTGTCGTATCTTCGGTACAATACATATTGTAGCCGGTGCTTTGTATATAAAAGTTATTGGCTGCAATGCCATGTATAGCCGGCACCGAACCAGTGTAAATACAGCTATGGCCGGGGCCGGTTTCGGTAGGTAAATAATCTATGTGAGTGTTTTCGCAAGTAAAACCCTCGCCCAGCAGGCGCTTAAAGCCACCGCTTTGATAACGGTCGTTATAGCGGTACAGATAATCCCAGCGCATTTGGTCAACCACAATTCCTACCACTAATTTAGGGCGGGCAACGCCGCCTGTAGCAGCAGCAGGCTTTGCTTTTTGTGCCGAGGTTAATAATGGCGCAAGTGTTATAGCGGCCAGCAGTAAGTTTTTTATTCTCATCCCAACAATGTTATATCATACAAACGCCAAATATCAACAATGATATTAAAATGATGTGTGATATTTTTGTTATGAAATGATCAACCCTAAGGGGGGAGGCAAGGCTGGCCATCTGCCTAAACAAGACCCTACAACACAGCGAATGGTTTAACGTGCTGAGCACGGCAATCGAAATAACATTATTTTTAAAAAGCCCTTTCTTCCCGGAGGGCTTTGGTGGTTTTGATTGGATTTAGCCAAGCTATTAAGCTTTCTATTTGGCAGTGGTAACTTCACCGCTCAGCATATCAACATTGTAAGCTTCATCTAAAAATGTAACCAGCACTTTATGGTTACTCAGAAATTTAATGTTGCCCGAAAAATTATAAGCGGTTCCATTAATTTTACCTTGCACCACAAACAGGGCATTGCCCGAAGTAATATCGGCACCTTTTGAGGCAAAGGCTTCTACCACCATATTTTGTAGGGTAAAATTGTTGTTTTGATCGGTAGTTACCGGCGAAGGGTATTTGCTGGTAAATATTATGTGTGATTTTTGCGTTCCGTTTACCGTTACCACACCATAATTGTAGTTTTTGGTTATCGCATCATATTTATCTATTACAGTAGCATCTTCATTATATACAGGCATACTTCGTACAGTATGCAAGCTATCAGTAAGGGTATAGCCTATGGTGTTCCAGTTGTTTTGGTCGCAAATGTATTTAATGTTAATGTGGCCGGTAATTGTATATTTAGTTTCATCTGCCGGCACGTTGAAAGTACTGTTCACTACAGAATCTACAGACGATCCGCATTGCGTAGTATTTACAGCTTTTACACCCTCTTTAGAAACTGCTGTTTTTTTGATGGAAGAGCTTGCACCTGTAAAGCTTGTGTAGAGGCCTTTTGCCATTGAAACGCTAATATCTTTTTTACTGATTGCTGTAGCTGATTCTTTGGCTTCATTTTTACGGCATGCATAAAACATGATGGCTATTAGTGACAAAGAAAACAGTGCTGCTGATTTTGCTTTAGCGTACATATGGGTGATAAGTATGGTTTACACGAAAATCGGCATAAATCATTAAAAATCAATATTATATTTATGTTAAGCAGGCTATGGCATTCAAATTATTAACTTATCAGCTATTATCTTTTTCTTTGTCAAAATGTTTTATACCGTTAAGCGTTCCTACTATTGCGCATGAAATCAGCTCTAATTCTATTCTTTATTCTCATCAGCTTTAGCGCTTCGGCACAGGTACTGCGCAAAAGGACTACCCTGCTGATGGGTGGCCGGTTCGATATTACCATTGTGGCTAAAGACTCATTATCGGCAGAGGGTAATATTGATAGTGTGATTGCCGAAGTGAGCAGGATAGAGAACTTGATATCCGACTGGAGGCCCAATACGCAGGTATCGGAGGTAAACCGTAATGCGGGTATTGCGCCGGTAAAAGTAGATGCCGAAGTTTTTGCACTAACCCAGCGGGCACTTAACCTCTCTAAATTAACCAACGGCGCTTTCGACATCAGCTTTGCAGCCATGGACAGGATATGGAAATTTGATGGCTCCATGACCAGCATGCCCACACCGGAAGCCATCAAAAAATCGGTAGAGAAAGTAGGGTATAAAAATATTGTAATGAATGCTAAGCATTCTACCATATTCCTGAAACGAAAAGGCATGAAAATAGGCTTTGGCGCACTGGGCGAGGGTTATGCTACCAACCGTTGCCGCGACTTGATGCTGGCCAAAGGTATTAAAGCAGGCATCGTCAATGGATCGGGCGATATGAGCACCTGGGGGCATCAGCCAGATGGTAAGCCATGGAGCATTGGCATTACGAACCCTATGCACAAAGATACGTTGCTAGCCATAGTGCCTTTGTTAAAAAGCGCCGTAGTTACTTCGGGGAGTTACGAAAAGTTTGTGGTATTTAACGGTAAGCGTTACGCGCACATTATTAATCCTGCTACGGGTTACCCTGCTACCGGCTTATGCAGTGTAACCGTATTTGGCCCAAGTGCCGAAACTGCAAATGGATTGAGCACCTCCATGATGGTTTTAGGACAAGTTAAAGGCCTGCAACTCCTTAAGAAACATCAAGGGTATAGCTGCATTATAATTACCGACGATGGCCGTGTGATCACACATCAATTGGAGTTGAAGAAATATAGGTTGTGATATTTTTAAAGGCGCATTAATAGCAGTCCATCAAAATTTGACCGTGCGACTGGTAAAAGCTAAGCGGCTTATCTAACTGGTTTTGGCAAATGGTTTCTAATAACGCCATTACATCTTTTTGCATGGATAACGATCCGCAGATCATGATCACACCTTTGGTGGCTAATACCCGACCAATAAAATCGCGGTCACGGCCAATCAGGTTACTTACGTATTGCATCTCGCCCTCTCTCGATCTTACTAAATTTAACTTGGTCAACTTTTGTGCAACCTTACTATCCGATAAAAAACTTTGATACATTTCGCACGATGGAGCATCGCGGAAACCGCAGTATAGATGGCAAGGGGTTTTCTGTATATTCTGACTAATCATACCCAGGAATGGGGCTATACCGGTACCGTTAGAGATCATAACCACATCGGGCGCTTTTTCCGGAAAATGGAAGTGCTCATTGTTGGCAATGCGCGCCTTGATAGTTTCGCCTGGTTTGAGGCTGTGTAAAAAGCCTGAGCCCAAGCCGCCCTGATGCAGACGTACACTAAGTTGAATTTCTTTATTAATAACACCGATAGAATACAGTCGCTCGCGGTGGTCGTTCGCAGGGTAAATGGCCAGTAAATCGCCCGAGGTTACGCGTGATTTTTGTTTGCCTTGCAGGCGGATCAGGAAGGTGTCATCGGCACCGGCCAATGCGGTATTGTGAGTTATGGTAAACGTTTCGAGCTGGTGCTTATTGGTGGTTTGCAGTTCGGGCAACACGGTTAATGTTATGCCAGATTGCTGCGACCAGGCTTCGGCCCATAAACTAAATTCATCAGGTAATTTATCGTTCACCGTGTGCACATCGGTCTGCGGCGTTGCCCAAGGCTGGTGAGCCAGCAACTGGTTAACTTCGAAAGCAAATTTGCAAAAATCGGGGTAGGCATGTGAACCAAAACCAAGTACCGAGTAGCGGATGGGTTGCGCCTGTGGATGCTTTTCGAGCAAAGCAGCAAACTTAGTTGAATTGGTAGGTGCATCGCCCAGTCCGTAAGTGGCCGTGAGTACCAGCAGGTGTTCGGCCTTGGGAAATATGGTATAGCTGTTCAGCTCTGTAATAAATGACTTTTGCCCCTGCTTAATTAATTGCTGATGCACCGCCTGTGCAAAACGAAACGTGCTGCCGTTTTCTGAGCCAACCAAAATAATAAACCGACTGTCGGCAGCCGTATACTTGTTCTTGACAAGGTTGGCTAAACGTTTCCAGGTTATAGCAAACCCTGAATAAATAAAGAACAAAATATTAGCCGATGCTACCGCCAATATAATGGCCCATATACTGCTTGCCCTGCCCGTGTGCAAATTAAGGCTCAGGTTGGTTAGCAATACGGCAGTGGGGTACATTGCCGTGCTCAATACATCGCCGGTAATTTGATTAACGGTAATTTCGCGGTCTTTGAGTTTGAGCGTATAGTAGTCTTCCGCATCCTCCGAAAATGGAAACTCTATACTTTGAACATCAGAAAGTTTAGTGTTCTTAAAAATAGCAATATCGGTTGGCTTAACTTCGGGCTTGGACCGTATGGCATCTAGATCTATTTTAGCTGATGCCACCTTAGTATTAACAAGTCCGAACTTTACTAACGACAGGTAAGTTCCGCTTAGCGCAATAACAAAGATGGGAATGAGCGACCAGCGCCCTAATATAACATGGTAGTACTGCGCAAAATTATCGCGCGCAATACGGGTAAAAAACCGCTTTACCCCCCGCTGCCGCTGAATAATAAGCATGGTGCCCGAAACGGTGATTAAAAGCAGCAAAAACGAAGTAAGCCCTATAAAGAACCGCCCCGTTTCATGAATGAACAACGAACGGTGCAAGGCGGTTACCCATACAAAAAAATCGCTCTGTTTGGTGGGCTTTCCTAAAATTTTACCGCTAATTGGATCGATATAAGCTACCAGGTTTTTGCCGTCGGCATCGCTGGCTTTAATCTGTACAAACTGGTTGGCATCTACGGTTAGTTCGCTAATATCGGGGTATGCCTTACGCAGGCCGGGAAGCGATTGTGCCAACGTTACCTCGCTAAAATTATTGGCCCGGTAAGGCTGCATTTTTTGCGAAACCGGCTCGAAGGCCAGGATGAAACCTGTTACGGATGCCAGGATAAGCAGTAAAAAGGAAGATACAGCCAGTGCTAAATGGCTGTATCTCCAAACAGAAATGGTCATGCGTTTAAATAACGTTAATTACCGCTGAAGCGTACGTAACGGATAAAGCCGGTTCCCTCATTCTTGCCCGATAAGGCATCGGTAGTAAGAGGGACCTCCAGGTCTTTTACGTAATAATTTTTGTCTTCCACAGCACTTTCGAAACGGATTTTGTAACCGGCGTTAATTTTGGCGGTTTCAATTTCAATAACGTTTACGCTGCGGTCGCCCCCGGTAACCGAGGCACCGGTAATAGCGCTGATGCCGGCCGGGTTCTTTTTGTAAAATTTGTTCCACTCTTTTAAGCTGGAGTACCATTTTTTATCAGACCCCATTACATAAAGCGTTTTTTCGTATGCACCCTTACTGTCAATTAACGAAATCACGATGTAGGCACCTTCGCCCATGTAGTTGGTCATCTGCACCATGCATTTGTATTTGCTGGTTTGTGCAAATGTGGCGGCCGGCTTAATAAAGGCAAACGCCAGCAGTAATAGGGATACTTTTAAAATTTTAGACATCAGTATTATTTCAGGAAGTTAACAGATACGTTCTTTTTAGTTAATGACTCGTTTTCGCTGGCTAAGTCAAATGCGGTTTCTTTAAAATTAGTAACCGATTCTTTTTGAGCACCTATAGATAACAGGTATTTCATCATGGCATCATCCTTGGCTACCATAGCTGCTTTGTGTAAAGCTGTAAGACCTTCTGCATTTTTTTCATTTACGTTAATACCTAAGGGCTGCAAACGCTTAAGCAAGCCTATATCGTTTTTGGCTATAGCCAGGTGATATAGTGTGTTGCCATTTTTTTGTGCCGCAGTTAGGTCTAAGCCTTTTGCTTTAAGCATGTTTAGCTTGGCATCAAAGTCATCTTGCCTTGGCGTGCCACCTTGCGGGGCACCCGGGCCACCAAAGCCCTGGCCTTGCGGACGGTATGATTCCATGAGGTAATAAGCCAGGTTGTTGCCATTTTTATCTAAAGCTTTAACGTCGGCACCCTTGTTAATGAGGTAAGCCAAAACGTCGGCCGAGTTACTGCGTACGGCCATGGTTAACGGGGTTTCGCCTTTAAGATTAGCCTGGTTAATGTTTTTTACTTTAGGGAGCAGCATGGCTATAACTGCAGTATCGCGGTTGCTGGCTGCGGCATTCATCAAAACCGTATTGCCATCTTCATCGGCTTGGTTTACATCTACGCCTTTACTCAGGAAATAGGTTATAATTTCAGCCTGATTAGGTTTGCGTACAATATAATGCAATGCATTTGCGCCACCTTTGGTGGTAACGGTTGGCTTCAAATTCAGGCTTTCTAAGTACTGATAACCCGCTAACGTAATGCCACCACTACCCCCACGACGACCGCCGCCACCCTGAGCGGCCATTACCATGGCGTTTGGCGAGGGTTTTACGCCTTTTTGTACCAGGGTTTTCATCAGATCAACATTACCGCCTTTGGCTGCATAACTAAACGCATTATTGCCGGTAGCATCCGTGCTGTTTAAGTCGAGACCTTTAGCTGTAAAGTAGTTTGTTAGCGTCAGGTCCTTATCATTGGCTACTGCTAATAACAATGCGTTAGCGCCATCCTGGTTAACGTTTTTCTTCAGGTTATCGCCATGCGCAAGCAGCAGGTCATATATCTTGGTATTGGGCTGACCGCTGGCTGCAGCAAAAAGCAAAGCGGTAGTGCCATGGCTGTCCAGTATGTTTACTTTGCTACCTTTACTAAGCAGGTATTCTACCACATCGGCATTACCACGGGTAGCGGCCCAATGCAGGTAAGTACGGCCGTCATGCGTTAGTTTATCAACATTATTACCAGGCTGGTCTATAAGGAATTTAATGGTTTCGGTTGGCGCCTGGGCATTGATAGCCATCACCACCGGATCCATGCTCATGTTATTGAACTGCGATGGACTGCTGCATT